>Ga0208717_1000007_pt1 | contig 171558 bp, 147 predicted proteins | sample NGESurF53shallow_FD_184489 | JGI IMG/M metagenome (GOLD analysis project Ga0208717, IMG submission 184489) | Arctic peat soil microbial communities from Barrow, Alaska - NGEE Surface sample F53-3 shallow (SPAdes) | ecosystem: Environmental > Terrestrial > Soil > Wetlands > Peat ... | reverse complement strand
ATAAACGAGTAGCGCGTTCATTCAAATGCGGAAGGATTGTTTTAAATTTTTTTTGTAACACTTCATCGCTAAACATAATATTTAATTTAGCTTCAAATGTACTACTTATTATTTAACAAACACTTAGTAATTCAAAAATTATTAATGATCACGATCAATATTTTAATTTGAAAACCGGATTTTTCATTCGATCAGTAACTCAATTAATGCTTTTTATTGGTTACCAAATACTATTTCTGCACAATAAAAAAGAATAAAATCAGTTTTTTTATTAATCTCATTTGGCATTGAAAGTTAATTTATGTTAAAACCGAGACAAAAAAAATAGAATATTCCTATAAACACCATTTAAAACCGCATAAAACCTATATTTTCACAATCTTAAAAAACTAATCCAATTTTTTAAGATTTAATATTTCTTACAAAAACAAAATTGTATTACAGTTGAAATATCCAATAAAACGAATATTTTGTAAGAAGAATATTTCATTATAACCTATAAAAACCCCCAAGATGAAAAATTCATTAAAGAATTCTTATTTACCTCTGTCATTATTTTTTGTTTTCCTGCTTCACCTGCCATTTGTTTTTGGGGGGGCAAGACCAGTTCCTGTTTCCCACTCATCAATTGTAAAAGCAACAGAAAAAATTACAATGAATGTTGAATTTAAGATGTCTGTTTTGTACGACAGTTTACAGTTAGATACTTTGGGTCTTTCCAAACAAGCTTTTATTGAGGGTCTTAAAGGATATGAAAACCTGCGTTCTAATGGCAAATTAACGAATGAAAATGTATTAACTATAGCCGATTTCAGTTTGCCTTCAAACCAAAAAAGATTGTTTGTAATAGATATGGAGAATTACAAAGTTCTTTACAATACTTATGTAGCGCATGGACGAAATTCAGGAAAAGAATTTGCGAACCATTTTTCCAATTCTCTACGCAGCAAAATGAGTAGCCTGGGATTTTATGTAACGCAGAATACCTACTTTGGCGACAATGGTTTTTCTCTAAGATTAGAGGGAGAAGAAAAAGGAATTAACGACAATGCAGAAAAAAGAGCTATAGTAATTCATTGTGCTGATTATGTAAGCGAAAAATGGATCCATGATTTGGGATATATAGGACGAAGCCTTGGTTGCCCGGCGTTGCCCAAAAAATTTGCAAAACCTATTATTGAAACAATTAAAGACGGATCTTGCTTTTTTATCTATAGCCCCAGTCAAAAATACCTGGTACACTCACATTTACTGCAACAGGCGTCCTGATTATATCGCTTCATGATTGAGCAGTAAAGCAACAAATTTTATAGATTTTGCTTTTATTTTTCTATCCAATTTTTTAATGAGATAACTAAGATGCATACCTGTAAATACATGTAAAAAAATCAATACATTTATTCCCTGATTTTTTGCTCCTGTAATATTCTTTCTTCTTTTCGCAATGTTTTATCCAGAATAAAAGTTCCGAATGGAATTAAGGCCGCAAGGAAGACTATACCCGTTCGCTTAAACTTCCAGTCCAGATTTATTTTTACCGTAACCAATGCGAGGATATAAAGAAGAAAAAGTAATCCATGCACCCAGCCTACATACCAGACAAGGCCTGGCTCTCCTGCAATATATTTTATCGGCATGGCAATAAAAAGAAGAGTAATGTAAGAAATGCCTTCTGCTATTCCGGCCATTCTTAGTCTTCCAATATCGCTTTTTGAAAACTGTAAAGACATTATTATTATTTTGCTTAGTAGTTTTTTGTATAAATCTTATTTCAAAAAAAATCTCCGCATCTTCTTTCTTTCTCCAACCAACGCTTCTATCATCACAATTTTCACATTAACTACTGCGCACTATACAAAACGATTCATTGACGAAGCAATTTTTTATTAACGGTCAAATATAATCAACAGTTCTCTAATAATTTTTTGACAGAATTTTAAATTAGAATGAATAAGTTCAGAATAATTGATTTCATTGAATTGAAGTTTCATTTTTCCCAAAAACGTAAATGCTTTTTCCCGATCGGGTAAATCATTTCCTTTTCACTACTTCAGTTTTGCAACCACAAAAATTTTAAAAAAAGTATAAGAAAAAACATATGAACAAATTGACAAAACATACCATCTTTTATAAATTGACCTTTTTATTTTGTATCTGTATAACTCCGTTTGCTGTCTTGCATGCAGAAGGCGACGAAGGCACATCCAATATTAAAGGAAAGATCCTCACTAATGAAGGCACTCCGGCGATAGGTGTAACAGTTTCATTAAAAGGAACAAAAAGAAATGTAATCACAGACGACGACGGTACTTTTCATTTTAAAAATATAAAATCAGGTAACTATGAAATTGAGGTTTCTCTTGTTGGATATGAGCACTTAACACAGGACGTAACTGTTGAAGATGGAAAAACAGTCTATGTAACTTTGCATTTAAAAATCAGCGCAAAACAATTACAGGAAATAATAATTTCAAGTAATCGCTATAAGTTAGTAAAAACCGAGAGTGATTATGTTGCAAAAATTCCTCTTAAAAACTTAGAAAATTCACAGGTTTACACAACGATCACAAAAGATCTTTTAAAACAACAAATGATCTATTCCATCGATGACGCTATAAAAAATGCTCCGGGCCTTCAGATGATGTGGGAAGCTACCGGCCGTGGCGGCGATGGCGGCGCATATTATAATTCCCGTGGTTTCATTTTACAGGGAGAATTAAGAAATGGAGTTGCAGGCAATATAACAAGCCGTATTGATGCCGCTAATTTAGAAAGCATTGAAGTGATCAAAGGCCCATCGGCTACCTTGTTTGGAAGCGCCCTCACTTCTTACGGAGGACTGATCAACAGGATCACTAAAAAGCCTTATGACCAGTTTGGCGGAGAAATCAGTTATGCTTCGGGAAATTATAGTTTTAACCGTGTTGCTGTTGATGTGAACACTCCACTCGATTCAGCAAAAACGGTTCTCTTCCGCATGAATGCTGCCTACAATTATGAAGGCACTTTCCAGGACAATGGTTTTGATAAAGGATATGTATTGGCGCCCAGCCTTTCAGTGAAGGTGAATAATAAACTTTCATTTTCATTTGATGCCGAATTATATAATGGAGCCAATACTTCCAAACAAATCATTTTCTTCTATTTCCCGGTATCACAATTAGATGCAACCAATCCGAAACAATTGGGCATTGATTACAAACGCTCCTACTCGGCACAGGATATTTTCCAGGTTTCAAAAAATAATAATTTCTTTGGCCAGATGAATTATAAAATGTCTAATCAATGGCGCTCCCAGACTAACTTTACAAGCACCAATAGTTTTTCAGACAGGCCTTATGCTTATTTTTATGTAATTCCAAATTCTCAGGTAACAGGAACCCCAAATGCTACCGGCGCCGACTATCTTGTAAGAGCTGATCAGTCAACAGCCAACAGCACAGACCAGGCAACGGAAATACAACAAAATTTTATCGGTGATTTTAAAATTGGAAACTTAAGAAACCGGTTTGTAGGTGGCCTCGACTTCTTTTCTCAAAATTCTAACCAGCTTTTTTATGGTGATAATTTTGATACGATTCCCAAAAATGGAAACATTCCTGCTTATGGTAATTTTGATAAAGACAACCTGAATGCCACCTTACAAAAAAACACTCCATGGACGTATCCTTACAGGTATAAAACCAATACATACAGTGCTTACATTTCTGACATCTTAAATATTACCGATAAACTGATTGCATCAGCTGCAATTCGCGCAGATCATTTTAGCAACCAGGGAAGTTACGACCAGGCAAGTGGGGAATACACAGGCAAATATGATCAAACGGCATTTTCACCTAAGTTCGGATTGGTTTATCAACCAGTAAAAGATAAAGTCGCCTTTTTTGCTAATTATCAAAATGGATTTACCAACGAGGCAGGAACAGACTATAGTGGAAAAACTTTTAAACCCGAACAGGCCTCACAGATAGAAGGCGGCGTTAAACTTGATGCGTTGGGTGGAAGATTAACCGGAACTTTCAGTTATTATGATATTCAGGTAAAAGATATAATACGACCTTATCCGGCTAATGCTAACTTTTCTATACAAGATGGAACACAGTTAAGCAAAGGAGTAGAGGCAGAAATAATTGCCAAACCTGCACAGGGATTGAATGTTATTGCAGGTTTCAGTTACAACGATTCAAAATATGAAAAAGCAGACTCTGATGTGGAAGGTCGCAGGCCCGCAACCGCGATGTCTCCATATACCGCTAATCTTTGGATCGGATATAGTTTATTAAATGGAAAAACGAAAGGCCTTGGATTTGGTTTCGGTGGAAATTATGCAAACGATAATAAAATACTCAACAGCGTTTATTACGGAGTTTTCACTTTGCCGCACTATGTAGTACTGAATGCAACCGTATTTTATGATCAGCCAAAATATAGAATCGGATTAAAAGTTGATAATATTACCAACCAGGAATACTGGATAGGATATAGTACGATGAATCCACAGAAATTGAGAAGTGTGGTTGGGAGCATTTCGTTTAAGTTTTAAATAAATAAGAATAAAATAAGAATCCTCATCATGCAGTTTTCTGCATAGTGAGGATTTGGTAATTCATAAAAGTTAACAGGCATATAACCATTTTATGACTCCAAAAAAAATCATTCATAAACTGCATCTTTGGCTTGGGTTTGGTTCCGGAATAATCATTGTATTCCTGGGCATCACCGGTTGCATGCTCGCTTTTGAAAGAGAGATAGAAACCATGCAATCATTTCGCTACGTGGCGCCCCAGAAAAAATCTTTTGTGGAACCTTCAGTTTTAAAAGAAACTGCTACTAAATTACTCCCGGGAAAAATATTGCATAGTGTGGTATATGGTACAAAAAAAGACGCTGCGCAAATGCTTTTTTATAACGGCCTGGAATATTATTATGTTATTTTCATGAATCCATACGCCGGAAAAGTATTGAAGGTCAAAAACATGAATAAGGATTTTTTCAGGATTATTATCAATGGGCATTATTATTTATGGCTGCCAAACATAGGCCAGCCAGTCGTCACCACAGCTACATTGATTTTTCTAATTACACTGATTACGGGATTAGTACTTTGGTGGCCACGCAATAATGCGGCAAAAAAACAGCGGTTCAAAATAAAATGGAATGCAAGATGGAGAAGAAGGAATTATGACCTGCATAATGTACTTGGTTTCTATATGACGTGGATTGCTATATTCCTTGCTTTGTCCGGGATGGTGATGGGATTTCAATGGTTCGCAAAATCTGTTTATTGGGCTACATCAAGTGGAAAATCTCTGACAGGTTATTATGAACCGGCATCTCAAAAACCTGCATCAGCAACTACCCCCTTTTCAGCAGAAGATAAGGTATGGGGAATAATGCAAAATTCATATAAAAATGCAGAAACCATTGAAGTGCATTATGCTTCCAGCGACTCCTCTCCCATCGTTGCCGACGCTAATCCGGACGCTTCTACCTTATGGAAAACTGATTACAGGTATTTTGATCAATACACTTTAAAAGAGATGCCTGTAACAGATTTCTACGGCAGATTTGGTGAAGCATCAGTTGCTGATAAAATACAAAGGATGAATTATGATATTCATACAGGAGAAATACTTGGGCTGCCTGGAAAAATTCTCGCTTTCTTTGCTTCATTGATTGCCGCCTCTTTACCAATTACCGGTTTTTATATCTGGTGGGGAAGAAAGAGAAAAAGAAAAAGACAAAATCTTTTTACGCAGACTTCCATTGGCTCTTTTGCCGTTTATGAGAATTATAATGAAATCAAATTATAAATCTCATTCACTTTCATCGTCCTCGTCAAGGTCGTTATGATCGTCGCCACCAAGGCTGTAATAATTATTTTCTTCATCTTCTTCGCCTATTTTTTCGTCGGTATCATCCAGTTCAGCACCTGGTACATCAAGCCCTTCATCTAAAGATAGAGGATCGGCGCCATCCTGCTTAGCCGGAAGTTCATCATCATTAAAGGATTCTTTTTCTTCACGGTTATAGACGTCGTCCTTTGCAGAATATTCAGGATCGCCCCATACTTTTTTTTTCTTCTGTGGGCTGGGATCGTTAGGATTTGCATTCATTTTTAATAAATTTTATTTGTTGTAAAATTAAGCCAACGATTTTTTAAACATTCAATTTTTTATAAGCCTCCATTCCGCATTTTAAACCTGGCGCGATATCACATCATAGTTTTGTTGTCTTCTCAAACCGTTGATAATCCAGACCAGGCTGCCCGGCTAAATTAATTAACCGGAATTCATTCATCAACAAAAATAGAAATTCATCTTATTTGTTAATTTACTGTATCAAAATCCATGCAACTTATTTATTGAAGATTTGAAACAGCTCAAAAAGAAAAGATAATCAATACAAAAGCACTTTAACTTTGCCATTCATTGTACCGGTTAAAAAAGTACAAGCGCAATTAAATTAAATGGAGCATAACCATTCACATCACGACCACAACCATGTAGCTACTCTTACCAATGTAAACAACGCATTTGTAGCTGGCATAATACTGAATTCTCTTTTTGTGCTGATAGAAGCAATAATCGGTTTCTCCATCCATTCTTTATCTCTTCTTTCAGATGCAGGGCATAATCTTGCGGACGTGGGTAGCCTTGCGCTGGCATTATTAGCCTTCAGGTTATTAAAAATAAAATCGAATAATAAATTCACTTACGGCTACCGCAAAACCACTATTCTCGCAGCATTGTTCAATGCAGTGATATTATTGATTTCGATTGGGGCCATTGCAATTGAAGCTCTTGAAAGAATTTCCAACCCGCCTGCTTTACCAGGTAAAACTATTGCTATTGTTGCCGCTATCGGTATTGTGATCAACTTTGCAACTGCCATTTTATTTTTAAAAAATAAAGAAAAAGATCTTAATATAAAAAGCGCTTACATGCACATGATGGCGGATGCATTGGTAAGCGCCGGCATTATGGTTGGCGGTATTGTAATCTACTACACTCATTTATACTGGATTGATCCGGCACTTAGTATTGTTATAGTAATCGTCATTTTAATAGGAACCTGGTCATTGCTGAAAGACAGTCTGCGCCTTACTTTGGACGGAGTGCCAAAAGATATTCAAATTGATGATATAAAAAATAAAGCAGAAAATATTGAAGGAATAAAAGATCTGCATCACATACATGTGTGGGCTATGAGTACTACTGAAAATGCGATGACAGCGCACCTGGTAATTGATGCAACCAAAGGTGCCGAACAAATATCTGCCATTAAGAATAATCTGAAACACACCCTGCAGCACATGAATATACAGCACATCACTTTAGAAACTGAATTCAGTAATGATCCGTGCAAAAAACCAGATTGCTAAATAATATTTAGATACCCTGGGGATTTATCGTATTTTCATAAAAAAATAATGGGAACAATTATAAGCGTCGCTGTTGCAATAGTTGCCGTTTTGGGAGCACTACTTTATAAAATTGTATATAAGGCGCGCAACTCTGAGCATGATGATGAAATTAATAAGGGAATAAGGGGGTAGAATTCTTTCCTTTAAGCATTCCCGACATTATAAATCGTCCGGTTTATTACCAGGCATTGCATTCCTTGCCGCTCTTATTTCATACTCCAGTTCGGGATCAATATTTTGCTCTTCCACTTTTCTGGCCTTTTCCATTAAATCCTCATGGTGTTCCTGGAGCCACGCGAGTTCCTTTTTGCCATAAGAGAAACGGGTAAACAGGACATATAGCACCGGAACGACAAATATTGAAATCGTAGAGGAGGCGATCATGCCGCCCAACACAGTCAGGCCAATGGTATTCCTGGAAGCAGCACCCGCGCCCGTTGCTAATACCAGCGGCATGACGCCCAAAATAAAAGCAAGCGATGTCATGATGATGGGACGAAGACGCAGACGTACAGCTTCTAAGGTGGACTTCAAAAGTTCTTCGCCTCTATCAACCCTCACTTTGGCAAATTCCACTATCAGTATCGCATTCTTTGCCGAGAGACCTATTAACGTAATCAGCCCTATCTGTGCATACACATTATTGGTCAGTGATGGCACAAAAGTCAGCGCCAGTATGGCGCCGAATGCGCTTATGGGCACAGCGAGCATTACTGAAAGGGGAACAGACCAGCTTTCATATAACGCGGCAAGGAAAAGGAAGACAAAAATGATGGAGAACATGAAGATATATACCGTTAATGAGCCGGCCTTCAACTCTTCGTAACTAAGACCCGAAAATTCGTAAGTGTACCCTCGCGGTAATGTGATTTCTGCAAGATGTTTTAATGCGTCCAAAGATTGGCCGCTACTGTATCCTTCAGGGATAGCGCCATCCACTTCTGCAGAGCGAAAAATATTGAAATGGGTAATAAGTGGCGCCGCGACTGATGGCTTATAAGATATAAGTGTGCTCAGGGGTACCATGGAACTATCCTGGTTACGCACATAATATTTGTTCATATCAGATACCAGGGCCCGGTAAATAGTATCGGCCTGCATCACTACGTGATAGGTCCTGTCGTAGAGTGTGAAATTATTGATGAATAGGCTACCCATATAAGCCTGCATGGTTTCATAAACGTCAGAAATATTTACACCGAGTTTTTCACACTTTACCCTGTCAACAGTGAGATCCCAACTTGGCGTATGCGCCGAAAAGTAGCAGAACGCTGTAGATGTTGCCGGTACTTTTTTTGCTGCAGCAACAAAACGTTGCACCGCTTTTTCAAAGGCTTGTATATTATCCGTAGAACTTCCCTCTTCAATTTGCATACTGAATCCCGCTGCGATACCTATACCTCTTATCGGCGGCGGTTGAATCACAACTACATTAGCATTCTTGATTCCTGCCTGCGCAATCCTTTTTCTCAAAACGTTGACGATACCTGGTACCATCGTTTCCTTCGTGGTGCGCTGGTTCCACGGTGTAAGCATGCAAAACATGGAGCCTGCATTAGAAGTAGCACCTCCATTCAGAATATTATACCCCGACACAGATGTATAATGCAGTATCCCCGGAGTGGCAGCTACAATTTTCATCAGCCTTTTCATCACCTCTACAGACTGCGTTGTAGAGGCGGCATCGGGCAACTGGTAGGTAAGATATAAACGCCCTCCATCTTCAGGAGGTACAAAACCAGAAGGCTTATTTTTAAATAATAAATACGTACCCGCGCATAAACACAATAAGAAAATGACGACGTACCTGGCGTTTTTGATACTTCTTTTTACCCCATTGGAATAGCTAAAAGTTACTTTGCCGAACCAGGTATTAAAACGATAGAAAAACTTACCAAACCATTTTGACTGCTTGTTTATATGTGAAGGTCTTAATAATAATGTACAAAGAGCTGGTGTTAACGATAAGGCTATAAAAGCTGACAGGATAACTGATATCGCGATTGTAATAGCAAACTGCTGGTATAACCGGCCCACGATACCAGGTATAAATCCAACAGGCACAAACACAGATGCCAAAATGAGTGCAATAGCCACTACCGGTCCGGATATTTCCTTCATAGCCTGGTAGGTAGCTTCCTTTGGAGACATGTGCTGTTCATCTATAAAATGTTGCACTGCCTCCACCACAATGATCGCGTCATCAACTACTATACCGATGGCCAGTACGAACCCAAACATGGTTAACGTATTTACCGTAAAGCCTAATGGGATAAAAAATATGAATGTACCCATTATAGATACCGGGATCGCAACAATTGGAATAATTGAGGAACGCCAGTTTTGTAAAAAAAGGAATACCACCAGTGCAACAAGGGCCAGTGCTTTAAGCAAGGTGCCTACAACTTCCTGCATGGAAACTTTTATAATCGTAACTGATTCAAAGGGTACTTTGTAATCTATATCAGGGGGAAAAGATTTTCTCAACTGACCGAGTTCTTTATAAACATTATTGGCAGTTGCCAGCGCATTGCTACCCGGAGATTGAAACACCATCAGGAGCGAACACCTGTGGCCGTCAACAAAGGCATTACTTGAAAAAGTAAATTTGCCCAATTCAATCCTGGCGACATCTTTCAGATGTACCACTTCACCTGTTGATGGAATTGTCTTGACAACAACATTTTGATATTGAGAGACCTTATTGATCATCCCGTTTACGAGTATCCCTGTTTCAAATGACTGCGAAGATTGTTGCGGTGGCGTTCCAACAGCGCCGGCAGCTACATAAACATTTTGTGAATTCAGTGCTTTGGAAATGTCCGAAGGCATTAAGTGATAGGATGCCATTTTATCCGGGTTCATCCATATTCTCATACTGAAGTTGTCGGTATGTGAATTTACATCGCCGACGCCGGGTACACGCAGTAAGGCATCTTCAATAAATGTATTTGTGTAATTATCAAGGTAAGTAATGCCATGCGTACTGTTGGGTGAATACACGGCTACAATCATCAGCATATCAGGGTTACTGGCCCTCACATTCAGTCCCAGTTTGCTCACTACTGCCGGAAGTATGGGTCCGGCTATGCCCACCCTGTTTTGAACATTTAAGGCGGCAATTTTCACATCAGTTCCAACATTAAAAGTTACTCTTACACTCACGCCACCGCTGTTAGTACTGGTGCTTTGCATGTATTCCATTCCGGGAGTACCGTTTACCTGCTCTTCAATCGGGGTAGCAACAGTTTGCTCAACTGTTTGCGCATCAGCGCCTGTGTAAGAACCGTAAACAGAAACGCTGGGCGGTGAGATATTGGGATATTGATCAATAGCAAGATTATCAAGACAGATAAGACCAGCTATTGTTAAAACCAGGGAAATAACAATAGCAGTAACCGGTCTTTTAATAAATGTGTTTGCTATCATGGCTGGTTGCCTTTATGTAATTCACGGGATTTTCTTAAGTCGAATTCCAATTCGGGATCCATATTCTGAGCTTCCACCTTTTTGGCCTTCTCCATTAGTTCTTCATGATGTGCTTTCAGGTAATTTAGCTTTTCTTTTCCGTATGAAACCCTGGTGATTACAACATAAAGAACGGGCACTATAAATATGGCGATGGATGATGCCGCAAGCATACCCCCAAGCACTGTATATCCTATCGTTCTGCGGGCTACCGCCCCTGCGCCCGTTGCGAGTACTAGAGGAATTACCCCCAAAATAAAAGCCATTGATGTCATTATGATCGGACGTAAACGAAGCCCGACTGCTTCAAGCGTAGATTTGATAAGTTCTTCCCCGCGATCCACTCTTACCTTGGCAAATTCCACAATAAGGATGGCATTTTTTGCAGCCAATCCAATAAGTGTTATCAATCCGATTTGTGCATAGACATTGTCTGTTAGTTGCGGCACTGCAATCAATGCCACGATAGCGCCAAAGGCACCGATAGGGACTGCAAGCAATACTGAAAACGGTACGGACCAGCTTTCATATAATGCTGCAAGAAAAAGAAATACAAAGGTTATGGAAAAAAGGAAAATGTAAATGGTGGCGGAACTCGCTTTTATTTCTTCATAGCTTAATCCTGATAATTCATAGGTGTAGCCATCAGGTAAAACTTTTGCTGCTACGGACTGCAATGCGGAGAGTGCATCAGTACTGCTGTGGCCGTTTGCTGACGAACCGTCAACTTCTGCAGAGCGGAAAATATTAAAATGCGAAATTAACGGGGCCGCATCAGTAGGTTTGTAGCTGATCACTGCTCCCAGCGGCACCATGGTTCCTGCCTGGTTGCGCACATAGTATTTATTCATGTCTGAGATCAAAGTACGGTAAGCTGTATCAGCCTGTATCACTACGTGGAAGGTGCGGTTGTAGGTAGTAAAATCATTAATGTATAAACTGCCCATGTACGCCTGAATAGTTGTGAAAACATCGCCCACATCCACACCTAGTTTTTCGCACATTTCACGGTCAACTGTAAGATTATAGCTGGGCGTATGCGCGGTATAAAATGTATATGCTTTACTAATTGCAGGATTTTTATTCGCTTCAGCTATAAAGTTGTTGACAACTTTTTCAAAATCCTGCAGGTTATCAGTGGTACTTCGTTGCTCTATCTGCAAGCTGAAGCCGACAGTAGATCCCACGCCTGGCAAAGGCGACGGTTGTATCACTTCTACATTGGCATTCTTTATACCCGCATCGGCTATTCGTTGCTGCATCACGTTGATAATACCAGGAACCTGCTCACTGGCTTTGCTGCGTTTGTCCCATGGCGAAAGCTGGCAATAGATGGTGCCATTGTTGGAATTGCTCGCATTAGTTACCACATTCAATCCTGACAGCGCGGCATAATGTGCAACGCCGGGCGTAGCGGAAACTACTTTCATTAAGCGAGACATTACATCAACCGAGGCAGCCGTAGATGAAGCAGGCGGCAATTGAAAAGTGACATATAAATTACCATCATCTTCTGAAGGAATGAAACCAGTAGGCTTGTGGACAAATAAAAAGTAAGCGCCTACGCAAATGCAAAGCAGAAGAATAATAATAAGTTTCGATTTATTAATGCTGTTTTTTACGCCCCGGGTATAGCTTGCCGTTACTTTCTCAAACCATACATTGAACCGGAAAAACAACTTATTGATACCTTTCGCCTTTGGAGTTATGACTGTTGGTTTTAATAATAAGGTACAAAGTGCAGGCGTTAGCGATAAGGCAATAAAGGCTGATATGATTACCGAAATCGCTATAGTAATAGCAAACTGCTGGTACAGCCGGCCAACAATTCCGGGAATAAAACCTACAGGAACGAACACTGCAGCCAGGATTAGCGCAATAGCAACCACTGGCGCCGAGATATCTTTCATCGCCTGGTAAGTTCCTTCTTTGGCAGACATCCCCTTTTCATCTATATAGTGCTGTACGGCCTCAACAACTATTATCGCGTCATCAACCACAATACCAATGGCCAGTACAAAGCCAAACATAGTAAGGGTATTTATCGTAAATCCTAACGGGATAAAAAAACAAAAGGTACCAAAAATAGATACAGGGATGGCCAGCACCGGGATCAAAGTGGAGCGCCAGTTTTGCAGAAACAGGAACACAACAAGCGCCACAAGGCTCAACGTTTTCAAAAGGGTAATCACTACATCCTGCATCGAAACTTTTACAACGGTAACCGATTCAAAGGGAACACTATAAGCTACATCTTCCGGGAAAGTCAGTTTTAATTTGGCCAGTTCTGCATAGATACCTTTTGCTGTTTCCAGGGCATTGCTTCCGGGTGCCTGGTAAATCTGGAGATAAGACGCGCGGTGACCATCCACGAAAGAGTTACTGGAAAATGTGAATTTGCCCAGTTCTACTCTTGCCACATCTTTCAAGTAAACCATCTGGCCGGTGTTTGGATCTGTTTTTACTATAATATTCTGAAATTCGGGAACGGTACTCAGCCTTCCGTTAACTACTATTCCCAATTCAAATGTTTGCGTAGATGCCTGCGGTGGCACGCCCGCTGTTCCGGCGGCTACCTGCACATTCTGCGCCGTAAGCGCATTGATAATATCTGTTGGCGTCAGACTATGGTTGGCCATTTTATCAGGGTCCATCCAAATGCGCATGCTGAAATCGTCAGTAAAGCGGTTAATGCTACCTACACCGGGTACGCGCAGCAGAGCATCCTGGATAAATATATTGGTATAATTATCCAAATAGGTAATATTATGCGAATCATTCGGTGAATAAATGGCAACCATCATCAACATACTGGGATTAACGGCTCTCACCGTCAGTCCTAACCTGCTTACTACTGCAGGCAGCAGTGGTGTAGCGATACTTACGCGATTTTGCACATCCAGCGCGGCTACATCTATATTAGTGCCAAGCTGGAACGTCACATTCATTGACATTTGCCCGTTATTACTGCTGTTGCTCTGCATGTATTCCATGCCGGGCGTACCGTTTACCTGCTCTTCAACCGGCGTTGCCACGGTTTGTTCTACTGTTTGTGCATCGGCGCCGGTAAACTGTCCGTTCACCTGCACCACGGGCGGTGTTATATCAGGGTATTGATCAATCGGCAAAACAAGTATGCTAACGATACCTGTAATCACTAATACTATAGATATTACAATAGCTGTTACGGGCCTTTTAATAAATGTATTGGCTATCATAAGTTTTGCTTCATCATAATTAAAAATTAAGCACCTGTTTAAGCCTAATCGTTTTTGCTGTTTTCTGCAGATTTGCTTTCTCCTGTGGTATTGCCCTGCGGATTGTTTTGACTTTTTGGTATCCCTGGTATTACCGCTACACCATTATGAAGCGATTGTAATCCATCCACAACAATTCTTTCTCCATCGCTAAGCCCTTTTGTAACAATAATATTCGGCCCTATAGTTTGCCCAAGTTGAATTTTCTTTTCAAAGGCCAAAAGCTGCCGGCCATTGTTGGCTCCGGTATCTACTTTATCTTTTCCGACGACAACGCCGTCGGCGGCCTCTTTTTTTATTAAAGTATCTTTTATTACAAAGACAAAGTATTCGCCCATCTGCTCAACAACTGCCCTGTTGGGAATTACCATTTGCGGAGCAGTATCCTGGTTATGAACTCTTACAATACAGCTCATGCCTGCTTTTAAATCATCGTGCAGATTAGGAAACACCAGCCTTACACGGATGGTGCCTGTTTGCGGGTCAACGGCGCGGTCAATAATTGAAATTTTACCAACATAGGGATACAGTGTCCCGTTGGGCAGCAATAAAGTAAATAATGAATCTGGTTCATTCATCTTATTATGTTCCAGTTTCTCAAAATCGGTTAAGAGCTTTTCATTTATGAAAAAATCTACCGCCAGGGGATTATTAGTCGAAATAGTATTCAAGATCGTTTGCCCCGGCACTACAAGGTTTCCAGGTTTTACCTGGCTAAAACCGATGGTGCCATCGAATGGCGCATATATAACTGAATAACCCAGGTTGGTTTTTGCCGTTTTTACCTGGTCCTCCGATGCTTTCACTGAATTCTTTGCATTATCAAGGGTTATAATTGCGTGATCATATAATTGTTTGGCAACCGCATGGTATTGATTCAGATAAACATAACGATCAGCATCCTGCTGCGCTTGCACTTGAGTTCCCTGCGACACCTTCAGGCCGGCAAGCGCCTGGTTGTAGGCATCCTCATATAACCTCTGATCTATTTCGTATAATTTCTGTCCCTTTTTTACACGGGTACCTTCTGTGAAAAAAATCCCCGTAATATTTCCCTGTACCTGCGCCACCAGGTTTACCTGGCTAAGGGCTTCAGTTGTTGCCGGGTATTGATCATAATAATATACATGCTGCATAGCCACAGTAAATAAATTTACCGGCACTTTAGATTGACGGGCTGGCTGCTTTTCCTGGCACGAAAAAAATACAAGACCCGAAATTAGTATAGCATAATATCTGTTCATAAATGTTGTTTTAATTAACCATCAATAGGATATAATACCCATAGCCTTTTGAAGGTCCACTTTGCTCGATAATACCTGGAACAAAGCGTTAGTATAGTTTATTTGTGCTGTTAATAAATTGCTTTCTGCTGTCACGAGATTAAGATAGGCAATGAGCCCCTGCTTGTATTGAAGGTTTACAATAAAATAAACTTTGTTTGCCAGGGTTACATTATCCTGTAATATTTTCAGATTGTATAAATTGCCTTTGTAGCTGGACAGCGCAGACGCATATTCAGTATATATCTGCGATTTTTCTTCTGTTTCATTCCAGTCTATCAGATGCTCCTGCAGTTGTGATCTGTGGACACTTTTAATGCGCGCAAACCCTGTAAATATGGGCATATCCAGCGTTATACCAAAGAGGGAATTAGGATAGAGGCCCGAAAACAGATTGGCAAAAGTATTATTTTCAAACACAAGGTTTTGTTCGTAAAAAACTGAGACAGTGGGTAGAAACGAATTTTGATAATAAAGAGTTTGCTGATGTTGCAGATCACGATTGGTCTGCAGCAATTGCAATTCAATACGTTTATTATATTGCAGTTCCTGCGTAGTATCAAAGTAAATGTCGTTCATCATTTCAAGGGTATCAAAGCTTACATTGAATTGTTGCGCCGGCGGCAATCCCATCAACTGCTTCAACGATGCATATTGCGAAACCACATTTTCATTAGCCTGCTTCAATTGCGCTTTGGTATTGTTCATGGCGATTATAGCCTGGTCATTATCTGTTTCGTCCACAATGCCACCGACATATTGGTGGTAGGTATCAGTTATTGTTTGTCCCAAAGTCACTGTATCTTCTTTCAACACATTAATTTGTTCCAGCGTTAGCAGCAAGTTGTAAAATGACTTTGTAACTGAAGCCACCACATTTATTTTAGTACTGTCAGTAATTTGCTGCGCCTGTTTTACATAAAGAGGAGCGCTTTTATTCGCGTATAAAAGGGCAGGATTAAATATTGCCTGTGACACATAAACTTCAGGAGTGAAATTATTAATTACACCCTGCTTTTGTTTGGTAGGAGGTGCTGAAGGGTCCGTAATATTATTTATAAAGGTGGTAGGCTGTTCTAAATAATGTGTGAAATTTCCGCTCAGGGCTACCTGCGGAAACCATCCTGCCAAACTAATATCGTTAGTAGTTTTTGTAATGTCAATGTTAATGAGTGATTTGTTTAATTCCGGCTCGTGGATTAAAGCATATTGAATACATTGTTTCAGTGTTAAGTATTGCGCGGAATCTTCCTGCGCGGCAGTTTGCTGTGCAAAACAATTTGAAAAAATAAGAAGAAAAATTACTGAAAAAATCAAGGGTCGCACTAACCATATCCTATTAAATAAATTATTCTCTTTTCGAATCATTCTCCTGCTTTTTAATGTTAAGGTCCCGGATTTTTGTAAAAATATAATTTAAAAGCACTTCCTTTACAAATAGCAGAAACTGCAAAAACTTTAAAGGAGGTGCTTCGAGTGGAATTCAAAACTCATTTCAATTCAAAATTAGATTATCAATGCGATTTTTAATTCAAGCCCGTAGATTTTTTTTTAATTTAACTTTAAAAATATGATGAACGGATTCACCGTGTCCTAATCAGAGTATTTGCTGATAAAACCATGACAAAATCTCTCTGTTTTGCAAGTGCTTTTGCAATTCTTAAATCATAACCCTACGGAAAGAAAAAAATCAATTGAGCGTTAATCATGCTAACTGTTTTAGAAAAATATTCTGAGGATCCGCGTAAAAAAAAAGGGCCGTGTTTTTCAGTAAAGCAACTTTTAAGCGGTATTGGTGTTTTATAAATTGTATTTATTCATCAATAACTGTAAAGCATAAACGAAAATAGTGAAAGAAATGTTAGAGGACGCCAAAAATAGTCGTGACAGTATTCGTCAAATATTTATTTTACCAAAAATGACAAAAGTGCCCGCCCCATTTTCGATTTCACTTTTGCGTTAAAAGAAAAAACAGAAGATTGGAATTGTGTCAAAAACGACTGATTGGAATTCCTCGAATGATTATTTTCATTTGTAAGTTTGAGAAGGCGCTCCGCATTTCCATGCGATAATTTCTCTTTGTCTTCTTTCGATAGCTGAAGAGTATTTAAAAATTCCATTGCTTCAAAATTATCACCAAAAGGATCATCTACTGAAAACAAAATGTTATCAATACCTAATTCTTTTAATGCACAATCGAAAGCAGCATGATCAGTTACACCACTTGTGGTAATGAACACATTTTGACGCATATAATAATAAACACTCTTTTGCATTTCAGTCTTCTGTTTTGATTCCTGGTTCTTCGACTCGCTTGCAAGAAGCCAGTTGCCGAGGGTGAGGGCTTTATTGATGCGCTGCAAATTATAAGGAATTAATTCGCCCATGTGCCCCACAATTATTTTCAAACGGGGATACCGGTCGAAAACACCGCCGGACATCAACCTTAGAAGATGCGTTCCTGTCTCCACCTGCCAGCCCCAGCTTTGCATCATAGCAGGATAGTCTTTATAATAAATGTCAACGACTGCCTGTGGCGGATCGGTAGGATGAATATATATAGGAACATCCAACGTTTGCGCCCGTTCGAGAAGCACTGAAAAAGAAGTATCATCGAGATAAAGTCCCTGAGTATGACCATTGATAAGTGCTCCTTTGAAACCCAATTGTGTTACTGCGCGTTCAAGTTCATCAGCAGCATCTTTTGGCGATTGCGTTGGAAGCATTGCAAAGCCGGCAAAACGCGTGGGATATGTTTTGATAATTTCGCCTAACCAATCATTAACCTCTTTTGATAACCGGATGGCGGTATCACGATCAAGAGTTTGAACACCTGGCTGAACGTGCGAAAGCACTTGCATGTCTATTCCGGCTGCATCCATTCGCTTAATTCTACCAGGTCCGAGATCAGAGAGATTATCTTTAATCATATCGAGTAACCGTGTATATTCCGGAGAATATAATGCTCTTAGTTTCGGATGCAGAAAAGCTTCTTCGAGTGCTATAACCCTTGTAACTTGCTTCATCCTGTTATTGTTTGATTGACAACTGTTGTTTCATGTTTGAATATTTTTTTTCGCATCTCTGTTACCTCTTTTTATTATTTGTAGTGGATTAAAAAATCCTATTCATTCTTAACTATTTTATAAAACACCTAACAATAGACGAAACCTTTTTTGAAAAACCAACAATGTAAGAATTCGTCGTTGATGAGGAAACCAGCTACGCGAAAGAGTTTCAACAATCTATAATTTTTCAAGTTTGAAATAACCCATATTTAAACTGTCTTCAACAACATTGGCAGAAGGAGAAAGAAGCAACCCATATTTTTCTTTTAATAAAGGTGCCAGGATATCTTCAATTTCAAAAATATCATCCACATCAACTCCATACTTATCATCAATATGAGAATTGGCGCCTTTGAAGCCGGTGTGTTTGTAAAATGCCGATTCTTTTGCACGCTGAATAGCAATTGATTTATTTTCGCAGATCGCGAGCATTTTATAATGGAATTCTTCAAATTCATTTTCCTTGTAGCCACCAAGATTGATGAAGAATAACTTCGCTTTTTGTTCAGTCAAATGAGTAATTGTTTGGTTCCTTTCATAAACTTTCACTGCATAACCATCCACAAAACTCACCTCTCTCCATGCATCTATATGGATCTTTTTATTTGCTTCCGGCCACGCTTCTATAATGTCGGGAATCAGTTCTTTGAGGCTGTTTGCTATTCCAAAAAATATATCATGCTGTTCTGTATTTCTTCCCCGGGGCTTACAGCCCAGCAATAGCATAAATAGTTTCATATTGTTTATTAAAGATCTCTTTATGCCCATCTATGAGCTAAAATATTTTCTTTCTGAATTGAAGGCGAAGTTAGAATAAAACCTTTTTCCCAATCCTGTATTTTCTATTCAAATTTAAAGGTTGATTCGTTCAATTCGTTTCGTTGATGGCGCAGCCACATTTATCCTTCGCTTTACGTCTAACAAAAGGCTTTAATTTTTTTGAAAAGGCCTCCTCTTGTGATAAATAATTTTATCACGCTTTCACTGTATAAGTTTTATTTTAAAAAACATGTATAAGTTTGCTTTCTGTTTACAATGAAAAAGATATTCATTTTTATTTTTTACTATTTAATTTTTATTTCTGCGCAGACTCAAAACACCAGCAGGACAATTACTGTTGATGGCCTTCAGCGGGACTACATCATCCATCTTCCTCCTTCGTTTAATGCTTTAAAGCAACTACCACTCATATTTGCCTTGCATGGTGGCGGTGGTACTGCAGAAAGTGCGGTTCGTTTTTATGATTTAGAATCTCTTGCCGATAAAAATAATTTCATCATAGTTTACCCTGATGCGGTGAAGAAGGCATGGAGCATTCCTGGAATGGCAAGTCGCGTAAAGGGGCTCGACACAACCGTGAATGATCTTCACTTTATGAATACGTTGCTCGACACCATGATTGCGAATTATAAAGCTGACCCCACAAAGGTTTTTTGCACGGGTATTTCACGCGGCGCCATGTTTTCTTATTATCTCGCAGATGCCATGAATTCAAGAATTACAGCGATTGCGGCAGTTTGCGGTGGTATTTCTAACACCCAGGCACAGACATATTTTCTGAAAACCCCACTGCCTGTTTTAATAATTAATGGCACAGGCGATCCATTGGTAAAGTATGATGGAGGCTATGGAACATTAAACAAACGCAACAAGGGAAATGAAGATGCCGATATGTTGCCCACAGGAGACCTGGTGAAAAAAATTGTTTCGCTAGATCATTGCAATGCAGTGCCGCAAACGCTTTCCCTACCCAACACAGATCCTTATGATGGATGCACTGAAACGGAATATATTTATGATGGCGACAATGTGAAGGTTGATTTTATAAAAATAGAGAATGGCGGCCACACGTGGGCCGGCGGCACACAATACCTGCCAAAATTTTTGATAGGAAGATTGTGCAAAGACTTCAGCGCTTCACAAAAAATATTTGATTTTTTTATGAGCGTGAAATAAAAGCAATTTGCCTCTGACTCGTTCTAAAAATAGTTTGGAATTATTGTTCTCATTAATTGTAGTCCTTAGGACTGATCAACCTTCGGTTAAATGATCCCGCCAGCGTTTCTGGTTTATTAGATTATTATTTAAATGAGAATCTTAATTATTTGTCGTTTTACTGTAGCCTTTATTTATTAAAAAAGGATCAGGCACGAAGGCCAGGTTTAAGAAATATAATTTCTTACTGAGCTTTAGAACAACATCCACGAATCCTCAATGCCATTCATGTAATTTTACCGGTATCTTTTTTTACAATAATTATCTTTGGTACATGTTAACTTTCATTGCCTGGATCATCCTTTTTATACTTTGTTGGCCGTTGGCTATTTTGGCTTTGGTATTGTATCCTGTTTTTTGGTTACTTACTCTTCCCTTCAGATTACTTGGTATAGCGGTGGATGGAGTTTTTGGTTTACTAAAAAGCATCATCATGCTGCCCGGCAGATTACTTCAGTGTTAGTACTTGTGTATTGAAAATTTAAATGATGAGGCCAGAAATAAAAATAGAAACCCTGGTTATTTCTTTGTTTACTGAAAAATATTTTATTTACTCAAAACTCTTTTCAGAAACCAATTGGTAAAATCATCGTTATCCACCATTTCAGAAAGGAAGTAATTTTATAAAGTATTCAACAAGCCATTATCTTTTAACCAGTCTGCCAGCCATTGAGGCCAATGTTGTAATGTTACAAATTCGGAACGATAACCCATATTAAACGCGTGTGCCCCTTTTTCATATAGATGCATTTCTACCGGCACTTTAGCTTTGCGATGCATCTCCATCAGTTTAATAATCGGTTCTGAGCAAAAATCGTCACCATTGGAAGCGAGCATAAAAGCAGGCGGAGCGTTGGTTGGCACCGAATCAGGAACCGCCAACGGGCCTGGATAAATTAATATTTCGAAAGACGGGCGAGCACTTAGTTGATCAATTGCATCTGGATTTTTACCTGCGAAATGATTCTGAGAGAATTGATAAGAAACCCATCCTATCAGTTCGCCTCCTGCTGAAAAGCCCATTACGCCCAGCCTTGACGTGTCTATATTAAATTCTTTTGCCCGACTTTTTACAGCCGCATGGCGCGGAAAATATCCTGCAAGGCATTTTCCTCTTTATAGGGAGAGTTTTCCATCCGGAACAAACGATATTTTAAAACAAAGGCAGTCACACCTAAGCTGTTGAGAAATTTAGCGGCATCTTTCCCTTCGGCATTGAACACCAAATTAGTAAACCCACCTCCGGGGCACACCACGACTGCAGTTCCCGTCGCTTTATCTTTTGGGGGAAGGAAAACAGTTATAGATGGATTATTAATATTCCTTATCCACCAATCTTTTGCCAGCTCGGGTTGGTTCTTTAGATTCTCGAAACCGGGAGCGCCATCTTTCCATAATGGAATGACAAGGGAACTATCTTGTGCATCAGTATTCATAGCAACTGTTGATAAAATGATGAGCAAAAGCGCTATTTTACTAAAGGTTATTTTTATCATAATAGGTTATTTTATTTTGAACCGGTTTATTTTTGACAATACTTTAATACAGTTTCAAAAATTTGTTTGCGCACAGGATTTACATTATAATAGTAACCACTTTTCAATAATCCCATATTCTGCCGGTTGATCAAAAGAATGATTGACAGATTATATTCAGGAACTACCATTATACTGGTACCCGTAAAACCCGTATGGCCAAAAGTACCACCGGGACCATCTTTGATGAAAGAATCTGTAGTGTCCATCATCCAGCCCAATCCATTATTGAATTTATCCTTAACAAAAAAAGAATCAATTACGTGACTTGAAATAAATTGTTTGTTTCCTACTTTCCCTTTATGCATCAGCATGTCCACTAATTTCTGCATGTCGTCAACTGTAGAAAATAATCCTGCCGAACCGGCAATGCCGCCATTCGCATACCATGCATTCCCATCATTTACTTCACCTTTTAACACGTAGTTCCTCCATCCGTTCCAACTCGCAGGATCAAGGCCCTTTACGGAATAACCGAGAGATGAGTCATACACCATCCGGTGCTCATAAGGATTACCAAGAGATGTGGCTGCGATGTTAGTGGTTCTTCCATGCTGTAAAGGATTGTAGGTAGTATGTTGCATGCCTAATGGCACAAAAATGTTTTGTTTTTCAAATTGTTCTAATGGTATACCGGAAACTTTCTCAATGATTTCACCCAGCAATATAAAACCCAGATCGCTATAACTTCTCTTTACACCTACCGGATATTTGAGTGGTAATGCCCCAATCACTTTATAAGTAGTTTCTTTATCAGAAGAAGAATAAAAAAGAGGGTACCATTCAATAAGCCCGGCTGTATGAGTAAGCAGGTTCCTGATGGTTATCGCTTTTTTAGGCAGGGTATCAAAACTTTGAATATACTTTCCAACAGGGTCATCTATTTTAATAAGTCCTCTGTCAACCAGCAACATGATAGAAGTAGTCGTGCCGATGACTTTGGTAAGGGAAGCCATATCAAAAAGTGTAGCAGTATTCATTGGCATGGGTGGATTGAGCAGCTTGTGATTGATATCATATTTCTTTGAATAACCATAGGCGTGTTTGTAAATAATTTTTCCGTCTTTTTTTATTTGTATCACAGCCCCGGGTATCTTATCATTCGCCACCTGGTTATTTAAAATACTGTCAATTTCAGTATCTAATTTTGTATTATTGCTTTTATGGTTGATGCTTTGGCTCTTTAAAATACTTGTAATGAAGCATACCTGGAATAATATCAACAATACTTTTTTACTCATTTAATTGGATTTTTTAAATTTCAGACAGTAATAAACTATTCATTCGCAAATGTACGAGTCATTCGGTTTCCTGAACCAAAGGCATTAAAGACGTTTATTCAATTGATGTATTATTTCCCCAAATCTTATTCCTCCATAACAGCAACCAGGATTTACTTAGTAAACAAACAAATAACCCAGATTCTTATTTTTATTAATTATAACTCAAATGTATATACGAAAATTAAATCTATTTGCCTCTCTGCAATTAAAAACATACTGACAGCACATTTTTTTAATTTTAAACATCTAAAGGATAAAGGGCTCCGTAAGCCTTATCAATTAATTCGCTGAATAAATTTAATCCAGTTTCCATAGTTAATTGTTTTTATTGCTTCGTCATTCTCAAAAAATGAAGTAAGTTCTTTATTCAACCAATTTTCAACTTCTTCATATGTAGTTTCATTTCTTTCAACGGCTGATATAATGTTACTCTGTGTAGTAAAATATAAAGCCAATTGCTTTTTGTTAAATGCAACAGAGTTTTTAAATTTTTCTTCTTTTAATAAATTAAAATTCTTTGGATTTAAATTTTCATTTGTCCAGGAGTAACTGTTGTTACGGGGTGGTGAAGGAAATTTTTTTAAATAAACATTCGGGAACCAATTGGTAAAGTTATCGTTACCTACCATTTCAGAAATGAAGTAATTCTCATAAAGTACTAGCCATGATTTACTTTTTAAAAGCCTGCTGGCTTCTGTTAAAAACTTGTCTATATCAAACCAATGAACGCCTGAACTAACTGTAATCATATCAAAGTAATTATCAGGAAAAGGCTGATGCTCTGCCGGTGCAATTGAATAATTTATCTTATCAGGTTGTAATGCAAAATTCAACATCTCTTGTGACATATCTGTGCCGTAAACATGCTGTGCAATTTCTAAAAGTGCCTCGGTGGATAGTCCTGTACCACAAGCAATGTCTAATGCATTATCTAGTTTATTGCCAGGTTTAATATAATTCCTGATGTGCTTTATAGTATTGCTGTGGAAATGGGGCCGTCCTTTTGAATATCTTTCTGCTGCTGTCTTTTGATTAAAATGGTTCATTGTTTAATGGCGTAGTTTTTTGCAGTGGGGCTACCGGTGATCTTTTATACATTCCTGGAAATAGCATTTGTTTTGCCTGGAATACCGGCCGCTTTCGGGGCCAAATTTATAATTAAAAGCTCATTGTTTTTCCGCCGGTATTACAGGCATTACAGTAAAATAACAAATAAGCGGCATTTGTATTTTATAATGTATATATTTTTTAATAACAGTAAATAATAAACGAAAATGGGAGAAGATTTTAAAAGAAACCAAATTCAGTTAGTAAACTTTTTACAAAATAAAAGTGAAAAACTTTACGCAGGCAGGTCATTGATGAGGAAGCCTTGCAACGACCTTCATAAGTGATATGTGAAATTTTTGAAAACGAAAGGGCATCCGCGAAGGTTGAATTCAATATCTTCATTTTTAAAAGGCTCGTCTAAAGAACTCACTATAATTATCAAGTCATGCTTAAATTTAAATACCATCGGGTGGTTTTAACATAAATCAGTTAATTTTATTTACTGAACCACCACCTTCGAAGAAGGTGGGTTGGAAGAATCGGGCGTAGCCCTCTTAAGAACGAGAAGAAGGACATTATTTGCGTTTATTGATTAACGTTACTTAAAAAATTCAGACAAAGCCCACAGAACATTACCACCGCCCAAGGCGGTGGTTTTTCAAGGAGAAATAAAATTAAACAGAACATCAAAATAATTTGGTTTAACTATTCTGATATTCTTAGATAATATTAATTCAAAAACGTCGGTTAAGGTCACCGCCAGGAAGGAGAAAACTCCCGCCAAGGTAGATTGATATCAAAGAAAGTGTCAGCAAACCAACAATTCTTCCGGATTTCTATTTACATAATGATTTATTTCGTCTGATTATTATACTGCCTCTTAAAAGTTATTGAATGTAATAATTTGGTCATATTTTTTCCAGGCATTAAACCTTTATTCATGGTATTGTCAATTATTACAGAAAAATACTTGAAATGGAGTATAACCCGTTTCTAATCTTTCTTATTACTAAATGCTTACTAATATAAAATATAATTGAAAAGATTTATGAAAGAAATTTACCGCTGTCTTTTTGTTTGCGCAGCTTTTTTTTGTTTGTTTCCCAATGTAAAAGCACAGGATTCTACACTAAGCGACCTCTTTCCTCAGGAATCTTATTTTGAAGCCGGTTTAAGTTATCTTAGCAATAGCGTTTACCTTGGCAGGCACGATTCGTCGAGGATTCCTTACCTGACGCCGTCTTTTAGCTATTACAATAAATCCGGTTTCTATGCAAGCGGTTACGTTTCTTACTTAAATAGCAAAGGAATTAGCCGTATTGATCATGTTGAATTTGATGCAGGATATATTTTTACGGCGCATAAGTTTTCTGGAGAGGTTTATGCTGCAAAAGATTTTTACAATAGCCAAAGCATAAATGTGAAATCAGAAACTGAAGGCAGTTTGAATGGATCGTTATCCTACGACTTTGGTTTTATCGAACCTGTGTTGAAAGAAGGAATCGTTATTGAAAAAACAAATGATTATTACGCAGAAGTTGGCCTGGAACATTCTTTTTTTTTGGCGGATGACAATTTTGAAATTACACCTACTTTTTTCATAAATGCAAGCACACAAAATTATTACAACTTGTATTATACCAAAAGAAAGTACTCAGCAAAAAATACAAACCGAAGAGGTCCCGGCACTATCATAAAGGCATACCTTCCTAATGCTTCTGAATTTAAAATAATGGATTACGAATTCAGTTTACCACTTGATTATTCTGCAGGGAAATTTATTTTTGATCTAAATCCCACGCTTGCAGATCCTGTGAATCCTAATATAGTAGTGACTACTACTACCCCTCCTTCAGGCATTTCCACAACCAAAACCAGGACGGAAAAATTAAGCAGCATCTTCTACTGGTCTGTCTCGATAACATATAGCTTCTAATTAAAAATTATTTCAAAAAAATATATTTTAACAGCTATGCATAACGAATATGCATAGTTGTTTTGTTTACCCACTTTTCGATTTTCTTGCTTTGCCATATTTCTGTCATTTTTTAAATTTAGATTAAACAAAGTTTATAAATGTCAATCTTATATACCGATAATCATTCATAAATTAAAAAACAAAAAAACATGAAAAAAGTAATTTTAACTCTATTTGTTGGCCTGCTTACTGCAGGAGCGTTTGCACAAACAACATCAACCGCAGCCACCACAGACAAACACCAGGACTCGAAAGATTTAAGAAAGGATGTAAGAGACGTACGCCATGATAAAAGATTAAAAGCTTACGAATTAAAACATGGAGATAAAAGTGAAGCTAAAGCAGAAACAAAAGATATCAAAGGTGATAAAAAGGACATCAAAGGTGATGTGAAAGACTTAAAGCAGGATGGAGTAAAGCATCCGCTGAAGCGCGCCGACAGGCAAATTCACAGGCAGAATATGCACCACGGACATTAAAAAAACAATCCTTAATGGGTAAGTAATTTTAGCATTTTCATAAAATAAAAAATGAAGGTTGTCTTGCGGGACAACCTTTTTTAATAATAGAATAATGATGAAAAACAGAACCTAAGCACTCCCAGGAAAAAGATTTCAGTTTTGTCACCCGGGAAGCAGGTTGTCATTCCAATCTTTAATGACAAATGATTTTACAAGTCCTTCGAGTATGAATGGATCTTCCAATACAAATTGTTCCGCTGCTGAACGGCTTTTGAATATTGCCATATTTCCTCTATCCATAAAAGGTCCGATACCAATAACCTCCCCTCTTTCAATATACTTATCTGCAACAACCTTATGTCTTGGATAAACAGCCATTATTTTTTCCATTGTGGCTCTGGATGATTCGCCGATTACTACTGTTTTCATAATATCTTTTTAAAAATTTTAAAACTTTTTATTTTTTAATAAATCTATTTTTGATAACAGTAAAGCATAAACGGAAATAAGATTTTAAAAGAAACCACACTTCTTCAGTAAAATTTAATTTCCAAATTGGAAACTTTATGCACCCAAAGGTTTAGAAATTCAAATCATATCAAAAAGAATTTCAGAAAAAAAATATTACTTTAATACTTCTGAAAGTTTATTCTCCAGTGCATCACCCCGCAGGTTATGCGCTATAATAGTGCCGTTAGGATCCATAAGAAAGTTAGCCGGTATGGCATTGACTCCATATTCACCAGCTGCTGCATTTTTCCAGCCTTTCACATCGGATACTTCTGTCCAGGTAAGATGATCATGATCAATAGCTTTCTTCCAGGCCAAAGTGTCTTCATCCAGGGATACACCAAGCATAGTAAAGTTCTTATCCTTATATTCATTATAGGCTTTCACAACATTTGGATTTTCTGCACGGCAGGGGCCGCACCAGCTTGCCCAGAAGTCCACCAGCACATACTTACCTTTGAAATCTGATAAGCTTACCGGCTTCCCATTTACATCATCCTGGGTAAATGCAGGAGCAGGTTGCCCGACAGAAGTTTTTTTCATGATAGCAAGATGATCAGCTAGTTTCTTTCCTGAGGCCGAATTTTGCACCAAAGTATCAAGTCCGGTAAACATATTTTCCAAATCAGAATAGGGGGTGCTGTAAGTCATACCCTGCAATTCATTCAGGCTTACGAAACTTTTAGGATGATTTGCAATAAATACTTTCGTTTTCTCATTATCCTGTTTATCTAAGGTATCTATCTGAACTTCCAGCTTAGCTAATGTGGCTGTATCATTATTTTTTTGTGCAATGGCATACTGCTTATATAGCCCCTCTTCCTCGTCTGTAATATTTTTAATGGATGCCTGGTAATTTTCATATTCATTTTGTGATTGAGAACCTTTTACTGAAGACTTATTCATAGAATCGGCCACACCATTTATATTAATATCTGCATTTTCCAAAAAGAACTGGACATATCCCTTATCATTTTTTAGAAAAATAACAGCCATTTCCGGGTTAGCAACTTTTCCTTTAAAAGTAAACTTGCCATCCGCTACTGCAGACGAATCCCTATGCACGGAATCTATTCCCCGCCATTGGAAAAAAACATAGGGATCTTTTAATCCCTGGATATTCCCATTAACGGTGAAACTATCTTTAGGCGCATGATTGCAGGAAAAGAATGCAAGAATAATAATGGATAAAAGGAAAATCGATTTTTTCATTTTTACTAAATTTTAATTTATATGGTTATTTGAAAGCAAAATTTTGTGTTTCTACCAATTCAATCCTTACGGAATTTTTTGACCTTATACAGCCGACCTTTCTGCACAACTTCTAATGATGTTATCAACAGGATCAATTAAAACAAAGGAATTCACGAAGCCTGTAAAATTAATATAAATCCGGATAAGTATTGTCAATCATCTCCATGCAATTTTGAAATGCTGCTATGATGGTGCGTTTGATGCTCAAATCCTTTTTTAAAAACGTGAGAAACCGGGCCATATCACCACCTGGTTTTTCATTTAATTTATCAGCATCTATATAGTATATATTTGAGCAGCAAATGTTAGTGTCTCAGTGGGGTTTTCCAGTTTAAAAACATCGAATTAAAAATAACTTCACCAGAAACCCCGATGCCTGCAGAGATCCTGAATTGATATAAACTTTTCAAAAGTTTCTTTAACAAAATATCATGGCAATTGTCTTTATTCATTTACCAATTGAATTCTTTTTAATAGCTCCGTAAACCTTATATCTTTTTTAAATTCTTTAAACCGGGGATCAGTGCTAAAATGCAAATGAATCATCCACACAGACTTTATATCAATGGCTTTATTGAGTAGTTCAAATACTTTATCGGCATTACCAAGCCCTGCATATATTGCCGCAATACAATAAGGAGAAACGAATTGCTGGTTAGGCAAGGATTCTAACTCCTTCAAAATTCTTAACGCTTCCGTTTTATTTCCATTTACCGCAAATGCATGGCCCAGCGCAGATACAGCAATTGGATTATTATTTAAAACTTTTATTGCACGTTTAAAGATATTGACAGCTTCCTCTGTATTTCCACTCACTTCATAAGCAAGACCCAGTACAAAAAGGGCAACCGAAAAGGCACGTTCTATCTCCAGGACTTCCCTGCATTTATCGATAGATTTATCTACGTTGCCCATAAGCAAATGAACTAAACCAACATCTGTTTTAATAATCATGGAAAGAGGATCAAGTTCCTGCGCTGTCATTATTTCTTCAAATGCTTCATCAAATCTTCCACGGGTAGTCAGGATCAAACCAAAACGTTGCCGCGCGGTGGCAAATCCACGATTCAGTTCAATTGCTTTTTTATAATTGGCTTCTGCTTTTTCCCAATAGAAACCCGAAAGCAATTCAATATGACCTGTAGCTTCATACGCTTCAGCAAGTTTAGAATTTAATTCTATCGCTATTTGTGCAGCCTTTGTTGCCTTCGAAATACTATCTTCAGGTGAAAGAATATGATAACCCCATAGGAGAGTATAACTATCGGCCATTCCAGCATAAGCCAAACCATACAGTGGATCTTCATCTATAGCCTGGTTAAAATATTCAATACTTTTAAGGAATCCATCTTTTGATCTCTTGTTCCACTCGTATCTTCCTTTCAGGTAAAGGCTATGAGCCGTTGCGTTTTGTGTATGCGATTTAGTGATCAGTTCCCTGTCATTATCCAATAAGGTTAACTTTAATTTTTCTGTGATAGCTAATGCAATTTCATCCTGGATGGCGAAAATATCATCACTATTACGGTCATATCGTTCACTCCACAAATGAAAACCATCTTCAACATTAATTAGCTGCGCCGTTATCCGGAGCCTGTTTCCTTGTTTGCGGACACTTCCCTCCAACACATTATTTACACCGAGTTTATTGCCTACTTCACGCAGGTCTACATTTTTACCCTTGAACTGAAATGAAGAGGTACGGCCGGCAACTTTCAATTCTTTTAAATGTGCCAGCGAATTGAGAATTTCTTCTGACATCCCATCACTGAAAAATTCCTGCTCAGGGTCATTGCTCATGTTTACAAAAGGAAGAACTGCTATACTTTTTTCCAAAACTTTTTTCTCATTTCCATTTGTTACAGACCCCGGATAATCAGGAAGTGAAGTAACAATCATTTCATAAACTTTTACGGGCTCTTTCACATTTTTGAGTTCTTCTTCCCTTACATATTTTGTATGAATATTATTTTTATTAACGAGATTAAGATGAACTGATTCAGACACCCATGTTCCTCCAACGGGAGCAAGAGCCTGTAACCTGGACGATATATTTACCCCATCACCAAACACATCATTATTTTCAAAAACTACTTCACCCAGGTGAATGCCAATGCGTAACTGTAGCCCTTCTACAGCATTGCAACCTTTGTGAATAGCACCGGCACACATCGCAGCATCAGAAACCGTTAGGAAACTTGCCAATACGCCATCGCCCAATTCCTTTATCCAAAGACCATTGTATCGTTCAATGATTGGTTTTTGCAACTCCCTGTTTTTTTAAGAATGTCAAAAGCTTTTTTTTCATCACTACCCATCAATGCAGTGTAGCCGACAATATCGGTAAACATAATAGCGGCAAGTTGGCGTGTTTGTGACATTTGATTAGCGAAAATAGTTTTTTTTTAAATCTATATAGGGAAATTCGGGTGCAATCCAAATTGTAACCGGTTGGTGGAGACACCAACCGGGGCAGCGCGCTCATGCAAATTTGGAATGCACGCGGAAATTCATTCCCTGCATTAATTTTTGAAAACTAAAAATCAGATGGAAATAAATAATTCTCAATCTCATGTTACTATGTCCATTAAATCATATTGAAATTTGAGAATTTATTTTTCACCCAAAAATTAGCAACGAACAATCCCAGGTACGGAGAACGTGGCAGTTGGCATTACAGTAAACCAACAATTAAGTGCCATTTGTATTTAATAATTTGAATTCATTCAACAATAACAGAAAAGCATAAACGAAAATGTGGGAAAGAGGAGTATAAAATAAAATGCTTTTACCGGATAATAATATTTTGTAAACTCTATACATTGTAACTTTTAATTTTGATGCACCTAATAATATTACGGGGACTGAATATAGGGGAGCAAAAGAAAGTAAGCATCAGCAATAAAATATTAATTTAGCTTTGGCATCGGCTGATACGGCGCTATTACGCCGCCTGCAGGCAATACAAGGCCCTAAGCAGAAACCTGTAAGACAATTCATACATGGCAAAAGAAACAACAAAGCGTATAATTATACTTTCCGGACCAGTGGGTGCGGGTAAAAGTACAGTTGCACAAGAAATTATTAAGGCATTTTCATCCCCCGTTGTATATATTGAAGGTGATAAATTCTGGTTTTATATTGTAAAAGGATTCGAAAGCATAGGACGTTTTAAGAATTTCAAAACTATTATGGCATCAATGACTGTGGCTGCAATACCCTATGCTCATGCAGGTTATGAAGTGATTCTTGACTTTTCGATTCCGCCATGGTTTGTTCCTACTGCTTTTAAAATAATCAATAAAAGGGAAATACCTTTAGAATATATTGTTGTAAGTGCGAGTGAAAAGATATGCGCTGAAAGAGCTGCTGCCCGGGTTGAAGGGAAAATTACTGATTACACTCCTTACCATGAACTATATATGTCTTTCGATGAAGCGAAGCAATACACTATTTATGACGACACAAGCGGGCCACGTTCAATTACAGAACAAATCATGAAAAATCTTAAGAAGGGACTTTATCGAATTTCGCAGTAACTAATTATCTAAAAAATGAAACAGAAAATATATCAAATAGATGCTTTTGCCAGCCAGCTTTTTTCAGGAAATCCGGCAGCTGTTTGTCCTCTTGACCAATGGTTGAGTGATGAATTGATGCTAAAAATTGCGGCCGAAAATAATCTTGCCGAAACTGCTTTCTATTTGAAAAATGAGGACAGTTATCAAATTCGTTGGTTTACCCCTAAAGTAGAAGTTGACCTGGTGGACATGCCACACTTGCAACTGCTTTTGTATTATTCAACTATGAAAATTACCAGGGAAATATTATCCATTTTTATTCACACCGAAGTGGTGAATTAACTGCCAGCAAACAAGGTAATTTTTTAACCCTGGATTTTCCGGCAGATCATCTAATGCCAATTGAATTGACAAGTGAAATTTTTGATTGTTTTGATCAAAAACCAAAACTTGCTTTTAAGGGTAAAACTGATTTTATGGTGGTCTTCGAAAATGAAAAGCAAATACAAAATCTGAAACCATCCTTTGATAAAATCGCTCAACTTGAAGCGAGGGGAATCATTGTAACTGCGAAAGGCGACAATACTGATTTTGTTTCAAGATTTTTTGCACCACAAACTGGCGTAACTGAAGACCCGGTTACAGGATCTGCTCATACCACATTGACACCTTATTGGGCTAAACAATTAAGCAAATTGGAATTGACAGCTACGCAACTTTCTGAAAGGAAAGGTTTTTTAAAATGTAGCTTGTCAGGAGACAGAGTACAAATTAGTGGGCAAGCGAAATTATATTTGATTGGAGAAATAAATACCGAATAAAAAACAGCAGTATGGAAATAGCAGTATTACTTTTTGACGACTTTGAAACCTTAGATGTTTTTGGCCCCGTTGAAATTTTTGGGCGACTTATTGAATTGTACACAATCAAATTTTATTCACTAAACGGAGGACAAATAAAAAACCGGCATGGAGTATCCATATTGACCGAAACGCTGGAAAACATTAACCTTGACCTGGAAATATTTTTAATCCTCGGCGGTCCGGGCACACGAAAAGAAGTTGACAACAAATTACTCATTGACAAAATCAAAGAAATATCAAATTTCAGCAAGTATGTGTTGACAGTATGCACAGGAAGTGCATTGCTTGCAAGGACCGGTTTATTAGATAACAAAAATGCGACATCAAACAAAAGAGCATTTAAATGGGTAACTACAAACGGGGCAAATGTATTATGGAATAAAAAAGCACGTTGGACAGTTGATGGAAAATTTTACACTTCGTCCGGTGTAAGTGCGGGAATGGATATGGCTTTAGGATTTTTAAGCGACCGTCACGGAATTACATTTGCAAGAAAAGTCGCGTTTGAAATTGAATTTAACTGGACTGAAGACAAAAACAACGACACGTTTATGGCTGATTAACAACTTCCGCCTGGCGTGTACACCGCCAGTAGCCGATATTACAGTTTTTGAGGGTTGCCAACCTTGGAAGGTTGGCAACCCTGATTTTACATAAACAATAATTAAAGTAGAGATAATTTAATAACTCCCGCTCTGTTGTTTTTTATTTCAACTCAAAAAAGTTTACTGCTGCGGTTTTGCTGCTGTTCCAGGTTTCTTTTTCGGGATCCGCTAATCAATGAAAGTTTGAACACCAATTATATTTTATTACCGTATTAAATTATTTGTACTTTTGAAAGTGATTAACAATCCATTATCCCTTGACTTCTCATCCTGTGAATTGTAAGCCTGAAATAATTTTGAACGTTCATTAAATTAATTCTGAATGCCAGTCAATATTGGAGATCAACATAGATTAGCACTGCTTAAAAAATATCCATTAGAAGGTCACTGCGAAGGAAGATTTGCTTTTAGCAGTGTTGATTCGGATTTTCTACAATCGCTTTTACCTGATGACCTTGTTTTAGCTCCGCAGCAATATACCCCTGCCGGAAAGCACCCGCTTTTGCTCATGTTCAATAATACTTTGCTGAGGACCAATCCGAATCTTGAAAGGATTGCAATGGTGGAGAATGTTGGATTAACGCTGAAATATTATGAATTCATTGTAATGTTACCTTATGTTCAATTTAAAGATCCACAATATAAAAGTAAAGGACCTTATTGTTATTTACCCATTTTATACCTTGATAGTATTTTAGCCGTATTGGGTGGAAGAATTTTCTGGGAGTTTAATAAAGAGATGGCCGGTTTTGCTGTGACTCCATCAGATTTTTTTGTGTTGGAGGAATCTACATCCAACACATTACTTTCCGGGGTAACGCTGATGATGGGGTTTTTACAACCGGATAAGTCTGTTCCTAATTTTCAAAAGATTACGAACATTTTACAATTGCCCGTGATTGAACATGGGCCTTATGGATATGTAAGTTCTATTTATAAAATAGCTTATGAAAATATAGACATTGCGGCAGCGGGACTGGATTACAATAATTTATCCTGCCAGTTCATGCCTGCCGGCATCATCAGTTCGCCGGCTATTACTCAAAATCCTTTGGGTGCATTTCACATGGATTACGATTGGAAACTTTCTTATATCGAATTTATAAAATTTTAATAAAATAATATGGCAATACAGAAGATTGCAGTTCTGGGAGGTGGCATGGGATCCCTGACTTCCGTTTTCCAGCTCACCTCTGATCCTGAGTGGAAAACGAAATACGATATTACTGTTTACCAATTAGGCTGGCGGTTGGGAGGCAAAGGAGCAAGTGGAAGAAATGCATCAGTTGGGGACAGGATCGAGGAACACGGACTGCATTTATGGTTTGGATTTTATGATAATGCTTTCAATATGATCCAACAAGTGTACGAGGCAAATAACCGGCAACCGGGTTCTCCACTGGCGACCTGGCAGGAAGCATTCACAGGATACGATTTTATTTGCCTTGAGGAGCAGGTTAACGGACAATGGTTGGATTGGCCGTTCTCCATTTCACCAAATGGCTTGATACCGGGCGATTCCACTCCTCCACCCACTTTGGAAGGATATATTATAAGGATAGTGGACTGGCTTTGTCAGCAGCAGGATCAATTTTATTCAAAGACAACACCCGAAGTAAAGGCAAGAATTGAAGCGGATGTAAATAGTTCTGACTATTCTCTTTTAAGACAAAAATACGGCGCACTCGTTTTGGATTCGAGTGCCTCTTATTCCGACGCAGGAAATTTGCTCACTTCATCCGCTTCTATTGCGGCAAATAATAAAAATTATTCTTTACTTAAAAGTATTTTGGGCGACTTGATTACCTGGCTCGCAAAAATTGCCGGGGATATTCAAAATGCAGAAACCAGTTTGCGCAGGTATTTTATATTAGCTGATCTCGGGTTCGTTACGATCAAAGGGATGATTGATGATGACATCATTGAAAAAGGATTTGACGTCATTAATAATTACGATTACAGGCAATGGTTGAGTAAGCATGGGGCTTACCAGGTGACCATTGATTCTGCAATTGTGCAGGCCGTATATGGATTGGTTTTTGGCGGAAAAGAACAATATACTTTCGAAGCCGGCACTGCGTTGAGAGGATTATTAAGACTTGGGTTAACTTTCAAGGGAAATGTGTATTACCGAATGATGGCAGGTATGGGCGATGCTATATTTGCACCCATTTACCAGGTGCTGCAGCAAAGAGGCGTGAATTTCCAATTCTTTAGCAAGATCACCAATCTCGGCCTTGGCACGGACGGTTCTATCAATACTATTTCCATTGACATTCAAGCCACACTGGCAAGTGGAGTACCTTCTTATGATCCGCTTGTTACAGTTAATGAATTGCCTTGCTGGCCTAATTTTCCAAACACCCAATACCTGGAGCAGGGAAATGAAATACTGGCTGGAAATGTAAATCTGGAATCCTACTATTCCACCTGGAAACCGGTGGGACAGCAAACACTACAAAAAGGGCAGGATTTTGATTTGGTTATTTTAGGCATTTCAATTGGCGCTTTACCAACTATAGCAAAAGAGTTGATAGCAAAAAACACAGCCTGGCAAAACATGGTCAAAAATGTAATACCTATAAGTACTATCGCTTTCCAGCTTTGGCTTAATAGTTCTATACAGGAAATGCAATGGCCCTACACGAATGACGGACTTGCGCTTTTAGGATCTTACCAGGAACCTTATGATACGTGGGCAGATATGAGTGATCTGATTGGGCGCGAAAACTGGCCACAGGGAGATACACCGCAAAATATTGCTTATTTCTGTGGGCCCACACCTGCACCCAATGCTGATGAAATCTTGCAAAATGCTGAACAATCTAATTTTGGAGATGCTTCGTTTCCGGATACGCAAACAACAATGGCAATGCAATTTGCATTGGATTATCTAAATAACTTATCTGCTCATATATGGCCGGGAATATGGCAGGGACAAAATAGTTTTGATTTTAGCAAGTTGATTGATATTAATAATGGTGTAGGAATCGCCCGGTTTAATGACCAGTTTTTCAGGGCAAATATTGATCCCACAGAATTATATGTTATGTCATTTACAGGTAGTTCAGCATTTCGGCTCAAAGCTGATCAGACCCAGGCATTTGGCAACCTATATATAACAGGCGACTGGATCGATAATGGTTTTAATGCCGGTTGCATTGAAGCGACGGTTATGTCAGGGCTACAAACAGCCAGTGCAATATCCGGAGAAAATATAGAAATAATCGGTGAAAAGGACTTATAAAAACGATAGATGATCACTCTTAATGGATATGAATCTTTTGAAACAATGGTTGAAACAACCCGCTTTAGCTTACTAAGGGTAGAAGATAATTTGCATCATGAAAAATTTATAGCCAAAGTTTATCAAAGCCCCAGCGAAAAACAGGTACAGTCGGTAAAAAATATTGTTGACCTTGTAAAAGAAGAGAAATGGGATGACGTATTGCAGCCCATCAATTATTTACTCCAAAAAGACTCAGTTGCTATTATTTTTAAAAATGCAGCGGGTTGTACTTTACGACATTTCATTATTGAATATGGCAAAATACTTCCATCCCGGTTTGTCCAGGTAGCCATCAGTTTATGTAGGATGCTTTCCTCTTTTCATTCAAATGGTTGGATAATCGGGAACTTAAGACCTGAGTATATCCTGATTGATTCTGAAAAAGAAATATGTAAAATTGCAGACCTTGAAAAAGCCTCCAGGGTTTTTAAAAAGGAAACGGAAGGATCTTATAATTTCTCCGGCCCTGGTGACCTGGATTATATCAGCCCCGAACAAACAGGACGAACTAACCAGGTTATTGATTACAGGTCTGACTATTATTCACTCGGAATTATTTTTTATGAAATGCTTGCAGGCAAATTGCCTTTTGTAAGCAATAGTTCCTCAGAGTTGTTGTACGCACATATTGCACGACAGCCTGAGCCATTACGAACTCTTGACCCGTACCTTCCACAGGTATTGAATGATATCGTAATGAAATTATTGAACAAAAACCCCGAAGACCGTTATCAAACGTTAAGTGGATTGTTGTATGACCTGGAAAAGAGCGCGGCTTATTTCCAGGACGATTTTTACCTTGAATCTTTCAAAATAGGTCAAAAGGATTTTGTAGGCCATATCACGATCTCCGGCACATTAATGGGACGGGACCGGGAACTGGCCATGATAAATGATGCATACCAACTCGCACTAAAAGGAATAAAACAGGCTTTGTATATTGGAGGATATTCGGGGGTAGGCAAGTCGAGGTTGGTGGAGGAAATTATTCTTAAAAAGGTGGAAGCCTCCTCGTTTATTTCAAAAGCCAAATTTGACACCTTACAGCGCAATTCACCTTATTCTGCTTTAATTGATGCCATCCGCGCGTTGATCAGAAATTTATTAAGAGAAGACGAAGCAAAACTTAATTACTGGAAAGATCGCCTGCTGGGATTTTTACATAATAATGGTCAAATAATAATTAATGTTGTTCCCGAACTTGAAATAGTAATCGGCAAACAACCACCTTTGGATGACCTTTCGCCTGATGAATCTCAGAATCGTTTTCAACAGACTTTTCTAAATTTTATTTCAGCATTTTGTTCCGGCGAATATTCTCTTATTCTATTCCTGGATGATCTTCAATGGGCAGATCTTGCTTCTATCAAACTGATCGAATTGATGGTGTACGATAATACCATCTCTAATTTCCTTTTCATGGGATCCTATCGTGACAACGAAGTTGATCCCACACATCCCCTCGCCATCTCATTACAGAGGCAGGAGAAAAAAGCGGATATTAAAGAAATAAAATTATACCCGCTTGAAAAAGAAACTACCGGCAACTTTATAATGGAAACATTGCAACACCAGGTAGAAAGCCCGGAGGAGCTGGTAGAAAAGATTTTTCATAAAACACAGGGAAACATTTTTTATACCATTCAACTGATCACTTCTCTCAACGATGCGGGCCTTTTATACAAAGATGACCAGGGATCATGGAAATGGGACAAAAAAGCTTTGCAGGAATATAATTTCGCGGAGAATGTAATTGAACTACTCGTTCAAAAAATTAATAATCTTGATGATCTCCAGAAAAAAATCCTAAGGACTGGCGCTTGTGTTGGGGACAGTTTTGACCTGCTTACTACCGCCAGTCTTACCGGCGAGCGGCTATACACCATAGCAAACGAATTGTCTGCGGTAATAAATATGGGATACCTTTTAACCCACGATGAAAATCTCGATCATTACAGCCGTTCTTCTCAAAATATAAGCGATGTGGATCTGAACCGCGTAGGGAATGTACGTTTTCAGTTTTCACACGATCGCATAAGGCAGGCATGCCTTTCAATGGTAAATGAGGAGGAGCTTGCTTTGATCAATTTCAAAGCAGGACAGTTCAAATTAAAAAATTATACGCCTTCAGAAATAGAAGAAGAGATTTTTTTTATTGCTAACCATCTCAATATGGGCAGCCAGTTCATTAAGGAAAAGGAAGATATCGAAAGCTTGGTAGAGATCAACCTTCGTGCAGGTAAAAAAGCGATGGACTCTACTGCTTATGATTCAGCTATAGCGTATTTTATTAAAGGAAAGCAGTTCCTGAATTTTAAGGATCATTACAGGCAGCTTTATGACTTTTGTTTGCTGGAAGCCGCCTGCAAATATCAAACAGGTCAATATGATGAAGCCGAGCATGACCTTGATGAATTATATCTACAATCACAAGCAAGGCTGGATAAATTGCAGGTGTTGCTCCAGCGAATGTTTATGTGCCTTTCTAAAGACCAAATGGCCCAGGGAGTAGAATACGCCAGAACAGGATTTCGTTTGTATGGATTGTATATGCCGCGAACCAAGCCTATTATCATGATGGCTTTATTAAAAGATATTCTTAAAGCTAAATGGATTTTACGGGGCAAAAGAATTGACCAGTTGACCGAAAAGCCTGTAATGAAAGATGCTGAGCAGATGCATTTCCTTATGTTTACACTTATTGCCTGCTCACCTACGTATCAATACGATCAAAATCTTTTTGCCTGGTCAGTTATGAAAATAGTTCATTATTCTTTAAAATATGGGACCAATGGTATAGCATCATTTGGCTATATGGGATATGGTATGATACTCTCTCAGCTATTCGGAGATTATAAAACCGGCAAAAAACTAGCTGATATTGGCATACAGATCAATAGACAATTAGGATATACCCTTCTTAAATGGAAAGTGGGCATGGTGTACCATAATTTTATACAGCATTGGACGATGCCTGTGCGGCCGGAATTTGATAATATTCAGGAGATCATTAATGGCTGTATTGCAAACGGCGACCCGCTTTATGCCGGGTATGGAATTTTCCATTACCATCAAAAAAAATTTGCTTTAGGTTTCCCCTTGCAGGAAGTAGAGCAGTCAATCGAAAATTATTTACGGCTCGTGGATCAGCGGGGAGATAAAGAAACACGGCATTTTCTGGAAGGATATTATCATGCAGTCAGATGTCTTCGTGGAGTAGACGATAACATTTTGTTGCTTGGAAAATCTTTTAATGTACCTGAAAGATTGGCACAGATTGTAGCTTCTTCTTCTTTTTCGGTTGCCGCTGATACCTACATTGCCTATATGAATATTCTTTACCAGTTTCAGTACTACCAGGAAGCATGGCAAAGATATCTGGAGGCTGCCAAATATGTGGATTTTATTTATCATCGCTATGAATTTGCAGAATATAATTTTTATGGCGGCCTTATTTGTGTGGTGGCTTTTGAAAAAAAGTTATCTCCTGCGATGCCTTATCTAAAAAAGCTAAAGGGGCATTTGAAAAAATTAAAAATCTGGGCGGGTAATTGCCCGGAAAATTTTGAACCTTTATATCTTCTTTTACAGGCTGAGCAGGCACGAATTTCAGGTAGCCCAGGTAACACAGCAACCCTTTACGAAAAAGCAATACAAAGCGCGGACAAATATTTATTCATTAATATAAAAGCGCTGGCAAATGAATTGGCAGGCCGGTTTCACTTTCAGTCCGGTAATGCTATCATCGCAAAAACCTATCTCGATAATGCCAGGCGTGCTTATCTTCAATGGGGCGCAATTCTGAAAGTAAAATATATAGAAAAGGAATTTGAAAGTGTCCTGGGTAAAAGTATTCTCGAAGAAACCAGGGAAAATACTGCAATTGCATCTTTGCAAAACGCAGACATGAATCTTGTGTTAGAAACATCCAATGCAATAAACAATGCAAAAGATATTGATAGGGTGATTGAAAAACTGATGCAAATAGTTATTCAAAATTCCGGGGCAGATAATGGTTACATTTTGATAAGTAGCCGTGCAGACCTGCTTATAAAAGCATCCTTCAACATACGTGAAGGCGCAAAATCAATTACTGAATACCCTGATATCAATAGCCTGCCATTAAACGTGGTCCGCTATGTGGGAAGGGTAAAGGAATTATTAGTGATAAATAATCCAGTCAAAAATTCTGAGTATAGTGAGCTACCGTATTTTGTAACCCATCGGCCATTGTCAGTTTTGGTTTACCCTATCTTAAAACAAGGTGAACTTTTTGGCATACTTTACCTGGAGAATTATCTGACCGAAGGAATATTTGATAACAAGAGAATTGGAATGCTGAACCTCATTTCTTCCCAGATTGCGATGCTTCTTGATAATGCCTATCTTAATAAAAATATGGAAACCCGGGTAAGGGAAAGAACGTTTGCATTGGAAGCGGAAAAGAACCAGATTTCAGTGTTATTGGAAAATATATTTCCCAAAGAAGCCATTGAAGAACTGAAGGCTACAGGAAAAGTCACTCCACAAGAACTTAAAAACGTAACGGTAATGATGGCCGATATCAAAGGATTTACCAATATTTCCGAAAGACTGAACCCAGAGGAATTAATAACAATGATTGATAATTATTTCAGGGCATTCGATGAGATAATAGGGAAATATGGTTTGGAAAAAATTAAAACCATCGGTGATGCCTACATGGCCATCGGCGGAATTGGGAAAACGCTATATAACGGCGCAGAGAAAATGGTGCAGGCTGCTTTGGAGATGCAGGAGTTTGCCAAAAAGCGCTTAATCGAAGGCGCCACTGAACAAATTGAATTACGCATCGGCATTCATACCGGTGTGGTAATCGCCGGTGTGGTTGGTTCCAAAAAACTTCAATATGATATATGGGGTGATACCGTCAATATTGCCGCAAGAATGGAGCAAAATTCAGAACCATCAAGGGTTAATATTTCCGAAGTAACTCACAACCTCGTGAAAGACAAATTCCATCTTGTTTATCGTGGCAAAATAAAAGCAAAGAACAAAGGAGAAATGGATATGTATTTTGCAGAGCCGTAGACTGTACAATAAACTGTGCCAGGTTCACATGTGCAATTTATTATACAAGAACCAATTAATAGCTATCACCTTTCCATACATTATCTTTTTCATTCGCATCTGCCCATAGTCCCGTGTCAATAGTTAGCGAGCGAATTGATTTTTTGGTTTGGATATTTACAATAGTTTGCTTTTGATCTTTTTCCCAAACGATGGGAGTTTCATGAATATCTTCACTGGTGCCGTCCTTATAATTTATTTTTACATCGAAGGGTATATCAAAGCCACCAACGTTATTTACTTTTATATCATAATCGTTTTTGTTCCGGATAACCTTTTCAATACCGACGTCGGTATACCCGTGTGAAAAGAACCAACTATTCCAAAACCAGTTCAGATCTTTTCCTGAAACATTATTGAAAGCATTAAAGAAATCCCATGGCATAGGATGCTTACCATGCCATCGGTTAATATATCCCTGCAGGCATTTTTTAAATAATGATTCTCCGAGAATATCCTTCACAGCCATATAACCCAGCATAGGCTTGAAATAGGCATTATTACCATACGCCAATCCGGTTTGAAAATCGGATTCGATAACAGGTACCTGCTCTTCCTGCGAGGGATCTTTTATTACAATTTTTGCATATCGTTTGTTAACTATAGCAGAGCCATATTCCACCGCGCCTATTAATCCATTAAAAGTTTGAGCCCATCCTTCATCCATAAATGCATAGCGGCTTTCGTTAGTTCCCATGTAAAAAGGAAAATACGTGTGTGCAATTTCATGATTCTCTTCAAACTTTGTTGCAATCGGATTATTGGTTCTATAAGCGCCATCATTGGCCATCATTGGATATTCCATTCCCGCAAAACCTTCTACCACCGTCATTTTAGCATAAGGATAAGGAATCCCCGGCAAATTACGTGAATACCAACTCAATGCTTTTTGCCCGATGGCTACCGCATCGTGAAAATCGGCTGAAGTGTCATAATAAGCAGACTGCACAGAGGCACGGCGGCCGTTTGCGCTATCTACTAATGCACTTGCTGCATCCCAATTATCATGATCGCTGATAAATAACGCTACTTCTGTTACATCGTTTGCTTTCCATTGCCATGTGTTTGTAGCATTTTGATTGGTAATAACTTTTGCTTGCAGGTCGCCGCGTGTGGCAATATGGATCACCGTATCCGAGGTCATAGATTCTTTTAGAAGTTGTGCATAATGCGGTTGTAAAACCTCGTCTGGATTTTGTAAAGTACCGGTAGCCCATACAATAAAGTTCTTAGGTACATTTACATTCAAAGTATAATTGCTGAAATCGTTATAAAATTCCTGTGCTCCGGTAAATTGTAACCTGTCCCAACCATTATAATCGTCATATACAGCCACACAAGGATAGAAGTAAGCCACGCAATACGTTGTAGGATCAATTATACCTTCTCTTTCTGATCGTCCGTTTTTTACGAATGCAGGCGCAATTTCATAATGCCATTGAACCGAAAAATGAATGGAATCTCCCGGCAATAAAGGTTTGAGTAAATCTATGTTTTGACGTGTATAATCACCCGCAGGCTCGGGCCATATTGTTTCTTCTCCATTTACTTCAAAATGATCAATATGAACACCGGAGGTCAATTGGGTAGAATCCATGTTTACCAAACGTTCGGCTTCAGGTTTGTGATAATTCATGATGAGGCTAAAAACAATCGTGCTCAATGTATCGGGACTGTCATTAAAATAAGCGATTTCTTCAGAGCCCTTAATATTCCGATCAGGTGGAGTTACGGTAATATCAATATGATAGCGGCTACGATTTTGCCAATAATGAGCACCGGGGTTTCCGTCAATGGAACGCGTTCCATTTTCGAAAGCCGTTTTTACATTGCGCGTCATGTATAGAGATTGAGCCTGCGCATGCAGGGAAAGAAAGGCTGTCAAAACCAACAGAATGACGCATGATTTCATAATGATTGTGTTTGATTGTTTAATGAATATAGCTGTAACCGAATGGATATCCCAAAAGTCGGGTAAAAAGTACTTCATTTTCTTTATTCCATAATACAAATCCTAATTATTTCTTTGTTTACTGTCCAACAGTGAAACATTCACTCCCAATTTCCCTCCCACATTCAATTCAATCTTTCGCTCTACTATTTAATTAAGAAAAGTAAAATTAAAAGCAGCCGGCATGTAACATTGGCGCTATTATGACTTACAATTCTATACCTGTTATTTCGTAGTATAGCTGTAATATTGTACCAGTTAATGTCCGAAACTAAAAAGTACTTGAAAATGAAAAAAGAATTAAGAAGCCAGCAATGGTTTGGCCTCACCGGAAAGGACGGATTTATTCACAGGGCATGGATGAAAAACCAGGGATTGCCTGATGATGAATTCGGGGGAAAACCGGTCATTGGAATTTGTAATACCTGGTCGGAACTTACCCCCTGCAATGCGCACTTTAGGGAGTTGGCAGAATCTGTAAAATGGGGGATTTTAGAAGCTGGCGGATTCCCCGTTGAGTTTCCCGTAATGTCTTTGGGGGAAGGACTTATCAAGCCTACCGCTATGTTGTACCGCAACCTGGTAAGTATGGATGTAGAAGAATCTATTCGCGCAAACCCTATTGATGGTGTGGTATTACTTTGTGGTTGTGATAAAACTACTCCATCTTTAGTAATGGGAGCATGCAGCGTTGACATTCCTTCAATTGCCGTTTCGGGAGGTGCTATGCTTACCGGCAAATATAAATGGAAGGATATCGGTACCAGCGATATATGGCGGTTTGCTGATGAATTGCATTCCGGAACTATGACGGAAGAAGCACTTAACCTGGCGGAACCATGCATGTGTCGTAGCCGTGGCCATTGTGCGGTGATGGGTACGGCCTCTTCTATGGCCTGTATGGTGGAAGCAGTCGGTATTTCTCTTTCGGGAAATGCTGCCATTCCTGCTGCGGATTCAAGACGAAAAGTATTGGCACAACTTTCCGGCAGGAGAATAATTGAAATGGTAAATGAAGATCTGAAATTATCTGATGTTCTTACGAGGGAGGCATTTGAAAATGCGATAAAAGTGAATGCCGCTATAGGAGGGTCAACCAATTTTGTAATTCACCTGCTGGCAATTGCAGACAGGATCGGCATTAGACTTGATCTCGATGATTTTGACCGGTTATCCGCATCTATTCCGCTAATAGCCAACCTGCAACCTTCGGGTAAATATTTTATGGAAGATTTTTATTATGTTGGTGGTTTACCCGCCGTTATGAAAGAACTGGCCAAATATCTTCATCCATCCTGCATGACTGTAAACGGGAAAACGGTTATTGAAAATATATCCAACGCCGAAATATGGAACCGGGAAGTTATTGCAACTTTTGATGAGCCTTTTAATCCTCAATCGGGTATTGTAGTATTAAAAGGTAATCTTTGCGAAGATGGCGCGATTATGAAACCTTCTGCGACAAGTGTGCAATTGATGCAGCATACCGGCAAAGCCGTGGTGGTGTTTGAAAATATTGAGGATTATAAAAGCAGGATTGATGCGCCTGACATGCATGTAGACGAAAATAGTATCCTGGTTTTAAAAAATGTAGGTCCTAAAAGCTATCCCGGCATGCCGGAAGTTGGCAATATGGGCTTGCCAAAAAAATTACTTGATAAAGGAATCACTGATCTGATCCGGATTTCAGATGGCAGAATGAGCGGTACCGGATTTGGCACAGTGGTGCTGCATGTGTCACCGGAAGCGGCAAATGGCGGTACACTGGCGATTGTTCAGGATGGAGATCTTATACAACTTGATGTTGCAGGCAGAAGTTTACAACCTTTAGAGGATAATGAAGAACTGCAAAAAAGAAAAGAAAATCTTCAGCCATTTATCAATGAATATAAAAGAGGGTATGTGAGTTTATTTATTGACCATGTGGAGCAAGCTCATTTAGGTGTTGATCTTGATTTTTTAAAAGGCGGATCCGGAAGCAAAGTGTCCCGTGATTCGCATTAATAAATAAGGTATGGAGATAAAAGAATTTTACCAAAAAGTGGCCATCGTAACCGGAGCCGGCCAGGGAATTGGATTTGAAATAGCAAAACAACTTGCTACAAAAGGTGCACAAGTAGTTTTGAATGATATTGATTCCAATCTCTCCATGAAAGCGGTCACGAAAATATCGTTGGAAGGAGGTACTTGTCTTGGCGTTGCCGGAGATGCTTCTAACCCTGATATCATAAAAAAAATGGTAGCTACGGCAGTGGATAAATTTTCCAAATTAGATGTAGTGGTAGCAAATGCGGGCATTACCCTGTTTGGAGACTTCCTTACTTATCCCGCTTCTTCTTTTTTTGAGGTAGTAAAGGTAAACCTGGCAGGAACTTTTTTTCTCGCACAGGCGGCAGCGAATCAAATGATTCAACAAGGTTCCGGTGGATCGTTGTTATTTACCTCCTCCGTTACCGGGCACCAGGCTCATAAAAACCTTGCAGCCTATGGCATGACGAAGGCTGCTCTCGAAATGCTTGCCAAAAACCTGGTGTTAGAACTCTCGCCTTATAAGATCAACGTAAACACGGTAGCCCCCTGGAGCAACTCTTACAGAAAGAACGATGGATGATGTAAACTATGAAAAAGTATGGTCGACCCTGACGCCAATGGGGCATCCCGCTACGACTTTGGATATTGCCAATGCGGCTCTTTTTCTCATTTCCGATAAAGCAAAACATATAACCGGCCAATCGCTTGTCATAGATGGCGGATGGACTGCGGTGAGCCCGGGGCCGGAAGGGTGAACTTGTAAGTAGAATAAGAAAGGAGTACCAACAACCTTCTATATAAGAGGGTTTTTTTTGGCACAATAGAAATTACTTTTTTAGCAATTGCTTTTTTTTAAAAATACAATGAGAATGATATGTCTTAAAAGATTGATACAAAAAATATATTCCCTGTGGTTTAATTTTTTGATTTTTAATTTGTGCAATTTCCCATTGTCTTATTCTAAAATAAGTTTACACAAATAAGCAACATTTGTATTTTATAATTCAAATTTATTTTTCAATAACAGGAAAGCATAAACGAAAATACACGAAGCACCATAGTAAAATTACTTATAAAATAAAAGTAAAAACACTTGTTAGCTATGAGGCTGACCAGAAGACGATCTTCGTGAAATGCCTTGTTTTAAATATGTTACACCAACAATAAAACTATTTGTTATCCACAGCTATCTTGTTTGGTTGTACAATTTATTTCCTTGTACCTAATCAAACTGGTTTATGTCGATTAATCAACAATTTAAACCAAATAATAAATAACTACGGCCACCTAAATAATTGTCTTGTTTTTATTATTCAAAAAAAGATAATTTTATTTGTCAATTGAATTTTATAACATCAATATGTTTTTAGAAGCAACTAAGAATAGTTATAATGGCTAATCTTCATTCTTATTGAGTCCCAAAGAATTTCAAGTGAAAACCTTCCTGTAACTATTTAAAAGATTTCATTCTTACCGGTACTTGTAGTTTCTGTGATGAGAGGATTGATCACGAATTGTTCCACCAAAATAATGTTGGTTTAAAAAATTGCAATGATCACTTAAATATTTGTAACTATAAAAAACTGATCCAATGCGCATCAACACTTACCTTTTTAATGATGAATTAGTAAACAAACTGAATTCTCCCCAAAGAAATCTGATAACATTGCCCAACACGACCGGCACCCGGGAAAAGAGTATAGAATTCTTACGTTTTGAAGAAAAAAAAGAAAAGTACACCTGGGCCCATCCTGATGAAATATACTTTGTAATAAGCGCTGATCATTATGTGAAAACACTGATTAATTGCGGTAATAAACTAAAATGGATGACAAGGCATAGCACTCTTAAAGAATTGCTTTACATTTTACCTGTAGAAAATTTTATACGTCTCAATAAATTCTACCTCCTTAATCTGAATTATTTTTCCCACATCAATGAAAATAAAAAACTTCTCTATTTTATTAATGATTTTTCCATTGCCATTCCTCACCGGATATCTCCCTTTGTACGCCATTTACTAAAAAGTACCCATACGTGAAATGCGCTTTACGAAAAAGCGCTTGTTAACGGCTTCCTGTAATTATACTTTCGGGTTAAGGATGTTTTTTACTACAATAAAAATTTCCTTGCAATCCTATAAAATACCAATAGCAAATCATTGAAGTATTATTTATAAATAAAAAGGAGTAAGCCGAAAATCCATTTTGCAATTGACTATAGAAAGCAATTAAAGAGAGTAAGCGCCCGGAAAGCCGAAAAGGGAAATTAGAGTAGGCAAAATAAATTTCATTTATTATGAGCGGAATTTGGAAAGGGCTGACGCATCAACCCACTTTTAATGCAAGCACTATGTTACTTTTAACCGATGGTACCATTATGTGCCAGGAATCCGGCGGTCTGAACTGGCATCGCCTTACGCCTGATTCAGGTGGAAATTACATAAATGGGACATGGAGCGCTCTTGCTCCAATGATTAACACAAGGCTTTATTTTGCATCCGCAGTTTTACGTGATGGCCGTGTGATTGTTTGTGGTGGGGAATATAGTAATGCAGGAGGCGATACTAATAAGTGTGAAATTTATAATCCTCTTACGGACACATGGACTGCAATAGCTGCGCCGGCCGGTTGGACTAATGTTGGAGATGCTGCCTGTTGTGTTTTGCCTGACGGGCGTTTTCTGATGGGTTATTATAACGGTAATAAAACTGCCATCTTTGACCCTGCGACTAATACATGGAATGCAGGACCCAATAAGGGCGATTCAGCTTCTGAAGAAACCTGGACTTTGTTACCGGATGAAACCGTATTAGCCGCACAATGCGTTAACCATCCTAATTCGGAAAAATATGTTATCGCAGCAAATAATTGGGTTACTGCAGGCACCATACCGGTTGATCTAGTAGAAGCTTCATCTATTGAAATTGGCCCTGCATGCCTGATGCCCGATGGAAGAGTTTTTTGCGTTGGAGCAACAGGCAAAACTGCTATTTACACACCTCCTGTTGTTTCCAGCGCTGCAGGAACGTGGACAACCGGCCCTGATATTCCCAAAGTAGGAGGTGTAACTATCGGTGCAAAAGATGCTCCCGGATGTTTAATGCCAAATGGCAAAGTATTATTTGTGGGCGGCCCTGTTGATGGGGTTTCCGGGGACTATCTTTCACCTACCTATTTCTATGAGTTTGACGGTAGATCAATATACAGAGTACCAGACCCTGCCAACTCGGGTAGTGTTCCGTTTGCCGGCAGAATGATGCTCACACCTTCGGGCCAGGTATTATTTGCCAATGGTTCAAATTCAATTTATTGCTATGTCCCCGATGGCTATCCTGATGAATCATGGAGGCCGGCAATTACCAACATACCTTACTTTGTAAGACATGGCCAATCTTATACACTTCAGGGGCGTCAAATAAATGGATTATCACAGGCAGTGGCCTATGGAGATGACGTTTCCTCGGCTACCAATTATCCAATTGTAAAGTTGACAAATATCTCTACAGGTAAAGTCTATTTCTGCAAAACATTTGATCATAGTACTATGGGAGTTAATACAGGTACAACTATTCATTCTACTAATTTTTATGTTCCTTCCGGGGTTCCTTTGGGTTCTTATGAGATCACATTAATTGCAAACGGAATAAGCTCCTACAGCCATTACATTTATATTTGGGATATATTCTGGTGGCCACCATATATTAAGGTTTTTGAGCAATATGAGATATGGAATCAATTGATTGGAAGCCTTGCTGATGGCCCGTTGTGGGTATTAGGACCTAATGGCCCGATTCCTGTGGACCCCTGGGGCCCAAAGTATGCTAGGCAGGCAAATGAAGCCCGCACGATGGTTTTGAATGGCATACGCGAGTTACAAAAACTTGGATCAGAAATTCATGAGCAAAGGATAAAACAAAGTGAATTAGTTTCTCCGGCTGTGGATGATGCTACAAAAGGTGATGATAATAAAGGAAAAAAAGCAAAACGTAAGTCTCTTGAATTATCAGGAAAAGGAGTGTAAATTATGCAATAGTAACAAAGGTAATCCGTCAAAGAATTGTGGCTTTGGCGGATTATTTTTCTCGCATTAATGAAAGTCAAAAACTTCTCTATTTTATTAATGATTTTTCCATAGACATTCCTCACCGGGTATCTCCGTTTTTAAGCCATTTACTAAAAAGCACCTATACATGAAATGCGCTTGTTAACGGTTTCGGATAATTATTTTTTGTGTTGGGCATGTTTTTGACTACAAAAAAAGGTTACGCTCCAATCCTATAAATCACTAATAATAAATCATTGAAGTATTATTAATAAATAAAAGGAATAAGCCGAAAATCCGATCAAAGAGTAGGCGAAAAAAATAAAGTAATGGCAACAAATCATTTTATTGGGGACCATGCCTCACCAACTCCATTAACCAAAGTAAGGAGACAGCGTGCTATATCAGGAAATGGAAAAATTCCCGAAGCCTTAAAAAGAATGGCAATGCAACGTTCTATCTATATAGAGTCGAAAGCTGGTAAAAAACCTGTGGTAGATATTGAATCAATGCATAAAGCAGGACACGATATATGGAGAATCAATGTTCCGGTTGATGATAATTTAAGAGGAGCACGGCCGGGGCTTACATTGGAAAGACATCCTGCCTCCAAATATCTTAAGGAAATTAAAAAAGACGTTTCTTTCAAGTCGCACAGACCCGAATGGATAGATGTATCGCCTGTCCCGCGTATTAAAGCAGGGAACACTATTCAACCCATGCGCAGATTTAAGGGAAACCGTTCTGAGCCTCTTTGGGTTTATGACAGTGCGCGTTTCGCATTTGAAGATAGTGCATGGCCATGGGGATTAGTCGGCCGCATTTTTAACAGTGATGGATATAGCGGAACAGGTACTCTTATTGGCCCCAGGCTTGTTGTAACGGCAGGCCACATGGTACCATGGGCAAGCGTATCAGCAGGAAGCTGGTGGGTTAAATTTGTTCCCGCTTACTTTAATGGAAGCTCGCTATATGGTGCTGGTGTAGAATCTTATGTTTCCGATGCACGTGGGTATAATACAGATGGAAATGTTACAGGATACGATTGGGCAGTTTTGCGTTTGTATGAACCATTAGGTTCCTCACTCGGCTATATGGGTTATAATAGTTATTCGGATGATTGGAATAATCAGCCGTACTGGAGTAATATTGGTTATCCCGGCGACATAGATAATGCTGAAGAACCTGCATTTCAGCAAGGCTTTACAATAAATGATACGGATGGAGATAGTGATGGAGGAGAAGAATTAGAAACTGAAAATTGTGACCTCAATCACGGTAATTCAGGAGGCCCCATGTTTGCCTGGTGGAATAGTGGAACTGACCCAAGGATCGTGGGCGTAGTAAGCGGACAGGAAACTGAATATAAATTCCCCTTCTCGTCGCGAAACGATAATGTATTTGCAAGTGGCAACGGATTTGTGAATCTCTGTGCATGGGGTAGATCCAATTGGCCAGCATAAATAGTCATAAAATAATACATCTGAAAGGATCTGATGATTTCAGAAAAATTATTGAAAGTAAAATTAAAGCATAAAATCTTTCACCTTTTTATCCTCCGCTTCTAAAACAACGAAGCAGCCTGAGGAAATAAAAAAATCACTTTTCACATTAAAAATCATTTTTTATGCCTAAAGAAAATTCAAAAACCCAACCATCGGGTAATGCCACAAGTGGCGACGGTGTAACAATTCCCTGTTGCCCTGATCTTATCAAAGACAATCATTGCGATATCTTTCAGTATAAGCGAATTCTCAATTATCCCGTCACTTTGCCGGCTGCAGCCAACACACCTTCACAGCAGCTTACGGTGGAAGTGGTGCTACATTTTAAATTCACAAGATGTACGCTGGGACTTACACTTGGAGATCCGGCATACAGTACTACATTGTTGCCGGGAGAAAAGGTAAACCTCCAATCAACAGATCGCAAGAGCCGTTTTACTTTAGATAGTGAAACTCAGATCAGTACAAGAAGCGAGCAAATTTCTGAAGAACAATATTATATGACTGCCTTGCAAAACTATGTTACTGATGGAGCTAACTCCCAATCCGGAAGTGCTACCAGCAGCGATTCGGGCAACTGGGATTTTAATGGTGATGCACACGGCAGTGTCGGCATCAGTTTATTTGGAGGTTCTGCAGATGCCAGCACAAATGCCAACGGCAGCCACAACAGTAAATCGGTTTCGGATTATCTGAACGAGCAAAGATCACAAGCGCAGGGTTCGGCTACGCAGTCTGTGGGAGAAACGCAAAAGGCCCATTCAATTTCAATCGGTGAAGTATCTTCAAGAACTCATGTTGCTACCGAATCTGAAGATCAGTATGAGGCTTCTTCAAGACAATTTTCTAATCCCAATCATTGCCATGCGATTACTTTTATTTTTTATCGCCTTAATAAAAAACAAAAAATAACTTATGAACTGGTAGAAATTGAAAGAAGGGTGCTGGATCCGGTAGCACCTGTTCGCAGGCCATTGTATTTACCCACATTAAAATCAGCAGTAGCAGTAGTTCCACAAGAAATGCCCGCAACCAGCAAAGTTTTTACCAATGCCGAATTGTTGACTGCGGGGACTGACATAGCAGGAAATACATTTGGCTTCAGCCAGGCTGCAGCGCAATTTCAGGCTGCCGCGCCAATTTCTGCTGCCATTCGCAATGCTGCTCTTGCCCAGGTGGATCAACAATTATTAACTGAAGGTTTGTTAGACTCAAGTGGCAAGGCTTCTAACTCAATTAAGAGCAAAATAAGTTTTGAGCAGGAGTTTTCTTTACCCACATCCGGTATTATAGTGAAAGGCTGCTTAGATGATTGCTGTGTATGCGAACCGGAAGTAAAAGAAAATCTACAGTTGCAAAACGATTTACTGCGCAAACAAATTCAGTTGCTGGAAAAATCACAGGAATACAGATGTTGCCCGCCTGCGCAGGTGATAGCTGATTAAATAGATCGTTCTTTAATCCAAACTCTATTTAAACCAAAGTACTTTATTATTAACTATTATTAAATAAAATAACATGGCACAAGAAATAAAAAAAATTTCAATCCCCATAAGTTTTGAAACACCTCTCGAAAAGGAAATTTCAATTATTGGTTTTCTTTTTACTTGCAGAGGTATTTTGCTTCAATCACAATTAATAAAAAACAATTTATTGGAATTTGATCTGAGCAAAGAAAAAAACAAAAATCTTCAGGCACAACAAAAAAATATCACCCCAGGTGAATTACGGGTGTTTATTGCTCCTGCAACAGATCAGAATGTTCAAAACGTTACAAGCATTGAAGAACTGGAAAATTATAAACCTTATGAGCCAATTTTAAATGTTGAAAAAGACAATAAGCTTTCTATCCTCCCCATCCCATCGGCTATTTCACAATTCTGGCCATTTTGCAATTGCCGGGTAACGGGCAAAGTTTCCAAATGGTTTCAGGTTGGCAACAGGTGGGTTGATCGTTCTGTATGCAGGGCGAGAGTGCACATCTGCGAGGTAGATTCAATTTTGTGGTGGATCTACCGGATACCGGATTATATTATTGCAAAAATTCCGGAAGCCATTTTGAACCCAAATGAAATTATCAAATTTCCTATTCCCGTTCCTGATCCATCGCCTTTTGTTAGTAATGAATTAAGTTCTGCAGCGTCACTTCGTTCTCAAAATATATTTAACACTCAATCTGCAGAAGAAATACAAATGGCCACTGCTGCTTCATTGCCTGAATTAGGAATAGACATCAGACAAAATTTAGCATCAGATAATTTGAATTTAATCAGAGATACAATTGCAAAGAATTACGCAATCCTCCATCCCTGGTTTTGTTTATGGCCCTGGTGGTGGCCTTATTTTTATCGTTGCAAAGAGTTAGCTGTTGTTTATACAGATGCTAACGGACGCTTTGATTCTAATGTTTCGTATTGGTGTTTTGGCGACAAGCCGGATATTTATATATGGGTGGAATATATGATTAATGGCGCATGGACAACTGTTTATAATCCCCCGATTCCATGCAATACTTTTTGGGATTATGCCTGTGGCACTAATATTAATATTCAGATAACAGATTCACGTGTGCCGGGAAATTGTTGTTGTGATTGTCCGATACCCGGTGAATTAGTTTGGATAAGAACAGTGGGCTCAACCAGTGTTGCGCATATTAACCAGACAAGTTATTTACAACCTCCTCCCGGGCAATTGGTTGGCTACGACAGGATAGGCCTCACAGATGCTTCAGCTATCTATGATGATTTTTTCCTAACTTCTGTTGGTGATTATAAGCGCCCGTTTGGGGGAAGTTCTTCTTATTTGTATATGGGTTTTGGAAGCGATCTTCCCAATACAGGGATTTATTATTATCGCTGGAGGTACAAACAAATTGCAAACGCACAGTTACTTCCTGTAACTGATAGTTATAAAGCGCTGCTACCAATAGGAGGTGCGGTAAATAAAGGGTATGAATACACCTATATAGATTCTCACGGCGATACACAATTTGGAGCTAACAGTGTAAAACTTGGCCCTTTTACCATAGGCACCAATGATAATTTGTATATTATACCTCCGGTGCAACCTAACATGGCGCCCTTTAGTGTGCCTGAAACAAGCCCTCTATGGCAGGAGCAGACATATTATATGAATACAATGAATTTTGATTCAACACAATTGAAGAATGGTACTATGGCCGGTGGTGACGGGCTTTATGAATTCGAGTTGCAATTATTTGATAAAGCAGGAAATCTTTTGACAAATATTCCAAAAGCTACTTTCAAAATACCGGATTATAACGATGCAGACTTTAGTGTAAATGCACCGGATGGGTTACTGGAAAACCCAACGCCCACTACTGCGAATGCATTTAATATTCTGATGCGGATTGATAACTCTAAGTGTGCTGCAGGTATTTTTACTGTGAATGTAAATGGGACGCCGGCATCATTAAACTGTTGTGGATTTGTGAAATACAAACTTGGGGGAGTGGATGCAGATCTTGATTTATCCTTCCTGGCAATACAGTCCAACAATTTTGCCGTATTTAGTTTTAATGTCAACGAAGGAACCTGTGGAGGCGTTTCTATAGCAGATACCAGCGGGATGGTTATTGACAGCACGTACTTGTCATTACTCCCTCTGGTTTACTCATACAAGTTGGCCAGTGGTTTATATGATAAGCATTTTACACCTGCACAATTATTGGGCGCCTGTTATCATGATGGAACTGGTAAAGCTGCATTTGCAGAAACTTTATCTGTAATTGCCATAGCAACTGATGGCACTTATCGTGTTACAGCAAATGATGCCCCATACCAGGTAACGGCATTTGCATTGGAGCCATGATAAATCAACAAAAGACTATGGTAGTTTTTAAAGACTGCCGTAGTCTTCTTTTTAAATTACGGTAATTAGTATGAATGTGTTTTATTTTATTGTTCTTTCTTTAGCCATCTGGCGTATCACGCATCTGTTCTCAAAAGAAGACGGCCCCTTTGATATCATCTATCGTTTAAGAAAAGCAATAGGAGCGGACTTCTTCGGGAGCCTGCTCGATTGCTTTTACTGCACAAGCGTTTGGGTGGCATTGCCCTTTGGGTTATGGGAAGGGAATAGTTGGCGTGAAAAATTGTTATTATGGATTGCCTTATCAGGTGCAGCTTGTTTATTGGAAAAAGCAACCGACAGGAAAAATAATAAATCTGATGAACCCATTTATCTTGAAGAGGAAGAAAATTGATGTTATTCATTTTGTAATTTTATTCCACTTCTTACTATTTTTTTATTTAGTTTATTGATAGTGCCTTTTTAAAAAAAATAAAATTTTAATTTATGTGCAACTGCGGCTCCAAAAGAGCAGGGTATGTTCAACTTGCAAAAAACAATTTGCCTCAAAAAGCCACTCGATATGTACCACCAAAAATGTGGGAGGATGTAAGTTTTAGATATCAAGGTAAAACTTCGCTCACTGCTGTAGGGAGCATTACCGGCAAACACTACCGTTTCCAAAAAACGGGAGATATTTTAATTATTGATTATCGCGATGCTAATGGCATAATGGCAATTCCTAACCTTGAAAAAATTATTTCTATGGCCAGATAGATCAGAAAATTTATTTGCTGGGCGTACCAAATGAGTTGCATAAATAAATTATTCTTTTATATTGCTTAAATTCAAATTCCTCTCTGATTTAATTAAAAAAATGAATAGCTTCATTTCAATATTTGATCTATGTTGGTTTTCCCTTCTTGTCTTGCCTTAAAACAGGTTTACACAAATAAGCAACATTTGTATTTTATAATTTAAATTTATTATTCAATAACTGAGAAGCATAAACGAAAATTGGAGAAAGAATTTGAAACATACCAACCTACTTCAGTAAAATTCTTTATAAAATAAAAGGTGAAAAACTTTGCCCTTGTCAGCCATTGGTCATGAGACCTGACGGCGGCTTTAACGATCGGCGCCCTTACTAAAAGAGTGAACACCCAAGGTGGCAGAAACATAGATCGTTCATAGATCGTTGGTGGTGTAGGTAAAAAATAGAGCAATCCTCTTTTTGACTACAAGAAAAGTAGATTTGGTTACAACTGTTGTTTAAAGGTTACAGAATTTTGTATCCATTTAAAAACAGTAAAAACATGAAAATAGTACTCACAGGCTCGTTAGGGCACATCAGCAAACCACTCACAGAAATTTTAGTTCAAAAAGGACATTCCGTTACGGTTATCAGCAGCCTAGCTGAAAGGCAAAAAGAGATTGAAGCCTTAGGCGCAAAAGCTGCCATAGGCACAATGGAAGATGTGGATTTTCTCACAAAAACTTTCAAAGGCGCAGACATAGTCTATCTCATGGAAACGCTTGACGCCAGCAGTTTCTCCGATCACAATCTTGATTATATGGAGGCTATTAATAAGATTGCTAATAATTATAAACAAGCCATTCAGAGCTCGGGTGTAAAGCGTTTGGTGCATCTCAGCAGCATTGGCGCACATACGGATAAAGGAAATGGCATGTTAGCATTTCATTACAAAGTAGAAAACATTTTGAAAGAATTGCCGGATGATGTTTCCATTAAATTTATGCGTCCGGTAGGTTTTTACATTAATATGTTTGCCTTTATCCCAACCATAAAATCACAAAATGCCATCGTACAAAATTATGGAGGCGATGAAAAAGAACCCTGGGCTTCGCCTTTGGATATTGCTGCCGTTATAGCTGAAGAAATGGAAAAACCTTTTGAAGGTAGAACCATTCGTTACATAGCAAGCGATGAAGTTTCACCAAATGAAGTAGCAAAAATTTTGGGCGAAGCTATCGACAAGCCGGATTTGAAATGGCTGGAAATCTCTGACGAACAAATGCTGAATGGAATGAAAGCGGCAGGAATGAATCCGGAGATTGCAAAAGGTTTGGTGGAAATGAATGCTGGCAGACGCAGCGGTGTATTGTATGAAGATTACAAACAGCACAAACCCACTTTAGGCAAAGTGAAACTGAAAGATTTTGCAAAAGAATTTGCAGTTGTATTTAATGTAAATAACAAACAAAAAATCGAACAATGAAAACAGTATTAATAACAGGAGCCAACAAAGGAATTGGTTTTGAAACAGCCAAACAATTGGCACAATCAGGTTACTTTGTTTATTTGGGTAGCAGAGATAAAATCAAAGGACTTGAAGCATTAGAAAAGTTGAAAGCATTAGGAATAAATAATGTGGACTGTATTGAAATAGATGTAACAAATATCAATTCAATAAAATCTGCAAGAAAAGAATTGGAAGGTAAAGTCAAACAATTAGATGTCTTAATTAATAACGCCGGTATTGGAGGCGGGCAGGCTCAAAATTTATCAACTGGTGAAATAGAGAATTTACGGAAAGTATTTGACACTAATTTTTTTGGTGCCGTTCAAACCACCCAACAATTTATTGAACTTTTAAAAAAATCGAACGAGCCAAGAATCGTAAACGTTTCAAGCGGGTTAGGTTCCTTAGCGATTCATAGCAACACACAAAATCCTAACTATGCGATTTATGATGCCTACAGTTGTTCAAAGACTGCGCTGAATGCCTTTACAGTATTATTGGCGAAAGAATTTAGAAACACCAATTTCAAAATAAACAGTGTTACGCCGGGTTACACAGCAACCGACCTCAACAATCACCAGGGAACACAAAAGGTAGAACAAGCCGCGAAAGTAATCGTAAAATATGCTACGGTGGATAATGATGGCCCCACAGGAAAATTTTTAAAAGAAGATGGCGAAGTAGATTGGTAAAAGGAATTTGCTGATGCAATTTTTAAATCATAGTAATTTTATCCTTTGTAGTAAGCCGAAATAATATCAGCAGTTTTTTAAAATAATGAAACACAAAATAATTTTATGATAACAAAAGAAATCACGATTGCAGAAAAAAGCAATCATCCATTGAAAGTAAAACGTTTTGGATATGGAACGATGCGACTCACCGGTGAAGGCATTTGGGGAGAGCCTGCCAACCGTACTGAAGCGTTGCAAATATTAAAGCAATGCATTAAAAGCGGTATTAATTTTATAGACACCGCCGATTATTACGGCGAGGATGTAACCAACCGTTTAATAGCAGAAGCATTATATCCCTATCCTGACGATTTAGTGATATGTACAAAAGTGGGCGGCGCAAGAAAACCCGACAAAAGCTGGATATCATTTAATCGTCCTGAGAATTTACGCACCAGTATAGATAATAATTTACGTACTCTGAAAAGAGAACAGATAACATTGGTTCATTTCAGGATAATAAATGGCGGCGATGTACCTTTTAAAGAATCCATGCAGACCATGTTTGAGATGCAGAAAGAAGGGAAAATATTGCATGTAGGTGTAAGTAATGTTAGCCCGGACGAATTGAAAGCTGCTATGGCAATGGGCAACATCGCTACAGTAGAAAATATGTATGGCCATGCTCAACGCATCTCAAAGCAACTTGCATATGGAGGAGAAACCAGGGGCGGTGAAGAAGTGTTGGCAATCTGTGAGGAAAATAAAATACCTTTAATTCCTTACTTCTCTTTGTTTCAGTCAATGCCCAAAAAGGATGAAAGGATTTCAACCATTGCAAAGAAATACAACGCCACAGATGCGCAAATAAATTTAGCATGGCTGCTGCATCGTTCTTCATGGATATTACCAATCCCCGGAACTTCTTCTCTAAAACATTTTGAAGAAAATTTAAAAGCAACTGAAATAAAATTGAGCAAAGAGGACATGAAATTTCTTGAATAAAAAATAAAACACAATATGGTAAACAAACAACCATACAGAATCAAATCAGTAAGTGAATTTCACCGGCTTAGGGGATTACCAATGCCCGAACATCCATTAATCAGCGTGATAAATGTTGAGGACATTAAAGGCTTTCGCGACGAGGAACCCACTAATTTCATCTATGAATTTTATTTCATTGCGTTGAAAAGAAATTGCGATGCCAAATTCAAATACGGGCAGCAGGATTACGATTTTGATGAGAGCACTATGTTTTTTGTGGCTCCCAACCAGGTCTTCGGAATTGAGCATGGTAAAAATGATTCCGAAAAAAAGTCTGGATGGATGCTGCTTTTTCATCCGGATTTTTTGTGGAATACAAGCCTGGCAAAAAACATAAAGCAATACGAATATTTTGATTATTCGGTACACGAGGCCTTATTCCTTTCAGAAAAAGAAGAGGCTGTAATGAACAACATTATTCAAAATATAGAAAAGGAGTACCATTCCAATATTGACAAATTCAGTCAGAGCGTTATTATTGCACAATTAGAATTATTGCTCACTTACTCAGAAAGATTTTATGAACGTCAATTCATTACCCGAAAAATAAGCAATCATCAAATACTGGAGCGCCTGGAAAAAATCCTTAGTGACTATTTCAATAACGATGAATTGATCTCAAAAGGCCTGCCATCCGTACATTTTGTTTCAGAAACATTAAATGTATCTCCAAACTATTTAAGTTCATTGCTCAAAGTATTAACCGGACAAAGCACCCAGCAGCATATTCATAATAAGTTGATTGAAAAAGCAAAGGAAAAACTCTCTACTACCGAACTATCGGTGAGCGAGATTGCCTACGAATTAGGCTTTGAACATTCGCAGTCATTTAGTAAATTGTTTAAAAGCAAAACCAAATTTTCACCTTTGGAGTTTAGGCATTCGTTTAATTAGCTGACAAAACGGTAAATGCGAATCGCCAAATAAGCAACATTTGTATTTTATAATTTAAATTTATTATTCAATAACTGAGAAGCATAAACGAAAATGTGGAAATCAATTTTGTTGGTCGGGAGACCAGACGGCGGCCCTCTCAGTCATAGTTTCGGATTGCAAGGTTAGGGAACACCGTCATTGACTGAGTTTGTGCAGTTACAAGATTTTGGGAGAAAAATAATAGCCCTAACAAACAGAATATGAATTGTAGCTTTTTCATAAAAGAAAAATTTATGGTTAAAGAAAAAAGATTTAGAATTTCATATCGAAACGACCTTCAGTAATTTTAATGGTATCGCAGCCAAGTTTAAATAAGATAGCGTTAAACGTTCCAGAAATAATACCGGCAGTTTTTATCCAGTTTGGTTATTGTTAGTTGTCCATCACCGTTGATATTATCACTATTTGCAAGAGTACTATCATTACCAATACTACTACAATCGTTATTTAATGTGCCTTGGTAACCTACTCTATATAAAGACTCAATGCCAAGGTTCAAAGTTGTAGGAATGCTCATGTAATTCAAACTATCATAAACAGCAAGTTGAAAATTTAACCGATGCGGGTATTTCTTCTTTATTTTCCAAAGCCTTCGATCCGACAGTGGGTGCCGCTGTCTGGTCTCCTGACCAACGGCCCCAAATTAATCAAAATCCGATGAAGACAGGTTTGTGTGAAAGCCGGAAGATTATTACTATTCATCTGCGAATTTTTTTCTGGATAGGTTGGATAGTTTTAAAATGCAAACACATTAAAGGTAATTGAGAGGGGCATTTGCTTAATGCCGTTGGTCGGGAGACCAGACGGCGGCGTACTTTCAGGAGTTGGCAATCTGAAGAAAAAGGAACACCGACATTGGTTAGTAACAAACAGTCATATGCCGGGAGGCATGCGCCAGTCTGAAAGGAACACCGACATTGGTTATAATTTTCAGGTACAGAAGTAATCAGGTTTGAAAACGCTGTTGGCGTCCCGCCAACAGCAGCAGAAGTATTTGAAACTTTTGTGTATTTAGGAAAATATTCTAAATAAATTAATTAATCTATGATGCCTTTTTTTTCTTCATATTCTTTTTCATTAATATTAATTTTTTCATTCTTTTTCTTTCTTAAACTTCTGAATATGAAAATAGCAATAACGGCTGCTACAAAAGCAAGAGAAATACTTGTAAATAGCATGATTTTAATTTTTTAATAATTTTAATAACAATTTACTAAAGTATTTACAATTATGCTGCCAGAATAAAGAGATTACTTTTTTAATCTGATCAAAATTATTAACCTGTGGATTATAGTAAACCAAATAGGGTACATTTCAAAATGTCGCCGGTTGGTGGACACCCGGGCAGCGGTCAAACTGCTTCCGTCTCACCAATTATTTTGGAGTCAATCACAGCAATCAGAAATAATAAAGATTATCTCCCAATGCCGTAGGCATGACCGATTTTTTAACCAATGCGGGTGTTACTTCTTTATTTTCCAAATCCTTCAATCCGCCAGTGGGGGCCGCCGTCTGGTCTCCTGGCCAAATAAATCAGAATCCGATGAAGGCAGGTTTGTGTGAAAAGCCGGAAGATTATTACTATTCATCCGCGAGGTTTTATCTGGATAGGTTGCCCGTGAGATCAGACGGCGTTCCTCAATTTAACCCCCGGTCTGACCTTCGGCGCCGACCGCTATCCCCATCCGCCGAAAAGTCATGCTTCAAGCACACACTCACAGAGGCTGAAATTTCCCTTTTTATGGTGCCTTGCTTATTCTTGCTGCCCAGCCACCACCCGATGCCAAATGAATATTTATTTTATCGCCTGAAGAAATAGTAATGATTTCCTTTTTATAATCAGTTGCATTGCGATCTGCATTTACACCATCTTTAAAAACTTCGGCTGTATATTTTCCTGCGGGAAGAAATGAAAAATCAAGTGTAATATCTCTTGCATTCCAATTGCTCATCGCACCTACAAACCAATCGCTTCCTTTTCGACGGGCCACCGCAACATATTCACCGACCTTGCCGTCAAGAGGTACCGTTTCATCCCATGTTGTAGGCACTTGTATTATAAAATCGGTACACTCTTTTTCACGCATATATATTGTCGGATTGTCAGACAACATTTGCAATGGAGCGTAAAAAACAACATACTCAGCAAGCTGGTTACAACGGGTGCCTTTCGCCATTGGGTTACCATTAATCGGCCTGAAATCATCCTTCGTTGCATTACGCATAGCGCCTGGCGTATAATCCATCGGGCCGGCCATCATGCGTATAAAAGGAATGCTGGTGGTGTATCGCGGCTGATCTTCATCAGCCCATTTAAAATTCTCCAAACCTTTCACACCTTCAAAGCCAATTACGTTTGGATAAGTTCGTTGCAAGCCTGTCGGCTTATACATGCCATGATAATCAACCATCAGTTTATATTCGGCAGCTTTCTTTGCAATAGCATAAGTTGACTCAACAACTTTTTGGTCATCGCGATCAAAGAAATCTATTTTAAAACCTTTCACACCCATCTTTGAATAAGTAGAAAATGCAGCGTCTGTCTGATGGGAAGCTGCATACCATGTTGCCCAAAGAATAACACCCACATTTTTTTGTTTACCATAATCTATAATCTCCTGCAGATTCAGATCGTATGACTTTACTTTTAAAAGATCAAGATCATCACTCCAACCTTCATCCATAATAATGTAAGGCAGTTTGTTGGCAGCCGCAAAATCAATATAATATTTATAAGTATCGGTGTTGATGCCTGCATGAAAGTCAACATGTGTAACGTTCCAGTTGTTCCACCAATCCCATGAAACCTGCCCTGGTTTTACCCATGAATAATCGGTAAGTCTTGGTGGTGATGCAAGCTTTTGCACAATATCATTATTCAATAAATCTTTGTCCTGTTCACTGATGGCAACAATACGCCACGGAAAATTTTTGGTGCCGCTTGTTTTGGCAATATAAGCTTCCCTGTCTGACACGATGTAATTGATGCCATGCAAATATTCCTTTGCAGGATACGGCGCATACACACCTTTCAACCCTTTGTTTGTTTCATTTAAATCGAGGTACATGCCGGGATAATCTTCGAGATCTGCTTCGAGTATTTCTGCTTTTCTTCCATTGCCTACATCCACCAGTAAAGGAAGAAATGCCAGTGAATCTTTTGGAAATTCCGATAGCGTTATGTGATGATATAGCGCTTCGAATGATGAGTTGAAATTTTGTCCGTCACGATAATCCCATTGTATGGGGATGAACGCACTATCATCGTTTGTAAAATTGAAATTAGCTTCTTCATTCTTGACGATGATACTATCTTTTTTCTTTGTAAAAAAGCGATAGGCAACGGCATCATTATAAACCCTGAATAGTAAACCATAATCTCCTTTACATTTTAAAGTGAGTTGGTTGTAATTATCAGGAATAGTTGCTTTGATATAATGGATGGCAGTAATTGTATTGTTTACTTTTTCTGTTTTGGAGGAAGTAATTATCGCCTTATCACCCAGCGTTTCATTTTGCAATTGTAATGAAATGGACGAAGGCTCAATAATGATTTGATCTCTGTCTTTTACCGACCATATTATTTTACCGGAAGTTTCAACATGCAGTTTGATATTTCCATCCGGCGATGGCACATCAAAGTTTTTTGCTTTTTGCGCATAAGCGCATTGAACTAAATACAAGGCAAAGAATAAGAAGGTTAATTTTAATTTCATAATGAATCATTTATATTTTTAAGCGGTATTTATTTCTTTGTTTTTTTACTATAAAGTTTTTTTTACAATTTGTCATAATTATGAAATAAAAATTAAATCAAAGAATCCTTGCATGTTATTAAATTCCTGCGCGATCCAAAACTAACAATCTTCCGGATTAATTGCTCATGAAGTAAATATACACATCTCTTCAGTATTGATTAAAAGGACCTTCTCTAATTCAAGCTTTTAGAGTAACTCCCTCACTCTTTTCCTGACCATCATTCTTGTGCCAAAATGCGGACGCTGGAAACTCAATAACAACCATCTCGCACAAAAGTGGGTCTACAAGAGTATAAATATCTACAAAAGCGTCGTGCATTTTTGGAATACAAGTACAAAATAAAATTATATATCTCCGGTTTAGAGAATACAGAAACATTTATTTGTCATATTTATACCCGAATAATAGCTAAAGTACTTATTTCAGACTTAACTGTTAAATAGCTAACGGCGTTGAAAATTGTGGCAGCACAATTGCTTTGTTTTGAACATGGTTAACTAAAAAAAATTGTAAAATGCCAACAAAACATCACGAGGCCGCAGCCAAACATAATGAAGCTGCCGCTAAACATCACACAGAAGCTGCTAAACATTCCAAAGAAGGAAATGATGAAAAGGCGGCGCATCATGCAATGGCTGCAAATGGTCATCAGGCAAAGGCTGACGAACAAAGCAAAAAAGCCGCATCAAAATATGCTCAAAAGGCAGGGACCATGCACGATGATGATATGCACGATGATACAAGTTCATCTAAAGGTTCTTCAACAAAATAGTATTTTAACTGGAGTTTTAAGTGGGCTTTCTGAAAGGAAGGCCCTTTTTTTATAACGGAAATATTTTATGATTATCCATAGGGGTTAAACAATTTTTTATCGTTTTTTGAAGATGCGTTCGTTACCTTTGGCCGAAGCGCAATTTAAAGCCGCAAGCCCAATACAATATCCTTTTGCAAACTAAGGATAGCGCGCTTTAATTATTAAAAGGCTCCACAGAAAGCGGGGTTTTATAGCATTTACTTTTCTATTTGGATAAAATGAAACCTGCATTAGTATTCGGTTTTGGTACCTGGCCACTCTCTTCCGCTGGCAACATAGCAATTATCCTGGTTCGCTTGATTATTAAGAAAAGGATAAAAGGTAAATTGTTTGTATCTTATTTTTTATACCTTAGAGCCGTCCAAAAATATTTACTTTCATGATACGAAAACTTTACTTTCCTGTTATCCTGCTGTCAATAACAGTTTCAGTTTATGCACAACCATCACCCGATTCATTGACAACAAGCGATTATGCTCATGCAGAGCAATTTCTTTCTTATAACGTCGCTCCATATTTAGATCACGAAAGTGTAAGGCCCAACTGGACCTCTGGTGATCATTTTTGGTTTCGTGATTTGACCGCCACAGGAAGTGATTTTGTTTTAATTGATCCGGAAAAAGGTACACGCAAACCCGCGTTCGACCAGGAAAAACTGGCTGCTTCCCTTTCAAAAGCAACTGGCAATACTTATACATCTGGTATGTTGCCATTTCAATATTTTAAATATTCAGATGATAATAAGGCGATTCTTTTTCGGGCTGATGATAAAGAATGGCAGTGTGACCTGGAAAGTTATCAATGTACGCAAAGTGATCAGAAATTATCTTCCCCTGTGATGAGCCGTTACAGAAGAAATTTCAGTGATGAAGTTATTTCTCCTGATGGCAAGCTGGCGGCCCATATCAAAGACTGGAATTTATGGGTACGGGATATAGCGTCAGGGAAAGAGACACAACTTACAACTGATGGCGCGGAAGATTTTGGATACGCCACAGACAATGCAAGCTGGCGGCATAGTGAGGGGGCCATATTGCTCTGGTCGCCTGATTCTAAAAAGATAGCTACGTTTAAGCAAGATCAGCGTAATGTAACCGATATGTATTCGGTATCTACCAATGTGGGCGCACCCCATTTGGATAAATGGAAATATGAATTCCCCGGCGATACTGCACAAATGAAAATATATCGTGTTGTTATTAATGTAGATAATCCAAAAGTTATATTCCTTAAAATTCCTCCTGATCCCCGCCGTTCCACAGATATGGATGATATTGCCGCTGATGGTAAAATGGTGGATGTAGAATGGAGTCCCGACGGAAGTAAGCTGGTTTTTGTTTCTACCTCCCGTTTTCATAAAACAGAAAAAGTGCGTATTGCAGATGCAGTGACAGGTGATGTGAGTGAAATTTTTGAAGAAGATGTACCTACTCAATTTGAATCAGGATTCGGTGGAGTAAACTGGCGTTATCTTCCCTCATCCCATGAATTTATATGGTTTTCTCAACGTGATGATTGGGATCACCTTTATTTATATGATGCGGTTACCGGTAAATTGAAAAATAAAATTACCGATGGAAATTATGATGTTTCTCAAATAATAAAAGTAGATGATAAAGCCCGCATTATTTATTTTATGGCGGCAGGACTGGAAGCAGAAAATCCTTATTTCATTCAATTTTGCCAGGTAAATTTTGACGGTAAAGGATTTAAAATACTCACACCTGAGTCGGGAAATCATGATATTACTTATTCCCCATCGCAAAAATATTTTATTGACAGTTATTCAAAGCCGGATGTACCACCTGTGACTGTATTGCGTAAATCGGATGGAAAAATGGTTATGACATTAGCTAAAACAGACATTTCCAGGTTGGAAGCAAAGGGATGGAAACCACCGGTTCCCTTTAAAGTAAAAGCTGCAGACGGAGAAAATGAAATTTATGGATTACTATTTACCCCTTTCCATCCTGATCCGCAGAAAAAATATCCGGTCATTGATTATATTTATCCGGGTCCCCAGGGCGGAAGCGTAGGAAGCTGGTCTTTTTATCCTGCACGTGGTGATAACCAGGCGCTGGCCGAATTAGGATTCGTGGTTGTGCAAATTGAAGGCACAAGCAACCCATTAAGAACAAAGCATTTCCAGGACATGAGTTATGGTGATATGTCTGTTAATACATTGCCCGACCAAATTGCCGGAATCAGGGAATTGTCCGGCCGTTATTCTTACATGGATACCACGCGCGTCGGTATCTGGGGGCATTCAGGAGGAGGTTTTGCTACAGCAGGTGCTATGTTCCGTTACCCGGATTTCTTTAAGGTAGGTATCGCTGAATCCGGCAACCACGATAATCGCAATTATGAATCTGACTGGGGCGATCGTTTTGACGGACCTATCAACAATAGTGAGTACGCTGCCGGGGCCAATCAGACTTATGCTAAAAATCTCAAAGGGAAATTAATGTTGGTGGCAGGCCTGATGGACGACAATGTACCACCACAAAATACCTTGCTTGTAGTGCAGGCTTTGCAGGATGCTAATAAAAATTTTGACCTGGTCATCTATCCCAACAGCCATCATGGTTATGGAAAATATTCTATTTACCAGGTGCGGCTCCGCTGGGATTATTTTGTAAAAAATCTTTTAGGAAAAGAACCACCGCATGAATATGAGTTTAAGTATAAGGGAGATCCGAGAAATGGAATGGAATAGTCAGGCAAATAAAACACAGATGTTTATCCTTCCTTAGCGTGGCTATATTTCGTTTATGCCTGTATGTTATTCTAATTCAAGTAATGGTTTTTTACCACCATGGTTTGCGTCCCACGAATCGCATCAAATTTATTTCGTTTGCCGTAAGTGTTATGTTTTCAGCCAAAACCCTGCGAGGTTGAGACAAGGGAATAAATTCCCATGTTACAAAATCGGTCGTACCGATGGCACTTGCAACCCAGCTATGGTTTGTGTCCGCCATGGTTCGTGTCACGAACCACATTCAATTTATTTCGTTTACCCATAAGTGTCATGTTTCCATCCAATGTCGCCCTTCTTTTTTTTTAAACTTTCAATTAGCAGATGGAATCGTCGTCTGGTCTCATGACCAATGGCATCCACCAATAAAAAGTTCATTTTTCCCATTGAAGCAGCATGAAAGAAAAAACAATTGTTGCGTTGCCCACAGAAGCCGGGTATTTCAGTAAAGCAAGAAATAAGCAACATTTGTATTTATCATTTAAATTTATTTCAATAACAATAAAGTATAAACGAAAAATGGAAGAGTCTATAAAATTAAAACAAAGGTTCCGATGTATTCTTTGAACGGGAGAGCAGACAGCAGCCCCCAATTTAACCCGCGGTCTGACCTTCGGTTCCGGCCGCTATCTTCTACCCAACGAAAGGTTGTGTTTACAGCGAACACCCACTGAGGCAGAAATTTTATTTATTCTCCAAAGGTTGAACATCTACATTAAATCCCACACCAAGTCCTTTAGCTTTAGTCCATTTTCCAAGACTTGTTGTTCTGTGCCATGTTCCTGTATTAAACAATCCAGCCGATAAAAACAAAACTCCCCTTTCGTTTCCTGATTTTCCTCCATCAATCCACTCAAGAGAAATTAATGCTTTTTCTTTCAATATGATTTTGTAATCCTTCAGGTCTATATGATAAGACCCTGCCTGGTTACCAATATGTAGCAGGATATTATTTGACATTATGTTTTCAAACGGTCTCCCATTTTTTAGCGAGTAGATATTAAATCTAAAAACTGCTGAATCCAGATGATTCTCTGAAACATTAAAACTAAAAGATTTTAGTAACACGGGTCTTTTACCCGGCTTTATTACTACACCTATTTCTGAACCCAAAAACTTAAGTGGTAACCCAATACTAAAAAAGTGTGAAGTAGTTGTATTTCCAAGTGTTCGTACAGGCAATGCCTTAGCAGTTATAACCACTTCCTGTAAAGTAGTCATTTTTGGTTTCATTTCAATAATCGCAACTGGATTATCCTTTTCATGACTAACAGGTATATACCTTCTATTTTCATATCCTATCATTGAAACTTCGATGGTATCATAAAGACTTGCAGCAATTTGAAAACTTCCATCCGTCTGGGAAACTGTACCTATGTTTTTGTTTGGAATACCAAGATTTACATACGCTATTGGCTGTTTTGTTTTTGCATCAATCACCCTTCCTTTGAGTAAAGAAGTATTTTTTCTATCTGCTAAAGGAACAGGATAGAGAGAATCAACACTATTGTTTTGATATAATTTATTTACAGTTTCTGTAAACATATCATTTTTACCAATGAGGTATTGATTAAAAAAATTGATGGTGCATGTAATAACTGTGTCGTAAAAGCCCGAGCATTTAATGGTGCCTTTTTTATCTTCTAAAGCTAATGACGGTATAACAGAAAAATCTTCATGAGTGGCTTTAGCAAAACGCATATATTTCTTTTCTCTTTTGAGTAGTTTCAATGGATTATAAATAGAATCGGCTTTGTCTTCATCCTGTTTATGCCCGCTTTCTAAATAAAGATATGGAGCCAATATATTTTCAGGGCGAAAGTTTGTGGATTTTCTTAGTTGGTTAAAGTCATTGTTTTCTTCATCTGAATCCCTGTAATAAAACATTTCTGAACCATCAAGCGACAGAATAGCTTTTATATTTTTATCTTTCATTGCCATGAATAACGAAGCTAATCCACCCCAGCTATATCCTATAACACCAATTTTTGTTGAGTCAATATTACTAATTGCTGTCAACTTATGCAGCGCAAACAATCCATCATACACTTGCTCCATCAAGTCTTCCGGTTTTGTAGTCATGTTTCCCGGATAACGGCCATCAGAAGTTATACAGGCAACTATAAATCCATTATTTGCGAGTTGCTCGAACAAGGGGATATTTTCATAGCTCATGCCATTGTATGCACACTGGTAAATAATTAAGGGAAACCGTTTTTCTGCCGGAGTCGCATTTTCATAACTATTTGTTTTCAGGTGATATAATTTTGATGTGTCACTGATTTGCAGATTTGTGCTAATGTATTGCAATAATAGTGAAGTGAAATTCTTATAAACAGTATCATCCTGAAACCTGTTTGCCCGTTCCTGCAATAGCTTCACAAATTCCACAAACTTAATTGGAGATTCATCAGGCTTATAAGAAACAGCCGGATACCAAACGTCTATTTCAATAGGCCTGAAATGAAGAGCATCTGTTACTGATGTATTTGGCTTATAAATTCTTGATGAATCTTTTAATACAATGCTTTTATAACCGGCAACATAACCATTTGCAACTGTAGATTGAGCAATTTGAGAGAAAACGTTAAACGCCTGAAGAAGAAAGCCAATAAATAAAATTAATAATTTCATAAGTATTTATGTATATAAGGATGATGGATTATCATTCGTCTTTCAATTCAAAGTATTACAAATGTATAAATGCAATTAACTACGAAATGGTTGCCTGGCCGCAAAATCGTTAAATAAAGTGTTGTTATAAAAGCTTAGGTAAAGGCATGGATAATGTATGAATTTGCTTTAGGATATAGGGTCCGGCGCCAGGCTCAGTGTCCTCACGAACCATATCAAATATATTTCGTTTATCCGTAAGTGTTATGTTTAAAACCAATACCCTTCTTGCTTTCTTTGCAAACTTTCAATTAGCGGATGAGGTCGCCGCGGTCTGACCTTCAGTGCCGACCACTATCCCCAACCGTTCTCATCAACTGTATCACGCGCCAAAAAGGGACCCGCACCGGAAATATAATTTCAAAAAAAACGTTTATGTTTATGAACCGATCCAAACTCTATGAAAAGAACTGTACTCATCATCTTCGCCACATCGTTATTATACCAGCTACCTGCTCAAAACCTGGTTACCAACCCCGATGCAGAAAGCCTGCCCAGGGGCACGGGCTGGACCATTATAAGCCAGGGAGCACTCACCTGTTTATTATCACCTACGGACAATACTGTTAACTGGACCATGAAGCCTGATGGCTCTGCCAATTACCCTTATGATCATACAACAGGCGCCAGCGGAGGCACCGTATTTTATTCCGGTTGCGATGATTGGTTTACGGGACCATTTGAGTTACAACAAACCATTGATGTATCTGCAGATGCTGTGGCTATTGACTTGGGGGATCAAACGTACACGTTTAGTGGTTATATGCAAACACCGGTAAGTGACCAAACAGACCAGGGCCGCTTTATTGTTGATTTTCTCAATGCTTCCAATACCATCCTTGGCGCCAGTTATACCAGCAGTTGGCAATCTTATTTTGGCGGTTCAGGTACCTCATGGATTTTTTATACCAATTCAAGGATTGCACCGCCGGGAACCCGCCAAATAAGGATCAGGATGCAGACACAATTGTTCTTTAACCGACCTGCTATCAATGTATATTTTGATGATATTTCATTGACCAAAGCAGCGATACTGCCGGTTAGCCTGCTCTCATTCACAGGAAACGAAGTGCAGGGCACGATCCATTTAAACTGGACAATTAACCCCGACATTCAGCTTAAACAATTTGAACTGGAACGAAGTACCGATGCCGCTTATTTTGGGAGCATTGCCACTTTTCCGGCCGGTAAAACAAGCTATCAATTTATTGATCCTAATAATGATCCTGCTTCCGACAGGTGTTTTTATCGCTTAAAGATGACAGACCCGGATGGGAAAAATAGTTACAGTAATATAGTAACGATCAGTATCCCGGCGCACGTGTTTATCAGCCTGTATCCTAACCCGGCTAATCATATAGTTACAGTAATTGGCAGTTTCGGAAAAGGCGCTATCTCCGTCATTAATTCCACCGGACAAACCGTATTATCCGTGAATTCCAATGCCCCGCCGGTAAATCTTGATGTATCCCTGTTGCCGCCAGGTTTGTATGTGTTTCGCTTCAGCAATCCATCTACTATCATCAATAAAAAACTGCTGATCTGTCCCAGGTAAATATTCTTATAAATAGGATTGTTTTTAAAAACTGTCTTTCCCATTGAAGTAGCATGAAAGGAAAAACCATTGTTGCGTTGCCCACAGAAGCCGGATATTACAGTAAAGCAATAAATAAGCATCATTCCTATTTTCAAATTACGAATAAGATTGATTAAATAATTTGCAAAAAAAACCTTAAAGTAACGTCTATGATTAAATGTAATTATTAAAATGATAAATGAAAATGCTTCATGACTTACAATTTCACTTTTAAAGCGCTTCCATTATACTCAATTATTTTATTAGCCTTTATAGTTTCACTTTCACCTGTGCCATTATTTTCTCTCACTACTACTACATGAAAATTACGCTTCTTCAACATGCCGGGAAAAGAACCCTTTCTTGATGATATGCTTAGTTCATGGGTTTTATCATTCCAGTTAAAGGTAAACGTAGCAAACTCTCCATGTTCATAGTTGTAGTCGTTATTGGCATCTTCATATAAAGTAAAATGCCCGTTAGCTCCGGGATATATGCGAAGTTCTATATTCTCAGCAGGTTTTTGGGTAGCATATTCCATTACCGGCCCCATAGGAATAATAGAACCTTCCCTTACATACAATGGCATAATATCAATCGGTGAAGAAGCCTGAATAGTTTGTCCGCCTTGAAGTTTCTTACCAGTCCAGAAGTCGTACCAGTCCGTATTTTTTGGAAGATAAACCTCCCTGGTGGTGCCCGATTTATCAGCATTGGCTCCGGAATAAAGCTGTTGGGTTACCGGGTTTACTAAAAAAGCAGGGCCAAACATATACTGGTCAGGGATATCATAAACTTTAGGATCGTTCCTGAAATCAAAAGCAAGGGAACGCATGATAGTATAATTGTTTCTTGTTACTTCGCTTGACAGTGAATAAATGTATGGCAACAAACGGTACCGGAGATCATCATATTTCAAAAGGATTTTTTTCGTTTGTGCATCCCAGTTATCAGAGAATAATGCTCTTTCTCCTTTACCGTGGATCCTGAAAATCGGACTGAATGCGCCAAACTGGAACCAGCGGGTAAACAATTCGCGCTGAACAGGCGTAGACCAATCAGGTATTCCTTCCGGAGATGTATATGAAATATACCCACCAATATCTGAAGTCCAATAAGGAATGCCTGATATACAAGTATTAATTGCCTGTGGAACCTGGTTTTTAAAAGCAGCGAAAGTAGTAGTAATGTCAGAAGACCAAAGAGTAGCCGCGTTTCTTTGCTGACCCGCGAATGCTTGTCTTGCTAATAAAAAAATTCTTTTTTTGGGAATATCCCTCCGCCATTTATTATAGATCCCCCTGGTATGCTCCAGCGAGTAAGTATTAAAATAATCAATTCCCTGGCCAGTGAAAAAAACCGCTTTCTTTCTGTCATTCGGATCTTTGGTATCAGGTTCACATTGGTCAACCCACCATGCGTCCCAGCCATAACGCTTGATAAGGCTGTCCCGGGCCTGATCCCAATACATTTCTCTTGCGCCCGGATTGTGTGCATCATAATAATAATCTATTTTATGTACAAAAAAATTATCCCAGGTAACTGTAGTCAGATATCCTGCATCTTTGAGCTGATTATAATCCTGCGTACCTTCTCCAAAACATGGCCATATAGAGATCATTGCATGAAAATGCTCGTTATGTAATTGGTCAATCATCGCTTTCGGGTCAGGATAACGTTCGGGGTACATCACATGTGAACCTATCGGAAGCGGTGACCAATAAAACCAATCCTGAACAATGGCATCCACCGGTATATTATTTTTACGATAATTATCTGCTACCGTCAATATTTCCTTTTGACTTTTATACCTGTCCTGCGACTGAAATAAACCAAAAGCCCATTTTGGATACATAGGTGCAACGCCGGTAAGATTCCTGTACATATCCATTATATCATCGAATGATGGTCCATAAAAAAAATAGTAATCAACCATTTTACCGCTTTCGGAAACATAAGTATATTGTGTATTATCAGCTTCATCACCAAAAAATTGGGATGCTGCATAATTATCCCACAAGAGGCCATACCCTTTTGTAGATAGCAAAACAGGAATGGCTCCCGTAAGATATTTAATGGCCATATCCTGATTCCGGCCTTTGTAATTAATAGAAAGAGAATCCAAAGGATGACAACCCAATCCATATAATGCTTCATCAGCGGGCGATTGAAAAGAGGTAGCGCAACTATAAGTATTTATTCCAGCAACAGAAGTATCGCGCATTACCTTATTGTTCTCATCTGTTTCTGCAAGAATAGTTTTATTATGTAAATCGGTATAAGTAATAGATTGGTTTTCCCGGTTTACTTTAATTTTTAATTTAGGTGTAGTAATAATGATGTCAACTTTATCTTCTGCGACAGCAAAATTATTTAAATAGGATTTTACAGGTAATACCACCAATGATTTTTTTTCGGAGAGATCTTCCAGGCTGGTATATCTAACTTCTACAAGCCCATCTTTTATCAGGTAAATATTCATCTTACCGGTATTCAAAATAAAACTTACTCCAAAATTTGTTTTCTGAAAAGATTTTACCTGTGCAATGCCGGCATTATTAATTGAAAATAGTAACACCCCAAGAACTGCGAAATAATTACGAACTGTTTTAGCTATGGTCATGAGAATATTTATTTGATTTGAAAGTTTTATAAAATTAAAATTGGTACAATGTGATAAAAATAATTGTTTATTTACAAAATATTATTTTTTTTGCTACCGTGGCTAAAAAGTAAAAAATATATTATCAAATGGTAAAAAACTATTAATCTACCAAAATTGCAGCACATAAGAATAAATGTATTGAGAAGCATTTGGATGGATCATTTAATTTTTTTACTGTCAACCTATTATAATTACTAATTTTTTTTAAAATTATCCTCTTTCTATTAAAGAACCTTTTGGTTAAAAAAAACCCCGCTAATGCGGGGCAGTAATTACAGGGAATCCATGGGAATTAAAGTTACCTTCTGCCATAACCATTGTGGAACTGGCTATCATACTTTTTATTAATCATTGCAATTTTTTGCGCCTTTTCATTTTCAGCTTTTTTGATGGCAGCTTTCTTTTGATAAAATGTCATAAAACGATTCATTTTAATTGACCTTACCTGGTCCTGATAATTGTGGCTGATCTTATCAATCCGGAAGTCCCTTTCCTTTGCAGAAAATAAAATATCATTGTTATAATACTTTCCGCTATTTACTTTATTAAACTGACTTCCAGAAGAATATGCATATTGTGCATCGTCTTGCTGGCCATTGTTTTGATGTGCACCATATTGAGCAAATGAAGTTGCAAAAATGCCGCTAAAAAGTGCAAGTGTAAAAATCTTTTTCATGTGTTTAAATTTAATTGTTTAAAAAAATTGTTTCATAAATAAGATTAAAAAATTTTGCTGATGTTTAAAAATGAAATGTTAATGTAATACTGCAATCATTAAAAGGGAAAAATAAAATCCTTTGGAGCAGTTATGGGTAGTTACAATGAATCTACACCTGTATTTCAAGTTACTCTATCCAAAAAGAAAAATAGAAATATCCAATAATTATTTCTTTGCTGAATTTAATTATAAAAGATAAATATAACAGTGATGTGTAAACGAAATTAGTTTAAAAATATGAAGGCTTAATTACTTATTAAGAAAGAAAAAGTCAAAGAGAACAATTCAAATTAAATATTCACAGTATCATATATTACCAGTTTGCCCCATAAGTGGCTGCATTCAACCACAAATTTGAGATGGATAGGATCCGTCTGATAGCTGTCGTGGCTTTCCCTGTCTTTAAACAATACCAGCCAGGAAACAGAATAACCTGAATCCACTACATCGCGGCGTGTAGATGCAGGTTTGCCTATATGAAATGATTGTATCGTTTTTACATGCGACAACTTTTTCAAACCCTCAACAAGTTGTTCAACTTCAGAAATATTTTGGGGATTTTTTATCCAGAAAAAAACGTGATGTATAAATCCATTTTCATTGATGATCATAAAGTGCTCATTTTTTGGTTTTCCTGATTTTATTTAAAAATATAAATTAAATAAAAAAAAGGTTACTAAAAAAATAATTTATAAAATCATCATTACTTAAAAAAGAATTTGAAAAATATTCAAAACAGGGATATTTGTTGCTTTACTGTGCGATTATTTTTCCATTCCATTTTCAAAAAATAATTATTGGTCAGATTGTGTAACCGTTACCGGTTGCAGGCGATAAGCATTTACCTTTTTACCATCTTCCTCGGCAGGTACCCAATAAGGGCCCTTCTCTATGGCTTTTATTACATATTTTGCCAGCTTCGTATCTTTCATTGTCATGGCTTCCACGTTACTGATCTTACCGGTCTTATCAACGATAAACCTTACAATACAGGTACCATAATCTTTTTTCCCAAAATCACTTACTTTATCTGAAATTTTATCTGAAATGTATTTTGACCATGCATCTGCTCCACCGGGGAATGATGCCTCAACTTCTACCTTATCATAAATGCTGTCGAGATTTGAGGTCTGTGCTTTTGCAGCATTTGCAAAAAAAATAAAAGAAAAATATAAAATGGGAAATAATTTGCAATTTGTTTTCATAAAACCGAAAGTGTTGTATTCTCAATAATAAGACAACCTAAAATTAAGAAACAATGTCATATTCAAACTAATTATTTCAATCTTTCTTTTATATCCAATTGAAACTTCCTTGCATAATCTGTAGCCACATCATATCCCGCATCAGCATGGCGAATTACGCCAAGACCCGGATCGTTACGCAACACACGGCTAAGCTTAGATGCAGCATCTTCTGTGCCGTCAGCAACGATTACCATTCCTGCATGAATACTGTATCCCATTCCTACCCCACCACCATGATGCAGGCTTACCCAACTTGCCCCTCCGGCTGTATTTACAAGTGCATTTAAAACCGGCCAGTCTGCTACAGCATCACTTCCGTCGAGCATGGATTCTGTTTCACGGTTGGGGCTGGCGACAGAACCGGTATCCAAATGATCACGGCCAATTACAATCGGCGCTTTTACTTTTCCGGTTCTTACCAATTCATTAAAAGCAAGACCTGCTTTTTCCCTTTCACCCTGTCCTATCCAGCAAATACGCGCAGGCAAACCCTGGAAAGCAATTCTTTCCTGTGCCATTTTTATCCATCTTATCATCCCTTCATTTTCAGGAAATAAATCCATCATAACAGTATCGGTTACACGAATATCTTCCGGATCGCCGCTCAAAGCAGCCCAGCGAAAAGGTCCTTTGCCTTCGCAAAAAAGAGGCCGGATATAAGCAGGAACAAAACCCGAAAAATCAAACGCCCGCCTCGCTTCGCTTTCCGGGGCGCCATCTTTTATTGCTTGTTCGTATGCGCGCGCCCGTAAATTGTTGCCGTAATCAAAAGTGATGGCGCCCCTCTTTTGTAATTCAAGCATAAGATCCACATGCTTCTTCATACTTTTATAAGAAAGCTCAATATATTTTTCAGGATTATTTTTCCGCAATCTGTTCGCTTCTTCCAAAGAAATACCATGAGGCACATAACCAATCAAAGGATCGTGCGCAGAAGTTTGGTCAGTTAAAATGTCTATTGAAATATTTCTATCTAATAATCTTTGCAACAGATCTACTGCATTGCAATGCACGCCTATGCTCCATGCTTTACCTTCCTTTTTTACTTTTACTGCTTTATCAATTGCCTCATCTATATTTTCAATCATCTCATCTAAATATTTCGTTCCAAGCCGCTTTTCAATTCGCCATTTTTCTACTTCTGCTGCAAGGCACACACCATTATTCATAGTAATTGATAAAGGCTGGGCGCCGCCCATACCGCCAAGACCCGCTGTTACACTCAAAGTATTTTTAAGTGAATTATTAAAATGTTTTTTGGCAACGGCACCAAAAGTTTCATAAGTTCCCTGTACTATTCCCTGGCTGCCGATGTATATCCATGAGCCGGCAGTCATCTGGCCAAACATCATCAACCCTTTTTTTTCCAACTCATCAAAAACTTCCCAGGTTGCCCATTTAGGAACCAATTGAGAATTAGAAATTAAAATACGTGGCGCATTTGTATGCGTTTTCAGCATGGCTACAGGTTTCCCACTTTGTATCAAAAGCGATTCATCATTTTCCAGGTCTTTTAATGCTTTGATGATAAGATCAAGGCTTTCAAAATTCCTCGCTGCTTTTCCCCTGCCGCCATATACAATTAATTCATCGGGCTTTTCTGCTACTTCTGGATTCAGATTATTAAGTAACATGCGCAATGCCGCTTCCTGTATCCATCCTTTGCAACTCATTTGTGTGCCGGTGGGGGTCTTGTATTTTATGGGGTCGTAGTGACGGGCTGATTTCGATGTTTCACTCATATTTATTCTTTTTTGGATCTTGCCTGGTATCAAACAGAGTAATGATGTAAATAGTTTTGCCTTTTATCCTGTAAAATAATTTATTGTGCGGGGTAATTAAAATCATCCTGACGTGGGGAACATTACAAACTTTGCCATTATCGGGCTTCGTCAATAATTGTAACATCCTTTTATCCAACTTAGTTTTAAATTCAACAGCAACCTTTTTACCCCAATTACTTTCCAGGTATTCTAAAAGTTTAGCAATTTTTTTTACAAAAAGTGATGATTGTTCTATTTTGTATGCCATCTTGATGTGGCTTTTAAATACTCATCCCAACCTACTGTTTCGCCATTTTCAATTTCCTTCAATCCGGTATTTATTTCCGAAATTTCTTCTTCAGACAAAGCTTCTTCCACTTCGTCTTTCATTTTAGTCTTTTCTTTTTTTAAATATTCCACTACATCTTCACGTACCATCCATAAGGTTTCATCATCTTTAATGAGGTCAATATATTCATGAATTTCTTTTTTTATTTTTTTTGCAGATTTCATAAAAAATGTTTTAACAAATTTACAATTTTACTTAATGCATGAAAGCATTATTCAAATTCATATTCCCTCATAAACTCAATTGCATTTTCCATATCCTCATGTAAAAACCTATCGGTTTCATTAAACGAAATTTTCTTTCTGAATTCTTTCACCACCTTTTCAATTTCAGGAGATGATTTCAATGGTCTCCGGAATTCCAGCGCCTGGATGGCAGTCAATAATTCTATTGCCAAAACTTTCTCTACGTTTGCTACCACGCGGTAACATTTGGTAGCGGCGTTAGCGCCCATACTCACATGATCTTCCTGGTTGTTGGATGATGAAATAGAATCCACAGATGCTGGCGTACACAGTTGTTTGTTTTCGCTTACTATTCCGGCAGCAGTATATTGAGGAATCATTAATCCCGAATTTAATCCTGAATTTTTTACTAAAAATAAAGGCAGATTCCTTTGTCCGCTCAATAATTGATAGGTTCTTCTTTCAGAAATATTTGCAATTTCACTCATGGCAATTGCAAGATAATCCAGCCCCAGCGCCAACGGCTGCCCATGAAAATTACCACCACTTACTATTTTATCTTCACCAGGAAAAATATTTGGATTATCAGTTACAGAATTGATCTCCTGCAAAAAAGTTTGCAGTACAAATTCAAAAGTATCTTTAGAAGCGCCATGCACCTGGGGAATACAACGAAATGAATAAGGATCCTGCACTTCCGCTTTTTTCTTTCCTGAAATTTCACTTTCTTCTAAAATTTTTCTTAAGCTGGCTGCCACCGAAACCTGCCCGGCATGAGGACGGATAGCATGAAGTTTTTCATAAAAACAATCTCCGTTACAATCAAACGCATCAAAAGAAATCGCGGCAATTACATTAGCCCAGTTCAGCAATTTTTCTGATTTGATAAGATTGTACATGCCATAAGCGCTCATAAACTGGGTCCCGTTTATAAGTGCAAGGCCTTCTTTACTTTGAAGAGATACCGGTTCCCAGTTCATTTTATGCAAGGCTTTTTCAGCAGGCATCTTTTTTCCATCCATTCTTACTTCTCCTTTGCCAATCAGTGGCAGGCTGATATGGGCAAGCGGCGCCAGGTCGCCTGAAGCGCCGAGTGAACCTTGCGTATAAACTACCGGCATTATATCGTTATTATACATGTCCATCAGGCGTTTCACTACTTCTATCCCGATACCTGAATATCCATAACTCAAAGATTTTATTTTCAGCATTATCATCAGCTTTACAATTTCAGCCGGCACTTCTTCACCAAGCCCGCACGCATGAGATAATAATAAATTACTTTGAAGTGTGTTTAACTGTTCTCTTTCGATCTTCACATTTTGCAAAAAACCAAAACCGGTATTGATGCCATAAAAAAGATCATCAGAAGCATTCATCTTTTTATCAAGGTAATCACGGCATTTTATAATAGCTTCGTGCGCTGCGTATGTAATAGAAACCAATTGATCATATTTTAATAAATTTTTTACCTGCTGGAATGTGAGCGTGCTTTTATCAAGCGGAAGATAATTATAAGTCATAAAGCGAATTAATACAGCCAAAAGTAATTAAAAGAAATGTACTCAACGAGAGACTTTGAATAGTAAGCGCTTTGAACTTTTTGGGAAATTCCCTTTTAGTATTTCAAGGGATCAATTTCCCCCATTCTATTTTAATTTCTTTAACAAGAGATTATATTTGCAAAGCATGAAAACTAATAGCTTCGCTCATTTCACAATGTATAAATTCTCAATTCTGATCTTATTGTTTCTGACAATGCAAAAGTTCTCTTTTGCCCAGGATACCCTTCCCCACATATCAGTGACAGAACTGGGAAAAAAGGTTTTAGTTTCCTGGAATAATCCATATACAAATGCAACAGTTATTAATATACAGCGCTCGGGAGATAGTACCAAAAATTTTAAAACTATTGGAAGCGTATTAAACGTGGATCCGGGAATCAACGGATTTACTGATCCAAAAGAATTTTTACCTTCTGATCAATATTACCGCGTGTTTATTTCTTTTGAAGGAGGCTCATATATTTTTACGAAATCACACCGGCCGGTAAAGGACACTTCAAATAAAATCGTTATCATCGAAAAACCGGCAGTCCCGGAAATAAAGGAGCCCTCACCACATTTTAGAAATGTATTTGTACCATCTTCACATGTATTTACCGGAAAAGATAACAACGTTATTATTTCACTTCCTGATTTTGCCAAAAACAAATATTCAATAAAGTTTTATGATGAAAGTGGTAATTTTTTGTTTGAATTAAAAAAGATCCCTGAAGCTTATCTTACTCTTGACAAGGTGAATTTCGGGCATGCCGGCCTTTTTATTTTTGAAATTTATAATAACAGGATCATCATCGAACGGCATAAATTCTATATTCCCAAAGACGGCAGACCTATGCCCGCGCTTGATGCAGAAGGATATGAGATCAGGTGAGTGGGAATGGGGAGTAGTGAATGGTGAGTGGTGAATGGTGAATATGAAGGAAATTTAATAAACTGATTGCTCATAGCTGATTGCTGATTGCTCAAACCTGATACCTGATGCTTACTTCTTATCTTCAATAACTGCACCAAATACCTTTTCAAAATTTTTCTTTACTTTTTCTTTTACTTCTTCAAAATTTACTTTTTCACGCAGCTCTTTTTCAATAGAAGTAACTTGTTTATTTACGATACCGCAGGGAATAATATTATTGAAATAACTCAAATCAGTATTTACATTCAATGCAAATCCGTGCATTGTGATCCACCGGCTGCAACGAATACCCATAGCACAGATCTTTCTTTCTCTTCCCAGGTTTCCGGGTTCTATCCAAACTCCTGTTTCACCTTTGCTTCTTTCTCCTTTAATGCCATATTCAGCAATCGTGAGAATGATCACTTCTTCGAGGCTACGCATATATTTTCCAATATCGGTAAAAAAATTTTCAAGGTCAAGAATAGGATACCCCACTATTTGTTGCAAACCATGAAAAGTGATATCTCCTCCCCTGTTGGTTCTGAAAAATTCAATTTCTTTTTCTTCCATTTCAGATTCATTAAGCAACACGTTTTCAATATGCCCGCTTTTGCCAAGCGTGTAAACCGGAGGATGCTCGCAGAAAAGAAGATAGTTGGTGGTTCTCTGCTGACCGATGATTGCTGACTGCTCATCGCTGACTGCTGACTGCTGATGGCTTATATCTGACTGCTGACTGCTCATCGCTTTCCTCGCTTTCGCCTTTATTTCCAGGTTCTCTTTAACTAATTCTTCCTGGTAATCCCACGCCGCTTTATAATGGATAATCCCGAGGTCTTCAAAAATGATATGCTGTTTTTCCAATGCAAAGATTTTAATTTGCAAAGATAAATTTGATTTGGTTAATTGGTTAATTGGTTAATTGGTTAATTGGTTTATTGGTTTATTGGTTAATTGGTTAATTGGTTTATTGGTTAATTGGTTTATTGGTTAATTGGTTTATTGGTTAATTGGTTTATTGATTTATTGTTAATTGGTTTATTGGTTAATTGGTTTATTGGTTTATTGGTTAATTGGTTTATTGGTTTATTGGTTAAATAGGAATTCAGGTTACTTGTTTGTTTGCCATATAAGTTATTGAAATAAAAAAATTATGATTGAAGAAGAATTACAGGACGAAGGCGAAGAACTTTTTGAAAGGGAAACTATTATTTGTGCCAAAGGCCAGGAACCATTGCGCATTGATAAATTTTTGATGGGCCGCATTGAAGGCGCTACAAGAAATAAAATTCAACAGGCAATAGAAGCAGAAAGAGTTTTAGTAAATGATAAACCTATAAAATCCAATTATAAAATAAGGCCTGAAGATAAAATTGTTATCTACCAAACCTATCTTCCTGAAAGCAATATCATTGTTCCGGAAAATATTCCATTTAAAATTGTGTATGAAGACGATGAGCTAATGGTGATTGATAAACAAGCCGGAATGGTGGTTCATCCCGGGAGTGGTAATCCCGGCGGCACTTTGGTGAATGCCGTTGCCTTTTATTTAAAACAACAAAACCCGGACATTGATGAAGCAGAACTTTCCCGATTTGGATTAGTTCATCGTATAGATAAAAACACATCCGGACTTTTGGTAATGGCAAAAACACCAAAAGCAATGACACATCTTGCCAAACAATTTTTCGACCATACAGTTCATCGCAGGTATGTCGCTTTGGTATGGGGCGATTTCGAAAATGATGAAGGAATTGTTGTTGCTCATGTAGGACGGCATCAAAGATTTAGAAAAATATTTACTACTTATCCCGATGGCGAACATGGCAAGGAAGCGATCACGCATTATAAAGTAATCGAAAGGTTTAATTATGTAACATTGGTAGAATGCAGATTAGAAACCGGTCGTACGCACCAGATAAGAGTTCACATGCAATCTATAGGGCATCCTCTTTTTAATGATGATACGTATGGCGGCGATAAAATTGTGAAAGGAACCGTGTTTACCAAATACAAACAATTTGTAGATAATTGTTTTGAGCTTTGTCCGCGCCACGCCTTACATGCGCAGCAATTGGGATTTATACATCCTGCTACAAAGAAGCAAATGAATTTTGAAAGTGAATTGCCTAATGACATGAAAGCTGTAATTGAGAAATGGAGAATGTACTCATCGGGGAGAAATAATTAATTAAGAATTAAGAATTAAGAATGAGCAAATCAACTGCTGTTCGTCACTGCTAACAGTTTTTTAAATAACATCCTTTTCAAAATTAATCCCATTTCCCTTTTTCGTCGCAACATTTTGTGTTCTCATCTCATTTGCTAAAAATGATGTTCGCCGCAAATTAGTTTTGTGACTCAAATTAAAAATCAAAAAAAATGAAAACAGTAATCAGCAACAAAACAAGAGAAACTCTTGAAGTTGCAAAACGCATTTTGTATTCTTTAAAAGTAGTAGCTATCGGATTGTTTATTCCTTTTCTATTTGTATTAGGAATCACTAACAATACTCCTAAAAAAGCATCAAAAGATGGAATCAATATCTGTAACCTACCCCAGGTGGTTAATGATAACGTAACGGTGGATTTTAATCAACCATTATCTGATCAAAACAGTTGATCTCATACTAATTTCTCTCTCCGCCAACAGTTTTTTAAATAACATCCTTTTCAAAATCAAACCCCATTTCCCATTTTCGTCGCAACATTTTGGCTTCTCATCTCATTTGCAAAAAATGAGGCTCCCCGGAAATTAATTTTGTGATCAAATTAAAAAAACATGAAAAAAGTTCTTCTACTGATCGCTCTTATTATAACAGTAAAAACATACGCTCAATACCCATCAATGCCAGCGAGTGTGAAAAACAGTGGCCATCTTTATGGCAAAGTAACAGATGCAGACGGCAAACCTGTGGAAGGCGCTTCAGTTATCCTCCTTCACGAGGAGTATAATACCGCTGCTAAGAAAATGAAAATGACCCTTGTTAGCGGAGTGATCACTAAAGGTAATGGTGATTTTGATTTTACTAAAGTGCCGGTAATGGGTAAGCTGCAACTCCGCATTAGTAACAGCGGCTTTAAATCATTGCAGGATAATGTCTCATTTACTTTTCCTAAGATGCCGGCAGGTGGTGCTCAGCCTGGCGCTCAGCCTGGCGCTCCGGGTGGTGCCTCCTCCTTTTCTACAGCTTCTTTGCCGTTTGATAAAGACCTTGGCAATATTAAACTGGAAACAGATACAAAAACATTAGCCGGTGTGACGATCGTAGGTAGCGCACCTGCTTTAAAAATGGACATAGATAAGAAAGTTTTTAATGTAGATAAGAATATTGTAAGTGCCGGGGGAACTGCTGTGGATGTGATGCGCAATGTGCCTTCTGTGGAGGTGGACATTGATGGAAATGTAAAACTGAGAAATGCAGCGCCGCAGATATATGTTGATGGCCAACCAACTACCCTAACCCTCGATGAAATACCCGCAGATGCTATTCAAAGCGTAGAAGTGATCACCAATCCTTCTGCCAAATATGACGCCTCAGGTGGCAGCTCGGGAATCCTGAATATTATTTTGAAAAAGAACAAGACTAGTGGGTATAATGGAAACTTGTCTGCAGGGATAGACAGCCGTGGCGGAATAAACGCGGGAGCCAACTTTAACGTAAGGCAAAATAAGTTCAACTTTTCAGCCGCTGGTATGCTTCACCAGAATAAAGGATATACCACCGGAACAACTAACCGTACTAACCTGGGAGATACGCTAACACAGGTTTCGCAATCAGATATTAATAAAACCAACGGCGCATTTCTGTTTGGCAAATTAGGATTGGATTATTATATAACCAACAGGGCAACAATTTCTTTGGGAGCCATTAAAGTACATGGTAATTTCAATCCTAATGAAGTTATTCACTCAACTACTGATAGTTTGTTGAACAGTGGGACAACAAGCCAAAACAGTGTCAGGTACACTTCAGGCTCCAGGAGCTTTGATGCTGATGGGCTACAATTGGGTTATGTATATAATTTCCCAAAGGATGGTGAACAGCTTACTGCCAACGGAAACTATTTTTCAGGAAATACCCCCAGCGACCAATTATACACCACCAATTATTTAGATGGTAACAGCATTGCAGGTACCCAATTACAACAGGTAATTGATGGTGGCAACATAAAATTTCTCACCATGCAGACAGATTACGCATTACCTTTTGGTAAAAAAAAGCAATCCAAGCTGGAAACAGGCTTAAGATTTCAACAACATAAAACCCTCCAAAATAATGACAACTATATGGGCACTACTACCGGTAACCTGACAAAAGTTCCCGCGGGCACCAGTGATTATCAAAGTACCGACAATGTGTTTGCAGGATATGTAAGTTTAAAGAGTAGTATCAAAAATTTCGGGTATGAAGTGGGTTTGAGAGCAGAAAGTTCCAACTACAACGGCGAACTTACCAATACAGGTGAACTATTCAGTAATAAATACCCGGTAAGTTTATTCCCTTCTTTATTTCTGAGCCAAAAATTGAAGAAGAACCAGGAATTGCAGTTCAGTTATACCCGTCGTATCAACCGGCCCAACTTCTTTCAGTTGATTCCTTTTACTGATTATACAGATAGTTTGAACATCACCCGTGGTAATCCTAACCTCGTTCCGGAATTCACGAATTCGTTTGAAATGAGTTATACCAAGACATTTAAAGGTGGCAACACCTTCCTGGGATCTATTTATTACAAACATTCCACTAACCTGATTACCAATTATCTTACCCCGGGCATCAATCCTTTTACAGGTGTAGACGACATTATCAATACTTATATCAATGCCAATTCCAGTTATTCTTACGGAGCTGAATTAACTTCTATTAATAAGGTAACCAAATGGTGGGATATGACAACGGATGTAAATGTTTATCAATCACAAATCAATACTTCCAATATTCCGGGAAGCACTACGCAGGCGGCATTAGTGAGTTGGTTTGGTAAATTGAACAATACCTTTAAGCTGCCGAAATCTTTCAGCGTACAATTGTCGGGAGACTATCAAAGCAAAACCAATCTGCCGATCAATAACAACCAGGGTGGCCCTGGTGGCGGAGGTCCTTTCGGACAGGCGCAAAGCTCCTCACAAGGTTACATTAATTCAATCTGGGGTGCCGATATTGCTGTGAAGAAAAGTTTTCTTAAAAATAATGCAGCTTCTGTGACTGTAAGTATGAGTGATATTTTCAGAACACGTATCCAGGATCAGTATTCATCAAGTCCTTATTTTATCCAGAATTACAGTCGTCTGAATAATCCCCAGTTGCTTCGGGTAAGTTTTGCTTACCACTTTGGCAAAATGGATGTAAACTTATTTAAGCGCAAGGATAATAATGCGTCCGGCACACAGGATATGATGCAAATGGCACAGTGATTTAGTGATTTCTTATAAGTTGACATAAGAGGTTGTTTCAATGTTGATTCAACCTCTTTTTTTATTCAGCCATGGTTCTTCAGCCCTGGTTTGGTGTGTCACGAATGAAAACCCGATCATTTAGTCGTGGTTCGTGTCCACGAACCAAATCCAACCATCTGACTTCAGTCGGAGGAAAGCAGGCATGCCGACTCGTGGATAACAAGGGAATAAATTCCCATGTTACAAAATCGGTCGTACCGATGGCACTTGCACTCTGTAATTACAACACATGCTTCTAATGCCGTAGGCATGGCCGATCTTGTAACTCAGACTTTAGTCGGGAGGTAAAAGCATAGATGATGCTGCAACCCCGACCTCAGTCTCTCAGCCGTGGTTCGTGTCACGAACCAAAACCTCTAACCCCTGTGTCTTGTCCTAAAATAGGTTTACACAAATAATTTTCAAACCAACCTTAATAATTTACTTTGGCAAAATAGAATTCAATATTTTTACGCAAGAAATTGCAAAGCATTTACCTGGTTAATCATTTAATGTACACAAATCATCTGTTTATGAAAAGATCACTATTTCTTTTTGCTTCATTGCTCTCGTTAGCGGCATGCCAAAACAATCCCAATCCCTCTAAAAATATTATGGCAATACAGGGAATTGATTCTTCCATTAAACCTGGAAATAATTTTTTTATGTACGTAAATCATATATGGTATGACACCGCTCAAATACCGCCAACACAGGCAGGAGTGGGTTCCTATATGTTTATGAACTATCCTCAGCGATTACGTTTGCAGGGCATATTGGATAGTGTTTCCAGGGCCAGCAACGCTCCGGGAAGCATTGAACAAAAGGTTGGTGATTTTTATGCTTCAGGGATGGATACCGCTACTATCAACAAATTGGGTTATGATCCCATCAAGCCGTTACTTGCCCGTATTAACAACATCAGGGATATTGTTTCTTTAATGAAGTTTGTAGCCGGTGAAGCAAAGGAGGGTAATAATTCTGTTTTAGCTTTTGGCGTGGGGCCTGATAATAAAAACAGCGATCTTAATATTGCACAAATTTATCAAACAGGTATTGGCCTGCCTGAAAGAGATTATTATTTCAAAACTGATCCTTCAAGTACTGGTATTCAGCAGGCATACAGAACATATATCGCCAATCTGTTTCAACTTACAGGCAGTGATACTGCAACGGCAACAAAAGATGCCGACATTGTTTATAACATAGAAAAGCAAATAGCTTCATCACATAAAACGAATATCGAATTACGCGATATAAATGCGAATTATAATAAAATGTCTATGGCCGAACTTGCAAAGCGACAACCCAATATCGGCTGGCCAAATGTGTTGAATGACCTGGGTGCGAAAACAGATTCTATTGATGTAGCGCAACCTGCTTATTACGATAAGCTCAATGCAGATTTAAAATCCATTCCCATCAACGATTGGAAAATTTATCTGCAAGCTCATTCAATCAACACATACGCCGATGTACTGAGCAAACCATTTGTGGATGCAGCGTTTGAGTTCAACAAAGTATTGTCGGGGCAGGCAGTACAAAAATCCCGTGGTGAGATAATGGCTAATAATGTGGATCGGTCACTGGGCCAGGCGTTGGGGCAGTTGTACGTAAAAAAATATTTTTCGGAAGCCGCTAAAAAACGGGCGCTCGAACTCGTTAATAATTTAGAGCAGGCGCTAGCAGCAAGAATAGACAAGCTGGATTGGATGAGCGACAGCACGAAACAAAAAGCAAAAGAGAAATTATTTGCGATGACCAAGAAAATAGGATACCCTGATAAGTGGAGAGATTACAGCAATGTAACGATAGTAAAAGGTAATTACTTTGATAATGTGGTATCAGCTGCGGCTGGCGATTATCAATATCAACTGGCAAAGTTGAATAAACGGGTGGACAGGACAGAATGGTTTACCACGCCTTCAACGGTAACAGCTTATAATAACCCTTCTGCCAACGAAATTGTTTTTCCTGCGGCCATCCTGCAGCCTCCGTATTTTGATAACAACGCAGACGATGCCCTTAACTATGGAGGTATCGGCATGGTGATAGGCCATGAAATGACACATACATTTGATGACCAGGGCGCGCAGTTCGATAAGTTTGGCAATGTAAAAAACTGGTGGACAGCTGAGGATTATAAAAAGTTCAAAGCAAAAACGCAACAGGTAGTTGACCTCTATAATACATTTACCGTTTTAGATACCGTGCATGTAAAGGGCGCAATGACGCTCGGCGAAAATACTGCCGACATTGGCGGCGTATCCATTGCGTATGATGCATTTAAAATGACCAAAGAAGGACGTGATACCACTAAGGTTGATGGTGTCTATACACCAGATCAGCGGTTCTTTATTTCTATTGCAAAAATATGGCGGGTAAAAATGAAAGATCAATTCCTGCGCCTCTGGATTAATAACAATCCGCACTCCCCTCCTATGTGGCGCGTAAATGGGCCGCTGATGAACACTACACCTTTTTATAAGGCATTCAATGTGCAGCCGGGCGATTCAATGTATTTACCGCAGAAGGACAGGATTCATATCTGGTAAGCATTCTATTAGTGACGAAGAGGCGGAACGCAGGATGCAATGCAGATGGCCCCTATCATAGCGGTACGCCGGCGTCCGACCGCGGGTTCTCAGTCGGAGAAAAGCAGGCGTGATCAATTCGTGGATAATAACAAGGGAATAAATTCCCATGTTACAATATCGGTCGTGCCGATGGCACTTGCATTCTGTAATAACACACCTACTTCTAATGCCGTAGGCGTGGCCGATCTTGTAACCCCGACTTTAGTCGGAGGGATTACACTCTCGCAGGTCCGACCTTGCCTGCACGTTACTTAACTCTTTCCTAAAAAACGTTTTTAAATTTGACAACTTTCCGGCATTAGTAACGACAAAGCACAGGTCTGGAGACCCATTACCTGCGCCAGCAGATAACAAGATTTTAATTACAATTTATTAATTAAGAATTCGGAAAATTGTTTGATAATTCTCTGGTCGGTGTAAAATAAAATGCCTTTTCTGTGAGTGGCGACACCAAAAGGCATAAACTCATTTTATCCTGCTGGCAGTGAATGCCCGCAATTAAGTGTCGTAATTTTTTCATTACAGGTCCTACCCTTTCCTCCGGGTATTTTGAGGCTAATTTCTTTTCTTCGTTGTCGGCAGCTAATGTCAGCATATCAATGAGAGGTAGCTCTTGATTCATTTTGAGTTCAAATGGAAATACAAGCGAAATTTGGGGAAAGCTTTTTGCAGCATCAGGCATTTCAAGATCTTTTTTTAAACTTTTCATTTGAAAGTTTTTATTTGAAAAATGGCAAAATTGCACAACCAGAAGCGCATGCATCAATATCTTTAGGCGGTAAATGGGGAATGTCTTTTGGTGGCTTTGATGTAGCGAGACTGTCAAGTTAACACTTATTTTCCATTAAAGAGAATAAAAAAAAACTCCTCAGTTATAGTTTCGTTTCTCACGAACCAAAAGGGCTGGCGTGGTTCGTCACGAACCAAAACCCTAAACCCAATCTGTAGGAGCAAAGCAGGTATGATCAACTCGTGGATAACAAGGGAATAAATTCCCATGTTACAATGTCGGTCGTGCCGATGGCACTTGCACTTTGTAATGACACACATGCTTCCAATGCCGTAGGCATGGCCGATCTTGTAACCCCGACTTCAGTCGGAGGAAAAGCATGGATAATGATGCAACTCCAAATTCAGTCGGAGCAAAGCAGGAATGCAGCCCGTGGATAATAACAAGGGAATAAATTCCCATGTTACAATATCGGTCGTGCCGATGGCACTTTGAAAATACTCACCTTCTTCCAATGCCATAGGCATGGTCGATCTTGTAACCCCGACTTTAGTCGGAGGTAACGCATGGACGACACCTGTAACCCAGACTTTAGTCGACTGGATCCAGGCATCGGAGTTCTCCGTCATCAATTAGCAAGGGAATAAATTCCCATGTTACAAAATCGGTCGTGCCGATGGCACTTGCACTTCATAGACGCGTACACCTGCTTCAAATGCCATAGGCATGGCCGATTTTGTAACCCCGACTTTAGTCGGCAGGAACGAATGAACGACACTGTAACCCCGACTTTAGTCGGAGGGAACCCATGAACGACACTATAACTCCGACTTCAGTCGGGGAACATTTGGTACTGAAATTTTTTAAGTGCACAGGCCTACCCTATCCTTCAACCAGTTTCTTTACATACCCAAAGCTTTTCCCAATGGCTTCATATACAGGGAGCTCTGTCTGGTCCTGTTCTACAAAGAAATACTTCATACCGGATTCTTTTTTATACTTAAAGATTTCCTTGAAATTGATGATTCCGCTTCCTACGGGTGCAAAAAATTGTGGGCCTGAAGTGGTATAAGAAGGCGGTTGTTTGGATGACATATCTTTTAGATGCCACATTTTTATCCTTCCCGGGTTCTCCTTTATAATTTTTATCGGATCGTGACCTGCTCTCACCACCCAGTACATATCCATTTCAAAATTCACCAATGAAGGATCGGTGTCTTTCAAAAGCACCTCATAACCTGTTTTTCCTCCGCCCCAGTCTTTGAACTCGAAATCATGATTGTGGTACGCCAGTTTTAATCCGGCGCTTTTTGCAATTACCGCTGCACTATTAAATTTAGCAGCCAGTTTTTTATAATCATCCAGGCTGGTGCGCATATTATCTGCCAGGTATGGGATTACAATAAATTCATGTCCCATTTGCGCCGCAACGGCCAAAGTTCTTTTCAGATCGTCTTCATCGTCCTTTGCTAAATAAGAGTCTATCGAATAATGACCGCTGGGAGTTTTAAGATGATTCTTTTTGAGAATAGCTAAAAACTCCGCGGGGGTTTTTCCAAAAAACTTCCCATTGCCATATCCAAATAATTCTACCGAGTTGTACCCGATCCCGGCGACTTTGGCGATCGTTCCTTCTACATCCTTAGCCAGCTCCGCACGAACGGTATATAACTGTAAACCAATTAGCTGACCAGGTTTGAGCCAGCGGCCTTTCATCAGAAGTAAACCGGAAGTAGCGAGTGTCGTTTGTTTGATAAATGTTCTGCGTGTTGACATGAGTGATTGTTTTTGTGAAGATATTAAAATTTTTATTTCGATTGGGAGAAAATATACCGGCGGTTGACATTCTTTTTCTTACTGCCCTGGTGCAGACATGAGCCAGGAAAATACTGAATTCGATATTTTTATTACAGACAACCGGCGCAGACCTCAGACCTGTGACTAGTAAACCCACAAATACCCCCGATTCTTATTTTGGTAACTTTATGTGATGCATCAACAACTCTACCAACCTCCCGAAATATTCTTAATGAATGGGCAGCCTTTTACTTGTCCTCATTGTGGTGCGCGTTGCGAAGAAATAGCCGACTTGTGGTAAATGCTAACACGCTCTGTATTAAAAGTTTTCTCCGGTTCTCCCTTTTGTTTTATGATGCTATAGCAACTTCTTTTGCTTTTTTATTTGGTATTAATATGACCAAAGAAATAATTCCGATCAATGAAAAGATGGCTCCAAAAATAAAAACTGATGAATGACTTACATGGTCCCAAAGCTGCCCCGCCACTACGCTTGCAATTAACCCGGTAATCCCGATCGTAGTAGAATACCAGCCGATGCCGCTTGCTCTTAATTGTGATGGAATAAAATCTGCAGCCATTGCTTTACCAACCGATCTGAAAATGCCCTGGTACAATCCATACAAACAAAATAACGACCCAATAACCCAAAGATTTTTGGTAAAAGCAAACCCACTGTAAGTGATTAAAAAAATCAGGAAGGAGATGAGCAAAATATTCTTTCTTCCATACTTGTCTGATAAATGCCCGGCAGGATATGAAATAGCTGCGGCCAATAAATTGAAAACCGCGTAAATAAGAATCGTATTTTCAAAAGAAACACCCATGTCTTTTGTTTGCAGAATTAAAAATGCATTGCTTGAATTTCCAATTCCGAATAGTGCGGTAGCCAATAAATATTTTCTATAGCCGGTAGGAAATTGTTTGAGGCCTACATCTATTTTTATTTTCGATTTTACATCCACCCTTTTTTCTTTTACCAATAAGATCATTACCACCGATAAAACACCAGGAATAAATGCGAGATAAAAAACAGAACGGATATTAAACTCCCACATAAAAAGAAGCGCGACAGCAATGAGAGGCCCGATAAAGGCGCCGAGATTGTCCCCTACACCTTCCAGCCCGAAGGCTTTTCCGCGGTTTTTTTCATCTGCGGAAGCAGCAATTAATGCGTCGCGGGGCGCAGCGCGTGTACCTGCTCCAAACCTGTCCAGGAATCGTGCACCAAAAACCATCGGCCATGCCATAGCCAGTCCCATAAAGGGTTTTGAGATGGCTGAAAGAATATATCCGAATACAGCAATTCCTTTTCGCTTCTGCCATTTATCTGATAAACTGCCCGAAAAACCCTGTACAATATTCTGAGTAGTTCCGGCAACTCCTTCAATAAGGCCTACAATGCTTCCACTCACTTTTAAAGTTTGGGTCAAAAAAATGGGAAGGATCGGATAAAGCATTTCAGAAGAAATATCCGAAAAAAGACTCGTAAATGCCAACAAAAAAGTATTTTTTGTAAGGCCTGAAAAAAAACTTTCTTTCTTTGCCGCTTCCATATTTTTTGTTTTGAAAAAGTTGAAAAATTCTTATTTGATTAAGATGATTTTGATTTCTGTTGCATTTTATAATCTATTGAATTTTTGCCACCTCCATAGATCAATAGATAAACCAGTAACAGCGTCATAGCAAAATCCGTACGGTAATCGTGCGCCATAAACCAAAACCCCTTCTCCATTAATTCAGGATATTTTGTAGTTATAAATGAAACGATCATGATGATGAAAAGCGGAACGGCTGCCAATCGTGTGAATAAGCCTATCAAAATTAAAACACCACACACTATTTCAAATGTGCCCGTGAAATACGCCCAAAATGCAGGATGAGTAAACCCAACTTTTTCAAAACGGGCTGTGCCGGGCCCGCCGGGAAATAAATATTTTTGCAACCCTTCGGAAAGGAAAATAAATCCTACTGCGAGGCGGCAAAGAAGCGTAGGAGTGTGATTCGTTTTATTGATGTGAATCATGGAAATATAAAATTACGATAACTTTCCGCAGGAAAATGACAGCGCATTCAGTAAACCCACAAATTCCTCCGATTCTTATTTTGGTAACTTTACGCAATGCATCAACCACTCTCCCAGCCTCTCGAAATATTTTTAATGAACGACCAACCATTTACTTGTCCTCATTGTGGTGCGAAAGAGTGAGATAGCCAGTAAACCTACAATTTCTCACGATTCTTATTTTGCTAACTTTTCGCAACGGCAGATGTGCATAGCAAAGGAATAAGAAGTAAAAATAGGGAAGCTATCAAAAGCAAAAACACAAAGCCGGAGTTCCTTTTTATTTCTTTTCATTAAGCAGTGAGCCATAAATTTGTTGTAGTCTTTGGGCAAAAGAAGGTAACTCATTTATAATAATATTCCACACTACCTGTAGGTCAGTACCAATATAATCGTGGATAAGCCTGTTTCTCATTCCTTTAATTAATACCCAGGGAATATCAGGGTTATCTTTTTTCACTTCCTCTGATAATTTTGATACCGCTTCACCTGGTATCTGAATGTTATAAAGACACGCTTCAACAACCATAAAATCAGAAGAAAATTCATCGAAAGAAAGGTTTCCGGTATAATTGCCTATGTGTTTTATACGGCAAGAATATCACCTATATATGCGGAAGATTTTCTTTCAGACATAAATAATATCTTTTTCTATGTAAGGCAGGTATTCAGGTTTTACAGAACGCTTTGGTATTACATCGGTCTTAATTCCGAAAAGTGCTTCTATTTCATTAGCCATAGCAACAAAATTCAATCCCATTGTTCCCTCAATATCTACCGCTATATCAATATCACTGTCTGGGGTAGCTTCGCCCCTTGCATATGACCCGAACACACCAATGCCGGTAACAGGGTATTTTTTAACCAATTCCGGTTTTAGCTGTTTTAATTTATCGACTATAGTTTCCAGCGTATACATGAATGCAAGTTAATTTTATTTCCGGGAAATAAGTTACCAGGCTGCACATTATAAATTCATTCATAATCGCTGATTGTCAATTCTACGAACAAAGGCATAAAAAATTGAACAAAGCCTGAAATGCTTCTGCGCAAATACGTCCTTTTCTTCACCATCTTTTCTTTCGCATGAGGCCACAAGGAAATAAAGGTTTGAAGAAGAATCCTTTGTGCAACTTCGTGTACCTGGTGACTTTGTGTGGTTATCACTACGCCTGATCACAACGAAGTAGGGCGTCTTTTCCATCAAGGCAAAAGAAAAGGAAAACAGCAAACCAACAAATACCCGCGATTCTATTTTGGTAACTTTACGCGATGCATCAACCACTCTCCCAACCTCTCGAAATATTTTTAATGAATGACCAGCTTTTCACTTGTCATTAATGAATTCCTATTTCTATTCAGATACCATTTCTAATTTTATCGCTTCTTCCACTAACGAGATATTTGAAAAGGGAAACAGCAAACCAACAAATACTCCCGATTCTTATTCCGGGAACTTTATGCATGAATAAAAGGGAAGTTGAAAAATGCAGTTGTCGCGGACGCAGACAGAAGCAGGGAGAACACAATAAGCATTTTCAACAAAGCACATTAGTTATCTCAGCAATGTTACAATTCCTTTTAATTGTTCTGATTTATTATTCATATCAACAAAGCTTATGATCCAAACATAAGTGCCTTGCGCCGAAGGTTCGCCTTCGAAACTGCCATCCCAACCTTCATTAATTTTATTGGTTTCAAAAACTTTAGCTCCCCACCGGTTATATACCATTAAATGAAATTCCTTTACAGGGAAAGGGTATTTTACTCTAAAAACATCGTTTAATCCATCACCGTTTGGTGTAAATCCCGTAGGCATTATTATATTACAAAAGCTGGTAGTAATATTTACCGAATCTGTGTAACTGCCACATTCATTGGTAGCAACCAAAAAATAAACGCCTTCTTTCGTTACGGTAAAGGACTGCCCCGTGCTTCCATCCTGCCAAAGCAGCGCTGCATTTGTGGTAACAACAGGAGATAAAACATACGACTCTCCCTCGCAAAGTAAAGTATCCCTTCCCAGTGAAAAATACGGTCTGGCTTTGTAATTAACAGTGATACTGTCTGACGCAATACAATTATTAATATCTGCTGTAACAAAATAAGTACCGGAATTTTTTACAAGGTAGGAAGGGGTAGTACTACCATCTTGCCATAGGTAGCTCGCGTTATTGTTATAAGCATTTAATATCAAAGTATCCTGCTCACATAGGGTAGTATCATTACCAAGGTCAACAACAGGTGAAGGTTGGTACACTACCTTCATCGTGTCGCTGGCAGCACAACCATTTTGTGTCACCTGGAGCCAGTAGGTGCCCGGTAAGTGTATGATTTCAGAATTGGAAGTACTGCCTGTATTCCATTTATACGTTGCGTTTTGCAAATTAAAATTATATTCAAGCTGTTGATTCGTGCATAATACCGTATCATTCCCCAATGAAAAAGAAGGCAAAGGATAAACGTTTACGATTTGAATCGTATCTGAGGAAGTACAACCCATTAAGGTTGCCTTTACTGAATAATTGCCTTGCTGGCCTACGATGATTTTTTCGCTTGTATCTCCGTTGCTCCACAAATAAGTATCATATCCTGGCTCCGCATCGAGAGTTACAGATTGATTAGCGCAAAAACTCGTATCATTTCCAAGATGGATAACTGGTACTGCATTCACCGTTACATAAACTGAATCACTAGCAAAGCATCCTTGTGTCTGTTCCGCAACTACTTTATACCATGTACTCACCAATGGAAATACCTGTGCAGTTTGTAAGGTATCGTCAATAATATGATCCGGAGTCCATTGATAATGTTCAAACCCGGCCGGTGCAACGATGTTTACTGTATCATTTTTGCAAATGGAAATACCCGGACCTAAATCAAATGGAATCGGTGGATGAGGAGCAACTTTTACCGAATCGCTGAACGTATTACCACACGCATCAGTAGTTGTTACATAATAGCTGCCGGGCGCAGTTACTTTATAGGTTGTATCAGTGGAACCATCCTGCCATATATAACTTACAAACCCTTCTTTTGCATTCAGTAAAATGGTATCGCCGGGGCAAATCACAGTATCGGGGCCGATATCTAACGAGGCAACAGATTGCATAACAGTAAAATGCAGAGAATCTGCAATTGTGCTACACCCCGTAACCGAAGCTGTTATGGTTCCCTGCCAGCTTTTATTAAATGTTGCACTCACCGTACTGTCATTCACCTTATAAAAATCCGATACAGCAGTAGTATCATAGTTCCATAGAGGTATTGCCCCGCATTCTTTGTTTTTCGAAACAGTTATCAGCACGGGGCTATTAGCACAAACAGTATCCTTTAGCGTTGACAACTTTAAAGAATCACAGAAACTTACCTGCTTGCAACTGGATTGAATAACAAAATGATTATTATAAATTCCGTCAAATGGCCTTTGCTCTTCTGTAAGTACATCAGTTATAATGCTGTCAACATAAATATTGGCATTATAATAATATTGCCTTTCTGATATAGCGCTTAAAGTATCTTCTCCCAGGCACGAGCCTGCAGTATCGCTGTTATGGAGCTTCATCAATTCAATATAATTGGCAGAAAGTACTGAATCTCCTACGAGGTTAACTAATATTTGGCCGCCATCATCCATCTCTAAGAAATTAGAGCTCCATGCCATACCTATTCCGCGATAGGGTATTACCCGTTCTTTCAAAATCTGCCCGTTCTTTACATTTCCATAAAAAACGTCTGCACTATACCCTGAATAATCATTGAGCCACGTATAAGATGCACTGCCGTCAGGAAAAACACTAAATACCGTATTATAAGAATTGCTGACAGTAGGCGATTTCAGAATATAAGATTGCACAAAATGCAGATCAGGTGTAAACTCAATAAGGCCGCAATGCACAGGCAATTTGGTAGGATCGAACGAAGCTCCATCAGAAGCGCCCGCACCATACATAACAAGATTGCCGTTATTCAGCTTTACCATATTGTTGCCATAGAAGGTGTGCCAGAAATCATTGGTGGCTGATTGAAAGCACGTAGTTGAAAGTGTATCTCCTGTAGCTGCATCTGTCACCATTCCAAAGTTCAGTACATTAGTAGAGGTTACCGCTCTTCCTAAAAAGGTTGCATTGTTGCCTGCTACATTTACCCCTGTCATTTCAGGAAAATCATGGGTGTAGATTGCTTTGCTCCATAATACATTACCATTCAGATCCATTTTAGCAATAAGTCCTGCACGTGGCAGCGCATCATTTCGTATATCGCCGGCCAAATAAATATTGCCGCTTACATCCTGGTTACAATCTATAAAATCCATACTACCCGAAGTGGTATCAACATCCCAAATTTTTGTTTTGAAAGCTTTTTGCCAGATAAGGTTTCCGGTTGAGGTTAATCTCATTAATACAGGATCATACCGGCCATTGTATGGCATGGGCACAGCCATTTCACCGGCAACCAGCAGTGTATTGTCATTAAGTTCAAATGCTTTATAAACGATGAAATATTGCGACCCGGGATAACCTCCTACGATAGTCCTTGTCCATAAAGTGTCTCCCTGTTGGGTAACTTTTAAAAGATGGCCCACCGTCTCATTTGTAGAAAAATCATCATCACCGCCCATTATTAAAATGTTACCGTCACGGGTTTTAGTAATAATATCAGGGTAAGTCATGATTGGCATTTTTTGGTACACGAGCCTTAAGCTGGTATCCTTACAGGAAGTACCCGAAATTCTTTCCAAAGGCGCAGATAAAATGCGTGGGGGGTTTCTAACCTCATTGAGCCGCAGGTAATTCAAAGGGTGGTTGTTGAAGCCGGCAAATTTATTTGCTTTTACTACCGCTATTTTACCAGGTAATATTATATTCCACGGTCTGAAGTTCATTAATGAGTCTATCTTACCAGCCTGTTGTATTATTCTTCCCGGGGTTAGCTGCGCCTCGCCATTAAAATGAAGGCAAATCAATATAATGAATAAGATGGTTTGTTTCGGCAACGTGATTGTCAGGGTTGTTATAATTCAGATATGAAAATAATAAATAAATTCCATCACGTACACTTTAACGAAAATATTCTTTTGAAAGTATTATAATGATTATTCAAAAATGAGGATTTACAGTAAGTGACGATTTGTATTTTGCACTGATGAGCAACTAAAATAAACAGTAAACGAACAAATTCCTACGATTCTTATTTTGGTAACTTTACGCGATGCATCAACAACTCTCCCAACCGCTCGAAATATTTTTAATGAATGACCAGCCTTTCACTTGTCCTCATTGTGGTGCGCGTTGCGAAGAAATAGCCAACTTCTATCACACCAATGCAAAATCTTTTGTTGAAAAATGTTTGAATGAAGATTGTGGTTTTATTTGTTTCCAGGAAGAAGATGAAGAATTTATTACTTTGTGGAAAATATAAACTAACAATTTAAAGAAAGCTTATTATCATTTTTCTATTCAACAAATACAAACTGCTTTTGCAAACCAAATAAATGAATCCATATTTCTATTCAGATACCATTTCTAATTTTATAGCTTCTTCCACTAACGAGATATTTGGTGCCATAAGCAGCAATAGCGACTTCCCTGATGAGCCTACGCAAAAAGGTGCTTGGACACAAGAAATAAAAACACTCATAGAAGTTTTACAAAATTATAATGGCAGAATATTTTTTGAATATTCTATTCCTCGCATGGGAAGAAGAATAGATGTAGTGCTGATAATTAAGAATGTAATTTTCGTAATAGAATTTAAGGTGGGCGAAAAAGATTTCTATCAAAGTGCGGTTGATCAGGTTTGGGATTATGCGCTCGATTTAAAAAACTTTCATGAAACAAGCCACGTCAATTTAATTGCTCCGGTTCTGGTTTGTACTGAATCTAAAAGCGCTTTTTCTTTTGTTAGGGAAATGCCTCATCAAGACAATTTATTATTTCCAATAAAAACGAATGAAGAAAATCTAAGTGCAGTAATAAAAACCGTTCTTGACTTTGCTGATGGTGAGAATATTAATGTAGATAGTTGGGCTGGTGGCCGTTATTCTCCTACACCTACAATCATTGAAGCCGCCATGTCCTTGTATAGCGGACATGGAGTAGAAGAAATAGCACGCACGGATGCATCCGCGATAAATTTATCTACTACCACAGATGCTGTTTTGAATATTATTGTAGAAGCAAAAGCACAACACCAAAAAGCAATTTGTTTCGTTACCGGTGTTCCTGGAGCAGGAAAAACGTTAGTCGGTTTAAATATCGGAGCAAGAAATTATAAGGAAAATGAAAAGTCATCTACTGTTTTTCTTTCGGGGAATGGTCCTTTGGTAGCAGTATTACGAGAAGCGCTTACCAGAGATAAAGTAAAAAGAGAAAAAGAGAAAGGAAATAAAATTAGAAAGGGAGAAGCTTTTAGTCAGGTAAAATCAATGATTCAAAACGTTCATAATTTTCGTGATGATTGTTTAATAGATACTACTCCACCATTTGAGCATGTAACTATTTTTGATGAAGCACAAAGAGCCTGGGATATTACACAGACTTCCAACTTCATGAAGAGAAAAAAGAATGTTGCTGATTTTAATATTTCTGAACCGGAGTTTCTTATTTCATGTTTGGACAGACATCAAGATTGGGCAGTGATTGTTTGCCTCGTAGGTGGTGGGCAAGAAATTAATATTGGAGAAGCGGGAATAAGCGAATGGATAGAATCTGTAAATCGCACCTTTCCAGAATGGCAGGTGTATGTTTCCGATAGATTAACTGATAGCGAATATGCCGCCGGGCATGCTTTACAATTATTAGAAAAACACAAAACAGTTGTCTTCAATAAAGACCTACATCTTTCTGTTTCGATGCGTTCCTTTCGTGCAGAAAATGTTTCTCTGTTTGTAAAGAATCTTTTGGACATGAATGTTGAGGAAGCCAGAAAGAATTATGAGGAACTAAAGGAAAAATATCCAATCGTCCTTACCCGTGATGTAAAAAAAGCAAAACAATGGTTGAAAGAAAAGGCACGAGGTACAGAACGATATGGTATTGTTGTTTCATCGCAGGCCATAAGATTAAAACCTTATGCCATTGATGTGAGATCGCCGATGGATCCTATCCATTGGTTTTTGGATGATAAAGAAGATATCCGCTCCTCTTATTATCTGGAAGATGTAGTCACCGAATTTCAGGTGCAAGGTTTAGAATTAGATTGGGCCTGTGTTACCTGGGATGGAGACTTTAGATATTCACCCGATGGTTGGAAATCATTTTCTTTTGTGGGCAGCAGATGGAATAACATTAATAAAGAAGAAAGAAAATTATATTTGAAAAATGCTTACCGGGTTTTACTAACCAGAGCGCGGCAAGGTATGGTGATTGTAGTTCCGGAAGGAGATGCGGAAGATGCAACAAGAAAGCCGGAATATTATGATGAGACGTTTAAGTATTTGAGGAGTGTAGGAATCCAATTAATTTAAATTGCACTTTTCCAAAAATGGCCTCAGAATTTTAAGGATCAATTTTTATCGTTGTGTATTTTAATAACAAGTTTGAATTAAGATTAAAGATTGTTTAAATTCAAAATTTACATTTTAATGTCTCATAGTAACTATTGCATGCAAATTTTAGGTTTTAAATGAACTCTTCCTTTCGATTAGCATCTTTCGATTTAAAATATTTGACTTAAAAATTTGTTCAACTGTTAAGTGGGGCTGGAAAATTTTTATTAAGCGATTGTTTTTGATATCTAATTCATATTTCTTTTTCTGATTGGCATCCTTTACCGCTGTTTTATCTGTAAAGTGTATTCGGTCAATATAAGGACGCAAAAAGGGAATGTAGTCGCATTGGAATCCTTGTAGAATTACAGAAATATCTTTTTTGAGTAATGATAATAATCTTTTTAAATTTTTGATTAGGAATAGCATCTCGGAATTTTCTTTTATCAATTGACAATTCATTACAAAGCATGTTACACTTGGATTATTATTGAACCATTTAACCCATTTCTGAATTTGAAAATCATTTATAAAATAAACATGCGGAATGGCCCGCATTCCATGCTTTTCAATTAAGTGAGATGAAAATAAGCTTCGTTTAAGATTTAGATGCTGAGAAAATGCACATTCACCTCCGAAAACAGAGAAATTGAATCCAGTTATTGCAAAAAAGCCCATCCTGCTTAGTATTTGAAAAAATTTTATGCTGTCGCGTTTGTGCCAAACAGTTTCGATAAGCATATCTTCTCCGGTAAGAAAAAGAATTACTTTTTTGCCTTTTAATGAACCTTTTAATAAGTTTTCTTCCAGCGTAATATCACCCGCCTTTTGTAATGTTTTGGCTTTAAATACAAATCCTGTTTTAATAATATCAATTAATGTTAAGCCTATAAATTCAATTGACTCAGGTGCCTGAAACTTTAAAGCACTTCTTTTGTCTACAGTTGGAAAGTGATTGGGTAGTTTTGGGATTTCAGAATTAATCTCTATATCAAAGTCAAGGCCATCTACTTCCTTAATAAAATATTCAATTTCTTCATCTTTGCAAGTAACTACATTTAATCTATGTGGGTTATCACATAGATTAGTTGTTAATAAACTTTCAGAACGATGAATGTATGGCTCAAATTTACCCGAAGCAACTTCACAGTTATTAAAAAGACTCAATTTATAAACTTTGTCGCATGAAGATTCCATAATATTCTCCCTTCTTTAAAATAATTTTACCTGTATAACTGACGCCTAATGCAGCGCATTCGATAATCCGTTCAGTATTTCTTTTGCTCAGCATTCCAATTTCATTCCCTTGAAGCATAATTATAAATCTGTTCCCTGTCTTTTGAAGGTGGATAAAAGTTCCTGCTGATAAAAGAGGATCTTGCTCAAGCCTTTCTTCAATTGAAGGGGGACATTTTTGTGAAGCAACTTCGGGCAATCCTTGTCTTGAGATTTTACTAAATTGCTCAGGTATTTGAATTAGAACATTGTCTGATTCTTTCCTTTCGGATTTTGATTTACTGCCCATAAAATATTGGTTTTAAAATTAAGAGCTAAATTATGTAGTAATTAGTGGATTACAATAAAAAAACATATAAATATTTCAACAAATAAAGAAATTTTGTTGATAAGATCATCAATGTTTTGTGGATAATATTTAGTATTGTCCGATTTTATCATTAGCTAATTAGATTAGTATAATATCTCTCAGAAAGCCTAAAATTAGAAAAGACGACCGATATAGCTATATCTTCATTTCTAGCATACGAGATAAATCTCTATCCATCTCCATGAAACAGATTATTAAAAAACCAAAAATCATTCTACGTTAGCGCAAGCCTCGTAGCAAAGGTTCTGTGAGGCAGCCATACTTGTGCTTCAATCCAATCTAATTCTCGTTTATCCTTCTCGGTTATACAACAATAAAAAAATAGAAAAACGATTTATTCCTTTGTTTACTTCTCAACAGCTTTTACCCAGGTACCATCTCCATATTTATTTACCCTAACTTTGTTTACTCAAAATCACACCAATCGTTATGAAAAAAATTATTGTAATTGCTATCGCGTGTTTCATTGGCACAACTGCTTTTTGCCAAAGTAAAATTTCTATAGATTCAGTAAGTGCGTACAATTAAGGTTATTATCTTTCTTAAACCTTATTTCAAAGGTATAACAACATGATTTTTCCAATTTTACTCATACTAATTCTATCAATACTGATTTACATATTTAATCGTTGGAAGTTTGAGAAGAAACGTAAACGTCGTCGTGACTATTATAGGAACGAATATCTTAAATCAGATGCGTGGAAGCGTAAACGTTATGTAGTGCTCAAACGAGACAATTGGCGCTGCGTGTATTGTGGTGGGCATGCAACCCAAGTCCATCACAAAAAATACGCAAGAAAGAATATCGGAAAGGAACCAATTGAATGGCTTGTCTCAGTATGTAAGACTTGTCATGAGTCCCAACACAGGTAGGAAATTAAAGGGTGCCCCATTTTAGGGCAAGCTTGCAGCAAAGATTCTGTGAACCAGCCATGCTTGTGCTTCAAACCAATCCCATTCTCGTATATCCTTCCCAGTTACACAACAATAAAAAATTGAAAAAAGATTCTTTAATCACTGATGTTCAAAAATAAACTTCATTCAGTGACTGATCAATTTTTCGCACTCCCTGATCCGTAACAAGGATTTTGGATTGTTATGAATTGTACTTTTTTTGTCAGCAGGTCATCCAAACCGTTCATAAATCAATTTTCCAACGAATGTAAGTTTTTTATAACTTGCTATTCTAAAATCAACTCATATGGACTTCCAACTCGTTACTGGCAGACCAGATATAACAGATCACCTGGTCTTTACTACTACCTTCGCACACAACAACATTTTTTACAAAGCAGCCCTTGCAGAAACCATTTCCTGGGAAGGTCATCTTACAGGGACCTACGATGTGCTTCTTCAATCAGGCAAAGGCACTCAACGCCTTACTCTTATTAAAGACAGAGAGCAGCATTGGAAAGCAGGAGATGAAGTTGAACAGATTGGAATTATTCAGCAAGAGGTGGTCGATTTATTGGGTGCAGTCATCAGCAAGGTTAGTAATTAAAATAATTTTGCTATTGTTATGTAAATTGTCTTTGCCGATATAACCGGTGGAGGGATCCCCTGCTGCTGCTCGCGTCCGCGCCAACAGCGCTTTCAAATCCAATTACTTCTGTACCCGAAAATTATAAATATTCGTCTGCAAGATCCGATAGCTATCGGATTTATGAGACGGGGATTAAAAATTTTGACTTTCTTACACATTTCAATGTTTTTTAAAAAGCAGGCTGTTGAAAGAAGGGCCCCGCTCTGGCGCAGGCTTCCTGGCCTGTGCATGAGCATTACTTGGCCTTCATTTATCTTTTCTTAAATTGCGAAATCATCTTTCAATCAGGATTAGTAACGAACAGTCACAGGTCTGGAGACCTGCGCCAGTCTAAGTATTAACCACGAGTGATCTTTTGTATAACTATAAAATCTCCGTTAAGGAAAATATTGTGTCAAAACTGTCTGAACACATTAATAGGGAAAGGATCAATGATAATTTGCCGCGATTGCCCTGAATCATCCAGTCCACGTAACTTTTATTAAACCGATGGGAGGTTCCGAATTTATGCTTAAACAAGTAGCCGGTTTTGATATACCGGTCAATGGTAGTACGTGATACTTTAAACATGTCCATGAGGTCTGCAAAATGAAACCACGTTTCTGAAAGGGGAAGATCGGGAAACACATAGACCGGCGGATCTTGTTTTTTGTTTACATTTTCATTAGCAGGCTTCATTTTTGCGCCAGCTTGATTTTTTTTAGAAGCAGATGTAGATTTTTCGTTTCTCTTTTTCATGTCAGTTTGTTTTTTAAAGATTAAAAAATATTAAAACAATACAAATAGAAATTGATAGCAAATTCGATACAGTTATAAAAAGTAAATGGTACCGGATTTTTTTATGGTACCATTTCTCATAATGCAACCGAATGATAAGCTAAAATAGGATTATTCTTTGAAATAATTACCAGCGCATCAAAACATTTATTGTATTAAAGGTGCTGAAAGATTGCCAACCTTCAATAAGTCTCTGTTTGACCTCAACCTTGGTTAGTGTCTTCACGAACCAATTCCAATTCTCTCAACCTTGGTTCGTGTCTTCACGAACCAATTCCAATTCTTCACGAACCTCAAATATCAAAACTCATCTCGCAAGTCTTCACGAACCAATTCCAATTCTTCACGAACCTCAAATATCAAAACTCATCTCGCAAGTCTTTTAAAAATGTAAAATCCTTGATGCCGTTTTCATAATACTTTGCAGACGAAAACAAATAGTCACCCGGTTCTTTAGCCAATTGCCAATATTCCGTACATGGATTATAATGGAGGTAATCTAGTTTTTGATAAGCCATCTCTTTACTAAACAAATGAACCGCTAAAGAATCTCTTTTCCAAAATTCATAAGCTTTATTACGAGCATCCACGACATAAGAGGAAAGACTGCTATCCTTATCTGTTTTCAATAATTTTTTAAATTCATGGGCAGTATATTTTAGAAATGAACCTTGCGATGTTTCTTTACCATTTATCTCATTTATTCTCCATATTAAATGAATATGATTGGGCATGATAACAAATCCAAACACATCTATTTTTCCTAAATCACTTAAATAAGTTAAAGAGTTAATAATAACTTTTTTGTACTCATCTTTCAATAACAAGCGCTGCCAATTATTTATGGTGGCCGTCCAAAAAAATATTTCTCCTAATTCAATATAACTCTTTCGCTTTATACCCAATATTTCGGTATTCATCAGTTTATGTTTATGGCTATGAAGTTAATAAGCAATTTTTATATACAGAGATTTCGGTTCGTGAAGATTTCGGTTCGTGAAGACACGAACCGAGGATTGGTAATGCAACCGAATGATAAGCTAAAATAGGATTATTCTTTGAAATAATTACCAGCGCATCAAAACATTTATTGTATTAAAGGTGCTGAAAGATTGCCAACCTTCAATAAGTCTCTGTTTGACTGAAAGTACCTGTTACAAGGTTGGCAACCTTGAAAAAAATAGCCGCCCCGTGAGGAGCAGCCATTTTATCTGTGTTCAACAAACTACTACTGCGCAAAGATAGTAGCGATAGTGCTGAAGGCTAACTGGCCTTTACTGCCTACCGCTCCTATTCTTACAGCATACTGTTTTCCTGGTTGCAGATTGGCAAAAACATGCTTGTTGGAAGTAGAAGCAGTGCTAATCCACACCTTTTCTTCGGCGCCGGCGGTGTCGCTGATCTGGTGCAGAAAACTGTCTGCTCCCTTTGGCCTGCTGACAGTGGAGACAATTTCACCGCTGTTAATTCCGGCCGAAAGTGTCAGGTTGCCGGGAGCAGTTATTTGCCGCCACTCAGGTTGTTTCCTCAGGATAAATCCTGAAGTAAGCAACTCCGCCTTGTCTTCCGTCTGTGCCATAACGAGTAAGGCCAGTGAACTGAGTAAGGAAGTAAGCGCCACGCGGCTTTTATTTTTTTCTGCCACCGGTTGCCGTCCGAGTCCCCTGGAAGAAGCCAGGTCAATTGAATATTTTTCCTGCGCCGTTTTAATTTCTGGAAGGCGTGCCTGGAGGTCGGTGAAAAGTGGGTTGTCCGTCATGCACGCTATTATGTGCAAGGAACGTGTTTCAAACTCAGCATCGCTGAGATTTTGGAAGTTTCTGTTTAATGTGCTTTTTGACATACAATTTGGATTTAATATTGAAAAAAAATGTTCACACTATATAATCGTTTCTATTCTTTTTTTATTGGACAAATTGAAAAGTGCGATGAAAAATGGTGAAAATTGATGAAAAATGGTGAAAAATGATTTTCTTTTAAACCGGTAATTTGTGACCTCTTCTTATTATAAAATAATCATTCCCTGCCTTCTTTTTTGTAATAAAAGAAATTTCCATTTTAATATTCGAAAATGTTTTTCTGATATTCGAAAATGTTTTTCTAACATTCGAAAATGTTTTTCTAACATTCGAAAATTGTTTTTTAATATTCGAAAATGTTTTTCTGATATTCGAAAATGTTTTTCTGATATTCGAAAATGTTTTTTTGATATTCGAAAATGTTTTTCTGATATTCGAAAATGTTTTTCTGATATTCGAAAATGTTTTTCTGATATTCGAAAATGTTTTTCTGATATTTGAAAATTGTATGAAAGAGGAGATTGTTCGCCAGGAAGATTAATTAAAACGAAGATCAATTTAGCAGAACCTTTACTCCTTTAAAAAAAAATCTTTCTGCAATTCCTTTTGTTCAGTAGAAAAATAAAAGAAGATGTGATTCTATTTTTCTGAAATGAAAAGCGTGTTGAATTTTATTAACACTCCGATTGTACTAATAACAATCAGCCTGGCGGCGGACAGGTACAAAATGTATATCGCTAAATCACTGTTTATCAAGTTTTATTTTTTTTTGGGGAAGGCAGAATAGTCTGGTCTTATAATATATATTTGTGTGTTAGCAGCAACCTTGACAAACATGAACTCAGACATTGTTTCATATTACAAAGACAGGGCGACAGAGTACGAAAAAATTTATAGCAAGCCAGAGCGACAGAGCGACTTATTACTTGCCGGACAAATTTTGCAGGACACTTTCGCCAACAAAGATATTTTTGAAATTGCCTGTGGCACTGGTTATTGGACTGAAAAAATTTCTGCTACTGCCAATAAGATTTTAGCTACAGATATTAATGACACAGTAATTGAAGTTGCAAAATCAAAAAACTATTCACCAGCAAAAGTTGACTTTCAAACAGCAGATATATTTAACCTGGCAAACATTAATAAACATGAAAGTTTGTTCGGAGGTTTTATTTGGAGCCATATAAAACTGCAGGACTTAAGTAATTTCATAGACACAGCTAATAGTCTTGTGGAAAATAGCGGGACAATTGTTTTTATGGACAATAACTATGTTGAAGGCAGCAATCTTCCTGTGACTGACAAAGATGATTTAGGCAATACTTATCAGACAAGGACACTTGAAAATGCAACAACACATAAAGTTTTAAAAAATTTTCCAACAGAAACATTTATACGGCAACTGTTGACAGACAAAGCGACCGACATAAGCTTTATCAACTTGCAGTACTACTGGATTTTAAGATACAAAAACATTTGAGTGACGAAAGGTATGCTGCTAACAAAAGTATTGCTGCAAGTGGGGCTGGACGTTGGTAACTTCGGCTGTAGTTCGCTATCAGCAGGAGTTTCGGCTGACGAATATCTATTTGGCTTTTAGTTCTTATCTTCAACTTTTAAATCATTATTGAGCAGCAGTTCCGGGCGGGATGTTATAAAAACACCCCACCTGCAGCAATACTTAAACGTTAGCAGAACTTATGCGACATACTTTCAGCAAAATAATAATTGGTTTGGTTGTAGTTTGGCTAATGCAATCATGCAGAAAAGATATCCCAAAGGGACAATTAATTTCTGCAAATGGAACTGTAATAGATATTGTTCAGCAAAAATCTTTGCCATTTGTAAAACTTTATTTATTGGGAGGTCATATCTATGGTCCTGTCGGTTTACCACAAGTTGCATTTGACACCATACCTCTTGACTCCGTTACCACAGATATAAACGGAAATTTCTCCATAAAGTATTATGCGGACGGGAAAAGTGCTGACTATGCTTTGGGGATTATACCTGATTATTTGCATCCGACAAATACTGAAAATTATTTACCATATCCTTCTCAACCTTTATATAGATTCAATTCAACTTACGACTTAAATGCCATTATAATAAACGCGGTAGAATTACATAAAGCAATTGTCAGATTGCAGATTATATCAAATCCATACGACACGTTATTATTTAGAATTTACGATGCTGCTTCCGGACAATCAATTGCCGAATATCATCTTTTCGGGAAAAGTATTGATACTACCTTAGGCACACGTTATTTACCTCTTTCCAAAAATGTATTTGAATATTCTGTTAGGACTTTCAGTTTAATTGATTCAGCTTCCCGCTTCTTACGGATAACAGCAGATACCTTAAATTTTGGTAACGTTGATTCTGCTTTCATTTCAAAAAAATTCAATTCTACCTATGACATTCCACTTAAACCATACTGACCGTTCTTCTGCTAACATCGGTAGCCATATAGACCAGACATGACAAATTCATATACCTCATTAGGACAAATTAAAGACCTTGACACGCTCGGGTGGGACATTAACTTCAACCAAATCTTGACACCAAAGAGGGGAGTTCATCCTTATATATTTCTTACTGATGTTTTTTTTGAAAGTACTGACAAAGAATATGCTTGCTCTATCTCCACTTTAGCGCAAGCTTTGTAGCAAAGATTCTGTGAGTTAGCCATGTTTGTGCTGTGCCTTGGTTCGTGGCACACGAAACAAATCTCTATCTCCACTTTAGCGCAAGCTTTGTAGCAAAGATTCTGTGAGTTAGTCATGTTTGTGCTTCAATCCAATTCCATTCCCATTTATCCTTCCCAGGTACACAACAATAAAAAAAATAAAAACGATTTATTTGCCTGCCTTTGCCGGCAGGCAGGTTCGTCTACTGTCTGGCAGGATCAGGATTTTTCGGTACCTGAACCATTAGGGGGAGATTAGATAACATTCGTTCAGGCCGCGGAAGACAAGCGCCCCGACCGGAGTGATGCGTAGCAGAAAATTTTGTTTATCTTTAAATCAAAAATGCCACATCCGATTACCATATCTCCTCATATACAAAGCGGAGCCCCTGTCTTCACCCACACAAGGGTTCCTATAAAGAATCTTTTTGATTATTTAAAAGCGGGCCATTCGCTGAATGAATTTTTAGAAGATTTTCCTTCTGTAAAAAAGGAACAAGCCATACAGGTGTTAAGCCATTTCGAAAATTTATTAAATTTCCAGTCTCCTGAATATGCATAAAGTGTTGATTGACGAAAATTTGCCGGTTAAAATAAAATACCGCTTGCAGGATATATGCGAAATATTCACTGTAAATGATAAAAATTGGAATTCGTTAGAAAACGGCGATTTAATCAGAGCAATGGAAAAAGATAAATTTGATTTTTTAATTACCTCGGACAAACACCTTCAGTATCAACAAAATATTGCAAAATATTCTATAGAATTTTTAATTCTGGATATTACCGACAATAATTATGAAACTATTTTTCCTTTAGTTGAAAAAATAAAAAAAATATTACAAAGTAAAGAAAAGCCCAAATTAGTTATTATAAAGCAATGAAAAGAAACCCGCTCCCCGCTCTGGCGCAGGTCTCCTTGGCCTGTGCACGAGCGTTACATGGCCTTCATTTAAAAAATGTCATTAAAATAATAACATACGCTAAATAACTGTGACCTTTCCCTAAGTTATGAATTCATCTTTCAATAGGGGGAAGCATATTCTTAAAACCTTACAGCAATTCTATTAGGAATATATTCAAGTCCAAAACATAAAAAAGTTATAAATAAAATTGGAATTACATTGGCAAATTCCGGTGCCCAGATTCCTAACCAGGAATTGATATATGCTTTATGAGGCGACGTAGGATCGTAGATAATTTTTACTGTATCTCCTCCAAAATTAGCATCGCGCAAGAAGTTGTTTCCCAAAAAAGAATATGTTTTATTGTTAATTGCAAAATCGACCCGTGGACGCTGTTGAATTTCTTGCCCAAAGAATGTAGGGACAGAAACTGGTTCAAAATATTGGATGGTACCTATGGTTCCTTTATATTTTATGCAATACCATATTTTAGGAATTACTGTAAAGCTTAAAACTACAATAGCAAAAAAATAAAATAATAAATACTTATTAATGCTAATCTTTTTACCTTTGCCTCCCATTTTGAAAAATGTTGAATTAATTGAAATAAATAAAAATAAGTTTTTTATTTTGTAAAAATCCCGATGTCCATCGGATTCATCTTCCGTCAAAAGATGCTTCCAGTCTTTAATCACTGATATCCAAAAATAAACTTCATTCAGTGACAGATCAATTTTTCGCACTCCCTGATCCGCAACAAGGATTTTAGATGGTTATGATTCGTACTTTTTTTGTTGGCAGGTCATCCAAACCGTTCATAAATCAATTACCCAACGAATCTAAGTTTTTTATAACTTGCTATTCTAAAATCAACTCATATGGACTTCCAACTCGTTACTGGTAGACCAGATATAAAAGATCACCTGGTCTTTACTACTACCTTCGCACACAACAACATTTTTTACAAAGCCGCTCTTGCAGAAACCATTTCGTGGGAAGGCTATCTTACAGGGACCTACGATGTGCTTCTTCAATCAGGCAAAGGCACCCAACGCCTTACTCTTATTAAAGACAGAGAGCAGCATTGGAAAGCAGGAGATGAAGTGGAACAGATTGGAATTATTCAGCAAGAGGTGGTTGATTTATTAGGTGCAGTCATAACCAAGGTTAGTAATTAAAATAATTTTGCTATTGTTATGTAAATTTACTTTCCCGGTATAACCGGTGGAGGGATTTGCTTATTTACCTGGCTTAGAGTCCTTTCTCCAGGAAACTAACGAACTAAAATGGGACGGGGCTGCTGAAAACCGATTTATTCACTGTCCCTTGGTTCGTGGCACACGAAACAAATCTCCCTGTGCCTTGGTTCGTGGCACACGAAACAAATCTCTATCTGTGCCTTGGTTCGTGGCACACGAAACAAATCTCTATCTCCACTTTAACGCAAGCTTTGTAGCAAAGATTCTGTGAGTTAGCCATGTTTGTGCTTCAATCCAATTCCATTCCCATTTATACTTCCCAGGTACACAACAATAAAAAATAGTAAGGTGACAGCCGGAGGTAATTACCTCACTTTAGCACAAGCAAGTAATATTTTATAAGAATTAATAGCGATTATTTAAATTTATGCTCAAATAATTTTATATGGAAGAAATAGAAGTTCCAACTGAGCAATTGCATGAAACAATTGATGAGAAGGTGGAAGATGCCATTAAAAAGAATGAAAAAGGATGGTCAATGTACGTGGCTATTTCTACTGCATTGATTGCAGTGTTGGCTGCTATATCTGCGTTGCTTGCCGGGTATCATTCTGATGAGGCAGTGATAGAGCAGATAAAAGCATCTGACCAGTGGTCGTATTACCAGGCAAAAGGAATTAAGGCAGATATAATGGAATTGGGTGTAGCCGAAGGAAAAGCAGACCAATCAAAAGTAGATAAGTATAAAACCGACCAGGCAAATATTGCTGCTATAGCAAAAGAGCATGAACAGGATTCAGAACTTCATTCAGAAAAGTATAGAAAACTTTCAAGGGCTGTAACTTTTTTTCAAATTGCTATTGCCATATCGGCGATTGCCATCTTAACAAGGCGAAAGCGGCTATGGTATGTTAGTTTACTACTGGCATCAGGAGGTACTGTATTTTTTATAATGGGGCTTTTATAGTACTGAGAAATTAAACAGGTTAAAAAGTGCATGAAGCTTTAGTAATTTTATGAATTATAAAATAAAAATGGATTGCCCCTATCTCTGGCTGGTATCCTCATCAGACAATTGACGTTCCGGAATACTGATACACCGGCTACGAAGTGGTACCAATGTATTTCCTTTTTCCCTACCTTCGTTATCAAATTTTTCAAAATCACCTCACATGCGAAACAGGAACGGAGGCATTCTCTACTTTGTGCTGGGCATCTATACTGTGCTGATAAGTTGGTTTTATAATCATTCCATCATACTGGCCATCATTCATTACATCATCTGGCCCATCTACCTTATATGGGAGATACTTCAAGGCCACCTGGCACATGACTTGTGGAAAACAATACCGGAATCGTATTTTAAATGATAGACTTTTTCTGAAGTTTTGAGGAACATTTGGTAGAACACATCCCTCGGAAAATAAGAAAACCCGGTACTAAATTTCAGCCCCATCTTAACGCAAGGTTTGTAGTAACCATTCCGTGAGGAACCATGGTTGTGCTTCAATACAATCTAATTCTCGTTTATCCTTCCCAGTTACACAATAATTAAAAATAGGAAAACGATTTATTCCTTTGTTTACTGTCAGGGGAGGAGTGCTTCAGCAGCCTGAACCATAAAGAAGAGATTAGCACATAAATTGTACAGGCTGCGGAGGGCAAACTTCCTGGACGGGAAAAAGCGTGGCCCTCATCTGCGCGCAAGCTTTGCAGCAAAGATGCTACGGGATGCGCGGGCTAATAAAGCAGCGTCATAATATTTACTGTGGGGAAGAAACAAAGATATCCACTTCGGCATTATTCCAATCTTTGCTGCGTTCATCATACATTTCAAAATCGTAGTGATAGGCTCTGTCCATCGGGGAATTCCATATTTCTCTCCAGCAATCTGCCACGCAATCCGGCATTTCTCCTTTTGCCGATAGCTTTATGTATTCATCTGCAGGTATCTCCAGGCGCGACATCCCCGGAGGAATTTCGAGGCCCGGTTTTACTTTACACCCAATAAAATAGGAATAAGGCTGGCTACTGTCTCCCTCATAATCAAAATAAACCGCAAAAATTTCCTCGCCGGATTTATCAGAGATTCTTTCGACATATTTCCCGGTTTCAAACTTCTGCCATAACATGCCGCAATCAATGGCGGATTGCCCATTTTTATTCGTCGTCTTTTTTTCAAGTGTAATGCCAACTAATGTAAACTCAGGCAGTGTTGTTTTTTCCATCTTTTCTTATTATTATTTTTGCTTCCCCCAGAATTAAAATTTGTATACCGGCAATATTAATCTTTATTTTTGGACGTTCCACAATCCAAAAAAAATAATAGGATTAGGTAGAATAGTCGCAATCGTGCTATGCTTTTAATTGCGCCGGGTTTCAACCCGGTGTTTAAAGAAATCTTTATTCGGCTTTAGCCTAAAACTCTTATAAGAATTTGGCTAAAGCCTGTCAATTCTTATAAATATTGTCCACATGCTAAAGCAAGTGGCAATTCATTTGAAAATCATATGCTTCTAAATTTAATTCCATAAAAGATTTGCGCTTAATCTACCTAATCCTAAAAAATAATTCATTTGCACTGCGTTTCGGTAAAACTGCTCTCTAATTCATATGCTTCAGATTAATGCTTCTTCCCCACTGTAGCTCAAGCTTTCTATCAAAGATCCTGTGACCCAGCTATGCTTGTGCTTCAATCAAAACCCCATTCCCGTTTATCCTTTTCGGTTACACAACAATAATAAATACGAATCCGCATAATTCCTTCGTTTACTACCCAACCTCTTTCTTCCAAATACCATCTCAATATTTATTTCCCCTAACTTTGATTGCTGAAAATCACACGAATCGTTATGAAAAAAATTATTGCAATTGCTCTCGCCTGTTTCATTTGCACAACTGCTTTTTGCCAAAGTAAAATTTCTATAGATTCAGTAAGCGCGCACGTAGGCGATTCGGTAACCGTGTGCAGCAAAGTGTATGGCATCAAATCTTTGGAGAAGATAACTTTCATTAACCTGGGCGCAGAATATCCTAACTCGCCTTTAACGGTGGTCATTCTTGCAGATAACAGGGACCATTTTCCCCAGCCGGTAGAAACGATGTACGATAACAAAAATATTTGCGTAACAGGAACCATTAAAGAGTACAAAGGCCGGTATGAAATAGAGGTTTACAATCCGGCGCAGATGGTAATTGAATAAACTGTAACGCATGACGCGCAGGCAGGAGTTAAATTACAGAACCTTCCTTGTTCTATATCCATAACAAGAATTGAGGGAGGTAAAGAACCAATCATTTCTTCCGCAGGAAAACGTTAATCCCCAGCATCACCAACGCAGCATAAAATAAAGTATCAGAAAGTTCACTCCTTAGCCCGGGAAATTTAATGCGAATCAGGGCTATGCTCAATAACAGGATGGTAAGGCTGGCCAATACGAAAACTTTATTTTTAAAAGAAAGTTTACCTTCCTGTTTTTGATTGATCATGGCGGTGAATTTGATATTTAAGGATCTATAAAGTTAGTGCGAATAGCTGTTAAGTCAATAAGAGCTCTAAAATATCTATTTTTCCTCAGTAAGTAAATGAATAAATTCGTCAATAGAAAGAACAGTTATCTCAGGAAAGGGTATAGCCTTCAAAACTCCAAAATGCTTATCCTCTGTTACAATAAAATTTGCGCTACCTGCAATTGCACAGTCGGTGTACTTGTTGTCGTCAGGGTCTGCATTAATTAACATCCAGTTGTAGAATGGAGTATAAAACTGGATATTAGGAAGTTCTTTTAGTAAAGCAACAAGAGCATTGGCCGTGGGAACACTGTATTTTTGTTGTAGTACTTCCTGGTATTCAAGTAAAATTTCAGATGAAAGCACAAGATTAAATTTGCCTTGTATTAAGGATTGATAAATAATATGGTACGGCGACTTTGACGAAAGGCACATTACCAAAATATTGCAGTCAATTACAACTTTCATGCCTTATGCCGATTTGCGGAAATGTTCCATCTTCCACTTTTCAAAAGTTTGTTGGGTATAGCGTTTTGCATCGGCTGCCTTATCAGACTCTCTTACTACTTTATCACTTAAATAAGTTACAAGTAGGGATTTAATTTCTTTTAAATCTTCTTCGCTTTGATTAGCAGAGAACAGTTTTAAAATTTCTAATTGAGTATTATTTAATGCCGCATCCATAATTTTTTAATTAATAATTCTAAATATAATTTACTGTGCAGCCAGTTTACCCGGCATGCTCTTTAATTACACAAATATAAAAAAAAGGAGCGGATAATTTACACCCGATATAAGAGTATTTCACGCCGTGCCTTTTTGAAATGCGCCCTCTGGCTTAGTTATATCGTTTAAAGCATTAAATTGATAAAGTTCCCTCTTAGCGAAAGCTTTGTAACAAAGGTTCTGTTAGATAGCTATCCTTTTGCTTCAATCCAATCAATTCTCGATTAACCTTCCCAGTTACACCACTTTTGTCTCAGCCGAGTCTCCCGAAGGGGACTCGGTGTTGGGATAGCTTTAAGTTCATACTCTTTTACTTAAATTAATATCCATGATATCCATGATATTATCCACCCAAAAAATACCTTGTATCCCAGTATCATAATATCCCGCTGAACTATGTACATAATTTTCAGGTATATCGGCCAGATTCCATTTCCCGGTGCATGGATTAAAATGGATGTAATTGAGTTTTTGTTTTATAAATTCAAGACTAAAACATTCTTTGATATCAAATGATGTTTCAAAAACTTCATGCAGTTTTCCTCTTTTTCTATCAGATGGTTTTACTCCCGTTGCCAATTGATCCAAAATATTTTCATTCCCTTTTTCTTTTAACTTACCTACGATGTCATAAACCACGAAGCGCTTACCATTCCTGATGATTTGATTAATGTTCTTCCCGGTGTTAGAAAATGCGCCCATCGCATGTAAATGATTGGACATGATAACATAGTCTGTAATATAGTGACTGTTTAGTTTTAAATAATGAAACCATTTGTACACCGCATCATAAGAATCGTCAATGGTAAAAAGAGGAAGCCACTTAAAGCAGGTGATGGTGATAAAATAAATTCCATCAGGTTCGGCAATTTTTAGTTTTACAGACATAAGATGAAAGTACGAAGAAAATGCATCTTCTGTATACGCCGAGTCCCCTACGGGAGTCTCGGATGAGACTTAGCAATTGAATAAAGTGTAGCCCCATCTTAGCGCAAGATTTGTACCAAAAAGAAATAGAAAAACGGTTTATTTGTTTGTTTGCTGGTATCGTCGGGCACGTCATTGCGAGGCGCATTAATCAATCATAAGGATATTAAATTATAAATGCGCCGAAGCAATCTTTTTAAATGATGGGATTGCTTCATCGGACGGAAACCGGAGATTGCTTTGTCGCCAAAAGGATTAAGTAAAACAAAAAAGATTTAATTGGCTCCTCGCAATGACGTAATAAGGTGCCTTCCCTGACTGGCTCAGGTCTCCCGACCTGTGATCGTTCGTTACTAATTTTGGTTGAATAGTAAATCTCCAAATTTTAAAAGGGCTTACCGGACTTAATAAGATTAGATTAAAAATTATTTTTGAAAAGCTATAAATATCTTTATTGGGGAACGTTAAGTAATACCGATTGTACATTCGTAATAGTCCAATAAAAATTTGACTAACAGCTGCATCATTCCCGGTTTTTCAGGACAGGCAGGTATTATACCAGAAATTTTTGGTATAATTTATTATTCAATTTGGTATAACGTGGAGACACAGGAAGGAGGCCTGCACCAGAGCGGGAAATAAATCTTACTGCTAATCTGTAAAGAAGTGCAGGAAGGTTGTCCGTTTTGTTGATGTGAAACATTATAATATAAAAGTACAATAACTATCTGAGCAATTTATGGACTTGTCTTTAAAAACTTTACATTTACATTAATAAAGATGGTGTTATGAAACGAAGAAGTTTTATCCGCTTATCAGTACTCACCGCTGCAACAGTTACAATTCCTTTTGCAGGCTGCAACACTTCTGATGCCGAACTTGACAAAAAACTGACTGTACCGCAAACCCTGGCCCAATTGCTGGATAACAAGAGTATAAAAAGCATCGGCAAAATATACGGCATGAAGTATCCCCGTGATTATTCTTTAGGTACTCTTGAAAAACAACTGAAAGAAAACAGTGGCGGCGGGTTGCTTTCCTCAAAAACTCCTGAAAAATATCTTTATGCTGTTCTAAACAAAAAAATACAAAACGATTTCGAAACAGGAAATACAATGGTCCTGAACGGTTGGATACTTTCTGTTACTGAAGCACGGCAGTGTGCCCTGTTTTCTCTTTTTTATAATAAATAATCAGCAAAATGCATATAGATGCAAGGACATTACCCGACAAAACAGTTATCGAAGGCGATCTCTGTATCATCGGTGCCGGTGCAGCGGGCGTAAGCATTGCTATGGACTGGATAGGCACTCCCTATAAAGTAATATTACTTGAAGGAGGAGGTTTTGATTATGATGACAGGGTGCAGGAATTGTATGCCGGAAAAACAACGGGGCAACCATACTATCCTTTGAAATCTGCAAGGCTACATTATTTTGGCGGCACTACCGGTCATTGGGCAGGCTTCTGTTCTACCTTTGATGAAATTGATTTTGAAAAAAGGGAATGGATCCCACACAGCGGCTGGCCCATCACACTGAAAGACCTTGAGCCTTATTACAGGAAAGCCCATAAAGACGTGGAACTTGGCTCTTATGAATGGGACTGGAAATACTGGCAGAAAAATGATCCCGATCTGAAGCCGATGATGAAAGATGAATCTGTGGTTTGGAATAAGCTTTGGCAGTTTAGCCCGCCAACACGGTTTGGTACGCGGTACAGGAGTACTATCGTAAATGCAAAAAATATTCATTTATACACTTATGCCAATGTAACTGAAATCAGTACCAATGAAAATGTATCTGCGATTAACGAGGTTACTGCCAAAAATTATACGGGCAAAGAGCATATAATAAAGGCAAAACATTTTATACTGGCATGTTCTGCTATTCAAAATGCAAGGGTCTTACTGGCATCCAATAGACAGGCGCATAAAGGGCTTGGTAACGATAATGATTTGGTTGGTCGTTACTTTATGGAACATCTTGAAATAAAATCGGCTGAATTATGGCTGACCAAACCAGACCCGATGAAACTATATTCACTTGATTATGGAAAAACAAAAGCCCGTTGCGAACTGGCCATAACGAAAGATCAGCAGGAAAAGCACAAAATACTCAATGGCACTTCTTCGCTCAGTCCATTAATAATCGCACGCTCAACGCCACCCATGATAAAAATATGGGATACAGACGACCCCAAAGAAGACGCCAAAAACATGGTTGACAAATTAGGGAAAGCTGGTAAAATTGCACAATCTGCAAAAGGCGGAACGCTTCTGAAATCGTACGAACTTTTTACCAGGATTGAACAGGCACCCAATCCCGACTCAAGGGTAACGCTGGAATCCGAAAAAGATTCCCTGGGGATGCCAAGGGCCACCTTGCATTGGGTATTAACGCCCCTGGAGAAACACAGTATCCGAAAAATTTACAAGCTGATAGGCCAGCAAGCAGGCGTCGCAGGTATTGGCCGCGTAAAGTTACTGAACTACCTTATAGATGAAAATGATACTTCATGGCCTGATTTTACGGGTGGCGGCTGGCATCACATGGGAACTACCCGCATGAGTACTGATCCCAAATATGGCGTTGTGGATGCAAATTGTAAAGTGCATGGCATTGCCAATCTGCATATTGCCGGCTCATCATGTTATGTAACTGCCGGTGCAACCAATCCTACTTTAACATTGATAGCTTTAAGCCTCAGGCTTTCTGACCAGATGAAAACAATTATTTAATTTGGATCAGATCAATCCGGTTCCTGTTTCCGGAACTGTATAAGCAAATACCTGAGAAGCACTGATCTGGAAACCAGTGCCGGAAAAGATGAAAATAAAAAATGGTGAACAGAAAACAAAATCGAGTTTTTAGCATACCTGGTAGATCTCTCTTGAACCAGTCTGATACATTTCGTGATAGCTCTTCATTTTTTCTTTCATCTTTTCATTTCATCGCTGTCCTGCATGTATTTTTGAAAACTTTGTTCATGGGCCGTAAGGCTAGTCGTATTTAGTTACCATTACTACTTTGTTGAAGCTGCCGGTCATGTCGGTCATAATGTTAACCAACTCATGGTTATCTGCCATCACTTCCTTACAGTTTGGCAAACTTTGAAGCTTGTCCGGGCTTGCAAATAAAAATGTCATGAACGAGAATCATAAAAAAAGTTTTAAATAATGAATAAATAGGATGAAAAATAATGTACTAAGTTAGTAAAGTTTTATTTCGGATATGATTTTCCCCCTGACTGGCGAAGGTCCGACCTGTGGTCGTTCGTTACTAATTTTGGTTGAAATTTTTAAAAACGCCGTAGACATTACTATTACCATTAAAATTCCCTGAAAAAGAACCGGTCATTAATCCATTATTAATATAAGAAATAATGACTGGAGATTTCAGTAGGAGGAAAATCCATATAATACATGTTGCCAATATTGACTTCACTTCCGTAAGGTGGAATAACATTATAGGTTCCATGCTTTTGCTTCAATCCAATCCGATTTTCGTTTATCATTCACAGTTACACAATAAAAAAAATAGAAAAACGATTTATTTCTTTGTTTGCTGTCTGGCTTTGCCACCGGCACGTGTGCTTCAATTCCTCCGGGTATTACAAACATCTCCAACCAATCCCGATAGCAAAAAAAATATTTTAGTCACCGGCGGGGACGCTGGCGCCAACAAAAGCAACGTCCACTGCGTGAGACGTTGCTTAGAAATCAAATTAAAGTATTTTTCTTCCCCGCGACGTCTTCCCTTTGAAGGTGCGTGCTCAAGAAGTCTGTTTGAATTAATGGTTATCGTGGTGATCGTCCTTCTTGTGGTTACCATCGTCACCATGGCTATTCCTAAACCGGTTATTCTGCCAGTTGTCCTTGTTGTTTTTGTATTTATCATCGTGGCTGTCTCTCAACGATGTCTGGTCGTATTTACCCCGATATTGGGCATATTTTGCTTTGTCACTTTTATGATTTTTATATGCGTCCGGGGTGTTAACAGGCACTTTATGTATTTTATACAGATCAAAACGCCTATACTGTGAGGGAAGAACTGATGTACGTATCCATTGCCTGTTGTGCGGGTATAAAAACTGGTGGTGATATACATCATAATATACATTCATATCAGGTATGTAATAGTATTGAGCGTTGTCGGCGCCTACAGGTGCCCATGCGGGCTGGTCGCCAATACTTATACTAAAACTAACCTGTGCGTGCGCTTTGCCGGTATATATTAAACCGCCAAAAACGAATAAAGCCATAATCATTAATTTTTTCATTGTGTTGTTTTACATTTTAATAATTACCTGAAAATACAAATAACGTGCCTGTATTCTTAACATGCGCCCTTCCCCTACCTTAGCGCAAGCTTTGTAGTAAGATTCTGTGAGGTATCCAGGCTTGTGCTTTAATCCAATCCTATTTTCGTTTATCCTTCCCAGTTACACAACAATAAAAAAAAGAAAAACGATTTATTTCCCTGGTTGCCGGCAACTACAAAATCTCCGTTAGTGAACCTGGTATTCCAAAACCATCTATATATGTAATCATTGCAATGAACCAGGATAATTTGTCGCGATTGCCCTGTATCATCCGGTCCGCATAACTTTTATTAAAACGATGGGTGCCTCCCCATTTATGCTTAAATAATATGCCGTCTGTAATATACCTGTCAATGGTAGAGAAGCGCTGAACCCCAAAAAATCTCCATGGCAAAATATACTATAAATCTTTCTGATAAAGTCGGAAAGGATTTGAAGGGGTGAATTCTCTTTCTCATTAAAAAATAGTTGAGAAATAAAGATTGATTTTTTGCCTGAATTATTTATTTGCTGTAGTTGCGCTGTTTTCTACCCAGCCTTTTAATTCGGGACAAGATTGGTAGTCCCTGGAAATATTTACATAAAATGTTGGAATCTTTTTATTGAACCAGGCCTCAAGCACATCGTTCTTTTTTTCTTCAAGGGCAAGCTGTGCCACATAATCATAATCATCTTTCAGATTTTCCCGGTGTGGCTCTGATTTGCTTTTTAGGATGAGTATTCTTACTCCCTTTTTTTGTGCAGATTGATCATCAAATTCTGTCGGTTGAGAATATTCACCCACCTTTAAATTATTAAGCATCAGCACAACACTTTTATCAAGTTTATCAATAGACAAAAAAGTACTTCCATCGGGGCCTGCCATAAGACCTCCTGTAAATTTACTGTTATCGTCTTCACTATATTTCTGTACGGCATCGCCAAAGGAGATAGTTCCATTCACTAAAAGAGTCTTTATAGAATCTAATTTTTCTTTTGTTTTATTTATTTCAATTGAACTTACCTGGGGAATTAATAAGATATGCCTGATCGTTGCATCATCTCCACGACGGCTTACCATTTGAATAATATGATATCCGAATTTTGATTTGAATACGTTTGATATCTGGCCGTCTTTAAGGCTGAATGCTTTTGAAAGAAATACAGGATCCCACTGCTTTTCATTACGGTTGATCTCATATTGACCACCATTATTTTTACTTCCGGGATCATCGGTATAAAGTGAAGCAAGCTCTGCAAATTTCTTACTTCCATTTTCCACTTCCTTTTTAAATTCGTTTAATTGGTTGATGTCATAGGTATCCACATCACGGGCAGCCTTAGGGTATATTACTATTTGCCCAACTTCTAATTGCGATTCCATAAATTGAAGACTATCCTTCGGTATTTTTGCATAATAGGCTTCTACTTCTTTGGGTGTTATCCTTACATCACCGGTAATTTTATCCCGCTCTCCTTTTGCCAATAATTGTTCACGAAAAACAGGCCTGAATTCCTCCTTAAGCTGAAAGACAGTTTTTCCTGCTACCTGTTCCAGGATTTCTTTTGATCCATAAAGATTAGTGAAGTAGCGGATTTTGTTATCAATGTCCCCCTCTATTTCATCATCAGAAACGGGTATTGAATCTCTTTCTGCCTGCAATACCAATGCTTTCATAGCAAGCGCCTGCTGAAGAAGAAGACAATCTGCATCGGCTGGAATATCCAAATTCTGGCGTTGCATGTCATGAATGCTGTTGTCAATATCGCTCTTAAGAATTATTTTATCACCTACGGTTGCAATTATTTTATCTGCTACTACCTTTTTTGTTTGAGCAAATAAGGTAACAGAGAATGAGAAAAAACAAAGAAAAAATAAACTTTTTTTCATCAGAATTTTTTGTATTTGAAATGTCAGGAAAAGACCCTGCCAGGCTTTATAATGTTGGGTCAAAAATACGCCTGTTAATCGTGAGTTATTTTTTTGGAAAGTTAAAAGTTGGGAAGCTTTTGTTAAAGAAATTAATAAATAAGGATTTATAAAGTCCTTTTTACTTCTATTTCTTCGAATGCTTCAATCATATCGCCGGCTTTCAGGTCATTGTAATTTTTTATGATCATGCCGCACTCCATATTGTTGGTTACTTCTTTTACATCATCTTTAAAACGTTTTAAACTTCCCAGTTCACCGGTATGAATAATAATACCGTCTCTTACAAGGCGAATTTTGTTGTTTCGTGCTATTTTCCCTTCTACTACCATACACCCGGCTACAGTAGCTTTATCAAATTTGTAAGTCTCTTTTATTTCGGCAATGCCCAAAACTTTTTCCTGTATCTTAGGTTCCAGCATACCTTCCATAGCGCTTTTCACCTCGTCAATCGCATCGTAAATAATGGAGTAAGTTTTTATTTCCACACCTTCGTGTTCGGCAATTTTTGATGCCTGCAATGAAGGACGCACATTGAAACCAATAATAACAGCATCTGACGCAGTTGCCAGCATTACGTCTGTTTCTGTGATCTGCCCTACTCCCTGGTGTACCACGCTGACAGCGATTTCTTCCGTGCTTAATTTTTGCAGTGAATCACTTAATGCTTCTACGGATCCATCCACATCTGCGCGAATGAGGAGGTTCAATTGTTTAAAATTACCCAATGCGAGCCTGCGGCCGATTTCATCGAGAGTAATATGTTTTTTAGCACGTATGCCTTGTTCGCGTAATATTTGCGCTCTTCTGTTGGCTGTTTCTTTTGCTTCTGATTCGTCTTCAAAAACTTTAAAAGTTTCTCCTGCCTGTGGTGCGCCATTTAATCCTAAAATCAATACAGGAGTAGATGGAGGCGCATCAGATACCCGCTGATTGCGCTCATTAAACATGGCTCTTATGCGGCCATAGTGCTGGCCTGATACCAAAAGGTCTCCTTGTCTTAATGTACCGTTTTGTACCAGGATGGTAGCCACATATCCCCGTCCTTTATCAAGGGAAGCTTCTATCACTGTTCCACTCGCAGCCCTTTTAGGATTAGCTTTTAATTCAAGCAAGTCAGATTCCAATAATATTTTATCCAACAACTCATCTACATATAATCCTTGCCTGGCGCTAATTTGCTGGCTTTGATATTTACCACCCCAATCTTCTACCAGGATATTCATCGCGGAAAGTTGTTCTTTTATTTTTTCGGGATTTGCGCCGTCTTTATCTATTTTATTTAATGCAAATACCATCGGTACATTGGCCGCCTGAGCATGCGAAATAGCTTCTTTTGTTTGAGGCATTACTGCGTCATCTGCGGCAATTACGATCACTGCGATATCGGTAACTTTTGCACCTCTTGCCCGCATGGCAGTAAAGGCCTCGTGACCGGGTGTATCAAGGAAAGTAATGGTTCGCCCATTTTTTAAAGTAACCTCATACGCGCCAATGTGCTGGGTAATACCGCCCGCCTCACCCGCAATTACATTTGCATGGCGTATATAATCAAGTAAAGATGTTTTGCCATGATCCACATGTCCCATTATAGTTACAATTGGAGAACGGAGTACCAGGTCTTCTTCATTATCTTCTTCCTCTTCTTCTTCGATATCGTGCTGATCGTCTATATCAATAAATTCAACTTCATAATTAAATTCTCCGGCTACTAACTCAATTACATCCGCCTCCAGTCGCTGATTAATAGAGACCATAATACCAAGGCTCATACATTTACTTATAACATCAGCAAAACTAACGTTCATTAAATTGGCAAATTCACTCACAGAAATAAATTCTGTTACCAGCAATTTATTATCTGCAATTTCTTCTCCTGCATTTTCTGCCGCTTCTTCTCTTTTCTGTTTACGGTATTTAGCTTTAAGGCTTTTGCCTCTTCCGCCGGAGCCAGCTAGTTTTGCCTGCGTTTCCCTTATCTTATCCTGAATTTCTTTTTGGTCAATTTCTTTATCTTCTCTTTTTGATGCAGGCGCATTACGATTAAATCTTCCTGCAGGCTGGCGGTTTGGTACATGTGGCCTTTGAATATTGGGGCGCGATGGCTGATGATGATCTCCTCCTGGTTTTTTTTCTACGATAATACGTTTGCGTTTCCGTCTTTCATCGGCAGCCTTAGGTCGTGTTTCATTATTAACCGGAAGTTCAATTTTGCCCATTATTTTTGGCCCTTCCAGTTTCACCGCTTTAATGTTTGTAATGACAGCCTCTGTTTCTTCTTCAGGTTTTGCTATCGGCCCCGAAGACGGGGCAGATGAAATTTCTTCTTGCTTTTCTACGGTAGTTTCATTTTTAGGAATGACCCCTTTTACTTTTGAATCTTTTTTCTTCGTAGTCTTTTTTGGCCTTACTGAAGAATCAATTTTATCAAGATCAATTTTGTCCACTATTTTCACACCTTCTACTTCGGGAGACTCTATTTTAATAAAATCACCCGGTACTTCTTGTTCTTGTTTTTCAGAAGTTGCCTTTATTTCATCTTCTTTTTTCTCTTTATGTAAAGATTTATCTTCTTCGGGTAGTTTTTCCACAGAAGTAGGTGCCTTGCTTTTTTCTTCCTCTTGTACCGGCTTTTCTTCTTTAGATTTCAGCGTTTCCTTTTTATTAAAAGAAAGATCTTGCTCGTCCTTCCTTTTCTTATTTTCTCCGGGTGCATTTTTGGGAAGATCAATCTGTTCGGCCTTTTGCTTTGCTACTTTATCAGGCTGGAACTCTATCTGGAGCACACGGTACATGTCTTCAGAAATTTTTGAAGTAAGCTTCAAATCGTCTGCTTCAAAACCTTTGGACACAAGAAAGTCCGTTAAGGTACTTGTACCTATATTAAACTCTTTGGCCGCAGCCATCAACCGTGGTGTATTTTTTTCTGCCATTAATCTTTCCCTGTCTTTTTAAGGAAGGTAATTTTTTATTATTAAAATTATTCCAAAAAACCTGATCAGTTTTTTCAAACTGACTGTTTTTTATTCATTCGTAAATTCTTCTTTTAAAATCTTTTTCACTTCGGCGATGGTTTCTTTTTCAAGATCGGTTCTTCGCTCCAGTTCTTCATCTGATAAGTCTAATACACTTTTTGCCGTATCGCATCCTATCTTTTTTAATTCATCAATCACCCAGGTTTCCAATTCATCTGTAAATTCATCCAAATCCACATCATATTCTTCTACCTCTCCTTCATTATCGCGGAATACATCTATCTCAAGCCCTGTAAGTTCACAGGCAAGTTTAATGTTTACACCTCGCCGCCCAATAGCCAGTGAAACCTGGTCGGGTTTCAGATATACGCTTGCATGTTTTGCTTCCATGTCCACATCCATACTGGTTATTTTAGCAGGGGTAAGTGAACGTTGTATCAGCAATTGTATATTATTGGTCCAGTTAATTACATCAATATTCTCATTTTTGAGCTCGCGCACAATGCCATGAATGCGGCTCCCTTTCATACCTACACATGCACCGACAGGATCTATACGATCATCAAAACTTTCAACGGCCACCTTTGCTCTTTCACCGGGATCTCTTACTATTTTCTTTATCACTATCAGGCCATCAAATATTTCAGGAACTTCAATTTCGAGCAATTTGGCAAGAAAAGAATTATCTGTTCTGGAAACAATAATAGCTGCCTGGTTATTTTTCAGTTCTACATTTTTTACTACTGCCCGCACAGTTTCCCCTTTCTTAAAATAATCAGAGGGAATTTGTTCCGACTTTGGAAGCAGCATTTCATTTCCTTCATCGTCAAGCAATAATATTTCTTTCTTCCAAACCTGGTACACTTCGCCGCTGATGATCTCGCCTACTCTATCCTCATATTTTTTTATAAGAATATTTTTCTTCAGATCGTTGATACGGCTTGCCAGCGTTTGTTTTCCGGCAAGTATTGCCCTTCTGCCAAATTCTTTTTGGATATCCACTTCCTCATATAACTCCTCTCCAACCTGGTAGTCCGGTTCTATTTTTATAGCATCTTTATATTCAATTTCCGTGAGCGTATTATACAAGTCATCATCGTCAACTATAGTACGACGGCGGAATATTTCCAGATCGCCTTTTTGGTCATTTACGATCACGTCAAAATTATCATCGGAACCATATTTTTTACGGATCAGCGTTTTAAAGACATCTTCCATTACTTTCATTAAAGTAGGCCTGTCTATGTTTTCAGCGTCTTTGAATTCCTGAAAGGATTCCATTAAATTAATGCTTGCCATTGCTGTTATTTTAAAAAGTAATCAGCACAGTGGTGTGCTTTATCTGATTAAATAATATTGTTGTTGTTTTCATTACCATTTTATTTTTTTTACCTGATTTTTCTTCTATTGTTATTTTATCATCATTTACCTGAGAAAGTATTCCTTCACTTTTTGTGCCGTCATTCAAAACCACTTCCACTTTCCTGCCAATATTTTTTTGGTACTGGCGTAATAATTTTAAGGGTTTATCTAACCCCGGAGATGAGATTTCCAGCGAAAAGTTATTATCGCCGAAAAGCCCGGATTCTTCAATAAATTTATAAAGCGCTTTATTGACGGAGGCGCAGTTTTCGATGGTAATACCATTATCGCCATCCAGTAAAACAGTAATCTTATTTCCCGGAGCTATTTTTACTTCTACCAGAAATAAATCTTCCGTTTTTTCGATAGAATGCTTTACAAATTCCTCAATTTTCTCAATTTCACCTGCGGTAGTCATCTTTATTGTTCACTTTTGGAAATAGAAGAAGGGAACGCTTCCGTCCCCTTCACTATTCTTTTACGTTGCAAAGATAAGATAAATAGGTTTTACACACCAAATTATATTTTTGGGAAATGAATTCATTAACAAATTTTTGAATCTAATTTGGATAAACGGAAAGGATGGTTTCACTTAAAACATTTATTTTTGATGCATGATATTTGAAACAGTAGCCGAACTCTTTTTACTTTACCTCTTATATAAGTTGATATTTGACTTTATCATCCCTATATATGAATCTTCAAAAAAGATTAAAAAACAATTTGGAGATGTGCAGGATAAAATGCAAAATGATTTAAAAAAATTCCAATCAAATCAGAACCCAATAAAAAACGAACCTGCTCCTAAAAAAGAAGGTGATTACATTGATTTCGAAGAAGTAAAAAATTAATTCTTATAAACCCATATCTTCAATTCTTAATTCCGGAGTTAAAAGTATAGTTTGCAATCCGGCTGCTTTTGCTCCTTCAATATTTTGCAAAGAATCATCAATGAAAAGAGTTTTTTGAGGTTGAATCTTTAATTCTTTTAAAACCCATTCATAACAAACCTTCTCTGGTTTTCGCAATCCAATAGCACAGGAATAGAACACTCTGTTGAAATATCCTTCAAAAGTTTTCTCTCTCTCTTTATCCAGAAAGGTTTTTTTAAAAGAAGCAAGATGGATATAATTCGTATTGCTCAATAAAAATATTTGATACTTTGATCTGATGTCATCTAAATGTTGCAGGCTCTTTTCACGAAATGAAAGTAACATGGCATTCCAGGCATTTCTGATTTCTTCCGGCGACAAATTCAAATTAGTACAACGATTCAATTCTTTATAAAAATCGTCATCACTAATTTTTCCGGTTTCTAATTTCTGAAAAAGCTGATCTGCATTTGCCTGCGAATACATTTCATCAAAATTTACGACTCCTAATTGTTCAAATGCAGTACGGATGCGGTTATAATCAATATCCAATAAAACACCTCCCAAATCAAAAATTATATTTTCAGTTTTTCCCATACTCAAAGAAAATTATTTCTTACGACTTCACGAATTTTTTATATAAATAAGGAACGGGACACTGACAAAGGATCTAATATTTTCAGCCGGAAAGAATAATAAATAATAGGATTAGGTAGATTAAGAGCAAATCTTTTATGGAATTAAATTTAGAAGGATATGATTTTCAAATGAATTGCCACTTGCTTTAGCATGTGGGCAATATTTATGAGAATTGACAGGCTTTAGCCAAATTCTTATAAGAGTTTTAGGCTAAAGCCGAATAAAGATTTCTTTAAACACCGGGTTGAAACCCGGCGCAATTAAAAGCAAAGCACGATTGCGACTATTCTACCTAATCCTAATAAATTAAAATGGTTTAATTTTATAGAAAATAAAAACTCATTTATGTCTGCAATTCCTAAAACATTAATTTCTGAAAAAGAATATTTGGAAGAAGAAAGAAAAGCGCTAAACAAAAGTGAATATTATAAAGGAGAAACATTTGCAATGGCGGCTGCTACAAAAATACATAATGCAATTGTTGGGGCCTTACTCGGTGAACTTTATGGTTTTCTCAAAGGCAAATCCTGTAATGTTTACCCAAGCGATCTCAGAGTTCATAATAGCGAAAACACTTTATACACTTATCCCGACGTAATAGTCGTTTGTGGTAAAGAAGAATATTTAGATGATGAATTTGATACCCTTCTGAATCCAACGGTTTTATTTGAAATATTTTCATCTGTAGAAGATTATAACAGAGGTGCAAAATTATTCAAGTTATACCGCTCTATTCCTTCTCTTAAAAATTATGTTTTAATAAGTAGTACAGAGTATGAAGCGGAGGTTTACACACATATTGAAAATGATGAATGGAAATTAAATACAACAAAAGAAAAGACAGGAATTATTCATATCAGCGCTATAGATTTTGATCTTTCCCTTGCAGATGTTTATGCCCAGGTAGATAATTTGATTCCAACAGAATGAGGCTTTTGGTACTTTTATTGAGTTAAAAAAAATCAGAATAATTATACCGTGCAAATAAATCCACAATATTTAAAAGTCAATTTATGAATATTAAATTAAACGCTTTAATCTTAATAATTACTACTGCTTTTGTAGTTTCATGCAATAATTCTCAAAACAAAAAATCAGAAACAATGAGTACGAAAGATTCAACAGAAAACAAAACATCCAACATTAAAGAAGATTCTGTCAGTTTCACAGTTGGAGGAAAAAATTATTTAGGGTTTGCATATTATGATGCGAACATAAGTGGCAAACGCCCCGGCATTTTAGTAATTCCCGAATGGTGGGGATTAAATGATTATACTAAAAGCAGGGCCAAACAATTGGCAGGACTTGGTTACATAGCCATGGCAACAGATATGTATGGCGATGGCAAAATAGGAAATGATCCTAAAGAAGCCCAGGAACTGGCGACTCCTTATTATCAAAATCCAACTTTAGCCAAAACACATATAGATGCTGCTATAGATAAAATAAAAACTTTTCCACAAACAGATACTTCTGAGATTGCCGCTATCGGGTATTGCTTTGGTGGCTTTATAGTTTTAAATGCTGCAAAATTAGGCGCTGATTTAAAAGGCGTCGTAACTTTTCATGGTGGTCTTGGAGGCGTTGCTCCACAAAAAGGTTTGCTGAAAGCAAAAATCCTTGTGTGCCACGGTGGCGCTGATGTTTTTGAAAATCCACATGTAGCTGAATTTAAAAAACAAATGGATTCCGTGGGCGCAGATTATACTTTTAAAATTTATCCAAACGCTACACATGCGTTTAGTAATCCTGACGCAACCGCAATCGGTGAAAAGTTTAATATGCCCATTAAATACAATGCTGCGGCAGATACGGCTTCATGGAATGATATGAAAGCGTTTTTTAAAAAATTATTTTAAGAAGGTATTGGGTTCCAGGTAATAAGTTTCAGGTATGAAACAAAAACAGAAATCTTTAATAAAAGTTGGTTTACTGTATCAACAGTCCCGGACTTTTGGAAAGTTTAATAAAACTTTTTTCAACTTTCCAAAAGTTTTTTAAAGAGGCATCGCTTGCAAAATGTTTTGGAGATGAGACAAGAAAAATTCTATAAAAGGTTTTATGAATAATTATTTCCGAATTAAATGAAGAATCCTATTATTTATTTGTTTACTGCCCAACGAACTCCTATATGGAATAATTCGGTTTCAGGTTCCGTGACTTTTGGAAAGTTTTTTTAATCGTCTTAACATCAGAAAACTTTTTTCAACTTTCCAAAAGTTTTTTAAAGAGGCATCGCTTGCAAAATATTTTGGAGGTGAGACAAGAAAAATTTGATACCAGGTTTTATGAATAATTATTCCCGAATTAAATAAAAAATCCTATTATTTATTTGTTTACTGCCCAACGAACTCCTATATGGAATAATTCGGTTTCAGGTTCCGTGACTTTTGGAAAGTTTTTTTAATCGTCTTAACATCAGAAAACTTTTTTCAACCTTCCAAAAGTTTTTTAAAGAGGCATCGCTTGCAAAATGTTTTGGAGGTAAGACAAGAAAAATTCTATAAAAGGTTTTATGAATAATTATTTCCGAATTAAATGAAGAATCCTATTATTTATTTGTTTACTGTCCAACGAACTCCTATGGAGTAATTCGTTTTGGTAATTATATCGAATTATCAATTAATGATGAAGTAAAACTTACATTGATGGACTATACCTATTCGGGTAATGGAGTTGGCCTTTATTTCACTTCATCAGTTATTTCATTACAACATTCAACACTGAAGGTTTTACCAAACCCTAAAGAAGAATACGCCAGCCAGGAAGAAACTAATAAATTTCCGGAAAAAAAAGAAGGAACCGATGATTATACGAAATGATATTCACTTTTGGAATCTTTAATATTCTTTCAAATCCTGCAGTGCTACCATAAAATAAAAATCCCTGTTATTTGTTCGTTTACTGCAAAACAAATTTAAAAATATTTCAAATAAAAGAGAGTTTGTTATTTTCTATAAATTCAGATTTCTACCAGAATTTTTCAGCGTATCAATAAATACAATCGAATATTAAATCTTCAAGTTTAACAAGACTTCTAATCCTTAATTAATAATTTTACGTAATTAATTTTACTCGTTTACCTATCAATAAATTGAATACACAATAATGAAAAAAATCCTTTATATAATATTATTATTTACGCCAGGTTTTGCAGCGTTTGCGTCTATAAGACCTGTTACAAATATTGACAAATTATCCGTTCATCCCAAAACAAAATATGATAAAATAAAAAAGAGAGATACCGCCACTTTTGCTGCAGGGTGCTTTTGGTGCACAGAGGAACAATTCAAACAGTTAAGAGGTGTGGAAAGTGTGGTATCCGGATATACAGGAGGCCATGTAAAAAATCCGACTTACGAAGAAGTTTGTACCGGTACTACTGGTCATGCTGAAGCCTCTAATATAATTTATGATCCTGCTCAGATTTCTTATGATGAATTATTAGCGGCATTTTTTACCATGCATGACCCTACTCAACTAAACAGGCAGGGAAATGATGTGGGCACTCAATACCGTTCAGCAATATTTTTTCATAATGCTACGCAAAAAGAAAAGGCAGTTTATTATATTGATAAACTCAATAAAGTAAAAGCGTATAAGAATAAAATCGTAACGGAGGTAGTGCCATTTACAGTCTTTTACAAAGCAGAAAATTATCACCAGGATTTTTACAATAAAAATCCGGAGCAGCCTTATTGCAAATATGTAATACAACCTGAATTGGAAAAGTTCAGGAAAGTTTTTAAAGACAAGCTTAAGTAACCTTAGATCATGCAATCCTGGAGGCGTGAAGAAATTAAAATCAAAAATGAAATCATTATTAATTTTATCAGGCATTTTCCTATTGGCTTCTGCCTACGCAGGCTGCCAGCAGCATACAACAGAAAAAGGGGCATGAGAATAATCCTTATTATTCAAGAACGGATACCAGTCGCCTGGATGTAAAAAACGCAGTATGGAAAAAAATCTTACCGCCGGAATTGTATGCAGTTGCGAGAGAGCAAGCTACCCAGGCGGCTTTTACAGGTAAGTATTGGAATAAAAATCCCAGGGGAACTTATTATTGCGCTGTTTGTGGAAACAAGCTTTTCAGGTCAGATGCGAAGTTTGCAAGCACCTGCGGCTGGCCAAGTTTTTTTGAAGCAGCCAGGCCAAATGCAGTCATCTATCGTGAAGACGATTCTTACGGCATGAATCGCACGGAAGTTATTTGTGCAAGATGTGGCTCGCATCTTGGGCATATTTTTGACGATGGGCCTCCGCCAACACACAAAAGATTTTGCATGAATTCGGTTTCATTGGATTTTGTACCTGATAGTAGTATAGCAATAAACAAATAAATATAATTAGCCAAATGGAATTTTAAAAATTATATTGATTTATCAGGCTTATCAATTCCTCTTTTTTCTTCAGGATACGTCAATCATGTCGCCGCTTTCAAGAAGCACTTGCCCTCCAACTCCACGAAGATATTTTTTAATATAATTAAGATTAATAAGATGGCTGTTATGCACACGAAAAAAACGATAAGGGGTTAACAGGTCTTCGAAATCTTTAAACAATTTAGTTACCAGGATGGATTGTCCATTCAAAAGAAAAATGCGCGAATAGCTCGAACTGGATTCAATCCGCACAATATTTTTTATTACAATAAATTCAAGTCCATCAGTGAGTGGCACCGCTATTTTGTTTTCCTGGCTTTGATTATTTTTTATTGACTCCTTCAAAATCTTCAGGCGTTCATTTGTTTGCATTGACTTTTTTTCCACAAGCTTGTTCACCGCATGCTCCAGTTCCTCTATGGCTACCGGCTTTACGAGATAATCAAAAGCGCTGATACGCATTGCATCAATTGCATAATGATTATAAGCGGTTGTGAAAATAATTTCTGCATCATAATCGCCTAATTCTTCAAGCATCCTGAAACCGCTCATCTTCGGCATTTCTATATCCAAAAACAATACATCCGGCTTTGAATTTCTGATAACAGGAATAGCCTCCTCTGGTTTATCAAGAGCAGCAACTACAGTAACCTGCTTACAAAATTCATCTAATTTTTGTTTTAGATTTTTCAAACTCGTCATCTCATCATCTATGAGTATAGCTCTTATATTTTTAGTAGTCATTTTATATTGTTTTTATTTTTACAGTTACTCTTGTACCCATCGGTTTTTGCTCACCATCATACAGATCTTCAATATTCACGCTACTTTCGGCATGATGCTGTTCATTAAAAATACTGATCCTTTGTTGCGTTATTTGTAATCCCAAACTGGTATGATTCGGTTTATTCAATGTATTATACACAGCGGACTCCCTGCGGCCTACTCCATTGTCTTCAATGGTGTAACTGATATATTCACTTCCGTGTATCGCTGATATTTTTAATTGCAGGTCTTTCTTATCGCTATATGCAAATCCATGTATTATTGCATTTTCAACAAATGGCTGTATCAGCAAAGGAGGTACGCGATAATCATTTTCCATTAATACTGAATCAATATCAGTAACATAACAAAAGTTATGATTGAATCTTAAAAGTTCAAGATCTATATAAAGCTTTATTGATTGCAAATCATCTGCAAAAGGAACCACATCCTGCCTGCTGTTTATTAGGATAATTCTTATAAGGCTTGCAAATTTATTAAGATAAACACTTGCATGCCTTTTATCATTTTGCAAAATAAAATACTCAATACCGTTTAAACTATTGAAAATAAAATGAGGGTTCATCTGTGATCTGAGTACCTGCATTTGTAATTCTGCTTTTGTTTTTTGAGCCTGCATTTTCTGCCGCCTGTTCCTCTGGTAAAAAAAGATACTCGTTGCAGCAAGTAAAAACATAAATCCTACAAGGTAAAGTACATTCGTTTGCTTGCTGTTCTTCAACTGAAGATCTTTAATATCATTATTCTTTTGCAAAAGTGTGATGGATTCCTCCTTCTTTCGCGTTTTATCCATTGCTTCAAAATCTGCCAACCTTTCTTTTGTTTCGTCATTGGTGAGCGAATCTTTGTGTTGTATATATTCCTGTTGGTAGTGGTAAGCTTCCCGGAAATTATTCAATTTTGCATGTACTTCAGCAAGTTGCTGTAATACCAGGACGATGGAGATTTCCCGGCCACTTTCTTTGGCAACGGAAAGTGCATGAAGGAGTGTATCGGCAGCCGACGACCATTTATGCAGCCCGGTGTCGATGGTGGCGAAAGAAATTAAATAGCTTACAAGTTGCGACTGATCAGCAATTTTATCCAACCATGGTTTCACAAGGATAAGCACCTTTTTTGCTTCATTGTATTTTTTTTCGTTACATAAAATATCTACGTAATTCATAGGATCCCGAATATAAACCTGTGCATCGTTGTGAATGAGTCTTCCTACCGAATCAGAAAGCTTGTTGAAATAAAGTGCAGAATCAATGCGATTCAGATTAGTGTAGTACCCTGATAGGTTTGCTGCCGTTCCCATAAAAGGCATGTTGTTGCCTGAAAGATATCCTAGCGCTTCTCGTGCATATTTAATTGCGTTAATATCATCGTCAGCCTCATCGTAGAGTTCCGCAAGATTGGCCAGGGGAAGACCAACTTCAAGTGGGCGATCTGCCTTACGGAGTCCTTCAATAGAATTTTGGTACAATGCAATAGCTGTTCTGAACATTCCATAATATTGGTACACACCCGCCATCACCGATGAAATGCCGAAGCGGCGTGGATTGGTGATGAGCATTGTATCTATCCTTTCACGCAACGAATCAAGGTATGCGAATACAGAATCTTTTTTTCCTGACTGAACGTACCGTTGCATTATTTCCCTTACCGAAATAAGATTATAGAAATTCATTTTGTCCGGGAAATAAGGGAACACCTTTTTGTAATAAAATATGGCGCTGTCTGGTTTAGGGAATTCATAAGAAAAAACCTTAGCCGCATCAAAATAAAAGATCCCTTTCATTGTATCCACATTGTTCTTTTCTGCGAGTATTATACCTTCTTTCGCCAGGTCATAAACCAAATTAAGTTGACCGCTATTGAGTGAATCTCTGATTGCGTTCATTAAAAATCGCATGCGGGCTGTATCTGTATGGAGCTGGTAATAGGCTGGTGGAAATGGCACAGAAGGCTTAATTGACTGGGTATTTCCAATGATTGGGATTAACCAACCGAGGATGATGAACACAAAAAAATATCGTTTAAGATCAGGTTTCATATAAATGAAAGTTCGTCATACTAAATGTAGTACTTAACAGTCAAAGTAAAATTATGCCGCAGCCTTTTTTCCCGGAAATTGAATTTAAATATCAAGAAGATTTTAAAGAATATTGAATAAGGTAATTTTCAATTCAATGAATTGTTTTAAAAATTAGGAATATTTCAATCAACTATTTTTCTTCAGGATTTTTGCTCTTTTAAATTACAATTAGTTTTACAATTTTATAAGCTCCACCCTTCGATTTTGTGCTTTACCTACAGAGGATTTATTGTCAGCCACAGGATCAGAAGCGCCTTTGCCATCTGTCTCCATTCGGGAGGCATCAATTTTAAATTCTGATGCCAGGAGTGATTTTACAGCGTCTGCGCGTTTTTTGGACAAAGCCAGGTTCATTGCAGCATCACCGTCACTATCTGTATGGCCAATAATTTTTACATGTACATTGGCATTGTCCTGCAACACACCGGCAATATCTTTTAAGGAGCCATAAGATTCCGGTTTGATAGTTGCAGAATTTACATCAAATAGAATACCTGTTGTTGAGAATTTTCCTTCGCTGATTAATTTATTCCGGGTATCAGGTTCACCCACGGCCAGTTTAATGTTGCCAATAAGATACTTGTTCGGATTTTCAGAATCACTCCATAAATCAAACATGACAGTGTTATAATCTTTACCGGAAGTAAATGCACGAGGTAAATCAAATACTTTTTCCTGGTTAATACAAACTCTCATCCGTTGCTTTTGCCTCCATACAGATACTTTTATTTTTGTTTCTCCATTATTTTGAAACTGAATTTGATTGTCTATTGTTTTCTCCCCTTCGTTATAAGAATATATATCAACTATACCCCCTTTATCGCGGAGAATGGGTTGAATTCCTATATCCACACCGGAACGTTTGCCAATATCAAAAGTTAGTTTACCCTTATCATCCCCGCCGCTTACTAAAAACAATTGAAGAGAAGGATTGTCTCCGGCATAAATAAGATCAAATTCAAGCGTGAAATTGTCAGGAAGATTGTTGATATCTTCAGGCTTAAATATGCCTTTTTTATTAAGCATTAACCAATGCCCTGAATGACCGGAAACTGTAACCGTTTCACCGGAAGAATTGGTATTCCAGTTTTCCGGGAAATCGCCAATGGCATCCTGTGAAAAATCTTCATAAATCAAAACTTTGTCGCCCGGGACGAAATCATATTTACTATAGGTTTGTATGGAAGTATCTGAGGAAATGTTTACCGGCAGGTTACTGGCTGTTGCATTACCTGTGGCTGCATTACTGTTGGTATTATTGGTGGCTGGGGGTGACGCCAGCGTTGAAATGTCTTTTTTAGCTTTCTTGTTTTTCTTTGCGAATATTGAATTCAATACCTTATCAGTTACTTTATTGGCAGTGTTTTCAGTAGCAATAGTGGCTCCTTCTTTTACTCCTTGTCCTGCCTGTTGCTTCAGTATATCACTTGTGGATTGTGCCATTGCTTTGTTCAGCAATGCTATTGTAGCGATTAATAAAATGAATTTTTTCATAAAAAATATTTATAGTTATTAATAGGGTTGCCAACCTTCAAAGATTTACAACCCTGATTTTAATTTAATGGTTTAAGGGAAAATTGGGTGCATTAACAATGGTATAATTTGAAGGAGGTGTAAATGTCGCAGGACGAAGGTTTTCCTTTTGATAACTCATCAGCATGCAGGTTGTTGACGTAGCTTCCGTTTCCTGCCATTTCACTACCACACCATCCGCACCAGCATCGGCTAATTTTTTGTATAAATCCATTCCGCCGTACAAATAAAGGTACCGGCCTACATACCAGATATTGCTGCTGCCCAGGTCTTTTGTTATCCAAATATCAAAGCGGGCCGGCTTAAGCGTTTATAGTTTTGCATAGCTTTTTGATATAACAAAGTGAGTGCAGTTAAACGTACCAATTTTTTCCTGGCCGGCATTTTCAAAATTATATATTGTGTGGGCCTGGTCATTCATCATCTGTACCTGTTTTTCCTTATCGCTCGTTTTATAAACAATTGCCCTTGGGAACGTTTGCATCAAATGTGTTTCCGTTCCCTTGGTAATATCAATTAGAAGTGTGTTTTGTTTGGTTACATCCCCTTTTGTGAAAGAAGTATCTTTTGCTTCAATCCTGATCATAGAATTCGATTCATAAATATCCGTGAGTACTTTACCTTTTGACCCAAACCAGTCATCCACATAATTGTTTTCATAATGAAGAATGCCATTGAATTGCGCAGGCAACCTTTGAAAGGCAAGAGCCAGCAAAAAAAGAATTATTATTTTTTTCATGAGATTTATTTTGCTATTAAAATTTATTTTTAATTCGTATCATTTTCTTTATTTCAATAAATTTTTTATTCTTGTCAGGAGAATATTAGCTTTCAATTATTGCTTTACAATTTTTATAACTGGTATGAAACCATTTTCCGATTTCAGAAAATAGGTTCCTTTTGCCAACCGGCTGATGTCCCAATGAATCTGATTATCACCCATATTTAACTGTACAACCTTTTTCTGCAACAATTTTCCACTTTCATCATACAAGCCTATCTCACACTGCTTTGCTTCTGTTGCATTTATTTCCAGATTAAATATTGCTGATGCGGGATTAGGATAAGCCAGGTATGAGTTACTATTGTCAAGCGCTACATGTACTATTGATGAATAAATGTATTTACCATCTAAGTCCACTTCTTTCAAACGATAATAAGTACTTGGGAAGGGATCAGGGTCTGTGGCCATATAAGTACTTTGCAAATTAGTATTCCCGTTTGCTTTTACGCTTAAAAGTTTAGAAAAAGAAATTGCATCCGGCGAGCGCTCTATATCAAAATGATCGCTGTTTATTTCCTGCGCGGTTACCCATATCAGTTGTGTTTGTTGGTTGATAACGGTGGCTGTAAATAAAATCAATTGTACCGGTAATGCTACTAAATTAGCTGAAAGAGTCCATCGTGATAATTGGTTGATATTATTTTTTGTTACCCAATCATTAATGATATCACTGTTGTCTTTGCCGGTTTGCGTCCACGTATTACCGTTATCTTCACTATTGTAAAATTGCAAATCGCTTTTTGTGATCCCTGCCGTTTCATTATCAAAATAAAACATTTGCAGCGTGGCATTAAAAGAGGTATTGTTTGTGGGTGTAATATCAAAATACCGGTAAATACTAAATCCGCCATTATTCGTTTGCTGTACATGCCCTCTTTTTATTACAGTGCTGCCTAGGTTTTGAGAGCTGCTTATTGCAATACCGATATTGCCAGGATTCACTGAGGTCGGCGCATTGAGGGTCGCGGTTTTGATAATGTTTCCTCCAGTGATTCCCGTAATCCTGGAATCATTTGTTTCACTTACTATAGTTCCGGAGCCACTTCCCAAATCAATATTAAACAAGTTGAGATAAAGATTGCCAGCCTGCATAGTAAGATTTCCATTCACAGAAATATTTCCCGAAAGTTGCGCGCCATTAGATGTCTTACCGATCGTCAGATTATTGAATGAAGTATTGACGGTGCCTCCTATGGAGGAGGCATTTGTTGTTGACGTGCCACTGATAATTACAGTGCCTGCATCAGGAACAAAAGTGCCGGTATTGTGAAAGCCACACCCTGAATTGTAATAGTGGGTGTACCGCTTACAATAATATTCGCATTGTTATATATTCCCTGGCTGAAACTTTCAAAACAGAAGATTGTGAATACAGCAAACAGAGAAATATAGGTGATTTTTATTTCCATAAAAAGAATTAAAAGATTTTTGATGATTTATTTACGCTCCAATGCTTCAATTCTTGCCGTTAAATCAGCAATTTGTTTTTGCAGCGATTCATTGGTGGCGTTTAGTTCCTGAACTGCTTTGGTAAGCAATGGAATAAAGCTGATGTAATTCACCGCAAGGAAACTGGTAGTACCCTCATTCTTCGGCTGATTGGCGCCTGCTGAATAATCTATCTTTGGCGCCACAACTCCGGTAACAAGATTGGGAAATATTTTTTGCACATCCTGCGCTATAAAACCAAACTGATGGGGTTGAGGAAGATTCATTGTTGTTTGCCTTGCAACGTCCTGATTGAAGTCATATTCTTTTACCGGCAATTGTTGCAAACGGGTAAGCGCATTATCAAGTTGCTTTATATTTTTTTTCAGTTTTGCATCTGATGTAGAATATACAGTGCCATATACTACAATGTCTCCATTAAAACCGCCTGCATATCCGCCTTCAGTTATGTCAGTACTTCCATATATTCCATAATTAGTTGCATGGTCAAATATATTCCCCGGAGTAATTACTGAGTTTGTAGAACCTGAAGCATAACCTGAAACTCCTATGTTTATTCCTGTAGAAGTAACTCCCGATGAAATTGCATTCACACATATCCCTCCGCTGGTGTTATTATTTTCTGCATAAATTGAATAAGCCTTGCTGCCACCGTTTACCGTTAATTGTGAGGTTGTATTGGGTGTGGAAGTACCAATGCCTACATTTTGTGTGATATCTCCCAGTACTATTGCATTACTGTTGGGTGTTGAAACCGAATTACCAATAACAATTGAATTTGAGTTTCCATCGCTCACAGTAGCTAATCCGCCAATACAAATATTACCGAGGCCGGTCTTGAATCCCGTGCCAGCACTGGCTCCAATAAAAATGTTATTGCTTCCGGTAGTATTATCAATTCCTGCCTGATTGCCATTCGCGATATTATAACTCCCTGTTGTGTTTGAAGCAAGTGAACCAAAACCGGTTGCGGTATTGTTGCCGCCGGTAGTATTCAAAAACATTGAATGTTGCCCCGTTGCAGTGTTTGAAAATCCGGTTGTATTATTTTGTAAAGCGCTTAAACCAACAGCAACATTGTAACCACCTGTTGTATTTGCATAAAGTGCATTGTTGCCTAAGGCGCTGTTTTGGTATCCGGAAGTATTGGAATACAACGCTGAATTTCCTACCGCTGTGTTTAACACTCCGTCAACATTTGAGTATAAACTATATGTGCCATCTGCTGTATTATTATTTCCGGTTGTATTGCTAACTAATGATGAATATCCTGCTGCAGTATTTCCATCGCCTGTTGTGTTTGACGATAAAGCCTGAAAGCCAATTCCAGTGTTCAATTTCCCTGTCGTATTATTAAATAATGCCTGGTAACCGGTTGCGGTATTAAAACTTCCCGTGGTATTTGATACCAATGCGGTGGTTCCAATAGCTGTATTTGATTTTCCGGTCGTGTTTGATAAAAATGTATTAAAGCCCCATCCGGTATTGCCGATATTTGGGTTAGCATCAATAAATCCGGAAATCTGATTATTCACTTTAATTAGCAAGGAGTTTTTATCAGTAGTGCCGATAAAATTTACAGAAGTATCTGTTCCAGTGTTACCTGTCAATGACCATCCGGAACCGTTTCCGCTGCCAGCTAAATTGTTCCAAACGCTTCCATTGTTATACCAAAATGAATTGGTGGTAGTATCATACACCAATAATCCTTTTGTGTTGGGTATGGTCATGCGGGTGGTAGTACTTGTCCTGGGAATCAGCAATCCTTTATCAGATGCTTTTATATCCAGCATGGCATTGGGATTGGGAGCACTGCCATCTTCATTGATGCCTACATTTTGAGAAAAGGATGATGTTGCAAATCCTGATAATAAAATCAGCAGGTAGAAGACTTTTTTCATAAAAAAAATTTATTTGATTAAAGAATTTTCCAGTTTTGTTAGTGCAAATTATTATACCATTCTATCGAAGAAAAACCGCACTCTATATCTGGTCGCTTTGACTTTATAGATGGATGCGAAAATGGTGTATCCGGCAGTAAATTTGCCGGGAGCAGAAGAGTTAAATTATTTTCTATTTTCTATTTTCCAAAATTCAGATCTTCATCCTAAAAAGAAATCTGAATTATTTATTTGTTTACTGTTCAAAAATCTTTTGGAAATTTTATTTGAATGTTTATTTCTAAATGCGAGTGTGATATCTTTCAAAAAGTTAGTTTTGTCAATAAAAGTTTAAGACAGGAAATTCCTGTTAGGAATATAATAATTACGCTTTAGACGAAACAGAAAGTGCATCACAAAACAAGAATCTGAATTATTTGTTTCCTGGCCGCTCCCTGTTGCAGTTCGGACAGGAAATGAGTTGGACAGGCAGGGTTTACTGTTCAAATATGAAATAGTATCTACGCCGAATTCCTTCCGGCATTAATGATCCCAAAAGAACAGCGCATCGCTAATTTTTCAAAAGTTTGTTTTAATGGACTCTTTATTTGTTCCTGTTCCATTTCGCGGATATTTGTCATTGCATATTGTTGTATAGTTACCAGGGGCAAAATCATTTTTTCGCGCATACTTACTGAAAGTTGTTCCACCGGATATTCTGCCATCAGCTCATTATTTCCTGTAAGTTTGAAAAGATATTTTTTGGTTATCTCATATTCTTCATAGATCATGTTCCAGATTTCACTAAACTGGTTATCTTTTGACAAATACTCGGTAAGCGGGAAAAAACATTTTTTCATCGCCATTTCGCAGTTATCAATCAGCGTTTTAAAAAACAAAGAACTTTGATACAATTTTTTTAATTGTCCAAATTTCCCCATCTCTTCCATTTTCTGCAGTGCGGTCCCAACTCCGTAATACCCGGTTACATTTTGTTTTATCTGGCTCCATGAACCTACAAATGGAATAGCACGCAGGTCTTCCATGTTCATCTTTCCTTTTTTACGTTTGGTAGGACGGCTTCCAATATTGGTTTCACTATAAAATTTCAATGGACTTATCTGCGTTAAGTAATCCATGAAATCGGGATGATTTTTTAATTCCCTATACGAAATGAAACTTTCATCAGCCAGCTCCTGCAATAATTTTTCTTCCTCCTGTTCAAGTGTAATATGGCGATTTGAAAAAATATCATTGGAAATACCGGCGTGTAATAATTGTTCCATGTTATACTGCGCCGAATCAACAGTACCAAAATTGGAACTTACTGTTTGCCCCTGTATGGTTAATTGTATTTCCTTGTTAGAAATATTTTTACCCATGGATGCATAAAATTTATGAGTCTTTCCTCCACCTCTTGCCGGTGGACCTCCCCGCCCGTCAAAGAAAATCACATCAATGTCATATTCTTTTGCTACGGTGGTGAGTTGTTCTTTCGCTTTATAAATACTCCAGTTGCCCATAAGATAACCACCATCTTTAGTGCCGTCAGAAAAACCAAGCATAATAGTTTGTTTATTATTTCTGTGGTTCAGGTGTTCGCGGTATTCTTTATTTTGAAATAAGCTGCTGATCACGGCTGCAGAATTTTGTAAATCATCCACCGTTTCGATCAGGGGGACAATATCTACATTCATTTTTTCTTTTTTCCAACCGCAAAAAATAAATAAAGCATATACCTCCAAAACATTCAATGCGCTTCCGGCATGGCTGATAATATAACGGTTACATCCCGGCTCGCCATTATATTGCTGGATTAATTTAATCGCTTTTATACTTTTAAAAGTATCATTGATGATCGGATCGCCATAATCATGTTCCGGTATTTCTTTATTATTTTTCGTAAGAAATTCGATCTTTTTATCATCACTCCATTTTAGATAATCAGATGGAAAATAAGATCCCGAAGTTGCGAGTGCGGCAAATACTTTTTTATGAATCGAACTGTCCTGCCTGATATCAAGCGAAGCGAAGTGCAATCCGAAAATCTGCACTTTATTTATAAAATCATCTATCAGGTAACAAAACAAACCATTGTGCTGATAAATTAAAATCTCTCTTATATCGTTGAGTATTTTCAGAATATCTTTTGTGTGGATATCTGTACGGTTGCCTGGAATAAAAATATTGTTATAAAGTTGTTTTTCTAAATCCATCAAAAGAGTCTCTACTCCTTTAAAAGTAAGCCTGCGCCTCAGTTTCCTGATTTCCTGGTAATAGCATTTTATAATTCCTCCACGCAGGGCATCTGCTACTTTCAAAGTAATATCAGTATTTACAAATGGGTTTCCATCCCTGTCGCCGCCGGGCCAAAAACCCATTTTAATAACAGGATTATCCCGATAATCTACCTCAGGAAATTGATTTTTTAGAAAAGAAAAAATTCTTCCGGCGGCCTGAAAAAATACGTTTTCAAGATACCAAATCAGACTTAGCGCTTCGTCATAAGGCGTTGGTTTTTCTTTTTTGAAAAAAGGTGTTTTGCCTAATTGCTGCAAATACATATTAATACGCGCTGTATTATTCTCCGAAAGAGATTTGGAAAGATCATTGATGATCCCTAACACTGAGCCGGGATAAAATTGTGTAGGATGCGCTGTTAGTACAATTTCAACAGAAAAATCCTCCAATTTTTTTTGTAATGCTTTTCCATTTTTACTTTGCGCTACTTCTACTTCCAGCTGCTTCAATGTACCTGCACCGCCTGTATCCTGCACATATTTAAAAGCGGCATCTTCAAGTGCGTCAAATAATACCACCTGCCTTTCTACAAATTGTATGAAGCGGAAAAGCAAATCCAGTTTTTCTGATTGTGTTTTGTAAGAGGTGTCTTTCAAAAAAAATTCTTCAATGATCTCACCCGGGCTTAACTTTTTCCTGTATCCTTCTTCGCAAATATTTAAAAAAAGAGATAAAAGCATTCCTGTTTTTTCAATCCTGTAAAAAGGTAAGGAAGTAAAGAGGCTGTTATACAACTGAAATTTTATCCCTACATAGTTTTTGAAATTTTGCAAACTGTGAGAGGCATGATGATCCATAACTAATAATAAATTAAAAATGATTTGATGGCGGTAAAGTTCGTTTAAAAATTTTTTAAAAATCTATAAATCTTAAAAAACAGAATTGTTTCCTTTGTATCTTTGCTACCTGCAACGATGAAAATATCCAGCTTCATATTATTATTCCTGGTTTGTATTTTAGTTTTCAATACAGGTGCTATTGCACAATGTTCCATCTGTGCAAAAACAGTAATGCAAATGGGTACCAAACCCGCAGAAGGCTTTAATTCCGGAATTATTTATTTAATGGTAGTTCCTTATATCGCTATCGGGGTGGTAGGCTACAAATGGTGGCAAAATGATAAAAGAAAACCTTAATTTTTGTTGATTCCAGGATTTACTTTTCTTTTCTGAAAAAAGATTACAAGAATTCTATTGGGTTTATTATCCCATATTTTTTAAATCTTCTGTTTGAAATCATTTGTGTTCCCTTATAGTTTTGGAAAGAAATTTATTTGCTGAAACAAAAATTGAAGTAAGCTTTTTTACATTATTTTTTATTAAAAAAATGATGAAAGTTTGACCATAGAAAAATCCAATTCGCGTTTACTATAAAATTCTAAATTTAATTTTCCCCGTAAAATGAAGATTTCATTTTCCATTGCGCCTTAAAGGTTTACACTAATTCTACTGATCTGTAAAAATCAATCCGCTTTTATTTCATGCACAAATAAATAAATGAAAATAAAATATTACATAAGTATGATAATTTTTGAGAAAAAAATAAAAGAAATGTAAATTTTTTATCGTCTTAATTAAAGTTTTGTTATTAAAAATTAACCCTTTAAAAAAAATAAAAATCTTTTAACTCTTATGAAAATAAGAAAACTAACTCATGCCTTTTATGCTTGCATAATCATTGGTTTTATTACATGGGGGTGTCAAAAAAGAGAGGCTACTCCCCAAATTTCTAACGTCAATGATACTACTCCTTCCTGGGTTGACAGTAATCTCTATACATTATCAGGACCTGGGGGCCAGGATACGGGACAAATTTTTTTATCTCTCAATACCAATTCCAGTACTATCGGTAACTTGCTTATCCTTGATCAAAAAGGATATGTGATAAGAGAAAAAACTTTGGATTCAAGAGCAGATGATTTTCAAAAATGGGTCATCAACGGGCAAACCCGGTACTCTTATTTACTCGTAGATGGATCTGATACCACTGGAGGCCCGCTACTGAAGAAGGCTATGATGTTATTTGCGATTCGAACCTGACGGAATTGAGCAGGGCAAAATTTTTATCGCCAGGAAACGTGGATAATCCAAATAATGACAAGCTCAACGTTCATGATTTTATTTTGCTGGGCGATAATCATTATATGGCTATCAGCGCACAGGAAGAAAGCCCAACAAATATTCCTGCTAGTTTGCATCCGGCAAAAAATGTAAAAGTTACAGCCTGTTTGATACAGGAAGTGAATAATGGCCAGGTGGTGTTTCAATGGGACGGTACGAATTATCCAGAACTTTATAGCTCCAGTGTAGAAAACAATAATTTCTCCGATTCAGTGGATAGGCTGGATTACATGCACATGAATTCACTTTGTATAGATTCCAGCGATAATAATATCATTGTCTCTTTCAGGAATTTGAATGAGATCATAAAAATAAATCGTGTAACGGGAGACATAATGTGGAGGCTGGGTGGACCTTACAGTGATTTTCCACTCACCTCCAATGAATTATTTTTGCGCCAACATTATGTAAGGCTTATTGATAATGACCAGACGCTTATTTTTGTAGATAATGGGCAAATTACGTTACGCCCCTACAGTCGCATCCTGGAATTTCAATTGGATCAAAATGCAAAACAAATAACTAGTTTTAGTGCATATAATATTCCTGACCTTTTTATTGAATACGCAGGCTCTGTAAAAAAAGCGAATGGCAATTATTTTATTGGAGGAGGTTCGGCCAATTATGCTTTGCAGGTAAACTATACTACCAATCAGGTATATTTAAGACTGAATCAACTTTATTCAAGCTACCGTGCTTTAAAGTATTAAATGGGAAATGGAAATGTATTGATTATTTAAAATTTTGCTATCAATAAATTTTAGAAGTATCATTTTTCTATTAAACAATAGACCTTATATTTGCAGCCGGCAAGTCTTATACGGCCAGCTCCTACAGAACTCCCCCAGGATCGGAAGATAGCAAGGGTATGTGGTTGAGCGGTGCGATGTAAGTAACTTGCCGGTTTTTTTTGTGCGAATTACAGTCACTCAAAAAAAATTTGTTGGTTAAAATATTTCAATTCATATTTGCATTCACAAATGAAAATGAGCAACACATACAATAGCTGGTGGCACACAATCAGATGATTGTGCCGAATTGCTATTATTTGTGAATTAAAATAATTAGGGAGCCCCGGCATAAAAGCCGGGGTTTTTTATTTTTTAAAACAAAACAAAAAAATTGATTTTTATAAAATTATTATGGGAATTTTTTACAGCATAAACAATAAGATATATACATGAAAAAAATTGAACTATCCACTACATCCCAAAAGTTTTTAGCAGATGTTTACACTCCTGTCGGAATCTATCTTCGCCTCCGCGATCGTTTTCGTGATACGATTTTAATGGAAAGCGCCGATTTTCATGCGGGAGAAAACAGCTATTCTTTCATTGGCATTAACGCTATTGCAGGAATTGAAATAAAAAATCTTACCGAAATAGAATATAAATTTCCGAATGAAGATCCAAAAAGAATTAATATTCAAAAAGGTACCAGTGTTACCGATGAAATATGGAATTTCATGCAGCATTTCCATATTACAGAATATGCTGAAATGCCTGTAAGCATGGCGCAGGGCTTATTTGGCTATACTACTTTTGATGCTGTTCAGTTTTTTGAAGAAATCAATTTTACATCAACCACTTCAACTCAGTCAACACAAATCCCCCTGGTCCGTTATCGTTTATACCAATATGTGATTGCAATCAATCATTTTAAAAATGAACTTTTTCTTTGCGAAAATCATATCAAAGGACTTGAAGGCGAAGCAGCTCTGATTGAAAGCATCATTAAAAGTAAGGACGTTCCCACGTTTCCTTTTGCTGCGCTGGGTAATGAAACTTCACCATTATCAGATGCAGAATATATAGCCATGGTAAAAAAAGGAATTGCAGCCTGTGAGCGTGGAGATGTTTTTCAGGTAGTGCTGAGCAGAAAATTTCAGCAACAATTTTCGGGCGACGAATTTAATGTATATCGTTCGCTAAGAAATATTAACCCGAGCCCTTATCTTTTTTATTTTGATTATGGAGATTACCGGATCTTTGGTAGCAGCCCTGAAGCGCAATTGAAAGTAAAAAATAATATTGCGATAGTCCATCCTATCGCCGGCACTTTCAGAAGAACCGGAAATGATGCCGTTGACGAGGAATCTGCAGAAAAATTATTAAAAGACAAAAAGGAAAACGCGGAGCATGTGATGCTTGTTGATCTTGCTCGCAACGATCTCAGCCGCAAATGCAGCAATGTACAGGTAAAACATTTTTGTGAAGTACAATATTTTTCTCATGTCATTCATTTGGTGAGTGAAGTAACCGGCGTTGTTGAAAAAAATACCAATCCATTCGATTTGTTAGGAGCTACTTTTCCTGCAGGTACTTTAAGCGGAGCGCCCAAATACAAAGCCATGCAATTAATAGATCAATTTGAAAATAATGAAAGAGGATATTATGGCGGCTGTATTGGTTTTGTCGGCTTCAACGGAAATATCAATCACGCCATTATGATCCGGACTTTTTTAAGCAAAGACAATCATCTCAATTACAGGGCGGGCGCGGGAATCGTAGCTGCATCTAACCCTGAAAGTGAGTTGCAGGAAGTAAACAATAAATTAAATGCTTTAACGGCGGCTATCAAATCCGCAGAAAAAATTTAAAAAATGAAAATATTAATTTTTGATAACTACGATTCATTTACTTATAACCTGGTACATGTGGTAGAGAAAATAATTCATGGAAAAGTGGATGTGTTCCGCAACGATAAAATTTCTCTTGAAAAAGTGAATGAATATGATAAAATAATTCTATCGCCCGGCCCCGGTCTTCCCTGCGAATCAGGATTGCTATTGCCATTAATAAAAGAATATGCTTCAACCAAATCCATACTGGGCGTATGTCTTGGGCTACAGGCGATTGGAGAATCATTTGGTGGTAAATTAATAAATTTAAAAGAAGTGTATCACGGAGTAGCTACCAAAATAAAAGTGAATGAAAAAAGATCATTAAGAGAAAATGATATTTTTAAATCATTGCCGGATGAACTTGAAGCAGGAAGATACCATTCGTGGATCGTTGCGCGTGAGGGTTTTCCTGGGGATCTTGAAATTACATCCGAAGATGAAAACGGTTGCATCATGTCATTAAGACATAAAACTTTTGATGTACAAGGTGTACAATTTCATCCTGAAAGTGTGTTGACACCTTTAGGTGAAAAGATGATGCAGAATTGGCTAGACATATAAGTTGGCAAAGTTGAATAATTTATAGATTGATGGGAATGGAGGATTTAAGTTATTTCATTTTTGATTAATAGCGGCAACCAGTAAACGAATATTTATTAAAGATTTTAATTTATGAAAAAGATATTGCGATATTTATTTGAGCATAAAACGCTTAACCGTGATGCAGCAAAAGAAGTTTTATTGAATATTTCCAAACAGGTTTATTCTGATACGGAGATTGCTTCATTTACCACAGTTTTTTTAATGCGCAGCATTACCATTCCCGAGTTGCTTGGTTTTCGGGATGCCCTTTTGGAATTGTGTGTTCCTGTAAACCTGGGCGCTCACGAAGTATTGGACATTGTGGGTACCGGCGGTGACGGGAAAAATACTTTTAATATTTCCACACTAAGTTGTTTTATTGCTGCTGGCGCCGGACAAAAAGTAGCGAAACATGGCAATTATGGCGCTACTTCCATCAGCGGTTCGAGTAATGTGATGGAGACTTTGGGTTATCACTTTTCAAACGATAACAAGAAATTGCTCCATGAAGTAGAAGAAGCAAATATCTGTTTTATGCATGCGCCGTTATTTCATCCCGCATTGAAAGTAGTAGGCCCTATAAGGAAAAATTTAGGAGTGCGCACTTTCTTTAATATGCTTGGACCAATGGTGAATCCGGCATTGCCGAAAATTCAAATGATTGGTGTTTATAACCTTGAAATGGCCCGCATCTATTCTTACCTGCTTCAGCAATCTGATGCAAAATTTATGATCATTCACAGCCTCGAAGGCTATGATGAAATTTCCCTTACCGGCGAAACAAAAGTAATTACCAATGAGGGAGAAAAAATTGTAAGCGCCGAATATTTAGGTAAAAGGACAGTAAGCCCTTCAGATATTTACGGGGGGAATTCTACTGAGGAAGCCGCAAAAATATTTTTGAATATTTTAAAAGGTGAAGGAACCTGGGCTCAAAACGCAGTAGTGATGGCCAATGCAGCGATGGCGCTTTTTGCCACCGGCGAATTTAAAGATTACGAAACCTGTTATGCAATGAGTGTGGAAAGCCTTGAAAGCGGGAATGCGTATAAAACTTTTAAAAAATTAATAAGTCTTCAATAATGAATATACTGGATACTATTATCGCAAAAAAGAAAATTGAAGTAGAAGAGAGAAAGCGCAACAAAGGAATTGCCGGGTTAGAAAGAATGCCCTTTTTTAAAAATAAAACCTTTTCTCTAAAAGATTTTTTATTGAGAAAAGATAAGACAGGAATCATTGCAGAATTTAAAAGAAAGTCGCCTTCTAAAGGAATCATCAATAATTGTTCGTTTGCTGATGAGGTGGCAAAAGAATATGTAAAGTATGGTGCCAGCGCAGTTTCTATACTTACCGATGAAGAATTTTTTGGTGGCTCATTGAAAGATTTACAGGGGGTAAGAAATAATGATATTCCTATTTTGAGAAAAGATTTTATTATTGATGAATACCAGGTAATAGAATCTAAAGCTTATGGTGCAGATATTATTTTATTGATTGCTGCCTGCCTGGAAATAAATGAAGTAAAAAAATTATCTGCTTTTGCAAAAGAAATTGATTTGAATGTGCTACTTGAGATTCATAATGAACATGAATTAGAACATATTTGTGATGAAGTAGATGTAGTAGGAATCAATAACCGCGATCTCAAAAGTTTTAAAGTGGATTTGAATCATTCAATTGATTTATGTAAAAAAATTCCTTCCGGCAAAATAAAAATTTCTGAAAGTGGAATAGATGATGTCACAACAATTCACCATTTAAAACAAAATGGTTTCAGTGGATTTTTAGTTGGCGAAAAATTTATGAAAGAAAAGGATCCGGGAAAAGCCTTTCATGAATTTGCAGAAGCACTTAATTCACAAAACCCCATTTGATTCCGAACCTGAAAATGTAGCCCGGCGTTGGGTACAGGGGGGCGGCAAAATTATTATTCATAAATCCCAGGCCTTGAGTAATTGTAACTGTGTTCAGATTTTCCATTTTTATAAAAGCATAAAAAGATTTTATCCTGAAATTAAAAAAAAAATTTATTTGGGGCAGGTTGCTGATAGTAACACTATCCTGAGGAATAAATTTTCCCATAACAGGAGAATAACCGGGAGCAGTGTAAGGCGTATTGTAAACCACATCAATACCGGTACTAAGGTTTAGGTTTTTAAAATAATTTCCTTCAAATGCAAGACGTTCCCTGGTATAAAAGAGTGGTACCCGTATAGGATTTTTACCGGCTGTTTGTTGTACAATAAAATCGCTGTACAAATTTAAATGACCAACTACTTTTGTTTTGGTGGATGCAGTAAACTGGGTGATGTTTACCAATCCATTGAATTGATTTGTCTGGTAATAATTTTCGAAATAGGCATAATTTGTAATGGAAATATTACGGGCCATCAAACTAAATCTTGGATTATTTGCGGTAGCCGTTAATACAGTTATATTTTCTTTTTGAGTAAGTAATTTATTGTTGAAATTAAAAGAAGAATTTCCTGAATAAATATAGGAAGGGGAACGGTTTACGTTTTGAAAGCTCACCTGCACATCGCCTAGCTTTTTATTCAGGGCACGGGTGAGAGATGCATATACATTGAAGTCCGCGGCATTAAGCCCTGTAGCATAAAATTCTCCATTCAGGTTGGCATCCCATTTTCTATTCCTGGTTTTATTACGATATTCTCCATGCAACACGACATTATAAAAATTCTTTTTGCCCGAATAAAAAAATCCAGAGAAATTTTCTACCCGTAATCCGGCTTCTATATATTGGCCCTGGTTCTTGGTTTCGGGAAATTGCCTGATCACAAAATCGTTAGAAACGAATTTCCACCGGTCTTTTACTAAAAAATTAAATCCGTTTGTCGTAGGGTGGAGTGCCGTGTCATAATATTGTTGATAGTAGGCGGAATCGGCTTGTGCAAACTGTTGGGAATTTAAAGTATCTCTAAATTCATACGAAGAAGAAGTGTAGGTGATGGTATGTTGAAAACGTAATTTGGGATAAAATAAATATTCGGTTGTACTGTCATTGATAATAATAGAATCCTTTTTTCCAAGATCGTAGCTCTGCCTGAAAAACACAGTAAAGTTGTTATATAAGTTGCCTGTACTTATTGTAGTAGAAAAAACATTTTGAATGAGTGACGTATCATTTCCCAAATTCACCGGGATAGCAAGCCTGTTTTTACGGTTGGGATCCTGCAGAAATGAATCGGCTACAATACCGCCGTTCTCTGAAGATCCCAATTTATTTCCCAGGAGAACAAAATAAGAGGAATATCTTTTTCTTTTTCCCTGGTAATTGGAAAAAAAGCGATAATTATTATGATTGGTATTTTGGGTTTGGAAAAACCCGGGTGATGAGATCAGGCGATACTCAATTCCTACATTCCAATTGGGTTTTATATTTTGTGTTTGAAGAACTTTTACCACTTGCTCTTTTGCTGAAGCCAAAAAATAACTTAGCTCTGTATAAGGGCGCGTCGTTTGAAAAAAACGGGTATTGTCTATCGTATATTTATATACATCGAACGCGCGAAAGCCTGCATCCCATCCGGCTTTTAGCAATGGTGTAAATAAAACAGGGTAAGCAGCATTACCATTATTACCGAGCGTAACATAAGCATCGGGAACCGTATATACCTTTCCAAAATCATTGATAGAAGAATCAAGGTATTCTCTCGTTAAAGAATTGAGATGATGATAAGAAATGGTGATAGAATCTTTCAGGTCATCACGGTGTTCAAAGCCAATGGTATCACCTTTAGAGGAACCGCCCGAATGTGACAAACCCTGTAAATTAGAAAAGGCTCCTGGTAGTTGGGAATAGGAATACTGAATACAAAAAATATAAATTAACAATGCAACAAATTTCTTTGCAGGGTTACTTACAATAAATATTTTTTGAGGAATGAACATGTATTAAATTCTTACAATTGTGCTATTAATTGTTTAAATATCAACGTAAGCCTGGGTTCTGCATCTTTTGCCGCCTGTAATACTTCGAGATGAGTAATGGTATTTTCTTCTTCTCTTATCCCCACATCTGTGATCACACTCATTGCAAAAACGGGCAACCCCAGATGCACCGCAGCAATCACTTCCTGCACAGTACTCATTCCCACTGCATCGCCACCAAGCAAATTCAACATTTTATATTCTGCTCTGGTTTCAAACGTGGGCCCGGTAACTCCGGCATACACGCCTTCTTTTAATTGAATTTTATTTTCAAGCGCTATTTTTTTTACTTTTTCGATTAAATAATTTTTATAAGGCTCACTCATGTCCGGGAAACGAGGTCCTAACTCATCTTCATTTTTCCCCAATAAAGGATTTACGGTAAGCATGCTAATGTGATCCTTTATGATCATCAGGTCACCCACTTTATATGAAGTATTTAATCCTCCGGCGGCATTACTGATCAGCAAAGTTTTGATCCCCAAAAATTTCAAAACCCTGATTGGGAAAACCACTTCTTCGGTGGAGTAGCCTTCATAATAATGAAAACGGCCGGCCATGGCAACCACTTTTTTACCGCTCAAATTTCCAAAAATTAATTTACCACTGTGCCCTTCTACTGTACTTACCGGAAAATGAGGAATATCATTATAAGGGATTTTACATTCCACATCTATTTCATCAGCAAAACTTCCAAGCCCGCTTCCAAGAACAATGCCCACAAGGGGTTGACCGCTGTATCTTGTTTTTATAAATTCAACCGCATCATAAATTTGTTTCAGCATAAGCAAATTTTAAAAAAAGTAGCGTCAAAGATAAGTGAAGATACGCTTAGAAAGATTTAGGAGGTTTGAGGGTTTTCGTTATTCATTCCTTAAAAATATGGCGGTTATGATATGAGTTTATGGATATAAAAACCGTGCGTTTCCTTCAATACACATAATCTTACAAGTCCCTTCGTCGCAGTTTTTCCGGTATTTGTCTCTTTTTTTATGAAATGGATGATTATTATCCCTAAGTTTGAAATCATTTTATAAAAGAAGAGTTCAAAGAATTATGGAAAAAGCATGGTACTCAAAAAAATGGATGACAGTTCTTTTTCATGTGGCCGCATGGATACTTTTATTTTCATTGCCTGCATTGTTGCGCAGTTCCCACAATCCAAATGAAGCGAAATCTCCCGAACAGGTGAATACGACTATCATTTTTTTTATACAACTCGTAAGTGATGCAATCTTAATCGCTTTTTTCTATTTACATGCTATCGTTCTAATACCAAAACTATTGTATAAAAAGAAATATCTTTTATATAGTTTATCAATCCTCGCATACTTTTTTATTTATGTCGTGGCCATGTGGATACTATGGGATAATTTCCCTAAACCAAAATTTAATTTCTCATTTGAAGATCATCTTTTTATCAGTATATTTATTTTCATATTCATTCTTGCATGCAGTACTGCTTACAAAACTATCAGGGATAAATTTATCGCAGACAGGCTGGCAAAAGAAAAAGAAACCGAGCATCTTAAAACAGAATTGTCGCTTTTGCGCTCACAAGCCAGCCCTCATTTTATGTTCAACATATTGAACAATATGGTAGCTCTCGCGCGCAAACAATCTGACGAACTGGAGCCTTCACTTATTAAGTTTTCTTCTTTAATGCGCTACATGCTTTATGAAACTGAGGAAGAAAAAGTTTCTTTGGAAAATGAAGAAGAATATTTGCAAAGCTATATTGACCTGCAGCAACAAAGACTGAGTAAAAAAGTAGTGGTGAATGTAAATATGTGCAAGGCGGATAAAATATATGAGATTGATCCGATGTTGCTGATTCCTTTTGTAGAAAATGCATTCAAACACGGAAGTGGTTATATTGAAAATCCCCGGATTGATATTGAACTAAAGGCGCTAAATAATATGCTGTATTTTCGTGTAAGCAACAAATATGATCCCACAATGCAGCAGGTAAAAGACAAAGCCAGTGGTATTGGTTTGGCAAATGTGCGCAGAAGATTGGATCTTCTGCATCCAGGAAAATACAAACTCGATATCACTACTGATAACGGCCTGTTCACAGTTTCCTTACAAATAAATCTTGCATCATGATACGTTGCCTTGCAGTTGATGATGAGCCATTAGCGTTGGAATTACTGGAAGATAATATCAGCAAAATTCCTTTTCTGCAACTAATAGCCTCTTGCGACAATGTAATGGATGCGATGAAAATAATGCAGGAAGAATCTATTGACCTCATATTTTTGGATATTCAAATGCCAGGACTTACCGGTTTGCAGTTTATTGAAAGTATGACCGAAAAGCCTATGATCATTTTAATAACTGCATATAAAAAATTCGCACTGGAAGGTTTTAATCTTGATGTAACGGATTACCTTGTAAAACCTGTACCTCTCGACAGGTTTATAAAAGCTTGCAACAAAGCGAAGCAATTATTTGAATTAAAATCCAGTCACAAAAATGTAACTTCCTCATCCACTCCCGGTTATTTTTTTGTAAATGCCGATTACAGCCTTCTTAAAATAACACGTTCGGATATTATATATATTGAAGGCCTTAAGGATTACATTAAGATACACCTGAAGAATTCACAGCATCCTGTGGTAACGCGGATGCCGATGAAGACCATTGAAGAAGAACTGCCTGCTTCAGAATTTATACGGATCCATAAATCTTATATCGTTTCAGTTTCTTTTATTACGGCTATACGAAAATCAAGCGTATTTCTTGATTCACTGGAGCTCCCTCTCAGCGACACTTATCGCGATGCCGTTAGTGCTATTACAGGGAAATTATAAAAGCGTTTCTCAAATAATTCATATTCAAAAAAGGATAAATTGCCATTGAAAGTGATATTTGCAAATAAAAACAACGGTTAGTGAGATCATTCTGCAAAAGCTTACAAAGAATTACTGGATAACAAAGAATAAATTATGCCGCTTGATATCTGGAGGTTGTACTAACTCTAAGAACTACAACGTGTGCCCCACTATTGTAAGTATTGAGTTTTTTAATAAAATAAGATTAACTAAAACTATACGGCAAAAGCTCATCTAAAACGTTAGAGTTTGAAAAATAAAAAAGTCCATTTTCTAATTGTTCTTTTGGAATTCTAAGAACAACTTCTTGAGTGATATCTTTAACATTTAAACCATCATTTAGTTTTTCCGTTACCAAATAAATTGCCTCAACGAAATTCTTATTTACTTGTTTAGCATCATAAAAAGGTTGGTTGTGTTTATGTAGATCAACGCCTTCACCGTCTGTATTTTTAAATTTAAGTATGTAATTTCCTTTAGAAATATTTTGAAGGCTATTATCAGATGGATGAATGTGTTGCCAAATTTGGTTCATATTTTTTATAGTGAGGCTTCAAACTTTATGCCTACTCTTTGGATTGCCATTTTGTCGCTAATTGAAAAAGGAATCTACTTTAAAAAGTTTGCGACAGTTATGCTATCTTTTTTGCACAATTCTTACTTGTTAAAGCGCTTTCCGGAGTCTATACGGAGGTATTTTTATCATTAAAATCACATTCTCTCTGAATGAAATATCCCTAATGAAAAATTTACACTTTACTCCTCCTTTACTTTGTGTTGAAAATTGCTAAAGCAGAAATCTAATTCCACAAAAGGGTCAATACAAAAATTTATTGTTCCATAACTTGTGCTTAAACTTTTTAAATCCTCAATTATACCTTTTCCAAATCTTTTCTTATATTCTTTTGCAAACAATTCACAAGACGCTTTATCCGTACGAATTCCACGTAGTAATTCGGGGATGTCCTTATTTGGAACTGAAAAGAGTTTCTTTCTCTATTTAATAATAATATTATGAAGCGCATTTAAATTATGCTTAATTGAATCAGGGACTTTTGTATTAACATCTTCATCTCTATTAGTATTCTCTGAAACTCGAAAAAATAAGACTGTATTTTCATAAATATCAAATCCAAGATTACTTAAACCATCTAAAGCTATTAGGATAAAGGAAATTAAAATTAAAGTTACACTTGTAGTAATCAAAACGACGAAATTTTCATTCTTATAAGAGACAAATGGATTGATAAGTCCGAAAGCCAATAAAGACCATCCAGCATATTTTATAACAACTGAAAATATTTTTAAATATTTGACCTTTTTCCATAAAACTGATTTTAAATTTAATGCATTAAATGATTTTTTATTTTTTTTGAAATGAGGCATAAAATTGATTTATGGAAGAAGAAGGATATGACTTAGAAGGACAGCCTGCGTATAAAACAAAAACCTTGTTGTCATTAAAATAATATTGTGCTGTATATGTTACCACAAATTCTTTATTTTCAATTTTTAATGTTTTATAAGCCCTCAGTTTAAAAACGGTTCCATATTCATTCTTATCAGATTCCAATCCTGCATAACTTAATCCATTATTTGTAACATACTTCTTAATCATATTTTTCATTTCCTTTTCATCTTTTATCTGTCCATTTAATATTATAAATTCTGCTTTCAAAAAGGTTTGCTCGGAATCAATTTCTATCTGTGCAAATTCAGCTGTTTTTAAGTTTCCACTTGGATCGTTCAAAGCACGTTCGGATGAAATTTCAGGTTTATCAGGAAATGTAACCCTGAATGGGCATTCTGATGGAGAATAATTAAATTCTTTAGACAAATTATCATTAGATTTCTGAAAATCATATTCGGGTTTAGAGTAAATTCTTTGGCGATTTCCTTGGCAGCTAGTTATTAAGATCATTAAAATGGCTAGTAAATATTTCATACTTATCTTGTTAATTGAAACAAATATAGTTATATTCTATTATGATGGATTTTTTAAAAAATTGTCAATCTCATTGCGAGCTTTTCAATTTTTGCATATCGCGAAACCCAGAAAAGTTAGAATAGGTTTCTTGTCTATTTTGTTTTTAGCCATACTTGAAATAATGCATTAGCGAAACCTGCAATAATAGAAAAAAGTAACCCAAAGCAAGCTATAATTATGTAAAATAAATACGGATGTCGATTACTAAAAATGGTTTTTTTAACATAAAACTCATTCCATTCCATGCGTGGAATTACTTCAACTTCCCCTCTGGATTCCATTTTAAAAGCTATGTTTTCTAACAAATCCAGAATGCTTAAAACCATCTTTTGATTCCTTGTTTATGAAGTCTGTTAAATCTATAAGACTATGTTTTTGAAGTTTCCTGTTTATAAGAGGTATTAATCTTTTGATTTCGTTATTAACTTCTGCTTCTGTTGGAGTATAGAAACCCATAATCAATAAATTTGAATAAAAAATATTATAAAAGAAATTTAAATAGTGTCTTCATTCGCTGTCTCTTCCTTATACAGTTTTCAATTAATAAAGTTAATCTACAAATTTTAATTTTCAATTAATAACAAAGTAGATACTATCTCTAAAGTTAATAGCTCTATCCTTTTTTCTTCCTCTTAGCGATACTTCTGTTTATCCTCATTTGGTAAAAGTTTTTTGATACTACCTTCTGCGAAATATAAAAAAAAATTATTTTTTAAAAAATTATTTAGATATTTGTCTAAATATACAATTATCTAATAACCTTATGAACCTACTTTTCAAAGCCTTGAATGATACTACCCGGAGGAAGATACTTGAATTATTGAAAAAGAAAGACCTGACTGCAGGAGAAATATCAGATCATTTCGAGATGTCAAAACCAAGCATTTCCCATCATCTTGATTTGCTTAAACAGGCAGGATTGGTGGAATCAGTGAAAGAGGGTCAGTTTATTTATTATTCATTAAACACCACCGTTATGGATGAGATGGTAAAATGGCTGATGCAATTCAAAACAAAAAATAAATAAACAAATATGAACAACAAATATTTTTTTAGAAACAGTTTGATAATCCTAATTGCCGTTTTGCCCGTTATTTATCTTGCCTATGTTTATAACTCTTTGCCAGCTACTGTTCCCACTCATTTTGGGCTCGATGGTAAAGCAAATGGATATAGCGCTAAAAGTGATCTTTGGTTCTGGGTAATACTAATAAATCTCATTTCAATAGGAGTCTATTTCCTGATAAAAAATCTGCCTAAAATTGATCCTAAAAAAACGGCTAAACTTTCTACCTCAGCGTTTCATAAAATAGGATTTGGCGTTGTTATTTTCATGTCTGCACTCAGTATTTTGATTATCTATTCAGGACAAAGCGATCAAAATAATTTTATTAAATTATTTTATCCGCTAATGGGGCTATTTTTTATTTATGTGGGCAATCTCATGCATAGTATTAAACCTAATTATTTTGTCGGCATCCGTGTTCCCTGGGCTTTGGAAGACCCTTCCAACTGGCAAGCTACACATCAATTAGGAGGGAAATTGTGGGTTGCCGGCGGCCTTGCAATTACTATTTTAACCTTACTATTATCTCAAAAAGCAGCGGGTATTGTTTTTATAATAATAACGGCGCTGCTCGTAATCATTCCAATCAGTTATTCCTATTTGTATTTTCAAAAACGTAAATCACATTCATGAAAACAGCTTTTCTATTTTTCATATTAAACTCGACAATAATTCTTATTTCCCTTTTTTAACCTGATAAAGATTAAGGCAGTGCGAAGAAAAGAAAAGTCATTTCATTGATCGCAAACCTATCGTATTTCCTTCTGTATCTTCTACCAGGGCTATAAAACCATAATCTCCAATATCCATTTTCGGACGGATAATTTTGCCTCCGGCAGCTTCCACACGACTTAATTCTGCATTAATTTCTTCAGAAGAAAAATACACCAAAGTTCCACCCATACCAGGTTTTACCATATCAATTTTTACCAATGCGCCTCCTATATCTAATCCATTTTCACCAACGGGAAATGTTGCATATTCCATTTCAGAATGCCTGTCACTATTCATCGGAAGATCCGTCAATTCATATCTAAATACTTCTGTGTAAAATTTTTTTGCCCTCTTAAAGTCTGAAGTATAAATTTCAAACCAGTTAATTACGCTTTTCATTTCATTTTAATTTTGAATTGATTTAATTAAGCAAAATTAGCTTTGCCTAATAGAATAATAGTCATCTTTTTACTAATCATTAAGTCTGTTCTCGATATCCATTCGCTCATACAAAATTCTAATAATTTCAATGGTATCATTTAAGACTCTGTAGAAAATAAGATGAGATTTAATTTTTGAGGCACGGTAACCTTTTCGAACATGCTCCATAGACTTACCTGAGTTAATATTTCTACAGATGTAGTTGATTTCATCAAATATTAAATTGTAATAGCGATCGGCTTTTTCTACAGACCATTTTTCAACAGTATAAAGCCAAATTTCTTCCAGATCTGCAAGTGCTTTTTTGCTAATTACAAATGGCAATGGCTTCATAAAAACTTTTTGTGCAAATTCTTTAAATGCGTCTTTTGATCAAAGTTCTTTTGAAATCCGCTTCTCTCTCCGCGTATAAGCGCTTTATTAAGATCTTTCATTTTGGATTCTTCTGCTTCTAAAAGTCTTAAAGCCGTTCTGATTACTTCGCTTGCAGAATTGTATTTGCCTGATGATATTTTTGTGGAAATAAATTCCTCAAAGTGTTCACCTAATAAGATGGAAGTGTTTCGTGCCATTTTATACTTTTTATAAAAATACCAATAATTGGTATTTATTCCAAAAAACAGACTTTAATATTAAACGGAAGTAATATTTTGGGGAAACACAAATGAGTGTCTGCCAAAATAATACATCCATGAAAAATCATTGAAGTTGATTTTGGTGTATTACAAAGAATGAAAATTAATCTTTGATAATTCTCTTCACAAAAAATATCAAAATATAAACTTGCCCTATTTCTTTGTTTACTGAAATTAATTAAAACAGGTTTATTTCGATTCCTTTTCTTCTCTTTCAACAGTTATTGAACATTCGCCAATTAACGCTGCCAAAGCGCCTACAGCAGCCAGCACGGGTGCAACCACAGCACCTACCACGCCAATTGTTAATGGAAAAGTCATTAATTCTTTTCCGTATTTATCAGTTATTGTTATCCTTCGTACATTACCTTCTTCGATCAGTTCTTTTACTTTTTGAAGCAGGTGTTCACCATTAATGGTAAAGAATTCTTTTGCTTTCATTTTAAAAATTTTTAATTGTTTTATAAATAATTCTTTATTCTTTTCTATAAACTGCAATTATTGTTTTTTCCCCATGGAACGAATTGGAAGTTTGTGTATCATACAGAATTTGACCATCATAAGATAAGGTCCAGGTATCATGGCTTGTAAACTCATTACTTCTGCCGTTATAATTAAAGGTCACTTTTGAATCCACAAAAAGCGTATCTCCGTTTTGGGAAAGATGTGCTGAAACCATGCGGGGAACTTTACCATACGGGGCTTTGAAAGCCTTTTCTTTTCCATCCATTGTTATTTGTTCCTCTATTATTGTTGGGTCACTGTATTCAGAGACCATCGTATTTTTTATGTCAATTTCATTATCGTTTTGAGTAACTGTCAATCTATAAGGAATACCCGCGGTTCCTGAAGTACCGAGAGTGCTTGCATCTTCATCAAATTTCCATTCACCTGAAAAACCCGCTGAGTTTTTTACAACTAAGGGTAAAGGATCAAGCCCGGCTATTATACGATAAGGAGCTATAGCTTTTCTGTAAGCATAATCCTCCAGGCAAAGAACATGGGAATCATTGATCAGTTTTTGAAATTCTTTTTTAGTTGTATTACGAACCATTCCCGCCCAAATTACATAATACGTCCATTTGGGCTGCCGCTTGATTACATCGGTTGTGGGAGGGTTTCCTACTTCTCCCAACGCGATAGGTTTTCCGTTCGCCAGCGCTAATAAACTGTCATAATAATTTTGATTAAAATCACTTCCGTAAACGTCGAGTGATGCGATATCAAAATATTTATCTCCTACATAAAAATTAGTAAATTTTCTTTCGGGTGTGGTTGGCCTGTCCACGTTCCACATCCAGATAAGGTTATTTAGTTTATGGTAATTCACCAACTTGTCAAACAATTGGCGGTAAAGTTTTACTGTGCTGTATTTATCCTGGATTACCCTTCCTCCCCACCAAAACCAATTGCCATTCATTTCATGATAAGGCCGCCATACAATGGGAACGTGCGCGTCCTGTAATTTTTTAAGATACACCGCAATAGTATCTACCTGCTTGCACCAATGTTTATACAACGCGGTACCAGGCGTTAAGATGTCTTTAAATTGTTGATCTAACAATCTACCTTGTACGCTTTCCAGCTTCGCAGAATCGGCGCCGGGTAATGGTTGAAAAGTTACAGGCTCATCCGCTGTTGGCGGAACGGCATGCCAGCAAATAGTAATAATGGAACCTAGTTTATTTTGCTTTATAACTTCATCCACAATTTTTTGCCGTGCCTTGTACGAATCTTTATCGCCACCTAAAGCAAATCCCCAATCGGTGCTGTAAACCACGGGAGTTTTACCCATATATGCAGCAGCAAATTGGGAATTTTTTTCCTGGATATTGGGAAAGTTGTGTTGCCCGGTCATAAGATATTCGCCCGAAATACTTTGAAAATATTTCAATAAAGCCCTTGCTTCGGGGGAAGCATTTTTGGTTACAGGCTCTATCGAACATTTTTGAGCAGTGACCATATTTAAATTAATAAATAATGCAGATAGAAAAAACAAGATTATTTTTTTAAACGTTCTCATATCTTTTGTTTTTTGGAATCAACAAATCAATTATAAATTTTACAACTAATAATTAAAGATTTCAATCATAGAAAAATGTTTCGTCAACTTTTTTTATAAATATCCCAGCTTCTTCAAATAAGCAATCCATTTTTGATAACCGCCTCCGTTTGGTGTAAGGTGCAATCCTTCAAAAGTATATTTTGCATCCATCCTGCCTTGTTTATCAGTAAAAAGATCGTGAATATTTACATAAGGAACCTGCAATTCTTCCGCTACCTTTTTAATGAGTTTGTTGGTAGCGAGAATATGGACCTGCTTATCGTAATGCTGCGGAAAGTTTGGTAAATCAGGATTTACGGGCATGATGCTTTCTACATAAATTTTGGTTGACGGAGTTCCCTGCTGCAGTCGCGTTACTATTTTTCGAATATTATCAGCTATTACCGCATCGGGAATATCTTTTCCAATATCATTTATTCCGATCAGCAGGAAAACTTTGGAAGGTTTTCTTTTGATGATATCGTCTAAGCGATCCAACACTCCAAACGTAATATCCCCGCCAATTCCCCGATTGATAACAGTAGTATCATTCAGTAATTTTTTCCACTTACCCATCTCCGTTATACTGTTTCCCAGAAAAATAATCCTGCCGGTAACTAAAGGTTGATTTTCAAACATCCCCTTTCGTTGGATATAGTGGCTTTCCATAAATCCGGTAGTATCAAAAAGATGTTCATTGGTTACCTGCGATAAACAAAAAGACGGTAATAGTAAACCAACAAATAAGAGAGATTTTAATTTTTTCATAATGATTAATTGATAACACTTATTGTCTCTGAGGATTTAATATCTTTTGATGATGCACCCGTCATTACTTTATAATTACCGGGCTCAACCACCCACTTACTGCTTTGTTCGTCATAATAAGCAAGATTTTTAACCGGGATGCTTAACGTTACGGTTACTTCCTTACCTGCCGGAACCATTACTTTTTTAAATGACTTTAATTCCTTTTCAGCCCTCTCAACTTTCGAATCCAACTTACCTATATATAACTGAACCGTTTCTTTGCCGTCAACCTTACCCGTGTTTTTAACTTTAGTAGTTACATTTATTGTCTCATTTAATTTATAATCTTTTTTGTCAGTATGTAATGGCGAATAAGCAAAATTGGTGTACGATAAACCATAACCAAAGGGATATAGCGGAGTAATGTTTTTAGTATCGTACCAACGGTAACCTAACAGGATTCCTTCTTTATAAATTGCGGTCAGGCTATCACCGGGAAATGTGTGAAGATAATGTGCGGGCGACTCGTCCAGTGAAACAGGAAAGGTAAAAGGTAATTTACCGGAAGGATTTACTCTACCAGTCAATACATCCGCTAACGCGTGGCCTCCTTCGGAACCATTGAACCATGACCACACAATTGTATGATTATCCTTTTTTATTTTATTGATATCATAAGGTGCCCCGCCGATAATTACAACAATCGTATTGGCATTAGCAGCAGTAACTGCATCCACCAACGCCTGTTCTCCAAACGGAAGACTCAGGTCTTTTCGATCACGGCCTTCGCTCTCGTAATCACGATTACCACCAATAAACAAAATAGCTACATCACTGCTTTTGGCCGTATTAACCGCTTCCTCTATCAATGCTGAATCGGGCTTGTTTACATCCACATCTTTATCATTTTTATTTTTTTGCCTCGGGTTTATCATACGGGCGCGGTAACCCTGGGCAAACTTAATGTTAACCGTTTTCCCCAAAGCATTCTGAAGCCCTTGCAATGGAGTGATCTCGTATTTTGCTTTTACACCGGCGCCAAATCCGCCCAAATGATTCATGTGAGTCGCGTTATCGCCTATAACTGCAATTGTTTTAAGGCCTGCTGTCTTTAAAGGCAAAAGATGTTTATCATTTTTTAAAAGTACTATCGATTCTGATGCTATATCATAAACAGTCTTACTGTGTGCAGGAGTATTGAGTGATCCTGAAGGACTGTTTTTGCTTAATGAAGTTTTGTAAAGAACCCACAATATGCGGTGGACCTTATCATCAATTGTTTTTTCACTTACTTTACCGGCTTTTACAGAATCAAGCAAAGGGTTGGCAAAATAATAATTATCATATGGAGGCCGTGATCCCATTTCAACGTCAAGCCCGTTATTAGCTGCGTTTACTGTGCTGTGTGTGCCACCCCAATCAGAAATTACAATCCCTTTAAAACCCCATTCACCTTTTAAAATGATATTGAGCAGGTAGGCATTTTCAGAACAATATTCCCCGCGCACCTTATTGTACGCGGCCATAATGGTCCATGCATTACCTTCTTCTATTGCAGCTTTAAAAGCCGGCAGATATATTTCCCGGAGGGCCCGTTCGCTCACCTCCACATTTATGCTGCCCCTTTCTGTTTCCTGGTTATTTAACGCAAAGTGTTTAACACAGGCAGCTACATGCTGGCTTTGAATTCCCTTTATTGCGGCTACTGCTAACTGTGAATTTAAAAAAGGATCTTCAGAATAATATTCGTAGGTGCGCCCTCCAAGTGGTGTTCGGTCAATATTGATTGCAGGAGCAAGCAGCACATTTTTGTTACGTGCCCTTGCCTCTTCACCAATTGCAATACCATACCTGTTGGCTAACGAAGGGTTCCAGGTGGCCGCTATTGCAGAGCCATTTGGAAAGAACGTTGCCGAGTCGGTAGTAAGATTGGCCGGCGCCCATCCATCTCCGGGCTTCAATTCTTCGCGGATGCCCAAAGGCCCGTCATCAGTAGATAATCCCGGAATACCAAGCCGTTCCACGCCACTGGTCGTAAATATGGAATTAGCATGGAGCATGGAGATTTTTTCTTCAAGTGTCATCTTTTTTACCAGTTGATCGATCTTCGCTTCTGTTGCTGCATCATTATTTTGTGCGAAGGCATTTCCAAATAAGATGAAGATGAAAGTGCATGTGAGAATAAACCGGGAAAAATTAATTTTCATGTAAGTGTGAGTTTTTTATTAATTGGTTTTATATAAATGTTAAGTGCTGATTTGTTTTAATTACTTCATCAAAATTTGGCAGCACATTTATTTCAAATTAAATCCTTCAATTGTAACAGCAGGTACCTCTCCCCGCGTGTCTTCATTTTTTAATTCCATTTGAATCGTGCGGTCTTCCCCCGGCAAAAGCGTGATATAATTGTCATTGTAAATAACCGGCAAAATTCTTTTTCCATTTTCTGCGCCCACTACTTTCAGCCTTATGTTAAAAGCAGGATATTTTGTACGGTTTATTAGAGTCGTGGTAAGAAACCATTGTCTTCCTTTTTTGTAAACATTCGTAGTGATATGCAGCTTTATTTTCGGAAGGTTCATCAACTCTTTCAAATCTCCCATTCCCCATGTTGAATCCTGGTTAGCCCCGCGTAAATAAAGATTTTGAGAAATAAGGTGGTTACCTTTTGTAAGATTAAGTCTTATAAAATAAACACTGTCAATCCCTGTTGGTCTCACGACAGGCAAAACAGCAACCGTACTATCTTCAGGGCAATTTAATTCCATGTCTTTTCTATACTTTACAGTGCCATCCAAATTTACTAACTGCAAACTTGCGGTTAATCCCGAACCATCAGCAGTTGCATAATTAACTACTTCAATGCTATCGCTGGAAGGGTTCCATTGAATATGCAATGGCTCGCACGCTTTTTTGCTGGCAAAATAAGCAGCCGTAGGGTCAAAATAATAATCGTAAGTCTGCCAGGTTAATGAAGGCCATGCCGGATGGCTCATCCAAAGCAAAAGGCCCATCCTGTATTTTGCTTCGGCTTCAAACATGGCGCGGTACCCCTGGTATTCTACCCAATGCGCCAGGCTTAGCCAATCTTTCATATCATTTACTTTCCCAAAAGATTTTTCAATGGCTGCATTAAAATTTTCTCCTCTTTGCGCTCCTTCTAAAGTAAAATCATGAAGTCCCCAATCAGCAGACTGTGGCCATATATCGGCTTCCGGCATCATTTGTTTAAAGCTTTCATACGTTACAATATCGGGCATGCCCATTTCGCTGTGCAATGTGGTAAGCGCTCTTTTATTTTGAAAATAAGATTTCAGTGGCATTAACCCATAAGGGCCACCACCGCTAACAGTTCCAAATGCGGAGTTGGGAATATACTTTATTCCGGGAGCTAATACCGGTAAATCCTTATCAATAGCCGCTTGTATCTCAGGCGGGGGATTGCCCTCGTTACGCCCAACATAAATTCCTATTGAAGGATGATTACGTATTTTCTTTACAAAGTCTTCCATGTTTTTAATAAACATATCCGGATAATAAGGGTCGGGGCCATCGGAAGGATTTGCCAACCAGAAATCCTGCCAAACCATGATACCATATTTATCGCAGGCCTGGAAAAATTCATCATCGCCTATCTGGCCTACCCAATTACGGATCATGGTAAAATTCATTTCTTTGTGGTAGCGAACCGCAATATCATATTCACGCCCGCGGTAACGAAGCATGTCTTCGCTAAAACCCCAGTTGCCGCCAAAAGGGACAAACCGTTTTCCATTTACATACATTCTTAAAGCACCGCCATTTTCTGTATAAGACATTTCACGGATTCCAGTTTTAAATGTTTTTTCGTCTGACTGGTTTCCGTCATCCGTAACAAAAGTCAGCTTTACATCGTAGAGATTTTGATTTCCATATCCGTTGGGCCACCAAAGTTTCGGATGGTTTATTTGTAAAGATGGATTGGTGGAAGGATCCAATTTAATGGTTTTTGTTTCGGAAGCTTCTAACGTTACTGGCTGCTCAAATGCAATGTAACCAATCATTCCATGCAATTTCCCTGTTACTGTTTTTGCACTATGGTTCTGAAGTGTTACTTCTACATTTACTGTAGCTGAAGTAGTATCAGGAAGTGGCAATTTAGAAGAAACAAAAGGATCGGTAATAGTTACCGGGCCGCTTTGGGATAAATACACATCATTCCAGATCCCTGTGTTGCGTCCGCGGATAGTGGGTATCCAGTCCCAGCCGATTGACGCATGAAAAGTAGGATTATCGCCGCCCAGTTCTCCGCCATTTGCATCTGTACTCACACGATTTTGTTCTGTTGGAAAACCTGGTGTATCATTTTTTATAACTTTTACGGCAAGTACATTTTTTCCTCCGGAATTAAGTAATTCTGAAACATCAAATTTTCCCCGTATAAAAGCGCCATTTATGCGTCCAAGATCGTGGCCATTTAAATAAACTTCTGCTTCCCAGTTAATACCATCAAAATTGAGGTACATCCTTCTTCCTTTGTATGAAGGAGGTGTTGCAAATTCATCGCGGTACCAAAAATCAGCATAGAAATAAGAATCAGAAACAGCAAATTGATTTTTGCCAAAATTAGGATCGGGCACTGCGCCATCATTTAAATAACTTACCAATGTAGTAGCTGGTACTGTTCCGACAAGCCAATTATTATCATTAAATGAGGGACTGGAAATTTCATTGCCATCCTGCTGTACAAGCGATGCACGTTGTAATTTCCATGAGCCGCCATCAAGATTATCTTTTCCATCTTTTCCCATTTTTGCTTCGGCATGCGCCACAGGAACGGGGTCGCCTTTTCCCATAACTTCCATCTCGCTTAAAATATACCCATCCTGCTCTGAAACCGGCTTTGTCATTAGTACACGCACATATCTTCCCTTTATTTCTTTTGGCAATTTTATATCTTCATTGTTGCTTCCGTTAGAAGGCAATGCGGCAATTTCTTTCCAATTAGTTGCATCATCAGAAACCTGTAACGATCCGGTTAATGCCGCTTTTATCCAATCAAGTTTTAAGTCATTAAAAGAACAAACCGCTCCCAAATCTACATAAACCCATTCTTCACCAGAGCCGGCACTTTTCCAGGCGCTGGAAAAATTATATGGGCCGCCAACAGGCGCTGTGCGACCTTGCTTAAACATTTCCAGGTCGCTTACTGACCAGCTTTGAGCAGTAGGATTATTTAAACTCAACCGGTAAAATTTGTAATGAACCGGGTTATTTAATTTGAATGGATAATTTATCAGCCTTCTGTTTGGCGGAGCAAATCTTTTAAAAAATGCCAATTGTGCCGGAGGCATTTTTGAAAGGTCAATATGAAATCTTTTTGCCATACTGGCCATCGCATCTTCGCCGGGAAGGCTGTCGCCGCTGGCTTTGCTAATATCTTCCCAGGTAATTCCGTCATTAGAACCTCTTACGGTTATATCCCAATGTTTAGGTTGCTGAAGCGTATCTATAATAACAGAGCCTGATAAAGCGAGGCTATCTATGAGAGGAATATTGTAGTTTCCCGCCATTTCAATTTGAACCCAGGCATTAGAACCGTCGAATCTTTGCTGCGATGAAGCATGATGATCAAGCAAGTGTTCCCTGCCGTCTCTTTTTAAAGTATCATTATTGCTCGTAATAACGACTAACCATCCGGGAAGTTTACTATCAACAATTCCATCAGTTATTAATTGCGCAGTAAGATTATAATCGTAAGAACTCGACTGATAGGCAGCCCTGTGTAAAGCAAGATTACGGTAATGGGTATTATCAATTTTCATTGAAGGAGAAAAATCTTCCGCGGGATCGCCGGGATATTTTCCTACGCCTCTTGTATATTGCTGGGCATTGGTGCCCGGGATAAGAATAAGGATAAAAGAAAGAAAAAAAGACAGCTTTTTAATTTTTTCGGCAGAAAAAATCAATTGTTTTGAGCGTGATGTAAAATTCATTTTTACAAGCAATTTATGATGAATAATAGAGATTAATTTTCAATGTAAATCTGAAGATGCCTGCACTCACTTTTGCCTCAATAATACTTTTTACATTCAGAAAGTTTACAAGGTATTAAAATATTAATCTCATTCTGAAAAATATATATGGATGGACAAAGCCTGATCATGGTATATAAATTATCTGTCGTTTTTAATGGATAATTTTTACTTTTTCAGCAAAGCAACAAATGATCAATATTTTAAATCAGTCGATATAGAAGCAATCAAACATTTCTTATATATACAACCTTTTTACCGATCATTGAAACTCAAAAATTATATCAAAATTTAACTTCCAGGATATTAAACCCCAAAAGGAAAAGATCAATTATATGGCATCATCACAAAAAGGAAAATGAATTATTTTTAATAATAAAAGTCAATCTCAAAAATAAATTTAGAAAGTAAAAAATTTTATTCAGTAAGAGAAAGAACATTTCCGTCGGGATCCTTGAACCAGGCAACTTTTGCGCCGGAAGGAGATGTCCAAACTCCTAAATCATCTTGCTCAAAAAAACCATATTTTTCGCAATAAACATTGTGTTCGTTTAGGGATTTAATGACAGAAGAAATGTCGTCAACATTCCATCCTAAAACCGTAAAAACCTGTGGCTTTAATTCCTGGACTGTTGTCACTCTTAAAATAGTACCGTTCGCTTCAAATTCCAACGCATAATCGTCTTCAGATAATAATTTCAATCCTAACACATCCCTGTAAAAAGATTTTGCTTTGCCAGGCATTATAGTCGGAACAAAAGCTTTGAGTTTTTTGTTTGCAAGCATGATAAAAAAAATTAGTTGATTTGATATTGATTTAGTGCGTTAAAACGAAGGTTGAAGTTATATCCTTTTGCTGAGATTATTCAGCCGCCAGATTTCTTTTCTACAAATTAAATTTTTATTTATAGAACAAGTTTGTGCCTTATCAATCAACACCAACTACTTGTCAATATGGATGTTTACGTTTCAGTAAGCGAATAAATAACCTCATTTTCTATTTTTCAGTATTGTATAACAGTTATGCGTACGTGGGAAAAAAGAAATTGATAATTGCCAATAAAATATATACTTAAAAGCGAGGACGTTCTTGTTGTCATAGTTTTGTCCCCTGAATTAGTATTGATGATTTTATAGATTGCTCTTTTAAATGTAAAAATTTCTTTCGTTCTTCATCCTGGCTGAAGTTATCAAAATCCTCCTCCGAATCAAATTCCACAAGATGTATCTCGTAAGGTTTCTCCATGTGGCATTCCACAAAAGCATTATCTGACGGCCTTACCCGCAAGAGGAGTCTTCCGTTGTATTTTAAAATTGCGGGCATTGCTACATTTTCAAATTCATCAAAAACTTTCTCCTGCCCTTCTTTAATGTAAATAAGTTGCGTTATAAAGATCATCTTGCTTTTTTTATTTAAAATTATTGTTGTCCGAGATAAAATTTAAGTAAAGGGGGTGGGAAAAATCCACACCTTTTTATTAATCTTGTTGTACCACCAACATAATTAATATGGATAAAATTACAAATT
>Ga0208717_1000006_pt1 | contig 181270 bp, 140 predicted proteins | sample NGESurF53shallow_FD_184489 | JGI IMG/M metagenome (GOLD analysis project Ga0208717, IMG submission 184489) | Arctic peat soil microbial communities from Barrow, Alaska - NGEE Surface sample F53-3 shallow (SPAdes) | ecosystem: Environmental > Terrestrial > Soil > Wetlands > Peat ... | reverse complement strand
CCACTAACAATGGTTCTTAAAAAAGAAAGGCCCCTGTAGATACAGGAGCCAATACCAAAACTAACTGTTCATGAAAAAATTTAATTTAATATCCTATTAAATTTTGAGATACAAAGATAACATGAATCATTTTAATTCCCAATTGGTTTTAACCTTACAATCATTTTAGCACCAGGTAAAATAACTCCATCAATAGACTCCTTATTTTTTTTGTAGCTCTCATCTTTTGTTCCCTGATCATCCTCTGTTCCGGCTTTCCGTTCCTATCTTTTTTGCTCAAAAAACAAAAAAAGGATATACACTACAATCCGGCAGCCTCTCAACTTAATAGTTGATTTATGAATTTTTTATAACTTCTTCTTTAACTTCTTCAAGCAGTAAAAGAGATGGTAGGTTTCAGGCATATAAAAGAGTATAGCATCTTCAGATAGATGTCATTCAAAACTTATAGTAGTATAAACACTTATAAAAAAAATAAAGATTCTGAAAAGCAAAGATTTTATGGTTAAGGGTTTTTTAAAAAATGCGAAACATATCATTGTGCAATTTTAATTTTCCTTTCATAAACAAAATCACCAACCAGAGATATCCAAAAGGGATGAGCTAATATAATTTTATTGATTGCGCAGTACACCCGTCTTATTTCTTTTACGCCTTCGGCAAATAAGCCGTGAGAACTGCACCGGATAAAGTTATTATATAATTGAGATTGGCTCGTTCCTCCCCAAACACAATTACAGGAATATTTTAATGAAAAGACACTCGCACCCCATCCTCCATTCTTCCGGAAGAGGTGCTTGAAAAGATAATTGTGTATCCAGCCTTTTCGCTCCTTCCTTCGAAGCAGTCTTCCCGTTTTCATTCGCAAGGCCAACGCAGCAACAGCAATGGCAGCCTTTACCCCTTACACAAATGCTTGCATCCAAAGCCTGGCACATAGCTGTTCTCCAAAGGCTCATTCCAACGAGGCCTGCTCTCAGTCATTCGCTTCAAAGCAAGATACTTTGACTGATTTAATGTATAAAGACTTTTAATGTCTGATTGATGCTATAAATTTTATTCATACTGATTTCTACAAGATGCCGTGATAGAATATTGCAATTAGTATCAAAAAAATATTTATTAAAAAGGAATGAATTTAAAAACTCATTCATCCATATCTGTCGCAAATTTCTTGACAGGTTTTGGCAAAAGCAACGTCTGCGTCCTGCCAAAATCCAGGGGCAGCACTGGCCACGGGTTTTGCAAAAACAATCTCCACCCCGGTTTAGCCTCCGCCGCGGCGGAGAAAATATTTGTGGGGTAGTATTCTTTTTACAAAAACGTTGCTTTTGCCAAACCCTGTTTCAAGGCCGGGTTGCTACGATTAGAACGAACGAGGCGTATGCCGACTTTAAACATTTATTAAACAATTAAAATTTACAATCATGGAAATGACAGCAAGATTAACAGGTGATGCAAAAATAAGCACCCTGAAAAATGACAAACAGGTGGTAAACTTTAGTGTAGCCATCAATGATAGTTACAAAACAAAAGGCAGTGCGGAAACAACAAAAATTGTAACCTATGTACAATGCGATTATTGGGTGAATCCCGGAATTGCACCCTATCTAACAAAAGGCACATTGGTAGAGTTGCAAGGTCGTGTTGGTGTGAACGCTTATAAAACCAATGATGGCGAAGCCAAAGCCACATTAACCTTTCATGTAAACACAATTAAACTACATGGAAGTGCAGGTGTAAAAAATGAAGCACCGGTTAAAATGAATGCCAAAGCAGTTGCAGTACTTGAAGACGATTTGCCATTTTAGGGCAGAAGGCAAAAGGGCATTAGAAAAATGCTGATGCCCTTTTTTAAAAAAATTATTTTCAAAATATAAAATCAATAATCATGGCACACAATTTAAATTTCAACGAACAAACAGGCAAACACAGTTTCTTTTCAGTAAAAGAAAAAGCCTGGCATGGCCTGGGACAAATAGTAGAAGGCTATCCAACAAGTGCAGAAGCACTAAAATTTGCAGGACTTGATTATACAGTTGCCAAAAGAAAACTGTTTACGTTTGATAATGAAAACGAAATAGCAAATGAGGATATAGAAATCAAAATTCCTGAAATTGAAGTCCTCAATTTTTATGCAACTATAAGAACAGACAATGAAACTGTTTTAGGTGTTGTAGGTAAAGATTATGAAGTGGTGCAAAATATGGATGCTTTTAGTTTCTTTGATGCTATTGTTGGTGGTGATGGCATACAATATGAAACCGCAGGAGCATTAGGTAAAGGAGAAAGGATTTTCATTACTGCTAAATTGCCCAATTATATTAAAGTGGGTAATGATGATCTGATTGAGCAGTATTTGTTTTTAACTACTTCGCATGATGGTAGCGGCAGCATTACCGCAGCTTTTACACCCATAAGAATTGTTTGCAACAATACTTTGAATGCAGCCCTTCGCCACCATAGCAATGCTTTTAAAATAAGACATACAACGAATGCAAAAGAACGTTTGGAAGAAGCCCGCAAGCTAATGGGAATTGCCAACCGGTTAAGCAATGAACTTGAAGGAATTTTTAATCAATGGGCTAAGATTCGTATTACAGACCCCGAAGTGAAAAAGCTGATTCAAATGGCTTTAGTACCCAGCAAAGAAGTGTTGAAAAATATACAGGATGGTAAAGATGATGAATTATCAACCTGCTTTAAAAATATGACCGATGCAGCTTTTGATTATGCCATGACCAATGAAAGCCAGCAATTGGAAACTACCAAAGGCAGTTTGTTTGGTGCTTATAATGCGGTGACTGGATATTTTCAAAATGTAAGAACTTACAAAAATGATGAGGCAAAACTGAAATCCTTATTACTTGGTGGTACTGGACAATTGAGGACTCAAAAAGCATTCAATCTATGTGAGGATTTTGCAAAGGGAATAGAGTTTTTAAATTAAGATTTGAAGGGTTAAGCTGAAAACCTTACCCTTTTTTTCCATTACTGTTAAAGGCCGAAAACGAGCCGTGCTTTAAGGCGCGGCTCGTTGGTTTAATGCAATATTTTACAATTAAAATTTATCGAGTTTATTTTAAATTAACATAGAATATTTTAAAAGGAATTATTTATTAAATCTTGAAAATGAAATGTTATGGAAAGACAAATGAATTTATTCGCATTAAACGTGGAGGCAGAAGTTGAATTGGTTTACAAAACAAAAGTGAAACAATCTGAAAGACCATTGGTTAAATCAGCCAAAGATTGCTATGAGTTACTAAGTATAATTGAAAGGGAGAAATTATTGTTACCAATGCAAAGGAAATTTTTGTTTTATAACCACACTCCTTTCACCGAAAAACCTAACCTGAGAGAGAGGGGAGAAAATTACTTTTAATGATTGGATTATTTTTTAAATGAGAATCCCCATTATTTGTCGTTTTGCTGGAAAGCTTTCTTGTTGATGGAAAACAAACGGAGTTGATTTATAAAACGCACAAGGGACCCTTGCGTGAAAGGAGACCCGGTCTACCAGAAGCGGTGCGACTTTCTTTTCCGAAATGTTCATCTTCTTATCCGAAAAGGCAGTATTCCTATGTTGTTGATGAAAACGCCAGCAGCAGTCGGTATAAAAAATAGTTTATGGGAATTGTCTCTTCAAGTATTTTATTTTCAGACCACCTTACAATTTATTTTGCAACTCCAGATGGAGTAGGTCTTTTATGTTGTTCCTCAAACTCTTTTATTGATTGTCCATTGTATAAAGCTTTCAGCCTTTGTAAATTATAGGACGGACTGAAGGCATCTACCGTATTCCAAAAATCTATTTTAAAAGCATTGCACAGTGCAATCCTTTCGGCAATAAACTCTTTGTGATCTAATCCCAACTCGTCAAAAAATTCCGGATGGTCTGCCAGGTTTGCATTATCGACCGTTAAAATGTGTTTTAAATCATTAAATTGTTTTTCCGTAAGTGTAAAGTCTGGCATGTGTAGTCAATTTAATTAAAAAATAATTTGTTACTTGATGGGTTTAAAATTGTTTTTTAAAAATACTATTTTTTACTGATTTACTTTTAAAAGATAAAATTCTTTTCAAGTTTATTTTACTTTTAGGAAAGAAAGGGAACACTCAATATTCGGTATGTCTTTTAAAATCAGGCATACAGCCAATGCAAAGGAACGTTTGGAATATGCCCACAAATTAATGGGTATTACTAACCAATTAGGCAATGAACTGGAAGGAATTTTTAATCAATGGGCTAAGATTCGTATTACAGACCCCGAAGTAAAAAAATTGATTCAAATGGCTTTAGTCCCCAACAAAGAAGTGTTGCAAAATATACAGGCTGGGAAAACCTATTCAAGATAAGAGTTCAATTTTTGTCTTCGCGTTTTTAATTTAAAATAGCCTGGGTTTGTTTCTACATTCCCTGTTTTTTTAAATGTGTTTTCAGTCGAAATAAAATGATGAAAAAATAAGCTCTGCATGAAGCAATAAAAATATAACATGAAAACCCAATATGCTGTAACCACTGGTGAACTGGTATGATTTATTACCGGTTTTTTAAAAAATAAAAACTTACCAGATTATGAAGTTTAAAAAATATTTTTTAATGAACTCTAATGCAGCGTTAGTTATCCCTGGAATTGTTTCTACTTTCTCTGTTTTCTTAGATGATAATCCATTCAATTTTTAAATGAATTATCCTCAGGATATTTTTGGAAATAAGCATTGCATTTCGCCCAAAATATCATCACCTGTACATGAAAAGATCAATGTGAAAATTATTGCGGTATCAAGACATATATCAATTTTACGATGAAGAACGGTAGCTATTTTTATTCGCAAACACTTTGCTGAACCTAAATAATAAATTATAATTTAGCTGTTCCAAAAATTAAAACACATGCAGCGTTATCACCTTAAATTCGCTCTTACTTAAGTTTGAGGTTTGAGAAAATTTCTATCTTTGCCATGTAAATACTGCTTTTTAAATCAATCATACCAGTTTGGAAGACCTTTCCCGTGATATTGCCCTTGGCCTGTTTTCCCGCATTGCAGTGGGTGATGAAAAGGCCTATAGCATTATATTTCATGAATATAATGCACGTCTGTTCCATACAGTCCTGAAAATGGTAAAATCAAATACAGAAGCAGAAGAAATTATCCAGGAAACTTTTTTGCGTCTTTGGCTGCGACGTCATACCCTGCCGGAAATTGAGAATCCAATGGGATGGCTTTATACGATTGCTTCCAATCTTGCTCTTGATGCTCTTAGGAAACAGGCTAAAGAAAGGGAGCGATTAAAAATTATGTTGAGCTCACGAAATAGCGATCTACCCGAACCTGATATTGCTTTGTATGGGAAAGAGGTAAACGAATTATTACAGCGGGCGATAAAGCAATTACCACCTTCACGACGAAAAGTATTTGAGCTTAGTCGCAATGAAGGACTGAGCAGGCGGGACATTGCAGAAACGCTGCATATTTCTGAAAGCACGGTAAAAAATCAATTAACCTCAGCGTTGCATTTTATCCAGGATTATATTCAAAAGGAGGGAGCCATCACTCTTCCCGTAACTCTTCTATTGCTGCTTCTGAATTTTTTTTATTTCCGATAGGACTAACCATACTTCTTTGCGTCTCTTAATTGTTGGTTCGTAAAAAGGAAGAGATTTTATTTCTAAAAATTATAAATGGAAGGGAAACAATACTATAAGTCGTTATTGGAAAAATATATGGAAGGGAGCGCTTCTAAAGAAGAAGTAAATGACCTCTTTGAAGAACTGTCTCTGAATGCAGATTCTGCGGAGTGGGAATCTTTAATTACAGAAATTACAATGGCTGCTGCAAGTGATCCGGCTTATAATAAAGAAAGATGGGAACTATTTATCAGCAAAATACTTCGGGAAGGAGAAGAAAGAAAACCTGTTGTTCGTTCCATATCCGGGTACCGGAGATGGTGGTGGGCTGCAGCTTCCGTTATATTATTGATAGGTGTTGGAAGCTATTTTATATTTTCTCATAAGGTTACTAAGCAGGTTGAGGTCGCAAAAGCAATTATATCAACCGATGTAAAAGCCCCAGCAACCAACAGGGCAATGATTACCCTGGCAAACGGACAAAAAATATATTTAGATAGTACGGGTAACGGAAAACTGGCGACACAAAATAATACCGCCATCATCAAAACCGCCGATGGGAAAATTGAATATAGTGAGGCTTCCAAAGGAGAAGGAGTTGGGGGTGAGGTTTACAACACCCTCACCAATCCCCGAGGCAGTAAAGTAATTGACATGACGCTTGCTGATGGCAGCCACGTTTGGCTTAATGCCGGTTCATCAGTTACCTATCCCGTGACATTTATCGGCAATAAAAGAAAAGTATCCATTTCCGGCGAAGCTTATTTTGAAGTGACGCATAATGCAGCAAAACCTTTTACAGTAAGCAACGGAGAAACAACTATACAGGTTTTAGGAACTCACTTCAATGTGAATGCTTACGATGATGAAGAAGGTATTAGGGTAACATTACTGGAGGGTTCTGTAAAAGTGAGCAATAACTCAAAAAATAAAATGATTAAGCCTGGCCAGCAGGCTCTCATCTTCTCCTCCACTGGAGGAGGCCGGGAGGAGGACATCAAGGTTCAGGCAGCTGATCTGGAAGAAGTGATGGCCTGGAAAAACGGAAAGTTCGAATTCGGTGAAGCGACAGATATTCCCACAATTATGAGGCAGATAGCAAGATGGTATGATGTGGATGTAGAATATAAAGGAACAGTAAAAGGACATATCGGCGGCACCATCTCACGCGAAGTGAATGCTTCTCAGGTATTTAGAATGCTGGAAATGACTGGGGTAGTTGACTTCCGCATTGAAGGGAAGAAAGTGATTGTTATGCAGAAATAATCCATGAACATTTACCTGATTAAAAATATAAAAATGAAAAACTAAGATTTTGCTGGCCTGAAAGAAAACAAGGATTCCGTGGAGGGAATCCTTGCGAGTAGTTTGGGTTAGCTTATAAATACAATCTGTAGGACTGTTCATTGTTTAACCCAAACTCAAACAAAGTTATGCATTTCATGTTATTAAATTCCGGCCAAAGGCCGATGGCTCTTTGCAAAAATTTCTTGCAGGAGTTTGTTATCAAAATAAATTCCTGCCAGCGCTTTTTTAGTGAAAGCAGGAAACAACTGTTGCGCAAAACGAGACAAAGTATTGCAGGACAAAGTACTCCTTCCCGTTGCACCGCTAATAAAACAATTATTATTGCGATGAAACTTACAACGATCATCTTACTCACCGCCTGCCTGCAGGTAAGCGCCAAAGGATATTCCCAAATATCTCTTAACGAGAAAAATGTTTCCCTGCAAAAAGTATTTAAAGAAATACAAAGACAAAGCGGTTATGACTTCCTCTACAGCTCCGAATTAATGCAACAGGCAGGAAAAGTAAGCATCAATGTACGAAATGTTACCTTGCAACAGGCATTGGAAGAGTGTCTTGCCGGTAAACCGCTTGTGTATTCTATTATACAGAAAACGGTGGTGATAAAATCAAAAGCGGAAAGTTTGCATGTTGATTCTCTTGTAGCGCCTCCTCCGCCGATTGATGTGCACGGAAGAGTGGTGAATGAAAAGGGAGAGGCTATGGAAGGAGCGACAGTAACAGTAAAGGGTACACGGAATGCAACGGCTACGGATGCTAACGGGGAATTTAGCTTAAAAGATGTGGATAAAAATGCAACACTAATTTTTACAGGCACCAATGTAGAAACAAGAGAAATAAAACTGGACAGCCAAACAAATTTGCTTGTAGTCACTTTGAAGACAGAAATCAGTTTATTGGATGAAGCACAGGTGATTGCTTATGGAACTACCACTAGACGTTTTAGTGTAGGTTCTATTTCTACGGTAGATGCTTCTGTTATTGAAAAGCAGCCGGTAACTAATCCTTTGCTGGCGCTGGAAGGGCAGGTCCCTGGTTTGGCTGTTAATGCTACCAGTGGTGTACCGGGGTCTCAATTGCTGGTACAGGTAAGGGGACAAAATACACTGGCAGATTTGCCAAACGGATTCAAACCCTATGACCAGCCTTTATTTATTATAGATGGGGTGCCTTTTGCCCCGCAGAACAATAATATCAGCCAGTTAGGTTCCCTTGTGTTTGCTCAAGAAGTTAGTGGCGGCATTAGTCAAGAGGGAGGTATCAGTCCTTTTGACAATATTAATCCTAATGATATTCAAAGTATCAGTATTTTAAAAGATGCAGATGCCACTTCCATATACGGAACGCAGGGCTCCAATGGCGTGGTCATTATTACTACGAAAAAAGGGCATCCCGGGAAAACAACTTTTAATCTATCCATTAATACCGGCTTTAATTCCAGTATTCGCCAGATAAAGTTGTTAAATACACAACAATACCTTCAATTAAGAGAAGATGCCTTTGCTGCCGATGGCAGTGTTCCCGGCAATGACCCTTCCAATTATTATGGTTATGCACCCGATTTAACCATCTTTGACCAAAATAAATATACGAACTGGGAAAAGGTTATTTTTGGAAAGACCTCCAATAATACGGTAGTGCATGGAACATTATCCGGAGGAACGCGCAACAATACTTTCCTAATTTCTGCTGGTTACAGCCGGTCTGATTATAATTTCCCGGGTAGTGGTTATGCAGACCAGACCTATACATTGCATAGCGCGCTTCATCACGCTTCATTAGATGATCGGTTTAGTATCGACCTCATTACCGATTACGCCTATAACCAGAATAATGCTCCCGGATTTGGTGGCAGTGAGGAAATTCTTTTGCCTCCCAATACACCTGATTTATTGGACCCTGCTGGCAACCTGTTGTGGAGCTATAAGGGGGTGAACTTAAGTAATGACCAGTTTTATGCTTATTTGAAGCAGCCAACTGATTTGGAGAACTATAATTTAAATAACTCCTTGCAATTGTCTTACAAAATAGTAAGAGGTTTAAGTATTAGTGCCAATCTGGGCTATAACCGCAACACCACCTCCGAACATTCGGAAGACCCGGCTACTGCGCAGAGTCCGTTATATGCTTATTCTTCTGCCGAATTTGCCAATAACAATTTTGAGACCATTAATATTGAACCCCAGCTCAATTACAATACTCAAATCGGTAAAGGTTCACTCAATATATTACTGGGGGGTACCTACAAGAAGAATACGAATAATTCAAACACACTTGATGGATACAATTATTCCAATGATAATTTCCTGAGCTCCATTAATGGAGCAGCAACTGTATATGCTTATGATCATAGCAGTATTTATAAATACAGTGCCGGCTTTGCCCGTTTAAAATATATTTATGCACAGAAATATATTATTGAATTAACCGGCAACAGAGACGGTTCCAGTAATTTTGGTTCCGGCAGGCAGTTTGGTAATTTTGGCTCCGTAGGTGCCGGCTGGATATTCTCTGAAGAAGGGGAATTTAAAAAAGCCCTGCCTTTTATCAATTATGGTAAATTATCCGGAAGCTACGGTACTACCGGTTCTGATGGAGTCCAGCCTTATATGTACCAGGCGCTCTGGCATCCGGATGGTAATATACCCGCCTTTCAGGGAGTAGCGCCGAATTTTCCGGAAAATCTATACAATCCTGATTATAGTTGGGCGTTGAAAAAATCGTTGAACCTGGCATTAGACCTGGGCATTCTCCGCAACCATATCCTGCTGGATGCTACTTATTACCGGGACAGAGAAGGCAACCAATTGGTTAGTTATCCCCTGCCCATACAAACCGGGTTTTCAAGTGTAGTGGAAAACCTGCCTGCCACAATTCAAAACAAGGGTTGGGAGTTTTCTTTAACGTCCAAGAATTTCGAAGCAAAGAATTTTTCCTGGACCACCAATTTCAATATATCTTTTAACCGCAATAAGCTGCTTGCTTTCCCTAATTTAGCATCTTCTTCTTATTCAGAACAATATATTATAGGGCAGCCAACCTCGGTTGTTATTGGCTATAGATACAAGGATGTGAACCCTACTACAGGCCTTTTTGAATTTTATAACAAGGACGGAAAGTTAACTTCCGATCCCGCTTATGGAACAGCTGCCCAGGGCGGAGATGAAGTGCCCATTGCCAACCGTGAAGTGAACTATATGGGCGGCTTGGGCAATAATTTGTCTTATAAAAATTTTAGCCTTTACTTTTTCTTTCAGTTTTCCAGCCAAACGGCGCCTACCTGGTTATTCCATCTTTATAGCCTTAATCCTATTGGCACCGGCGCCTATAATGTACCCGCAGCCGTATTGAACAATTACTGGAAAGAGCCGGGGGATCATACTATGTTGCAGAAATTGACGACAGTAGCTTATGGCTCAACAACTGCTTATGCGATGGAAGATTTTGCAGAATCAACAGGAGCGTATGCCAATGATACGTATGTGCGGTTAAAAACTATTGCGCTCTCTTACTCTTTGCCGCAATCCTTCGTTAAAAAATTACACATTCAGGGCTGCCGGGTTTATGTAAATGCGCAGAATCTGCTCACCATCACCAATTACAAGGTGGGGGATCCGGAAGAATTTAGTGATTATACTTCTTTTCCCTTGCAGCGTACGATTGTCTTTGGTTTAAATCTTAACTTCTAATTCCAAAATATCATGAAAAATAACTTTTTAATCATATTGTTTCTTTTATTGATAACAGGCGTGGTCTCTTCCTGTAAGAAACTAATCAAAATACCCGCCAACCCCCCTACGGCAATTACTCAGTCACAGCAGTTTGCCGACAGTGTTAATGCAATGACGGCTGTTGTAGGTATATACTCTTATGATAATCAGGGGCTCGGGTTCGCCTTTGAGGAGGGAGATCTTTCTACGCGTACGGGGCTGTCTTCCGATGAGCTATCTTCTACGGAAACAAGCGATGCCGACAACCAGCAATTTTACAGTTACGGGTTAACCCAATTAAATGATTATGTATCATCTTTATGGTCAAATGTATATACAACTATTTATCCTGTTAATGCTGTTATAGAAAGTGTGAAAGGCAACAGTAATTTATCAGCATCATTTGTAAAACAGGTTACAGGCGAGATGCTGGTCGTCAGATCCTTATATTATTTTAACCTAATCAATTTATTCGGTGCAGTGCCGTTGGTTACTTCAACGGGCTATGGGAAATCTGCGGATATTCCTCGGACTTCAGTAGATTCCGTTTACGGGCAAATTATTTCAGACCTTACAACTGCCGAACAAAACCTTACGGTAAGCTATCCTTCGGCAGGCCACGTTCGCCCTAATTTATATACGGCCTTAACACTGATGGCCAAGGTGCATCTTTATCTTGGCGATTGGCAGGATGCCTATAATGAAGCGGATTCGGTTATCAATTCCGGTATCTTCTATAGCCTGGAACCGGATCTGAATAATGTTTTTCTGGACGGAAGCGAAGAGGCTATCTGGCAATTGCCGGTTACAGGAAACCAGATAGTGGCAGAAGCCTCTACCTTTATACCCTATTCACCGGGAACCGTACCCAATTATTTATTAACGCCTTACTTGTTAAATGCCTTTGAGTCGGGAGACCAGCGCAGGCAGGATTGGGTAGATTCCGTTACCGTGAATGTAGGAGGGAATATCCAGATTTTTTACTATCCCCATAAATACAAAAATACAGTAGGGGGTAGCATTCCTGCCGAAGATTATATGATCTTTCGTCTGGGGGAGGTTTACTTGATCCGTGCGGAAGCGGCTGCCCATCTGGATAACCTCAATCAGGCTTTATCCGATTTGGATAAGATACGCAACCGTGCGGGGCTGCCTAACAGTACAGCCTCAGGCCAGACGGATATACTCAATGCCATTATGCATGAGCGGCAGGTAGAATTGTTTACTGAATGGGGCAGCCGATGGTTTGACTTAAAACGAACCGGAACAGCAGGCGCTGTACTTGGCAGTGAAAAGCAGGGCTGGCAGGCCAATGCCGCGTTGTACCCGATACCGCAGGGGCAGTTGCAGCTAGATAATCTGCTAACTCAAAACCCGGGCTATTAAGAAATGATCGTCATAACTGAGCAAAAGAAATGAACCACAACGGCACCACGACATTGACGACACACAACGTTGTGATACTTTGTGCCGTTAGCATGGTTTTTAACGATAGCCTTTCTGGTACAATGCGGGCTGGTGTATATAGGTAATTTACCTGACTATGCCACAATACACATTGCCGACCAATGATAATCGCTATGCATTACCTCTTCCATCGGATATAGTCAACGATAAGGTGCCTCAAAATAAATACTAAATAGAATTACGGGATATTATTTATAATCTATAAAGATTCAAATAATCCTATGCCTTTCATTTCAATTCATTAATCAATTATTATCTGATGAAAAAATTATGCACAATTATTGCCTCCTGTTTGGTTTTGGTGACAAACGCACAACAAAGTAAGAATGTTATTAAACCCCTATCGATAGGCGATCAAATTCCGGATATCACTATTCCAAACGTTTATAATTATCCCGCTTATACAATCCATCTATCTGATTTAAAAGGCAAGTTGGTAATACTTGATTTCTGGGCTACATGGTGTACATCCTGTATTGCAGGGTTTCCACATGCCGATTCACTTCAGAAGGAATTTAAGAATGACATTCGGATATTCCTTGTAAATTCAAAGGCCACTGGCGACAATGCCTCTAAAATAATTTCTTTCTTTAAAAAAAGAGAAACAAGGACAGGTTTGATAAATTCCCTTCCTCTTATAATAGGGGATACTGTTTTGGATAAATATTTCCCACATACCTACATTCCTCATTATGTTTGGATAGATCAAGCAGGGTATTTGATGGCAACGACCTCTTCATTAGAATTGAACAGTCATAATATTAAGGCTGCCCTTACAGGGAAAGGCTTTTCAGTTCATTTAAAAAATGATCAGAAGACTTATTTTAACATTGAGAAACCTGTTTTTTGGAATGGGAATGGCAAAGCAGGTGATAATTTGATCTACAGGAGCATACTAACGGGCTATACAGAAGGCTTGTATGGTGCAGGCAAAAGAATAAACAACCAGGGCCTTACCATAGGGCTAAACTTTTTTAATCTTTCTTTGCTTGATCTTTTTAAAAGCGCATTTGAAGATGAGAAAGTGCCTTATTTTATCAATAACCGAATTATTATGGAAGTAAAAGATCCTACTGCATTCGGGCAATCTTTTTATGACGATACTTTAAAATATTCTCATACTTACTGCTATGATATTACTGTTCCGCCTTCCACAGATGAAGAAGTGTACAGGTACTTCCGGGAAGACCTGGAACGGATTTTTAAAGTCACAGCAGTTATTGAAAAGCGCAAATTACCAAGTATTGTATTAAAAGCATCGCCACAAATTCAAAAAGCACTGGCAAAGAAGAATACGCCCCGGCTTGTAGATGTGGAGAAGGAAACGTTGCACAAGTTTATACATAATACCCCTATTGTTTTTGCTATTCAGTTATTAAACAGTTATTCTCCTTTACCGATAATTGATGAATCAAACCTGAATGCCAATATTAGTATAGAACTGCCTTATGATCTCTCTGATACAAAAGCGCTGATGCAAAGCCTTACCAATGCAGGGTTTAATGTAAAAGAAGAACAGAGGCTTATTGATGTAACGGTCTTGAAAGATGTACCCTCCCAGACAAAAAAGAATTAGCCATAGACTTCATGTATTTAAAAACCTGTGAGATTTTACAGAATCGTGTCAGTGGAAATAGCTCCTGATTTAACTTCAGTTTTCGAGTATTCTCACAACCACCATCTGTGATTTTTATCCAAACGAAATTTTCCTACAAATCACTCTGCGTGTTAAAGAGTATGGTGATATTTCTGTACTTCCTTGTATGTCAGTAAAGCAACGAACACCATAGACCTAACAAGTTTTTAAACCTATTAGGTCTTAACAGAATAATCATTTCCAGGGAACACATTTTTACTATCTACTAAGATATATCTCTTAACATAATATTTTATTCTTCCCAATAGTACTAAAAACGATATAAACATTCTTTATAATAAACAAGTATATCATGCAGAGATTTTTATAATATCACTTTTTATTTTCTTTTCCATAAGCGCTTTTGCGCAGCAAAGTCCGGTTAAATGGAATTACAACGCAAAGGAGATCGGGGACAAAACTTATGAAATCCACATAATAGAGGTCTTACAGGATGGGTGGCATACATATTCTGGAAGTACGCCAGAAGGAGACCCTTTATCCACAACAGTCAATTTTACAAAAAATCCTTTGCTGATAATGGTGAACAAAATAAAGGAAGGTGGAAAGATGTAGAAGAAATATGAAGAAGTATTTGGTATAGATGTAAAATATTTTTCTAACAAGGTTGATTTTGTATAGGTGGTAAAATTAAAAAGCAATGTGAAGACTTCTGTAAACGGCACTATTGAATACATGGTGTGTACCGATAAGGAATGCCTGCCAACTAACAAAGCACCTTTTACTATAGCGATTGCTCCGTAAGAATTGATTGCGTTTATGGATGATAGTTATATTCATTCTCAAAAACTATTCTTTATAAATTATTTGGTTTTTAACCTTAAACCTATTTTGGAAATTACTAAAATTCCTACCTTAATGTTCGTTTATTCATTACTGTTATAAATTATTAAAAATTAAAATCGGGGATATTTATTGTTTTGCTGTAAGTTTAAAGAGGCAGCAAGAGTGTATTATATAATAAAACCAAACCGAATATTTTAAACAACACCACTACCGTTACTTTGTAAATTGCCTGCATCTCAGGTTCAAAGACAGGGTTTTGCTCCATTCGTTTTGTTGATAAAGCTGCTGCACTTACCATCGCTCAACATCAAAGCATAAATACGTATCTTTATTTTACTTGGGAATCATTTTCAGACGGCCTTCTTTGTGGGTCAAAAAAGCATTACACACTTTTAAATATTCTTCCATACGGTCAGGATCGTCATCGTAAATATAACTGCTGAATTCCCATGCACGTAAAAGCATGCGTATGTAGGCATCGCTTTCTCTTAGTTTTGTTAGTTTTTTAATGGCTCCCATGTAATCTTCCCTATATACTGTTGGAATCATAATTTTTGATAAGCCTTTTGAGCTAAATTCCGCATTCATCATTACTCTTGCTATCCTGCCATTACCATCCAGAAATGGATGCACTTCACTTACCAGAAACATCATATAGACTGCTTTTGCGAAAGGGTGTTGAAGCATGCTGTACCATTCATATCCTTTTTTCAGTGTTCCGGGCACAAGTTTCATATCTACGAATTCGGTAGTTCCTGCCCGATTGTTCTTATCTTTAAATTCTCCCGGGTTTTTGGATTTTCTTGCGCTTAACAATATGGCGTGTCTTTCCCTTAATAGCTTTAATAAATCATCAGGTCCTGTTGGTTGAAGCGACATTTCAGGCCTGTTTGAAACAATCTGATAGGTTCCCAATACATCATGCGAATCCTCGTCTCTTGCAGGTATGGGCGTTGCTGTAGTAATAATTTGTTTGGCTTCATCTACCGTAAACTCTGTACCCTCAATGTAATTTGAAAAGTATCCTTCAAAAAAGGCAAAGTTTTGATAAGATTGAATACTCTTGTTTTTATCGGGATAATCTTGATAGTCTCTTTTTACCAATTCCTCATATAAGGATTCAAAAAGCTGAATTCTATCAGGGTCAACCGGCTCACCGAGCACTCTTGCCCTTGCTACAGGACTTACCAGATTCTTTGATAGTCCTGTGCCAAGCAGGTCGGTAATTAATTGATTTAGCTGTACTAATTCCCTTTCCATATTCAGGAGAGGTGCGATTTCTTTTGCTCTGTCTCTGAGCTTGTTAAGCGCATCCTCACCTTTTACTCTTAAAAAGGCTTCCATCTTTTCTTCTAGTTGTTCGCGGCTGAGGTTCTTGGATTCCTCACCTGAACCTTTGGTTCTTTGCAAATTTTCGAGGTAAGCACGGCTGAGGCCTGATGCCCTGAGATTCCCAAAAAATAGCGCATCATCCTCTAAAGGAGCAGGGCCTTTTATGAAATGTAATATCAGGCCGTTGAATCCAACTACTCCTTTGTAACTTCGGGTAAGGTAAAGATGACCCCCTGGTGTAGGGATTCGCTCAAGAGCGCTTCTATGGCTTAAAAAAGCTTCCGGAAATAGCTCTGAAACAAGCCTGTACCAATTACGCCGGATTACTTTCCCAGGCTCTTCTTCCAAACTGGAAGTGTACATTCTCGGGGCTATCTTTCGTACCAGGCCCTCTTTTTCAAGCTTTCCGATTTCTTTGGATCGCTCTTTAGTTCCTATAATGATTTCCTGTAACCTGTTCATGGTAATATTTTGCGCTTAATAGGGTTCATATAAAGCCCTAATGGCTGTATTTTTATCCAAATATGCTATTATTGGAAATATTTTTACCCAAATGTAAATAATATTTCTCCAAAAAAGCATCTGAAGATAATATTTTCATCCAAATATGTTGTTTTTAGAAATATTTTCATCCTGTTTATGATGAGGATAATCAAGTTCGGTTGGCTTCTTCTGATGATTTCATGACAAGAAAAATCCTTCGGCAAAAAATAAATTGTAAGCGTTTTATCTCTACCGACCCACATTAGAATGTGGGTTATGTACCAGAATATTTTAAAAACTCGCTCTTCAATAATGTCTCTTACCGGAATGTCTGTATGTTAGCCATACTTGTACTGTATATCTAAGGATATTCATCTTCAAGTATCTTATTTTATTTTCGTTTATGCTTGATGGTTATAAATGATTTAAAAATTAGAATCACTGTACTTTTAAGAAGGATTACACCAATGAGCCTACTCGGTGCCTTTCATCAAATATTAAAATACCTTCTTTCATTAATTATCTTTTTCTTTACCAAATGATAAAGAAATATTACTTTGCCCCCGTTCATGCCAACTGCCATTTCATATAGTGATAAAATTCTTTTCCAAAAGATTGCTTCAGGAGATGTGGAAGCATTCAGGGAAATTTTTGATCTGTACAAAAAGCGATTGTTTGCCATCGCTATTAAATTAAGCAAATCACAACTTGTTTCGGAAGAAATTACGCAGGAAGTTTTTATAAGCCTGTGGGTAAGCAGGGCATTACTTATTAAGGTAGAAGACCCCGGCGCTTATATCTTCAGGATATTGTATAATAAGCTCAATAGCTATTTGAGAAAAGAATCCAATCATAGCCGGTTGATTAAAGATGCGGTGCAATTCAAAAATTTTTATAACAACAACACCGAGGAAGCAGTAGATGTTAATGAAACTATGCGACGGATCAATGAAGCGGTAGAAAAATTGCCGCCACAGCAGAAAGCGGTTTACAGGCTTAGCCGTCAGAAAGGAATGAAGAATGATGAGATTGCCGCTGAATTAAAAATTTCTCCTAATACTGTCAAAACTCACCTTTCAAAAGCATTGGAAGCCATCAGGACCCACCTGGATGATGTGGCATTTGTAACTTCCCTTCTTGCCTGCTTTAACGAGTATTCACATTTATTAAAATAAATTTTATAAGGGACTCATCCTTTTTCCCAGCAGGCGACTCTTACTAAAATAAGTTGAATTTTTTATGAGTGAAACCGAAGAGCATACCAGGATTTTATTAAGGCGTTTTGCTGATAACAGCGCAACAGAGGCAGAGATATCCGAATTGTTGGAACTGCTGAGGTTGCCGGAGGGAGATGCTATGCTTCATTCCTTTATAATCGAGTTAGGTAACCAAACCAATTTGTATCCTTCCCAAATAAAAGTTGATTGGGAAAATATGTGGAACGGGGTTAAAAAAGTAACACAGCCAGCCATTGTGAGAAAAATGGTCTGGAGAAAAATAGCTGCAGCAGCGATCATTATTCTAATGCTTGGGGCAGGGCTTATTTGGTTTACTAATAATAAGAAACAAGATAATATAGCATTAAACGAAAAACCAAAAATAAAAAATGATGTAGCCGCACCCAACACGGTGAATGCCGTACTTACTTTAGGAAATGGCCAAAGAATCATTTTAGACAGTACAGGGAATGGTACTCTCGCCACTCAAGGTCCCGTGCAGATAATCAAGTCAGGCGACGGTCAAATTGCGTATAAGGGTAACAGTGATGAGACGGTTTATAATACTCTGCTGAACCCCCGAGGAAGTAAAGTGGTCAATATAACTTTAAATGACGGGAGCAAAGTATGGCTGAACACTGAAAGTTCTTTAAGATTCCCGGCTTCCTTTACAGGAGATGAAAGAAAAGTTACGGTTACGGGGGAAGCGTATTTCGAAGTTACCCACAATGAAAAAAAACCTTTTATTGTGGATGTCAGCGGAACAGAAGTAAAGGTATTGGGAACACATTTTAATATCCATGCTTATAATGATGAAAGCAATATTAAAACAACGTTACTCGAAGGGAGTGTAGAAGTGTCTGTGCCATCTTCCTCTCTTTTGGAAGGGGTCGGTGTGAGGCTTAAACCCGGGCAACAAGCCATTAAAACAGGCGATGGTAAACTGACAATAAATAATAATGTTGTTATTGAGGATGTGATGGCCTGGAAAAACGGACTTTTCAATTTTAATAATGCGGATATACAGGATATTATGAGGCAGGCCTCCCGGTGGTATGATGTAGAGGTAATTTATGAGGGCACTCCCTCTGCTGAAAGATATAAAGGAAAAGTAGCGAGAAATACCAGCCTTGCTGAGATGATGAAAATTCTGGAATTGAATGGAGTAAAATACAGGATTGAAGGGAAGAAGATCATTCTTTCCCAATAGATTAAAGCTTGTGAAGGTTAACTAGAACAAAAACCGCCCCGACGGCTATCGGAACGGTAAGTAGTTCAGGTTAATCCCAATATAAAATCGTTCGACGGATTCATTATTGTTTAACCCAAACGTAACAAAGTTATGTATTTAATTGCTTTTTCTTCTTGCTGCATACCGGCAAGAAAATTACTCACCGCCAAAACAGTGAAAATTATGAAGCTCACCGCTGTTTTACTTTTTGCCGCATGTATGCAAGTGAGTGCCACCGGCTTTTCACAAAACATTACACTTAATAAAAAAGATGCGCCGCTTCAAAGTGTTTTCAGGGATATTGAGAAGCAAAGCGGCTACGAGTTTTTTTACAAGGTTTCATTGGAAAAGAATTTTAAGAATGTTAGTGTTAACCTGAGCAATGCTCCCTTGAAACAGGCGCTGAATGAGGTACTCACAGACCAAAACCTTGTTTATGAAATTGTAAATAAAACTATTGTTATTAATGAAAAAAAGATTACACCCGTAACCCCGGATGAAGAAGTAATTATATCTATAACGCCAATTGATGTGCATGGGAGGGTGGTAAATGAGAAAGGTGAGCCGGTAGAAGGTGTAACTATAACTGTTAAGGGTACACGAAATGCAACGGCTACTGATGCTAACGGCGAATTTAGCTTAAAAGACGTGGATGAAAATGCAACACTTTTATTTACCTCCACAAATATTGAATCTCAGGAATTAAAAGTTAATGGACGAACTGATATAACACTGAGCGTGAAAACAAAAGTTAGTCCGTTGGATGAAGTGCAGGTAATTGCTTATGGAAATACAACAAGGAGATTCAATACAGGAAGTATAACAAAGGTAACCTCAGAAGAAATCAGTGAGCAGCCTGTTTTAAATCCCTTAGCAGCATTGCAAGGAAGAGTTCCGGGACTGGTGGTTACTTCTACAAGTGGCTTGCCTGGTTCATCATTTAATATACAAATCAGGGGGCAAAATTCTCTAAACCCCGACCCATATAATTCACTTACCCCAAAAGATAATCCCTTATTTATTATTGATGGAGTTCCATACGCCCCTCAAAATAACAATATTAATCAGTTACCATCAATAGCTTCACCCGGCCTTAATATTCTATTGAATAATTCTTATGGGGGAATAAGCCCCTTTAGTACAATTAATCCAGCAGATATAGAAAGTATAGAAGTATTGCGCGATGCAGATGCAACAGCAATTTATGGATCCAGAGGCGCTAATGGGGTCATACTTATTACAACAAAAAAGGGTAAAGCAGGGAAAACAAAATTTAGTATGAATGTATATACTGGCGTAAGCTCTGTAGCACATACTTTGCCTATGATGAATACAACACAATACTTGGAAATGCGAAGGGAAGCATTTGCTAATGATGGAGTAATACCTACCAGTAATGATCCTTCTAACTTCGAAACTTATGCACCCGATCTGTTAATTTATGATACCAGCAAGTATACCGACTGGAAAAAATTCTTTATTGGTAATCCCTCTTACACAACTAATATTAATACTTCACTTTCAGGTGGATCAGAGAATACACAATTTTTACTCGGGGCCGGTTATTATCATGAAACTTATATTTACCCCGGCGATTTCGCTTATGACCGGGCCTCGTTTAATGTGAATTTGCATCATAATTCCGTTAATAAAAAATTATCAATCGACTTTTCTTCAAATTATTCTTTTGATAATAATAATTCCTCTGGATCTCCTAATTTACTGGCTGCTTATTCCCTGGATCCTGATTTCCCTAATCTATTGGATAAAAATGGAAATCTGCTTTGGAGTTATAAAGGTGCAAGCTATGGGGTTTCAATAGTAAACCCATTATCATATTTGAAGACAAAATACAGCGTTACTAATCTTAATTTAATAAGTCACTTGCAAGTCGGATATAAGATTTTACGAGATCTCGAAATTCGGGCGAGCCTAGGTTATAATTATTTCAACAGTTCAGAATATTCAGGAGATCCTGCAATTTCTCAAGATCCGGCGGCCTTTAACCGTATTGCTTCTGCTGATTTTGGAACAAAAGATATTCATAATTGGATTATTGAGCCACAGGCAGAATACAGTAAAAAATTTGGCAAAAGCAAAATAGACATTCTGTTGGGGGGCACATTTGAACAGGATATAAATTCCTCTACCCTCATAGATGCATCCGGATATTCGAATGACAACCTGATAACATCCATTTCAGGAGCACCTGACATAACAGTTAGTGATACTTATAGTCAGTATAAGTATAATGCAATTTTCGGAAGGGTTAATTATATGTTCGATCAACAATACATTATAAATCTTACTGGTAGAAGGGATGGCTCAAGCCGTTTTGGTCCTGGCAAGCAGTTCGGAAATTTTGGATCAGTCGGGGCAGCATGGATCTTTTCGGAAGAGTCATTTGTAAAAAAGAATTTGAAATGGTTGAGTTTTGGGAAATTAAGAGTAAGCTATGGAACAACTGGTAGTGACGCCATAGGCAATTATCAATATATTTCAACATGGCAGCCAAGTGATTATTATTATCAAGGGTCACCTGGTTATTTGCCCCAGAATTTATTCAATCCGGATTTTAGTTGGGCTGTTACGAAAAAAGCGGAAGGTGCCTTAGAATTGGGTTTTTTTAAAGATCGCCTTCTTTTAAGTGCCGCATTGTATCGCAATCGATCCGGAAATCAACTTGTTTCTTATCAATTGCCTTCGCAAACCGGTTTTTTGAATGTTACGGAGAATTTACCTGCAACAGTCCAAAATTCAGGATGGGAATTTACATTAACTTCCTCCAATTTTAAATCAAAAAACTTTACATGGAATGCTTCTTTTAATCTTACAATACCCCGAAATAAGTTGTTAGCATTTCCTGGAATTGAATCTTCAAGTTATGCAACCAAATATATAGTTGGTCAATCGTTAAATGTCATAAAGGGGTTTAAATATTTAGGTGTAAATGATACCACAGGTGTTTTTCAATTTTTAACTGCAAAAGGGATACCCACATATTCTCCTACCAATATTAGCGGCAACAATTATAATGATATTCAGGTTATTGGAAATCTCGATCCTAAATTCTATGGTGGTGTAAACAACTCTTTTGAATACAAGAATTTTCAATTGGATATTTTTCTTGAATTTAAAAAGCAAACGGGTACCAATTATTTAGCCCAGATTTACGGGGGTAATGTTCCAGGTGGTGAATCTAATCTGCCGGCTGAGTTACTTTCCCGATGGCAAAAGCCAGGCGACAGATCTGAATTTGAAAAATTTACAACTGATGTTTCTACACCGGCAGGAAGAGCTGCAGGAAGATATTTTATTGAATCCAGTGGAGTTTATAGTGATGCTTCTTACATTAGGTTCAAAACAGTTTCCTTTTCATATACACTTCGAGGCAAATATCTTGGAAAAATAAAAACAGAAGGACTTCGATTTTATATTAATGCCGAGAATTTGTTGACCATTACAGATTATAAGGGTAATGATCCGGAGACACAAAATTTTTATGGAGTACCACCTTTAAGGACAATAGCTGTAGGTTGTCAATTTAATTTTTAAGCATTTAAATTTCTTTTATGAATACCAACAATAAATTTTTTCTTTTGATTTTATCATGTCTTTCAATTTTTTCTTTTTCTTGCAGAAAGTTTTTAGAAATACCACCCCCCAATAATCAATTAGTCAATTCAGAAGTTTTTACTGACAGCGCTGATGCTACCAACGCCGTAGTCGGCATTTATATAAACATGATGCAGGCAGTCTCCCTGAATATAGGAAGCGGTGGACTCACACTTTATCCCGGTTTGAGTTCGGATGAACTTTATCCAACAAATAACATTACAGATGAAAATGATTTTTATAAAAATGAAATTGCTCCCACGAACAATTTAAACAGTTCTTCCTTATGGATTAATGCCTATAGTATTTTATACAGTGCTAATGCATGTTTGGAAGGTTTGGCACAAAGTAATATATCTGATGTCGTAAAAAATCAATTAATTGGAGAGGCTAAATTTTCAAGAGCATTTTTACTTTTTAATTTAAGTAATCTCTATGGGCCTATTCCTTTGGTAACTTCAACTGATTACCACAAGAATCAAATCCTTCCACGCTCACCATTGGATAGCGTTTACGCTCAAATAATTAATGATTTAGAAGATGCACAGAATTTACTGTCAGCAAATTACCCAACAGCAGGAAGATTTCGCCCCAACCGATTTACAGCTTCTGCTTTGCTTGCAAAAGTATATCTCTATCAAAAAAATTGGACGGATGCTGATAAAAATGCAACTGAAATAATTGACGCAGGCATATATAGCCTTGAGACAGATTTGAACAATGTTTTTCTTACAGGGAGCAACGAGACGATATGGGAACTTTCGTCCGTATTTCCCGGACTTGAAACATGGGAGGGATATTTTTTTCTACCACCAAGCAGTGATATAATACCATCATATATTATCACTGATAGCCTTTTGAATGCTTTTGAAAATGGAGACGAACGTAGGCAAAAATGGTTAAATAAAAACACAGTAAATGGGAATGATTATTATTATCCATATAAATATAAATTAGGTTATGATGGCCTTTCAGTTCCTTTGGAAGGCTATGTGGTTTTTAGGCTTTCAGAACAATATTTAATCAGGGCCGAAGCCAGAGCGCAGGAAGGTAATTTGAGTGGGGCAATAAGTGATTTAAATCTCATTCGGAACAGAGCGGGTTTGCAAAATACTACTGCTACTGATCAAACATCAGTGTTATCTGCCATTCAGCATGAACGGCAAGTCGAACTTTTTTGCGAATGGGGCAACCGATGGTTTGACTTAAAGCGTACTGGAAAGGCTACTGAAGTTTTATCACTAATAAAGCCCCATTGGCAAGCTAAGGACACTTTGTACCCCATTCCACAAACAGAGTTGAATAGCAATCCTTTTCTTATTCAAAATCCCGGTTATTAATTTTAAATGTTTCACTATTAAAAACCTAAGATAAATTAATTTAATTGAGGTTATTATTATGAAAAAGATGTACAGAAAAAAATACTTAATCGTTGCTGTTATTATTTTGTTTATTCAAAATAACCTTAAAAGTCAGGTATTAAATATTGGAGACACTGTTCCCAATATTAATTTTACGCTTGTCAATTACATTCAACAAACAGCAAAGTTGTACGATTTTACGGCGAAAGGGAAATTTGTTCTTATTGATTTTTGGGCAACTTGGTGTGCATCGTGTCTTCAACATTTCCCAAAGCTTGATAGCCTTCAAAAGCAATATGGTAAAAATTTACAGATTCTGCTAGTTAATTCAAAAGACACGAGAGATACCAAAGAAAAGATCATAAAACTTTTTGCTAATAGAAGAACTCCTGGGGGAGAAAAATATCAAGAGCTGCCAACTGTTATTCTTGATACAGTAATGATGAACCTCTTTCCACATAATGGAATTCCTCATTATGTTTGGATTGATAAAAAAAATATCGTCCAGGCCATTACTTCATCAGAACAACTTACTAACAAAAATATTCAATTGTTTCTTAGTGGAATTAAATTAAACCTTCCAATTAAGAAAGATCTTGAATATAATTTTATGACTCCGCTGTTTATTAATGGAAATGGGGGGGATAATGAAAAATATTTATATCGATCTTTACTAACTGGGTACGTAGAGGGGCTCGCAGGTAGTGGGTTTTTCGTTGATGATAATCAAAACACAATTCGCCTAGTTAATGCAAATGGATCAATTCTTAGCATGTATAAGTTTGCTTATCCAGAATTAGCAAAATTTCCGGAGAATAGGATTAAGCTTAATGTCACAAACTTAGAAAAGTATGATGCAAAGGGATTCAATTATGACACCTGGAAGTACAACAATTCATATTGCTATGAACTAATTACACCTCCTACTAATAAAGAACATGCAATTGAAATGATGCGTGATGATCTTAAAAGGTATTTTGGACTAAAAGTTTATACTGAAAAAGAAAATGTGATGTGTTTTGTTTTGAAACTAATTAATAAAATGCCGGATTCATTAGCAAAAACCAACATATCAGAGACCAATATTTGGGATAACGATTATATGCCTAAATATATGCACAATCGCCAAATTTCAGAATTAGTCAGGTTTTTAAATAGACAAATTTCAACACCGGTAATAGATGAAACAAATTGTAAGAAAAATATTAGTATAAATGGTTTGCCAATGGATTTAACTGATATTAGTAAGTTGCAAATTGAATTAAAGAAGCACGGTTTCGAGCTGATAAAAGAAAAAAGGGAGTTGGAATTTTTTGTGTTGGAGGAAAAGAAATGGAAAGGAAAATAATATCTACGCCTCGGTTGGCACACGAAAGAAGCCAAATTTTTTTTTAGGGAGGTGTCGCAACTACCAAAACATTTCTTCAGTTGTTTTGTTCTACATTGCCAAAACGCATATTCAATACCATGGGTAACACAGTTTAATGATTTAGAAAAATTAGAGCCTGTATTAAAATTCCATCTAATATGCATTTCAAATTAATCAAATCCTTTTAAAGGGGGAAAAATTGCATTTAATGTGACATTACAATAATATGGAAAATAAAATCAAGCTCTTTTTATTATGCTAATATTATTATTGATCAGTGTGTTAACCAATGTCACAAACTAATCCTGGTAATAGGATAGCAAATAAAATTGCAGATAAAATTTATGAAGTTCATTGATGGCAGATTAAAATTTAAGCTAGTGTATTTATTCCAGATATGCCGGATGAGGGTATGTGCACTCTTAACAAAACATTTTATCCTCCCCAATAGTACTAAAAACGATACGAACAGTCTTTATAAGAAACAAGTATATCATGCAGAAATTTCTAATGCTGTCTTTTTTTATTTTATTGGGGCCATGCATTTTCGCGCAACAGAACCCGGTGAAATGGAATTACAGCACAAAGAAGATCGGAGACAAAACTTATGAAATCCACATAACAGCGGCCTTACAGGATGGATGGCATACTTATTCTGCAAGTACACCCGAAGGCGGCCCTTTACCCACGGCGATCAGCTTTACCAAAAACCCTTTGCTGGTAATTGTGGGCAAGACAATGGAAGAGGGAAAGATGCAGCAGAAGTATGAAGAAGTATTCGGTATAGACGTAAAATATTTTTCTAACAAGGTTGATTTTGTGCAGGTGGTAAAATTAAAACACAATGTGAAGACATCTTTAAATGGTACGGTTGAATATATGGTTTGTACAGACAAGGAATGCCTGCCACCGGCCAAAGTGCCTTTTGCTATAGCACTTGACCCTTAAGAATAAATTGCGTATATGAATATCCCTTATATTCATTCTGATAAAATTATTTTTTATAAAACGGTTTTTAACGACAAAAATATTTGAAAGCATTAAATTTTCTCTAGTGTGTAGTTTTAATCCAGGGGCTGTTTCTACTTTCCCTGCCTTTTTTAAATGATGTATTAATGAAAGATAAATGATAGAAGAATGGCGAATGGTATATGAAAAAATGATCTCTGGTATCGAAAGCTGCTGGCAGTTGCCGTTGCCCGAAACAGAACAGGTAGAGCAGGCCTTTAAAATACCTCTTGCCTGCTGGGAAGATATAAAGAAGAAACTGGCCAAGCATATTTTTGAGAATACCAGCGAGGAAATAGATTTCTATAAAAATATAAAACCAAAGTTTACCAGTTATATTGAGTACCTGCCACTCATCTTCCTGGCTCTCTCTTTTTTGCCTGACAGCGATATAAATATGCAGCGATATTTTTGGATGGGTGAATTTAACAAGCTGCAAAAATTTATAGAAAAAAATATTGATTTTGTAACCTATTACAAAGGTGGGGACACCAGGTGCGACCGGCAATATTTTTTGCCATCAAACTATGACCTTGCAGAATTTACTGTTTCAAAAATCTATGATACGGATGGAATGTTCATGACCTCTCATGATCACCTCGTAGCCGGCCTCCTCGCCCACGAAATGTATCATGAGTATGTAAAGAATAAACTGGAAAGGCTGGTGATCTGACATTAGTAAATTTTTTTTTAACACGATCAAAAATTGTTTAATGATTTCTTATATAGTTTTACTTATCCCAGGGATTGTTTCTACTTTCCCTGCTTTTTTCTTTATCTGATTTTAGGTCCCTTCTCTTAAATTTTACTCTTCTCATAGATAATGTCAATTATCAATATGCTTCCTACGTTTACTTGTAAAACTTGCAGGCAAATAAACTGAAAGTATGAATAACATAACACTATGCTGATTTAAGCCATTACTTTTATTAGTGAAACCAGCCGTTATTTAATTTATTGTATTATTGTGGGTGGAAATAAAAATAATTTAGTGAGATTGAAATAAAGGCGGCTTTCCAGGGATATGAAATTCAAATAATAAAAGTTGCTTTAAAAACTATTGTAATGGTTTCAGGCTTTACTACCTTGTATCATGAAAAAGAATTATTCTCTCTCATCGCGGAAGGCGACGAGAAAGCCTTTGAAGAATTGTTTCATCTTTACGTTCCAAAAATTCAGCCAGTAATTAAGAAAATGGTAAGTTCGGAAACCATTGCAGAAGATATTATTCAGGATATATTTCTGAATATATGGGTAAACCGGGAAAGACTCACAGAAATTGAATCTCCCTCCAACTGGATCTTTAAAATAGTTTACAATCGTTCTTATACATGGCTAAGGCATCAGTCAGTGAGGAGTAAGGCAAGTGTAAGAATAATTGGTGAACAGCCCGATCTGTCGCATACCAACTTCACCGAAGAAAATGTTTTATTTTCTGAAACCGCGCGGATTGTAAAGGAGGCGATTCATCAATTACCTCCAAAGACCAAAAAGATATACGAACTTAGCCGGGAAGCCGGATTAAAAAATCCAGAAATTGCTGCAAAACTTGATATATCTGTTCAGACCGTAAAGAACACGCTCGCCAATGCAGGCAAATCCGTAAAGACATACCTGGCCGGGAAAGGCATCATCATTCCAATGATATTGATTGCTTATTACCTTCAATGATTTTTTTGTTGTTCATTAGTACCTTTTGTTCTGTAAGGATACGTATATAATATAGCCGTTTATAAAGTGGTTAGCAGAACAGGGAATTTTAATGAATGAATCTGTTAATTAAAATAAAACAGTGGAAAATAATCAAAAGTTATTGTATTTGCTGCATCAGGTAAAGCGTGATAAGGCAACAGAAGAGGAATTCCGGGAATTGATTCAATTCATCAATTCAGATGAATCAGGAGAAATTATGGAAGAGATCAATAACTTTCATGAAAATCCTATCTGGCTATCACAGAATTCAAAGCCTTATAATTATGATTACTGGCAGGCTATTGCCCGTAAAATACTGGAAGTGGATAAGACAAAAGAAGAAGATGATATTAAATACATAGAGCCTGTGCGCCGGGTACGCTTTGGTTACAGGTGGGCTGCTGCCGCTGTTATTTTATTGATGATTTGTACAGGTGTTTATTTCTTATTTTTAAATAAAGGATCACAGGTTAATAATCCAAAATCAGTGATAGTTGACCATGATGTAAAAGCGCCCACTACCAATCGTGCCATGATTACGCTTGACAACGGCAAAATAATTTATTTGGACAGTACGGGTAATGGAACATTCGCAACACAGAGTAATATTAATATTGTAAAAACCGGCGACGGAAAGATTGAATACAGTGTGGCTTCCAAAGCCCCTTCTCCCGGAGGAGTGGGGGTTGGGGGAGAGCTTAATACGCTCACCAATCCACGGGGAAGTAAAGTAGTCGACATTACTCTTGCTGATGGCACCAAAGTCTGGCTCAATGCAGAAAGTTCTTTGCGATACCCTGTGGCATTCGCAGGCAACGAAAGAAAAGTAGAGATAACAGGAGAAGCTTATTTTGAAGTAACTCATAATGCCGCTATGCCCTTTAAAGTACAAAAAGACAGTACAGAAATTACTGTGCTGGGAACTCATTTTAATGTAAATGCTTATGATGATGAAAAGTCATTAAAAGTAACCTTATTAGAAGGAAGTGTGAAGGTTTCCGTGTCTTCTCCTTCTCCTAAGGAGAGGGCTTGGGTGAGGCTTAAACCCGGAGAACAGGCGGAAGTATCCTCTGGTATTAAACTGATAAAGGGTATTGATCTCGATCAGGTAATGGCATGGAAAAACGGGCGCTTTGAATTCAATGGAAGCACCATACAGCCTATTATGCGACAACTGGCGCGCTGGTACGATGTGGAAATAGAATACCGTGGCCCGATCCCGACTGATAATTTTATGGGAGGCACATCAAGGCAGGAAAATATTTCTGAAATGTTGAAAATACTGGAACAAACTAAAGCGGTACATTTTCTAATTGAAGGGAAAAAAGTGATTGTAATGAAATAATTACCTGGACATAGGTATCCCAAAAAATATTATATCATTTAAAAACCAGCAATAACAATGAATACAACTTAAAAAAGGTAGATATGGTTAACCTAAACAAAACCGCTTCGTGTTGAGACGAAGCGGCGCAGGTTGGGTCAACCCGGTAAAAATAGTCCGCTAAGACTGCTTATTAATTAACCCAAACCTGTCCCGAGGTATTCGGGATAACACAAAACTATGCAATTTAAACATGTCAGACGCAACCAAAATGAAAGCAGAGATCTTTGTTACTACCCGCGCCTGGTAACGGGGATATTGAAACTAATCTTGTTGATTAAGACTTCAATCCTGGCTCGACGGAAAAGAAGCTATCGCCCGAAATCTAAAAATATTTTTTTAGCGATGAATATGACAGCCATTATTCTGTTAACCGCCGCCTTACAGGTGAGCGCAAAGGGATATTCCCAAAAAATAACCCTGAAGGAAAATAATACTCCTCTCGAAAAAGTGCTGAAGCAGATCAGCAAGCAATCTGGTTACAATATCGTATATACAAAGCAAATGCTGCAGGGAACTGGTAATGTAACTGTAAACCTTACAAATGTACCCCTTCAGGAGGCATTGGATACATGCCTGAAAGGGCAATCGCTTGGCTATAGTATATTAAATACTACCATTGTAATTAAGCCAGAGGAGCCGGTAAATGCAGACCAGGACACAGAAGGTTATTTATCTCCACCGATTGATGTGCATGGAAAAGTAGTCAATGAAAAAGGCGAACCTGTTGAAGGTGCCAGTATAAAAGTAAAGGGAAGCGATAAGGGAACCAGTACAGACACGAATGGTGAATTTATACTGAAAGGTATAGACGAAAATGGAATAATAGTGATTAGTGGGGTGAATATTGAAACTATTGAGGTGAAGATATCGGGGAAAACAAATATGGGGAATATTGTTACAAAAGTGAGAGTAGGCGTTGGAGAAGACGTGGTGGTAAGCACAGGATACCAGAACATACCTAAAGAAAGAGCCACGGGTTCCTTTGTAACAGTAAATATGAATCAGTTTAACAATGAGGTGGCTCCCGATGTGATCAGCAAACTCGAAGGCATCACCAGCGGGCTGGTATTTTTTAAGGGCGTTCCCAATCGACCCAACGAAATTAATATAAGAGGTCAAAGCACTTTGTTCTCCAACACACAGCCCCTTATTGTAGTGGATAATTTCCCCTACGACGGTGATATCAATACCATTAACCCTAATGACGTAGAAAGCATTACCGTACTCAAAGATGCTGCAGCGGCATCTATATGGGGCGTAAGGGCAGGCAATGGTGTGATCGTAATTACCACTAAAAAGGGCAAATTCAATGAGCCACTTCAGGTATCATTCAACAGCAACATCACCGTTGGAGAAAAGCCTGATCTGTTCTACGATTTCCGGTTTATCAATTCATCGGATTTTATAGATTTGGAAAGCTTCTTATTCAGCAAGGGATTTTATGATAATGATTTTAGTGCAGCCAGCCAACCTCCCCTTTCTCCGGCAGTGGATATTTTGCACATGCAGCAATTGGGAATTATTTCAGCAGGAGAAGCCCAATCCGAATTGAATTCACTTAAAGGGGTTGACGTAAGAGATCAGCTTCAAAAATATTTCTACCGGCCGGCGGTGAACGTACAAAATTCAATTTCACTTCAGGGCGGCAGTGAAAAGGCAAATTATTTTTTTTCTGCCGGGTATGATAATGATTTAGGGAATCTTATTGGCAATAGTAATAACCGCGTCACCCTTCATTCTTATAATATTTTCGAACCTTTAAAAAGGCTTGAGATTTCTGTGAGTCTGGATTATATTCCTTCCGTGTCTGTAAATGACAACAATGTATCTCAAATATACTTGGGAGGGCCACAAGGCTATGCGATGCTGCCTTATACAATTCTTGCAGATGCAAAGGGAAATGCAATTCCTATAACCAGGGATTATAATACGGCTTTTGTTTCACAGGCTCCGGCAAATGGATTTTTAAACTGGCAGTTCAATCCATTAGACGAATTGCGTAACCATGATAATACCTCCACATCCAAATCGTATGAAACAAGAATTCTTTCCTCAGTTAAATATGACTTGCTAAAAGGGCTTAGTGGCAAGATGACATTTCAATATGAAAAGGCCTTAACTAACGGCCAGAGCCTTTCATCAGCGGACAGCTATACGGCACGCAACATGGTAAATATGTTCTCCAATGTTTCCTCTACAGGGCAGTTTGTTAGCTATGTAGTGCCGCCGGGGGGCATTCTCGATCAGTCATACAATGAACTTACCTCATACAGCATAAGAGGCCAGTTGAATTATAACAACAATTGGAAAAAAAATAATATTGACGGGATAGCCGGTGCGGAAGTACGGCAAATGACTACTGAAAGCAGTAGTAACCGTCTTTATGGCTATAATGATGACCTCGCAACGTTTTCATTGGTTGACCCTACACAATATTTTCCAACGTATCCTTCAGGAATGTACTTTCCAATCTCGACAAACCAAAGTATTGGAGCCACTACAGATCGCTTTCGTTCCTGGTTTGCCAATGTAGCTTATTCATACAGTGGCCGCTATACCATTTCTGCAAGTGGCCGTATAGACGGTTCCAACTATTTTGGCGTAGCAGCCAACAAGAAAAATGTACCATTGTGGTCAACAGGATTCAAATGGGATATTGACAAAGAAAATTTTTATGCGGTTAATTGGCTGCCTTCTTTAAAAGCAAGAATTACTTATGGGTATAATGGGAATTTGGATAAGAATGTTACGGCATATACTACAGGTGTTTACCAGGGCGCTGATCCATTTACTAATCAACCCTATCTAAATATTACCAATCCCCCCAACAAGGATTTGCAATGGGAAAAAACTGCCATGCTGAATATTGGGGTGGATTTTGCTTTTGTAAAAAACGTTGTAAGGGGTACGCTCGAATATTATGCTAAGAAGGGTACAGATATTATTGGAGAAAATGAGTTAGCTCCCAGTACAGGTTTTCTCGATAATAATACATCCACCAATGATGCGATGGGAAATTACGCCAATATGAAAGGGCATGGATGGGATATCCAACTCTACACAAAAAATATAAACAGGAAGTTTAAATGGTCATCTCAATTACTCTTTAGTTATACAACTGATGTAGTAACCTATTACGGCGGAACGTTAGTACCGTGGAGTTTGGTTTCTTTTGGTGGCGGGGCCAGTGGCTATGTAGTACCTCAGGAGGGAAAGCCCGTATTTGGAGTATATAGTCTCCGGTGGGCTGGTCTTGACCCTCAGACTGGTGATCCGCGTGGCTATGTGGATGGTACTATCAGTGAGGATTATTCTTCACTTACTAACCCTGTCAAATTCTCGGATATCCAATACAACGGGCCCGCGAGACCAAAATATTATGGTTCGTTCGGCAATACATTTTCTTACAAGCAATTGTCTTTATTTATAAATATTACTTATAAGCTTGACTATTATTTTAGAAGGTTTTCAGTAAATTATTATAATCTGATCAATTATTATTCCCAGGATAAAGATTATTCTTTAAGATGGCAAAAGCCTGGCGATGAAAAAACAACACAGGTGCCTTCATTCGTATATCCGGCCAATAACAGCAGGGACATCTTTTACGGTAGTTCTTCTGTGCTGGTTGAAAAAGGCGACCATGTGCGTGTACAGGATATTAGCCTTGGGTACGACATTGATAAATCCACCTGTCATTGGCTGCCGCTAAAGCATGTAAAACTGTACGCATATATTAACAACGTAGGCATTATATGGCGTGCGAATGACCATGACCTTGACCCTGACGCTCCTTTTGGAATTCCATCACCAAGAACTTATGCAATAGGACTGCGGGTTGACTTTTAAAAATAATTATTTACCTTTTATTATTCAAAATGAAACAAATATCTCAATTAATGCTGATGAGCCTTTTGATCATAAGTTCATCCTGCAAAAAAGATTGGCTGGATGCCAAGCCTAATAAAAATTTGGTAGTCCCACAAACACTCCAGGATTTACAGGCTATGCTTGATAATACACTTTTCGTTTTTAATTTTGGTCAGCCAGAATTAGGCGAAATCGGTTCTGATGACTATTATGTACTTTATCCTGACTGGCTTGGACTTAGTAACGATTTTGAAAGAAATGGATATATCTGGGCAAAAGATATATATAACGGTCAACCAAATTTTGACTGGACGATACCTTACGAACGTATTTTTTATGACAATTATGTTCTGGAGACCGTTGAAAATATTCCGGTAGATTCAACGAATTTTTCAAACTGGAATAACGTGAAGGGAAGTGCCTTATTTACAAGAGGGTTCAATTTTTATAGTCTTGCTGATCTCTTTGCCAAACCCTTTGATAGTACCACTGCTGATACTGACCCCGGTATTCCTCTGCGGCTACATTCGGACATTAACGCCAAATCTACAAGGGCTACCGTAATGCAAACCTATAAACAGATTATTGCCGATCTCAAAGCCTCATTATTGTACTTGCCTGCTTTACCTGCTTATAAAACAAGGCCATCAAAAACGGCAGCCTATGCAATGCTTGCAAGGACTTATCTGAATATGGGAAATTACAGCCTCGCACTTCTTTATGCCGATTCATGTATTTCCCTTCAACCTGCCCTGATAAACTACAACACTATTGATATAACCTTGCAATTTCCTTTTCCTGACTTTCCTACATTTAATGATGAAGTAATTTACTTTGCTGCTCTGAATTATTATGGTGTGATCGGTAATAGTGTAGCTATTGTGGATTCTACAATATATCGCTCTTATGCAGATAATGACTTGAGAAAATATTTATTTATTGATACCACAGACGGCCATACAAGATTCAAGGGTGGTTATGATGGATATACTGGCTTCGGAGGAATAGCGACCGATGAAATTTACCTGGTGAGCGCAGAATGTAATGCAAGATTAGGAAATATTAAAATAGCTATGGATCGCCTCAATACGCTTCTTGAGAACCGGTGGATGACAGGTACATTCACGCCCCTAACTTCTTCTACTGCTGATGAAGCTCTAAGGCTGATTCTCAATGAAAGAAGAAAGGAACTGATATTTCGTGGACTTCGTTGGACAGATTTGAGAAGATTAAATAAAGACCCACGATTTGCTGTAACACTTACCCGCAATCTAAATGGTACTATATATACATTACCTCCTAATGATAACCGGTATGTGTATCCCATACCTGACCAGGAAATACAGCTCAGCGGTATTGCCCAAAATCCACGTTAACAATCAAGATTAATACAATGATAAAAATAGTAAAAATGAATTTGCTTGTTGCTGCGCTATTAATTATTTCATTAAATAGTTTTAGCCAACAAAAAAGCCTACAGATTGGCGACCAATGCCCGGATATTCTGATAAAGCACATGATAAATTATAAAACCAATGAAGTAAGCATATCCAGTTTTAAAGGGAAGTTACTTATATTGGATTTTTGGGCAACATGGTGTGCACCTTGCGTCTCAATGATACCACATTCTGATTCATTGCAGAAAAAATTTGAAAACAATATTCAAATTCTTCCTGTAACAGACCAGGATTCTCAAACTGTGAGGCAGTTTCTCGAAAATTTCAATCAGTTTAGTCACATTAATATGCCCTCTGCTACCGGTGATAGAATTTTACAATCGTTATTCCCGCATAGTGTAATTCCCCATTATGTATGGATTGATCAAAACGGTAAAGTAATTGCAATTACAGGTGCAGAGCAGCTTACGGAAAGTAATATCAAAAGTTTGCTTAATGGAAATCATCCTGAACTTCCTGTTAAGCAGGATATGGATAAGGTAATAGACGAAAGTAAACCAATGTTTACAGTAGGTAATGAATTAATACAGGGAAATGAAACAAAATTTGAAAAGATAGAAGATAGTTCTTTGTTGTTTCATTCAGTTATCACAAGACATATTGACGGATTTGGTTGTGAAAGTGGGGTAACTGCGGGTAAAATTGAGGTCAAAAATGACGGAATAGGAGGTCTTTACCGTGTTGCAGTTGGTCATTACCAATTAAGTAAATTGAATATGAATAGTACGATTTGGGAAGTAACCAATCCTTCCGTTCAGTATTATACAGATTCTGCCAGTTTAAAAACACCAAATGGAACTGCAATGGATTTATGGATGAAAAATTATACCTTCTGTTATGAATTAAAATTTCCTTCTTCACTTAATAACAAAAAATTCGATATCATGCTTTCAGACTTGAATAACTATTTCGGGGCTGTTTTTAATATCGAAGGAGGGTTAGAGCACAGAAAAGCAAAATGTCTTGCCTTGATACAAACGGGTAAAGTCAGTAATTTCGTATCGAAAGGCATAGGTCAAAAGAGCACTTTTGACCAGTACCATTTAAAAATAACTAATATGCCAATGAAAGGGCTTGTAAATTATCTTGGTATTAATTTGGATTTAATGCCACCCTTGGTAGATGAAACCAACTACAACGGTAAAATTGATGTTGATTTGAATTGTAACTTATCAGACTTGGCATCCGTGAATGAGGCTCTGGCCAAATATGGGCTGCATTTGCAGGAAGAAGAAAGGGAAATGGATATGATAGTAATTAAAGATAAACCCAAATCGAAATAATGTTCCGGTGAAATAAAAGAAAGGGAGCGTAATACTTCCTTTCTTTTTCACAAGCCACCCTGCATTGAGTAGATAGCTATATATTTCAGGTATAAAGCGATTATCCTATTATAATAAATACCAAATTCCGTAAGGCGCTCACCCTCATAGTTGGGTATATAAAGATTCCTTCATATAATCCATCCATGATGCTGTATACATCAATAAATGAATTATGCATAAAATTTGCTTTTGTTTCGTTATCATCAATAATCGCCGAGTTTTAACCTCTGTGAGTGTTTCTTTTTCTGTGGCATTTATTTAAGAGTAGCTGCCACCGTCCGGTCCCGACCAACAAATAATTCAATCCTTTGTTCTAAAATTTCATAGATTCTTTCTTGAGTAATTTAAGATGAAGTTTGCTAACAGGAGGAATTTGAATTTCCAATGGCAAGTTTTGTGACAAGGTTTGGTGTAGCAGTCATGTTTCCGAAATACTCACTTATTTTTCGTGTGCTCTTTATAGTTATAAATAATTAAAAAATTGAAATCGGGCTATTTAATGATTTCCCAATCCCTGGTTCATGTCACGAACCATTTCTTTAATTTTCCGTTCGGGGATTTACTTCGCTCTTTTCATAATCATATCCAATCAGAAAATCTTTATTCAAATTTGACTATTTGGCAATTATCTTTTCAAGATTTTTGAACCTGATAAATTCGCTCCGCGTAACCTTTTAACTGTTATAATAGCATATATCAAACTTGATTATTTGGTTATGAAATTAATAAAGCTACCAGGACTTATCGCAAGTAAACACGACTTATCCCAAGTAAAAGAATAAAGGTCATAAATATCATCATTCTTGACTTTACAATTTAATCAGAGGCAATTTCTGGCACTTCAAAAAAATAAGATATTCTGTTATTATACGTTTCAATCAATTCATTTTTGTGTTTCCAAATATTTTCAATTAATTGCCCTATTTCTTCCGCTTCATTCCATTTTGGAAATTCAATTCAAATATATCTTCGTTACTTTCCATACTATGAATTTAGTAATTCAATGTAACCTATAAACGGCAATAAGCAAGTTTCAACATTTGATTTCAGCATCATATTTAGAGGCACCAAACTAAATGATATCTGCCACAAAACGAAAGCACAAAAATACCCACAAATAAGGGCTGCCTTCAAATCGAAAAAGAGAAATCCGACATCTGCATATTTAATGAAACTAACGACAAAGACAACAATGTTTCTGGTTTAAATTGGACGATATTAAACAGGAAATAACTAAAGTAATTGCAAAGAAACCGGTAGAAATCATAGCATATTTAAACTAAAATATTTCAATAGAATTTCTTTAAAATTGTATCATTTTCTTTGACCTCAATAGCTGATTTCAGCAATCTTAAAATGCCTTTTTCCGTGCCTATTTTTGCCACTTCAATATCATACCAATTACCGTCTTTTGTCCTGTATAATTTGCAGGAAAATTGACCGCTATTTTCGCAATTTTTTATAAAATTATATTCCTGCAAAACAGCTATGATATTGCCTAGTGCATTGGTCAATTCGTAAGGGTTAATTGTGTAATAAAACTGACTGTTATCTTCTAAAGTAATTTGATTGCTGAAAAGGTTAGTAAGGGCATCTATCATATCACAATAATAATTCAAATCTCTAAATACTGCAAAACGAATTTATTCAACTAGCTAAATTTTAGTCACCGATTATTTGAATTTGGTATAAAATTTGTCTTATATCTTTTGGTAGATTGATAGTGAAAATGAATTTGTGGAAAGAGAAAAAATCTATGTAAGTAATTTTATTAAATGGCCTCCTGGCTTTTTCTTTTATATGTTTCAAAGTATCTCCGAAACATATCCTCACCAATTCTTCAAGCATTAATCTTTATCAAGGCGTAATGTGCCGGGTCTTGCACATGGCAAGATGTACAAACGTGGCCACGTTTGAAATCTTGCCCTTTCACTCCGAAGTCGTACGGGGATTGTAAAAGACGATATAACATTGTTTCAAAACTTAAAAGATAAAAAATGAAGAAGCAGCAAAATGAGGTAAGGAAGATCTTTATCAAAATACGCATGAATAATGAGGAGCTTAAACAGGTGAAAAAGAAACAGCAACAAACTACAGAAAGAAGCCTGAGTGAATATATCCGTAATGTATCAATGCAAAAGCCAGTTACGGTGAAGTACCGCAACCAATCGGCAGATGATTTTTTGAAAGATATGCTGGAACTTAAAAAAGAACTCAATGGCATTGGAAATAATTTTAACCAGGTGGTACACAAACTGCATATTCTTGATAAGATACCCGAGTTCAGGATCTGGGTAAATCTTTATGAAGGTTTACATCAGTCAGTTGTAAACAAAGTAGAAGAAATAAAATTGCGTATGAATCAACTCTATGAACAATGGTTGCAAAAATAAGTTTTCCGAAAAACATTGATGCTGCGCTCAACTACAACGAAAAGAAAGTGCAGAAGGGAGTAGCCCAATGCCTTTATGCCGCTAATTATTTAAACGAAGCAAGAAACATGAATTTCTATCAAAAATTAAATGGCTTTGAAAGACTGAACTGTCTAAATGAAAGAGCTACTACTAAAACGCTTCATGTATCGCTCAATTTTGATCCATCAGAAAAACTGTCAGATAACAGGCTCATTGAAGTTGCTTCGGTATATATGAATAAGATTGGTTTTGGTGAACAGTCTTTTCTTATTTACAAACATGAAGATGCAGGCCATCCGCACATTCACATTGTAAGCACTACCATCAAAGAAAATGGAAGCAGAATAAACACCCACAACATCGGTAGAAATCAATCTGAAAAAGCAAGAAAGGAAATTGAAATATTCTACGGTTTGGTGAAAGCAGAACAACAGAAAAAATTGACGCCCCCCGGTATCAAACCTATGGATATAGAAAAAGCAGTTTATGGTAAATCAGAAACCAGGAGAAGTATCTCCAATGTGGTAGGCGCAGTATTTAGCCAATACAAGTTTACTTCCTTACCCGAATTTAACGCAGCTTTAAAACAATTCAATGTGGTTGCTGACAGGGGAAAAGAAGAAGGAAGGATTTACAAAAACCGTGGATTGGTTTACCGGATATTAGATAGCGATGGAAATAAGGTGGGTGTACCCATTAAAGCAAGTTCTATTGGTTGCAAACCAATACTTGATAATCTTGAGAAGAAATTTGACGTCAATAGGCCAGCAAAAGAACCGTTGAAGCAAAGAACCAAAAATACTGTTGATGAATGTTTGAAAACTTCACCGGGAAGTATAAAAGATATGGTTACTGCTTTATCTCAAAAACAAATTTTTACTGTTCTGAGGCAAAATGCAGAAGGAAGATTGTATGGTATCACTTTCGTGGACAATCAAAATAAATGCGTTTTTAACGGAAGTGATTTGGGTAAAGGGTACAACGCGGCAGCATTGCAAATTAGGATGAGTAATATAAATGTTCTTACTAATGATGAACTAAAAGGAGGCGTTTCATCTGGTTCATTGTGCAAAGATATAAGCCTTCAAAAACATCAGCAAAAAGCAATCGAACCGGCTATCAAAAGTGAAGACTTGTTGGACATCCTTCTTTCAATAAAAGAACAATACAACAACACACCATTCGATCTGCTAAAAAAGAAAAGAAGAAAAAGAAAAAACCTTGATTTCTAAAACTTAAAATAAACGTTATGTCACTTACGGGAGAGAACGAACAGGGGCTTCGGAAAATTGTTGACCTGACAAGATTTGCAAGCATCTTTATATTGCTACTTCATTTTTATTTTTATTGTTATGAAGCATTTGAACATTGGGGAATACAAAGTACCATCACAGACAGGCTGTTGAAAAACATAATGCACACCGGATTATTCGGCAATCAAAACACTTCTAAATTTTTGGCGGTTGGTTTATTGGTAATTTCTTTGCTGGGAGCACAAGGCAAAAAAGATGAAAAGATGAGCCGGAGAAGTATTGCATTTTATTTACTAATTGGAACAACATTTTTCTTCGGAAGTAATCTATTATTCCGGGTAAATTATTCTTTAGAGAATATTGCTTTAACTTATATGGTTGTAACCGGAATTGGCTTTTTGCTTATCCTGGCAGGAGGCAATTTATTAAGCCGCTTAATAAGGCTGAATTTATCTGACGACGTTTTCAATTCCTTAAATGAAACATTTCCGCAGGAGGAAAGATTTTTATCCAATGAATATTCAATCAACCTTCCGGCCCGTTATAATCTTAAAGGGCGAATAAGAAAAAGCTGGATAAATATCATTAATCCATTTCGGGGATTACTGGTGATTGGAAGCCCGGGAGCAGGGAAAAGCTGGTTCGTTATTCAGCATGTTATCAAACAGCATATTGAAAAGGGATTTGCGATGTTCGTATATGATTTCAAGTATGATGACCTTTCTAAAATTGTCTTTAATTGGCTGCAACAAAACAAAAATAAATATTTAGTAAAGCCGTCTTTTTATGTTATCAATTTTGATAACCTTTCCATTTCTCATCGCTGCAATCCCTTAGATCCAAATACCATGAATGATATTACGGATGCTACGGAATCTGCAAGAACGATACTATTGGGATTGAACAGGGAATGGATAAATAAACAGGGAGATTTTTTCGTAGAATCCCCAATCAATTTTGTAACAGCTATCATTTGGTTTTTGAGAAAATATGCTGACGGAAAATATTGCACGCTTCCGCATGTAATAGAATTGATGCAATCTGATTATGATGAATTGTTTCCGGTGCTCAATACCCAACCTGAAATTGAAGTGTTGGTAAATCCATTTATTACCGCTTATCAAAATGATGCAATGGAGCAATTGGAAGGGCAGGTCGCCTCTGCTAAAATTGGAATGGCACGATTGGCTTCGCCACAATTGTATTGGGTGTTATCGGGAAATGATTTTACGTTAGACATCAACAACCCTAAACATCCAAAAATTGTTTGCGTAGGAAACAATCCTGAAAAGCAACAAATTTATGGAGCTGTGTTATCACTTTATATTTCAAGATTGGTAAGACAAGTAAATAAAAAGGGGATGCTGAAATGTAGCCTGGTCTTTGATGAATTTCCGACCATTTATTTCAATAATATGGACAGCCTGATTGCTACTGCAAGAAGTAATAAAGTAGCTACTACATTAGCCATGCAGGATTTTAGCCAGTTGAAAAAAGATTATGGAAAAGAGCAGGCGGACGTGATTGTAAATATCACCGGTAACATTATCAGCGGTCAGGTAATGGGAGAAACTTCAAAATTATTATCAGAACGTTTTGGAAAAATTATGCAGGACAGGCAAAGTGTTTCAGTAAACCGAACGGATACATCTATCAGTCATTCCAAACAATTGGATAGTGCTATACCTGCATCCAAAATCGCGTCTCTTTCTTCAGGAGAGTTTGTAGGCCTAGTTGCTGACAACCCTGATGAAAAAATAAAGCGGAAAATGTTTCATGCAGAGATTATTAACGATGCTGGTAAATTGAATGAGGAAGTAAGCCAGTACAAAGACATTCCTGTTGTATCCAATGTTACCCAACAGCAGGTGATGGATAATTATTATCAGGTAAAGATGGAAGTGAAGCGATTGATAGGAGAGGAGGTGGAGCGGTTGAAAGGGGAAAGAACTTAAAATAACATATAACAAAATCTATGACACTAAGTGTTATTAATACTAAAATCCTAAATTTATTTAAGTATCACTACTAACTGTAAATTTGTTTCTAATGACTGACCCGGCTTCTGCTTTAGCCGCATATGTATCACATAGGGCAGGCTTTGAGCAAGACTCTTCACATCCTGCAGCAAGAGTTTCTGGTTGTCTTTGAGTTGTACAGCAGTAGTTTGTTTTGATCGGCAAGATCAAAAGTTTTTTTTTGGCAATGCATGGCGTACATGGTGTAAATAACTTTAACCCAGCTTGCAGCTATCCGGGCTCAGATAGCCGTTGTTGTTGAATTTTGTTTTTTTTGAGTTCCAGTTTGTGTACTACGGATTTTCGTTTAGTGAATGGTTTGTATTTTGATTTTAATATGTCGTAAATAGCCGCTAGGTTCTCATTTGGTTGGGAACATTTCTTAACTACAATTGTTCTGTCGAAGGTATTAGTGCCTGTTGTGGTAATTACTTTTTGAGTATTTCCTATCCATACTATTTCTTTCCAACAGCTATTTATTTTGTTGTTTTTTAATTGGAACCTGATTGTATTGACTAACCAATAAGCCAGTATTCCTAAAAGAGTATAACCTGGAAGATATCGAAACTTTTATTATTGAATTAAGCGAAAGAGAAATACCATTGCCTAATAAAAAAGAACAACATGAAACCATCGCTGATCATAGTTGGCAATAAGCCCCCAAAGAAAAAATCATTGACAAAAATTGACGCCTTTGATTTTGTAGTACGCATTAATTGTTCCGTAAGCAACCCGTTAGCGCTAAAAAATAATTATAAATCATTCTTCAGAAACTTTTTTGCATACTCCTTTGCGGTCATTCCGGTTATAATCTTGAATTGCCTATTGAAATGTGAAATATTGTTGTATCCTGTATTGTAGCATATTTGCGTGATGGTCATATTGCTATTCACCAGTAATTTACAAGAATTAAGGATTCTGACTTCATTTAAGAATTGAGAAAATGTCTTGTGTGTTTTGGACTTAAAGTAACGGCAAAAGGATGCTGTGGTGAGATTAGTAAGCGTTGCGATTTTTTCTATTTTAACTTCTTCTGAGTAGTGATTCATTACAAAATCCATGACTATATTGATTCGTTCCGTATCGGCAAGGTTGACAGAACTGGTATAGCCGGGGCTCGAGAGCAATTCATAATCTTCGGTATTTGCAATTGCATCAAGTGTCTTTAAGAATAAAGTCAGCCGGTTGAACCCCGAAGAAGAAACCACTTTCTTTACCAACGTTGATATCGTCTCATGATCTTTACCGCACCGGATGAATACGCCTTGTTGCGCACGAATGAAAACTTTTTTAATATGATTTAATTCAGGAAGGTCAAAAAAGCCATCCATGAGTGCATTTTCTCGGAAATGAATTACATAAACATCTACAAAAAGTTCTTCATTGTCTTGATAAAAGTCTTTGTCATTTTTCCATAAATGAGGAAGATTAGAGCTAATGAACATTAAATCTCCATCCGAAAAATTTCCGATATGATTTCCCATGAACCGGGTACCGTAACTTTTCTCGACAAAGATGATTTCAAATTCGGGATGATAATGCCATGGGTAATCCATGTAAGGCGTAATCTCTCTCTTCACCGTAATGGAAGAAGAATGGATTAAAGGTACTTTCTCAAGTTTTGGTTGCATAAAATTATCTGTTTATTATCACGAAATTAGGTAAATACATTCATTTTATGCAAATGTAGTGTCGTAAATCTGGTTAGTGTCAAGTCACACATAGATTTCTTGTGTACACGACGGGGTTGTGGGAAACTTCAATATGACATTTTATAGCTGGCACGACATTATTTCATTTTATGGTAACTATAGTGTTATAAATTGGGAATATAGTCGTTTTTATAATAAACTACAGTTGTGATCTTTGTACTCTCAATAAAGATATTCAATTCAATATACTTATATGCAAATCGTAAATCTAAGCAAAATACCACTCATATGCAAAAATTGAATTGGCTATACGTCTCCAAAATTACACTTATTGCATCTGTTGGAGGATTCTTATTTGGATATGATGCATCCGTAATTTCAGGAGCTTTCCCTTTTATGGTGGATTACTTTCATCTTTCCCCAACTATGCAGGGGATCGCTGTAGGTAGTGTAGGATTGGGAGCTATTTCTGGACCTTTGTTGGGACTGTATTTTACCCAGCGCTATGGCTCTCGTAAAATCATGTTAACCGCTGCCCTCCTTTTCATAGTATCTGCTATTGGTTGTGCAGTAGCATTTACAATATGGGATTTTATTTTCTGGCGAGCTATCACTGGAGCGGGAATTGGATTAGCTATGATGTCGTCTCCGATTTATATTGCTGAGTTATCTCCTGTGCATTTAAGAGGAAGGCTTGTAAATATAAATCAATTAACCAATGTATTGGGGATTAATATTGCTATAGTCGCAGCCTATTTCCTTTCCTTTCCTGGATGGGGGTGGAGGTGGATGATGGGATCGGAATTAGTCCCAGCTGCTATTTTATTTATAGGTCTGTTTTTTATTCCTGAAAGCCCAAGGTGGTTAATTAGAAAGGGGTATCATATAAAAGGCCTACAGATACTTACAAAAATAAATGGTGAAATTCAGGCAAAAAAAGAATTGCAGGAAATCCAGCAGGGAATAGAAAAAGAAGGACTAATAGTCGACAAATTGTTACAGCCCAGTTATAAAAAAGTCTTTCTTATAGCCATTGTACTAATGATATTTTCGCAAATAAACGGAGTGAATGTTATATTAACCTATGCTCCAACTATATTAGAAAATGCCGGATTCAGCAAGGGTACGGATGCTATCTTAAATTCTATTCCAATATATGTGTTCATTCTGATTACTACCATTCTTTCCTTCTGGCTTATAAACCGCTTTAGCCGAAGAGGATTATTGATTACCAGCATTTTATTGATGGCCATTGGTCATATGATTATGGCTATTGTTTTACAGTTGCATTTGCCATCAATGTATATTTTAATTCCAATGCTGATTAGTACCGGTGCATTTACTTTAGGATTTGCGCCCCTTAGCTGGATTATTGTATCCGAAATTTTCCCGAACAGAATTCGTAATAAAGGACTTGCTATTGTATGTTCTTTTCTGTTTTTATCCACTTTTTTCGCTAACCAAACATTCCCGATGCTCACCCATTGGTTTAGCAAACAATTCGGTCAGCCGGCAGGTGTTTACTGGGTATTTTTCGGGATCTGCCTTGCTTGCGTATTTTTCTCCTATAAGATGGTGCCTGAGACAAAAGGACTAAGCCTGGAACAAATCAGTGAGCTATGGCAGGAAAAGAGTCTCCACAAGAAAGATGCATTAGGATTCGAATTACAAAAATGAATTTTGAAATAAGATTTTCTTACCGATTTAAAATAATAATAAATGATGAATACTAATATACCCAAGGTAGGATTTGTCGGTTTTGGGGAAATTAATTCTCCTCAAAAGTTGATTAAGGATAAATGCCAATCTGCCTTGACAGAATTAAAATCTTTAGGGTTGGAATTAGTGTCAACAGACGTGGTGACTGACGATCCCGGGGGAAATGATGTCTATCGCGCTTTGCTAGACATGAAAAAACAATCTTTTGATGTACTGGTTGTGTGCCTTGCAGGATGGATCCCATCTCATGCTGTTGTTGCGATAACAGAAGAATTCAAACACAAACCTATCGTACTATGGGGCCTTGCAGGCGATATGGAAAATGGTCATATAGTAACTGCTGCTGCACAGGCAGGAACTACAGCTTTGCGAAAGGTCTTTGATGATTTAGGTTACAGGTTTATCTATGTGTATAATATTATTAATAAACCAAGCCCGCTAGGAAGAATTGAAGATTTTATCATTGCAGCAGCATCAGCAAAGGCGGTTAGGCACGCCAAGATAGGTATGCTGGGCTTCAGAGATATGAAACTATACAATACACTTTATGATGGGGTATCACTAAAGGCCTCTCTTGGCGTGGATGTGGAATTTTTTGAAATGCTGGAAATGCTTCAGCTGAGTGAGGCAGTAGAAAACAGGCAGATAGATGAAATATTTCAAAAGATTAGGCAGGAGTGGGAGTTTGTTAAGCCTGTTGATGACGATTTTCTCAGAAAAGGGATTTCCTATTACCTGGCGATTAAAAAGATAGCAGAAGAAAATAATTATGATGCGATCTCCTTAAAGGATGTGGATGGAATGAAAAAGGTACTTCATTTCCCTCCCGCATTGATCTTTATGCTGTTGTCAGATGAAATGAAGTTGTGTACTATCCCAGAAAACGATGTAATGGGTGCAGTTACCCAGTTGATCGTTAAGCAGATTACCGGTCAATGTGCTGCATATTTTGAGTTTTATGAGTTTTTTGAAGAAAGCGTTCTTATAGGGGTTCCTGATTATGTTCCTGCTGAGGTTGTAGACGGTAAGGTAAAGGTAACAAGTGCCGCTTTTGGCGAAATAAGCGGGGGGCTTTTAAATATATCTGCCGTGAAAACAGGCAGGCTTACAATGGCCCGGCTGTCGAATACTGGCAACCAATACACCATGCATATATGTGCCGGGGAGGGTAAGCTAAGATCGTGGGAAGAAGTAGGATGGGGTCATCCGGCACCACAGTTGCCCAGCTTGGAAGTATTTATTGATTCACCTATGGAAGAATTTACTGAAAAGGTATCAGGCCAGCATTACATCATAGCTTATGGGGATCATGTGCGGTCCTTGACTGACTTCTGTCATTTAACAAAAATTAAAGTAGTTTAAGATTAATAAGGAATAAAAGTTCACCTGCTATATGAAGCGTGGTTAACTTAAGACAAAAGGAAAAAAGTACAAATGAAAAAAGATTATGACGCAGTAATCGCTGGATATTTATGTGTTGATTTAATTCCTGAGTTTAAAAGGGAAAAACCGGTAACGTATATTGCTGAATTTCTAAAGCCGGGTAAATTGATAGAATTGAACGGACTTGATGTTACACTGGGTGGAGTAGTTGCTAATACCGGCATAGCCATGAAAAAGTTTTCAAAAAATATTTTTCTGAATAGTGTGATTGGCGATGACTTCATAGGCAAAATATGCAGCGATTGGCTTAATGAATATAATGTCCCGGGAGATATAAGAACGCTCAAAGGCTCAGGTACTGCGTTAGGGTTAGTGATAGCTCCTCCAGGAGTAGATCGCATCTTTCTTGAATCACCGGGTTGTAGCCAATTATTTGATATCGGGTATATCAATTTTGAAGCTATTGCAAAAAGTCGTTTATTTCATTTTGGGTATCCTCCATTACTAAAACAGTTTTATCTTAATGACGGGCGTCAATTACTGGAGATGTTTCGTGAGGTTAAGAGAATGGGAGTGATCACTTCAATGGATTTTAGCTTGCCGGATGGTGAATCGGGTAAAATAAACTGGCCGGATATATTGCAGCGGGTATTACCTTTTACGGATATTTTCACCCCCAGCCTGGAAGAAGCGCTTCAGATAATGATGCCATCCATGTATGCTGAAATACAATCAGCTGCAGATGACAACGTGGAAATCATTGATCTCATTCCAATAACGACCATCCGCGAACTCGGTAAGTGCATCATTGATGCAGGGGTAAAGATTGCTTTAATAAAAGCAGGGCATCGCGGAGCTTATTTGTGGACGGGCGATATGTTACAGATCAACGAGAATTGCGGCTTCCGTTTATCTAAAAATCATTGGAATTATCGGGAACTTTGGTGCCGGGCATATCCTGTTGATCAGGACAGGATAAGAAACGCCTCCGGTGCAGGCGACATGGCAGTAGCCGCTTTTCTTTCGGCTATACTTGATGGAGAAGTCCCGGAGAATTCATTAAAATACGCTACGATAGCAGGCAGAAATAATTTATACTGTTATAATATTTATAACGAGGTATTTGACTGGCAGGATATGACAGAGGGAATTAGATCGGAGCCTAATGAAATAGTTGACTTGAAGGAATTAAAAAGTGCGGACGGTGTCGATCTGGATATAACCGCATTAAAGGAATAAATTGGAAACAGCTTACTAAAAGATACGCGATGAAACAAATTAATCAATTGTCAAAGGACTGGTGGAGGGAGAGTGCTTTGAATGCTCCTGACATCAAAACAGAATTACCAGGTCCGAAATCAAAGGAGATGCATGCCAGGACGAGTAAATATATGAGAGGGCTTAGTTCCCAGGTCAAACTTTTCCCGGTTTGTTTTGAAGAAGGATTTGGCATCACCCTGACTGATGTAGATGGGAACCGTTATCTGGACTTCTCATCAGGGATATATGTCGCTTCTTTAGGGCATTGTCATCCAAAGGTGTCTGAAGCTATTTCTTTTTGGGCTAAGAAACTGATGAATGTCCATGACTTCACAACGCCCGTTAAAGAAAAGCTGATGGAAAAAATGGTAGATATCTTACCGGGAAATCTGAATGCTATCCAATTATATTCGGATGGGTCGAGTGCTGTAGAAGCAGCAATCAGAGCCGCACGTGCCATAACCAACAAGCATGAATTTATTTCGGCGTATCGTGATTTTCATGGCAAAACAATGGCAGCCGTAAGTTGTGCAAGGATGTATCGGGGTAATACCTTAAGCTATGGAACTACCAGGGCGCCAGGTTTTTACATGGTGCCACGTCCCGATCCTTACCGTCCGTTGTGGACTAAGGAGAATGGCGTCATTGATACAGATGCTTATATCAGCTTTTATGAACAGTTCCTTATAGAAGGAACCGTGGGAAATGTAGCCGCTTTCGTACTGGAACCGGCGCAGGGATGGGCAGGCAGTATTTTCCCTCCGGAAGACTTCTTTCCCAAGCTCAAAGCGCTTTGTGAAAAACATAACATTCTTTTGTATGATGATGAAGTGCTGGCAGGTATGGGAAGAACAGGTGAATGGCTTACCCTGAATCATTGGAATGTTCTGCCTGATATTGTAACCTTTGGCAAGTCATTTGGCAATGGATTTCCTGTTACCGCGATGGTGGTCAGCGAAGAGTATGGAGATGCCCTTGAAGAAATTTCTGCATCATCCAGTTATGGCGGAAATCCTATGGCATGTGCAGCTGCACTGGCCTCAATAGAAGTGATTGAAGAAGAAGATATCCTGCAGAATGTGCGTGAGGTAGGTCAATTCTTTTCAAAGCGAATGAACGAAATGAAAGAGCAGCATCCCATCATTGGAGATGTTAAGGGGAAAGGGTTTCTTTTGGGAATGGAACTGGTGAAGGATAAGAAAAGTAAGGAACCATTTGAAGAGGCAGGGAAGCTGGTTTACCAAAAGGCTTTCCGAAAAGGTTTGGCTTGGATTCCGGCAGGTCATATTTTGCGTATGTCCCCTCCTTTAATTATGGATGAAAAATATGCTAAGCGAGGAATGGATATTATTGAGGAAGCTATTTCAGAAGTAGAAAAAAAATTTGGATATAAATAGAAATGGTTAGTAAAACCTACTAAATATTGTAATTATGAATAAACAAAATTTCTTGCCCGGATTATACATAGGCTGGGCGACAGAAGATATTACAGCCGCAGGCCCGGCTTCCCTCTACGGTCAGTATTACGAGAGAATATCGCAATACGTCCAAAGCCCTCTTACGGTTACGGCCTGCGCTATTGAATCTGTAAATGAGGACGGTGAGACAGGTCAGGCTATCATGGTATCTATGGATCTGGTACATTGCTTAAAATCGATGCAGGACTCGCTGAGGGTTGCAGTAAAAGAATCGATACCGGATTTTGATGTAAGAAAGCTTTTCTTAAATGCTACTCATACACACTCTGCTCCGAAGCCTGGTTTTAACGATGATTATGGAAAATTACTGTTGGAAAGGCTGAGTAGAGCGGTTGTTTCTGCATGGAACTACCGGCAGCCGGCAGGAGTAAGCAGGGCGTTAAGCTATGCGGTTGTCGGTCATAACAGGAGAGTAAGGTATGCCGATGGGACAGCGGAAATGTATGGAGCTACAGACAGGTCTGATTTTATCGGGCTGGAAGGTCCTGCAGATCAGGGAGTAAATATGCTCTTTTGCTGGGATGAGAATAAAGACCTTACCGGTATTATCATGAACGTACCCTGTCCCGCACAAGTGACAGAAGCGAAATATTATGTTTCTGCTGATTACTGGGGCGAGGTGCGAAAGCAGCTTGAGGATAAATTTTCCAGGAAGATATATATTTTAGCTCAATGCGGTGTTTCGGGTGATCTGTCGCCGCGTGATTTACCTCGAGGGTATAGAGAAAGAGAGCCGAATATGTGGGATGTTTCAGGGATAATTGAAATAGGGAAGAGACTGGTTACAACCGTGATGGATGCATATCCTGCTGCAATTGAAAATATTCAAACCAAAGTAGTTTTTGAGCACGCGGTTAAAGACATTTCTATCCCTACCCGGAAAGTGAGTAAAAAGGAATATGAAGAGGCATTGAGAATCTCAAATGAAATACATAGCAGAGAGCCTGATGACCCTGATTCACCCGATACAGCCTGGAACAGGTTCCTGAATGAGATGAAAAAAAATGAAAAGCTGCGGGATTACGGCCCCTGGGATAATAAAAATACAGATTATGGGATCGTGAGGAAAAAAGATATCGTCATAGAACAATACAAGAACCAGGGATCGAATCCTTTTTATGAAATGGAGCTTCATGTGATCCGGATCGGAGAGGTGACTATTGCATCTAATTCATTTGAATTATTTGTGGATTACGGTTTCAGTATTATGGGGAGAAGTATGGCAGAGCAAACTTTCCTGGTGCAGCTGAGTTGTGATTATGGAGATTACCTGCCTACAGAAATAGCCCTTCAGGGAGGCGGTTACAGCGCCATGGCTAACCCGGTAGGTCCGGAAGGCGGTCGGTTATTGGTAGAAGAAACCGTTGCCATGATCAATAATATGTGGACATAATTAAAACGATAGCATGAAATCATACAGGTTGAATAGACTTTTTCATCCCGAATCAAAGAAATGCTTTGATGTGGCCATAGACCATGGATTTTTTAACGAATTTGGCTTTCTAAAAGGGATAGAAAATATAGAATCTGTCGTAAATACAGTTATTGATGCCTGCCCCGATGCTATTCAGTTGACCATTGGTCAACTAAAGTACCTGCAGAGCGTAGCAGGTAAACAAAAGCCCTCTTTGGTACTTCGGACGGATGTAGCAAATGTTTACGGTAAATCACTTCCTTCTGCAGCCTTCAGTAAGATGATTGATAGGCCGGTACTTCAAGCAGTAAGGGCAGATGCAGCTTGTTTATGTATTAACTTGTTTAGTATCCCGGATGCACCGGAAGTGACAGCACAATGCGTTGATAATATTTTAAAAATAAAATTGGCATCTGATTATTATTGTATGCCTCTGATGATTGAGCCTTTGATATTCCTACCAAATGATGAAGCAGGTGGTTATATGGTGGACGGGGATATTCAAAAGATTTTGCCATTGGTGCGGCAGGCGGTGGAATTAGGTGCAGATATTATCAAAGCAGACCCGTGTGATGATGTAAATGAATATCACCGGGTAATTGATATTGCAGGTGATATTCCGGTTTTAGTGAGAGGAGGAGGAAAGGCTTCCGATGAAGAAATAGTTGTCCGGACTAAGAAGTTGATAGAGCAAGGTGCTTCAGGAATAGTCTATGGGAGGAATATTATCCAACATCGGGACCCGGCTATGATTATCAAAGTATTAATGGGAATCGTTCATGAAGATAAATCTGTTGAAGAAAGTTTGGATATGCTGGCAGGCAGGTAATAAATAAGATTAATTGAATATTTTTTAATCAAAAAAATGAAGATGTTTTTCCAAACTAAGAAGAAAAAGGAGTCTTTTCCTGAGCGCCTAAATAAACGGGCTAATCGTAATGCTGTCCTGGCAGGTTTTCTTGGGTGGATGTTGGATGCGTTTGACTTCTTTATTCTCGTATTTGTGCTTGTTGATATAGCCAAGGAATTTAATAAGTCTGTTCCTGAAATGGCGCTTACCATTACGGCCACACTTCTCATGCGCCCGGTAGGAGCCTTAATCTTTGGGCTTTTAGCTGATCGTTATGGAAGGAAAGGCCCAATGATGATTACTATTGTATTTTTTTCCTTAATAGAAGTGCTCTCAGGATTAGCGCCTAATTATATGGTTTTCATAATTCTTCGCTTGCTATATGGTATTGGGATGGGGGGAGAATGGGGGTTAGGTGCTTCTCTGGTCATGGAATCTGTTCCTGCAAAGCGGCGTGGCCTTCTCTCGGGACTTTTACAGGAAGGGTATGCCGTAGGTTATTTATTGGCTGCAGTGGTGTATTATTTTATATTCCCTCATTTTGGATGGAGAGTCATGTTTTTCATTGGGGGAGTACCTGCCTTACTCACGTTATTCATCCGGGCCAGGGTAAAAGAAAGCGAAGTTTGGAAATCCAACAGAATGAAGGATTGGAAGAGCTATTTTCAAACAGCAGGAAAACATTGGAAATTGTTTTTGTACCTGGTCGTATTGATGTCTGCCATGAATCTTATTTCTCATGGTACGCAGGATCTCTATCCTACTTTCTTGAAAGAGCAACTTCATCACAGCACGCATGAGGTGGCAATAATTACAATGATATCCATGTTTGGTGCTATCCTTGGAGGGTTACTTTTTGGCTCCTTATCAGATAAATGGGGAAGAAGGAGAATGATAACAATTGCCATTTTTCTTGGTATTGCCATGATTCCCTTGTGGATATATACCGGTAGTATGACAATCGTAGCGATAGGTGCTTTTGGTATGCAGTTTATGGTACAAGGGGCATGGGGAATTATTCCTGCCCATATCAATGAATTATCCCCGGGGCAATTGAGGGGATTTTTTCCGGGATTTGCTTACCAATTGGGGGTAGTTGCTGCATCGGGAATTGCTTATTATGAAGCAATACTGGCTCAACATTTAAGCTATTCTGCTTCAATGGCAATATTGGCCGGATCTGTCTTCCTCTTGGGTGCTATAGCTATTATTGCCGGCCCGGAAGCCAAGGGAGTTAGTTTTATAAAAAATGGGAAATAAGGGATATAGCATAAAGATCTTAGTGAGGTTTCATGAGCCGCCAAATAGGTACTTTGCATAGGAAATTGGATAATTGAAAACATACTGTCATTAATTGAAAACATAGTAGTTTGCTATAAGGAATGATAAAACTAAATTTGTTTATTAATCAATCAAGGAATATAGAGTTACTTTATTTATCGGAAACTATTTAGATATACATTTTTACTTAATCTACATATCTGTTAATTATGCAAAGAATACTCATAAAAATTCTGATTAGCACTTTTCTTTTGTTTATAGGCATTATGATAGGAAAGCCTTCTTTCGGACAAACAGAAAAGAATAAAGGGGAAGTTGATGCCCAGATTGATTTTTCTAATATAATAGGTAAAATCAAGCCGTTGCACGGAGTAAATCAAGGGCCTTTTGACTATATGCCTGAAGCTGCTCCAATTGAGGTCTATTTTAAAAAGGCCGGGTTTCCATCCGTTCGCTTGCATGATGTTAATTGGCCGCATCCTGATGCTGTGGATATCCATACTATTTTCCCTCTTTTCGATGAAGATCCTGATGATCCTAAAAATTATACTTTTAAAAAGACAGATGACTATTTGCTTCCGATCATTAAAAATAATTCAGAAATAATTTATCGATTGGGGGAGAGCATCGAGCAAAGGGCAAGTTATTATACTCATCCTCCTAAAGATTTTAAAAAATGGGCGAAAATATGTGTAAATATTATTCGCCATTATAATGATGGATGGGCTAATGGATTTCATTATAATATCAAGTATTGGGAGATATGGAACGAGCCTGAAGGGAAGAGTATGTGGACGGGTCCAGTAGAAAGATATTTTAAACTTTATGAGATTACCGCAAAAGACATTAAAGAATATGACTCTACTCTTCAGGTAGGGGGACCGGCTGCCTCGCGTATATATCATTATGATCTTGTAAAACCATTTTTGGCTTATTGTAAAGCCAAGTCTCTTCCGCTTGATTTTTTCTCCTTTCATCTTTATACTGACTCTCTGCAAAAAATGGCAAATAACGTTAGATTAGCCCGGTCAATAGTTGATGATTATGGATTTAAAAATACCAAAATTTTCCTCGATGAATGGCATTATCGTGATTTGCCATGGAGTCTTTTAATGCCGGGGCTTCGTATTCCAGGGAGTGAAGATTATGATTTGTATAAATATAAAGGTGTTGGAGATAGGCAAGCTCAGCAAAGTGGACAAAGGGGTGCCTCTTTTTCAGCCTCTGCTCTGATGCTGATGCAGGACTACCCGATAGATGTAATGAATTTTTATGAGGCTGATTATGGAAATATGTTGAGCATGTTTGATTATCACGGGATCCCCAAACCAACCTACTATGCTTTATATGCTTTTAATCAGTTATATAACATGAAAAACAGGGTGTATAGTTCTTATGATAATAATGAGCATATTAATGATGGGTTAATGCTTTTAGCAGGAGTATCTGATGATAAGAAGGAAGGAGTAATACTTTTGAGTAATTTTTCAAAATCTACAGAACCGTTTACTATTTCCATTAAAGGATTTTCTGATTCCGATAAGATTCAATATAAAGTTTACCTTCTAAATGATTATCATGATCTGGAGTTAGTCAAGCTGGATGGGTTAAAGGTTGAATCATCGAATGATTTGAAATTTAATATGTTGTTTCCCTATTCGGTTTATTTGATAAAATTAATCAGACAATAAGATTCATTTTAAGGGAAAGTCCAATCACTATGACAACAAAAATATGGATGAGAGAGCTAATTGACGTTTCCATTGTGTACCCGATAAAAATAAGAGAAACTTATGCCAGGCGATAGATACGATGTTATTGTGGTGGGTGCCGGAATTGTAGGACTGGCAGTTGCTTATAAAATAAATTTAAGATATCCGGATAAAACGATCCTGGTACTTGAAAAAGAGCCAGAAGTGGCAACTCATCAAACCGGTCATAACTCAGGTGTTATTCATTCGGGTATTTATTATGAGCCGGGATCTTATAAAGCGCGTAATTGTGTGGAGGGAAGAAGAGAACTGGTGGCCTTTGCCCGGGAGCACGGTATCAAACATGACATTTGCGGAAAAATTATTGTAGCTACCAAATCGTCAGAGCTGGCACATATGCATAAGGTTTTTAACAACGGCTTGCAAAATGGAGTGGAAGGAATAGAGCTGATTAATGCGGATCAAATCAGGGAAATAGAACCTTACTGTACCGGTATTGAAGGTATATGGGTGCCCTGTACCGGCATCATAGATTATGCGGACGTGGCCAGAAAATATGCCGAATTAATCACGCAACAATTTGAGGGGAGCCGTGTGTTGACAAACTATGAGGTGACCGGTTTTGAAAAACATACGGATTACACTACGGTGGTCACTAACCAGGGGGCCTTTAATGCGAAATATATTGTTACTTGTGGTGGGTTGCAATCAGACCGGATAGCGCAGAAAGAAGGAGTAAAAACTGATACCACCATCGTGGGTTTTCGAGGGGATTATTATGACCTTACCCCGCAAGGAAAACACAAGGTAAAAAACTTGATTTATCCGGTGCCTAACCCCATCTACCCATTTCTTGGTGTTCATTTTACCAGCATGATTAATGGTGATACGGAGTGTGGTCCCAATGCTGTTTTTGTATTTAAAAGAGAAGGTTATGGAAAAACGGATTTCTCGTTTAAGGATACCGTGGATGCTTTTTCCTTTTTAGGAACCTGGAAATTCTTTTATAAGAACTGGCGTTTTGGATTAGATGAATATCGGAGAGCATTTTCTAAAAAATTGTTCCTCAAACGCCTGCAGTCACTTATCCCGAGTCTCGAGATGGACGATATTGCACCGGGCAGGGCGGGGGTAAGGGCAATGCTTTTGGCTGATGAAGGAAAGATGATTGATGACTTTAAGATTGAACATAATGGTAATGCCATACATATCCTAAATGCACCATCCCCTGCCGCCACTGCTTCACTGGCCATTGGTACACAGGTACAGAAAATGGTTGATAAGTACTTCAAGCTGAATTAACAACAAATTTATTAGGCATGGAGCGGTCCCTCAAGAGCATTATCCTGATTCTCACTCAGTATCGGCCAAAACTGTCTTCAACCTTTCTCAGCGGGGTTCATCAAAAAGTTGATTAAATAAGCCGGTGCTTATGCATAAAGAGAACAAATATTATGAAAAATGAAGAGAGCCGTTTTATATATAAGTATTTTGAAAAACAAATGAGAACGCTAACTTAAATTGGACTAAAACAGCCGACACCGGAACTTCATAACATGTAAATATAGCGTGAGTTCGATTTAAGGATACCGCTTTAGCGAAATGTCCGTATACCCACTGAAATAGAGGTGTATTTTTGCTTTTAATTCTATTTTAAAGGCCGAATTTTGAAGAAAGCTGTACACCGTAAATAATTGCTAAAATTGTGTCATTAATTGACTATACAGTAGTTTTTTGATAGAAAGGCTTCATCCTATATTTGTGTTGGCAATAATAATTACTGAATCAGTTTTAGCCGATTTTAAGAATTTAAATTAATTATAAAAACGGTGACCTGTAAAATAAGACATGAGGTTAAATTTTACATTTTAAATTGTTATGAATACAACCACTATATTATCGTTCTGTAATACTGCCTAAAAGGCTAACTAATGAATTTACTAATAATATCTTATAAAATTAAGAACTTTAAAAAACTTAAACATTATGAATAAGATTTCATCTATAGGGACCTCTTTGCTGATAATCAGTTTACTTCTTGCTAAATCAATATTCGGTTCAATGACTAACGAGAACAGGTTTATTAAAAGTTCTGCCAGTCATGCCCATTCAGTAAATTTTATTATTGAATCAGGCAAAACGAATATATTTTCTCCTACTGGTATGCTTGAGAGAGTGTACACAGATTTATCTAAATTAAAGGTAAGTGCTCTTACTGTAAACGCTGCTGATACTATAAGACGAATCAAGGGTAAAGTTATTTCATCTGAAGATGGACAGCCATTGGCAGGAGTTAGTGTAATAGTTAAGGATAGTCATATCCCGGTTGGAACCGTTACTAATCAGAATGGAAATTTTAGTATTAATATTCCTGAAGGTATTAAAAAAGTTATTTTCAGCTTTATAGGTTATCAAACTCAAGAGGTTGTTTTGTCTGAATCCAATGCCTATAATATTTCTCTTAAAAGCTTAGTCAAAGGCCTGAGCCAAGTCGTGGTTGTAGCGTACGGGAAACAGAACCTTGCTTCTTATACAGGGTCTGTGGGCATATTAAAACCTGAAGCTTTTCAGAAGGCTCCCCGAGAGGATGCGATCGAAAGCCTTCAGGGGAACGTTGCGGGAGTATTGGCCAGTAATGATGATGGACAACCGGGTTCACCCGTCGAGATAGAAATCAGAGGAGTGGGATCCATAAACGCTTCAACACAGCCTTTATATGTTGTTGACGGAGTTCCTATTGAGACAACAACCGGTATTAATTATGGCTCCTATGGGGGGGCCACCACTACCGGGTTGGCAGGAATCAATCCGAATGATATTGCCAGCATAACGGTATTGAAAGATGCTGCAGCTACCTCAATTTATGGCTCCAGGGCCGCCAATGGAGTGGTTATTATCACTACTAAAAGCGGTGAAAGCGGTAAAGCCAGGATTCATTTTTCTGTTCAGCAGGGGTTTAATAAGATAGATATAATGAAACGAGGTTACCCTTTGAACACATCTGAGATGATCGAACTCCTCAGGGAAGGATGGGCAAATGCAGGGAAGAACTCCGATGGTTTCGTTCCTGCACTTGAAGCCGCAGGTGTTGACACTACCCAGAATACAAACTGGGTTAAGGCCCTTACTAGAATTGGGGCTTTCAGGCAATATTATCTCTCTTTGTCTGGTGGTAATGCTAAAACGCAGTACTTTATTTCAGGAGGGTATGATAACAACCAAAGCACTCTTGGAAAAATGCAGTATAAAAGGGGAACGGCAAAAATTTCATTAAAAAGCCAACCATTGAAAAGCCTTAGTATAAATGCCAGTGTATCCAGTTATTACCAGGAAACCTTACAATCAGTAGCTTCGAACTCTTTTGCAGCGAGTTCAACTGGGTCGATATATAAAATGCAACCATGGTTGAAAATTTACAATGCGGATGGTTCTTATAATTTAGGATTTAACCTCACTTATAATCCTGTTGCCGTTGAAAATTTAGTAAAATTAACCGGTACTGCTTATAATACAGCAGGAGACGTAGGTGCCAAGCTGGACATTTTTAAGGGGCTTAGTTTTGAAACAAAAGAACATTTAGAACTTACCTATGGAGAAACAGACTTTTTTTGCCCGGCAGGAGTTGCGTGGAGCAGGTCCACCGATGGGATTGGCTGGTTGCAGACGAGTATTGATAAGAGTTGGGTAACGTCCAATCTTTTGCGATTCACACATGACTTTAATCATCAGCATTTAGAGGCTTTCATTGGTTATGAGGCACAGGATGTGTTAGTTACCGGCTCCTATACCGGTGCTCAGGATTTTATTCCTAATTTGGAAACTCTTTCCGCAGCCTCTACGCCGACTAATGCATCTTCTACAAACACGGAGTCTTCTCTGGCAGGGACTTTCTTGAATGCTCAATACAATTATAAGCAGAACTATTTCGTAAGTGCCTCTGTGCGAAGAGATGGGTCTTCAAGGTTCGGCGCTCAAAGACGGTATGGTAATTTCTGGAGCGTTAGTGCGGGCTGGAGTATTCAAAACACGCTATTGAAAAATATTTCCTGGATATCATTTTTAAAGTTGCGGTCAAGTTATGGTACTAATGGAAACCAGGGGATTGGTGATTATGCTTTTGCCCCGCTATACGGTGCTGGTTATAATTATAACAATCAGGCAGGCTATGTTTTCTCGCAGTTCGGAAACCCTGTATTAACCTGGGAACAGAATGCTCCATTCGATGTGGGTGTGGATTTTGGGTTATGGGGAAACAGATTAACTGGAACAATAGATTACTATGAAAGAACAAGCAACCGGTTATTGTTGAATGTACCATTGCCGGCCACCAGCGGTCTTAGCAGTTATTCAGATAATTTTGGTTCCATGAGAAATTCTGGTTTTGAAATATCATTGAACAGTAAGAATCTTATCAGCCAGAAAAAAAATGGGTTGAAATGGGCCACTAACTTTAACCTTTCCACTGAAAAAAATGTGGTTCTTAGTATCCCCAGTACCATAATAAGCGGTGATCAAATTCACGAAATAGGTAGTGATTATTTTACATGGTATTTTCCGGCCTACGCGGGAGTAGATCCGCAAACTGGTGTAGCGTTATATTATTCAGATGCCTCAAGAACAAAAACTACAACTAACTATAATGAAGCTCCCGCGCTAAAAATGGGGTCGTCACTGCCAAAATTTTATGGAGGATTGACTAACACCTTCGAATATGAACATTTTACATTATCCTTCCTTTTATTTATCAATTGGGGAAATAAGATTTATGATGAACATAGCGTCAGCTATGATTCTGACGGGTCAAGAGGATTTTCTTATAGTGGGAGTCTTTCCCGTTACACTTATGATAATCGGTGGCAGAAACCAGGAGATAAGACCGATATACCTAAAATTATCTATTTGGGACCAGTTCCAAATTATCCCTCCTCCAGATGGCTATGGAATGGAAGCTATGTACGCTTGAGAGATATTTCTTTAACCTATTCTCTCCCGGCAAAAATGATACAGAGGATTGGATTACAAGAAGTAGATATTTATGCCAGGGGTAGCGATTTGTTGTCCTGGGTTCCTGACAAGCATGTCATATACGACCCAGAGACAGGGTCGAATGGACTAGTAGATCTGAACGATCCGATCAATAAGACGCTCATTTTTGGATTAGATATTAATTTTTAATCAAAAAAACTTATTAAGATGAAAGCTATCATAAAAGGCGGAATAATGGTTATGTTGATTACTGCTTTTTCCTGTAATAAATCTTTTTTGGAAAGGCAACCTAAAAGTGCAACTGATGCCAATTCTGCCATTGTAGATATTAATTCAATGCAATATGCCCTCAACGGAATATATGCCTTATTAAAGAGTGCTAATTATTACGATTGTACTTTTTATCTCTTGCCAGACTTAGTATCAGATAATGTGTACTTGAGTAGAATAAATACACTTCGGTGGAACACTATGGGCGCATTTAGCACAATTCCAACAAATGCCTATATAGATGATCTGTATATTCAGACGTATAGCTCCATTGCCAATTGTAATCTTTTTATTCAGCAAGGTGGTGATCTGAAGGTGGTCAGTAGTGACTCTAGCACAAGAAATGCCTTAATAGGACAGGCCTATGCAATTAGAGCCGAAGGGTATTTTGACCTATGTCGTATATTTGCACAACCATACAATTTTACTTCAGATGCCAGCCAGTTAGGTGTTCCTTTAGTTTTAAGCTCTTCTTTTAACACAACGGATATTGTCAATCCAGCCAGAAGTACTGTTAAAGAAGTTTATAATGCAGTAATCAATGATTTCGAAAAAGCGATTAGTCTGCTCCCCGAAAACCTACCTGGCCAATCGTCGTCCTTTAAAGGAATGATAACGTTGAATGCGGCGAAAGCACTGTTATCACGAGTGTATCTTTATATGGGAGATTGGGCAGATTGTGAAGAAATGGCAACGGAGGTAATTAATAGCGGTCAATATTCTTTATCGTCAACAAATAATCTGGTTCAGGATTACAGCACTCCAAATAATAGTGAGTCCATCTTTGAAATAGTGAATACTGCCACAGACCAGCCCGGCACAAGTTCAGTCAATGGTTTCTATAATCAGAGCGGATATGGTGAACTATTGCCGACATGGAACCTTTACAATTTATATTCCCCCACTGATGTGAGACTTAACTTCATGGCCATAGGAAACAGGAAGGGAAGTGGTGGCGAAACGGGTGTCCCTATAGTAACAGAGAAGTTTATTGAGACAGGAGGCCTGTATGATCAAGATATCAGCGTAATTCGGTTGGCAGAGGTATATCTTAATCGAGCTGAGGCAAGGGCTCATTTAGGTGAGGATGAGGGAGCAATTGAGGATCTTACGACTATCGCAAAGCGGGCAGACCCTTCGGTGATTATAGACTCTACCTTATCCGGACAAGCACTTATAGATCGTATCCTGTTAGAGAGGAGGAAAGAGCTCGCCTTTGAGGGGCAGCGTCTTTTTGACCTTACCCGGAATAAACTGGGCTTTGTGAAATACTATGCCGGAGGTGATAGTACTATAGTTGATTATCCAAATGAAAAGATCATTTTTCCTATTCCACAATCAGAAATATACATAAATCCTGCCCTTCAACAGAATCCGGGATATTAAGATTTAAAAAATTATTCAATATGAAAAGTCAAAAATGCATTAACTGGGACATTATTTTTTTTATTTTCTTATTATTAGCCGTAGGGTCTACCCGAGGATATTCCCAAAAAAGGGTTAGCGTATCTTCCCTGCCGTATGATAGCTTACATCACTTAGTTACTAAGCATGCAATGGTTAGCTCAGAACACCTGTTATCAAGTGAAATAGGTAAAGAGATCATGGAAAAAGGGGGTAATGCGGTGGATGCTGCAGTAGCTACGGCTTTTGCTGTCAGTGTATCGGCACCGGCATTGTCCGGTCTTGGGGGAGGAGGATGTATGTTGATTTGGCTGAAGGATCAAAAAAAGGTTATTTATATTGATTTCTATGCTGCTAAAAGAGTTTCGGCCTATAAATCTATAGGCAGCAATAAAGAAGGGCATAAGCTTTGGGAAGTAGGGATACCCGGAGAAGTGGCTGGGTTGTTATATGCTGAAGATAAATATGGAAAGTTATCGCGAGAAGAAGTGATGGGTCCAGCCATTAAACTTGCCCGGGACGGATTCCCAATGTATCCCTTTTTTGCTCATTTAATAGAGAGTGGGCGGGATAATCTGGAACAATATGATGGTAAAAATTTATTATTTCCCAATGAAGAAACGTTCCCAATCGGGAAAATATTCAAACAAGAAAAACTGGCTGAAACGCTTCAGATGGTTGCTGATAAAGGTGCTTCAGTCTTTTATAACGGATCTGTTGGCAAGGATATAGTGAAGGTTTTGAATGAAGGCGGGATTCCTGTAACCATGAAAGATTTCCAGGATTATAGAATTGATACTGATAAAGCTCCTTTAACGACTACCTATAAAAAGTGGAAGGTATTTACTCCTCCACCGCCCCAGGGTGGACTAGAGATTATAGAGGATTTAAACATATTGGATTCTTTCAATATGAAAGAGACAGGGCTACCTACTCAATCGGCTCATGCTTTTCATATCCTGACCGGCGCTATGAGAGCAGGGATTGCAGATCGGGTATATAATGTGGATCCTAATTGGGCCAGGATACCTTCAGAAATCTTAACCTCAAAGGAGTATGCAAGGGAACGGACAAAATACGCTTTACAAACTCCAACGCCTTATAGTATAAAACCGGGACAGCTTGATTTGAATGTAAGTTCAAATAAATTAAAAGTTAATAATAAGGATGTAAGTTTAAAAGAAGTAAAGGTTGATGATGGGAAGAAAGACGGCAGGGGATATACCACTTCATTATCTGTAGTAGATGCTGACGGGAATGCCGTGGCTTTAACTCAAACCCTTAGTTGGATATTTGGTGGAAATGGGGTCTGGGTGGATGGATTCTTTTTAAATAATTCAGGTGTTGATTTTTCTCAGCCGATTCCAGATCCTTATACTTTACCTGAACCAACCGGTGATTACCGCCGTCCAGGCTCTACCATCGCCCCGACGATTATACTGAATAAAGACAATACGGTTAAGTTGGTAATAGGCTCTCCGGGAGGGAATTTGATACCTACCCGTATTGTACAAAATATTGTTTACATATTGGACTATGGAATGGACCCGATAGTTGCAGCAAGAATGCCACGGATATATCCTCTGTCTGCAACAAACGGAGTGCATACAGAAGAAGGCTTTAATGGCAAGGTATATGAAAAAGAGCGGGAAAACGGATATGATTTTTATATCAACTTTGGTTCTCATGCAGAAATATATTCCATTGTAAGACGGGATGGTTATTGGATTGGGGCTGCCGATCCGCTGGTTGAGGGCGGAGTAGCAGGTTATTAATGTATAATAAATGCGGAATAATTATGAAATATTTACTTGTATTTATTTTTTCTTTATTGGGCCTGTCTGCTTGCAGGAATTCTAACCACACAATCCATACAATCACTCCTAACGATTTTAAAGGTAGTGATATAGAGCGCATACAAACTGCTATTAATACTGCTAAAGAAACCACCCATACGATGGTAATTCCTCAAAGAAATTCTAACGGAACTAATAAATGGATAATAGACAGTGCGATATTATTACCGAGTAATTTGACGATTATCCTTGACAATTGCACGATTCAATTATCTGACTCATGCAGGGATAATATGTTTCGTAGCGATAATGCAGGTATTGGTATTACTAACCCAAAATGGAATCATAACATCAATATTATTGGTGAAGGCAATGTATTGTTAAAGGGAGCTGATAATCCCAGGTCGACCGGAGATGACGCTAGAACTTTAACACTGACACCGGATAAGGAAAAGCCATGGAGTCATGACTCTGCAACGAATGTGGGTAGGGTAAGTTATGGAAGTGATGCTGGGAAAATGGGACTCCGGCAAAAGGGGGATTGGCGCAATATGATGATCCTGATTGCTTATACAGATGGATTTACTATAAAAAATGTGAAGATAGAAAACTCACATGCTTATGCCATAAGCTTCGAGAGAGACCACAATGTGGAGGTGTCTGATATTAGGATTTATAATCCCGAAACCATTATTGTAAATGGTGTAAAGGAGGAAACATATAATAAAGATGGGATTGATTTGAGACAGGGGTGTAAATACTTCCGGATCACTAATATTACCGGTATAAATGGAGATGATTTAATTGCTCTTACCAACCTTGATACCTATCCTTATCATCATTCGAATGGAGATATAAGTTCTGGTCAGGTTACTTCTACTAACTGGAATGGATCAGAGGATGATATAGAACAAATATTTATCAATAACTGCCAGACGAATTTTGAAGGAGTGGCTATCCGGGCAAGTGGCGAACAAAGTATTCATGATGTATACATTAATGGAATTATAACAAAAGCAAGGCCTGACATGCCTCCGCCTTATGGGGGAAGCCGTTTTACTGTACTGCTTGGAGGTAAGGGGTATGGTAAGCTGTCGTTACCAGGAAGCATTCATAATATTTACGCTATGAACCTTATTGGCGATGGTAAGTCTTTGATTAAGGTAGAAGCGCCTGTAGCTAATTGTATGTTCATGAGTGGAATCTATACCGGAAATGGCCCTGCTATCCTTTATGTAATTAATAAAAAAGAAACTAAGAATATACAAGAATCTAACATAGTTAAGGTATCGCCAAACGAATAGGTTGATAATTTGAAATCATATCAGCTTTTTCAAGCTTGATTTAATAAGCATAAAATTATGACAGTACATTTTAAAAATTTTAGGTGGGTTAACCTCAGTATTATTTTTTTCATTTTCTTGTTTTTGGGAGGGATGACTCCCAGAGGATATGGACAAGGAAGAGTTATGGTATCTTCCCTCCCTTATGATACGTTAAATCGATTAGTAACTAAACATGCGATGGTCAGTTCTGCCCACCCGCTATCAAGTGAAATAGGCAAAGAGATTATGAAAATGGGAGGGAATGCAGTAGACGCTGCGGTAGCTACGGCTTTTGCTGTGAGTGTTGTAGAACCTGAAATGTCCGGTCTTGGAGGAGGAGGAGGTATGATAATATGGCTGAAGGACAAGAAAGAGGCCTATTATATTGATTTTTATCCTGCTAAAAAGGCATCAACTTATAAATCTATTGACAGTAATAAAGAAGGTCATAAACTTTGGGAAGTAGGAATACCCGGGGAGGTAGCGGGGTTATTATATGCGCAGGAGAAGTTTGGGAAATTGTCCCGGAAACAAGTCATGGAGCCTGCCATAAAACTTGCCAGGGATGGGTTCCCGATGTATCCAATACTTGCTTCTGTTATATTCAGCAGTCGGGACATACTGGACCAATATGAGGCCAAAGATTTATTCCTTCCAAATGGGAAGACATTTGAAATTGGAGAGATATTGAAACAAGAAGCGCTTGCCAGAACACTTCAGAAGATTGCGGATGAGGGCGCTTCAGCCTTTTATAATGGGTCTATTGCCAAAGATATCATAAAGGTTTTGAATGATGGCGGGGTTCCTGCAACCATCGCGGATTTTCAAAATTATAAAATTAAGACTGATAAGATCCCTTTAACGACTACTTATAAAAAATGGAAAGTCCTTTCGGCCCCTGCTCCACAGGGCGGATTAGAGATTATAGAAGATTTAAATATATTGGATTCTTTCAACTTAAAGGAGATAGGATTACCTACGCAATCGGCTCGTGCATTTCATATTCTTACCGGTGCTATGCGGGCAGGGATGGCGGATAGAGCATACAATAAGGATCCTGATTGGTTTAAGATCCCTGCGGAAATTTTGACTTCAAAAGAGTATGCAAGGAAACGGGCCAAATATGTTTTACAAACACCCACGCCAAATAGTATAACGCCGGGAGATTTTGATTTAAATGATGTAAGTTCAAATGAATTAAAAATTAATAATGATGAGAAAGATGAAATGGGGGAAACGACTTCATTATCCGTAGTGGATGGTGAAGGAAATGCTGTGGCCCTAACGCAAACGCTTAGTCAGGTATTTGGTAAAAATGGTGTTTGGATAGATGGGTTCTTTTTAAATAATTCCGGTGTTGATTTTTCCGATCCGGTTCGATATCCACGTCCTTTGCCAGCTCCAACCAGTGGTTATCGCACGCGTTATTCTCCCATAGCCCCAACGATCATACTCAATAAGGATAATACGGTTAAGTTGGTAATAGGCTCTCCCGGAGGGAGTCGTATATCCACCCGTATTGTACAAAATATCGTTTATATTCTGGACTATGGAATGGATCCCATGGTTGCAGCGAGAATGCCACGTATATACCCCTCACCTTCAAAAAACGGTGTATATACAAAAGTTGGCTTTAATGGTAAAGTATATGAGGAGGAAAGAAAGAATGGATATGATTTTTACATCAATTTTAGCGGGGGTGCAAGAATATACTCCATTGTGAAACAGGGTGGCTATTGGATTGGGGCTGCCGATCCCATGTATCAAGGGGGGGTATCGGGATATTAAAAATTGGGAACGTTTTCATTTATTAAAAGCTTATAGCCGGATAGGAAAGATCCTATATAAAGTAAGGGGATACTATTGTGAATTATTAAAATAAAAACCTTATGACAATGCATTGTAAAAAATTTAATTGTTTTAACATTATTCTTTTCATCTTTCTGTTTTTGGCCGGGATGACTCTTAGAGGATATGGACAAGAAAGGGTTATGGTATCTTCCCTGCCTTATGATACGTTAAATCGATTAGTAACTAAACATGCGATGGTTAGTTCAGAACACCTGTTATCAAGTGAAATAGGTAAAGAGATCATGGAAAAAGGGGGTAATGCGGTGGATGCTGCAGTAGCTACGGCTTTTGCTGTCAGTGTATTAGCACCGGCATTGTCCGGTCTTGGGGGAGGAGGAGGCATGATAATATGGCTGAGTGACAAGAAAAAGGCTAATTATATTGATTTTTATGCCGCTAAAAGAGCAGTTACTTATAAATCAATAGGCAGCAATAAAGAAGGGCATAAACTTTGGGAAGTAGGGATACCCGGAGAAGTAGCTGGGTTGTTATATGCTGAAGATAAATATGGAAGGTTATCTCGAAAAGAAGTCATGGAGCCGGCCATTAAACTTGCCCGGGACGGGTTCCCCATGTATCCCATGTTAGCTCATTTAATAGAAACCAGACGGGATATCGTGGACCAATATGATGGTAAAGATTTATTTCGTCCCAATGGAGAAACGTTCCCAATCGGGAAAATATTCAAGCAAGAAAAACTGGCTGAAACACTTCAGATGATAGCTGATAAAGGTGCTCCGGTCTTTTATAACGGACCTATTGGAAAGGATATAGTGAAGGTTTTGAATGAAGGCGGGATTCCTGTAACCATGAAAGATTTTGAGGATTATAGAATTGATACTGACAAAGCTCCTTTAACGACTACCTATAAAAAATGGAAAGTCCTTTCGGCCCCTGCTCCACAGGGTGGATTAGAGATTATAGAAGATTTAAATATATTGGATTCTTTCAACTTAAAGGAGATAGGATTACCTACGCAATCGGCCCGTGCTTTTCATATCCTTACCGGTGCTATGAGGGCAGGGATGGCAGACCGGGTATACAATGAGGATCCTGATTGGGCTGACATTCCTTCAGCCATTTTAACTTCGAAAGAGTATGCAACAGAACGGACCAAATATGCTTTAAAAACCCCAGCACCTTATACTATAGAGCCAGGACATTTTGACTTTAATGGTTTAAGCTCAAATAAATTAAAAGTAAATGATAACCATGTAAGTTTAAACAAAGTAAAGGTTGATGGAGAGAAAGAGAGTAAAGGATGGACCACTTCATTATCTGTAGTGGACGCTGATGGAAATGCCGTGGCGTTAACGCAAACACTTAGTCAGGTATTTGGTAAAAACGGGGTTTGGGTAGATGGGTTCTTTTTAAATAATTCCGGTGTTGATTTTTCCGAGCCAATTCGATATCCACACCCTTTGCTTGATCCAACCAGTGATTATCGCACACGTTATTCGCCCATTGCTCCGACTATTATACTCAATAAAGATAATACGGTTAAGTTGGTAATCGGCTCGCCGGGAGGAAGTCGTATATCCACCCGTATTGTACAAAATATCGTTTATATTCTAGACTACGGAATGGATCCCATGGTTGCAGCCAGGATGCCCCAAATACACCCTTTACCTTCAAAAAACGGAGTGTATACACAAGAAGGCTTTAACGGTAAAGTATATGAGGATGAGAAGGAGAATGGATACGATTTTTATATTGAATATGGAGCTCCTGCATCAATATATTCCATTGTAAGACGGGATGGTTATTGGATCGGTGCCGCCGAGCCCAATCATCAGGGCGGAGTATCCGGCTATTAGATAGCATATATCTCTCCAAAAAAAAATTTGTAACATAGTTGACGATAGCGAATGCAGCATCTTATTATGTCAATTTATAAACTATTTTTTTAAGTCATAAGTATTTATACAAAAATAAGATTTCTAAACGGAGATGAACCATGAACGACACTCTTCAAACAACAATTTTCCCGCATTATAAGCTTTTAATGAATGAAAGTAAAATACATTATCAATTACCGGCTGATGAATTGATATCACAAACCATCGCACGGCGAGAAGGAGTGCTTAGCAGCAGCGGCGCCCTGGCTGTGAATACCGGCAAATTTACAGGACGTTCACCCAAAGACAGATTCATCGTCTACGATAAATTAACCGCTGATACCGTAGATTGGAATGATATCAATCAACCCATAGAATCAAAATATTTTGAACAACTTTATAAAAAGGTGGTTCAGTACTTACAAGAGGGAGAAGTTTGGATAAGAGATGGATATGCCTGCGCTGATCCTCGATACAGGCTGAACCTTCGGGTGATAACAGAGACTCCTTGGGCAAACCTTTTCTGTCACAACATGTTTCTGCGGCCTTCTTTTTTACAATTGGATCATTGTGATCCAAAATGGACCGTTTTAGTTGCGCCAGGTTTTTATGCCAACCCGGTTGTTGATGGCGTGAGACAGGAGAATTTTGCTATCATCAATTTTATCAGGAAAATCATATTGATTGGAGGCACGGCATACACCGGTGAAATTAAAAAAGGTGTTTTTTCGGTATTGAATTATTTGTTACTCCTTGAAGAAAATGTGCTGAGCATGCATTGCTCGGCCAATGTGGGTAAAGAAGCGGATACGGCGTTGTTTTTCGGATTGAGTGGTACCGGTAAGACCACCTTGAGCGCTGATCCGCTTCGGCGATTGATAGGAGACGATGAACATGGTTGGACAGACGATGGCATTTTTAATTTTGAAGGAGGTTGTTATGCCAAGTGTATTGGCCTCGAAAAGGAAAAAGAACCCCAGATATTTGAGGCTATCAGGAATGGCGCTTTATTGGAGAATGTCAGCTTTTTTGAAAGTACTAACAATGTGAATTACCAGGATAAAAGCGTTACAGAAAATACCCGTGTAAGCTATCCGATTGATTACATGGAAAATATTATGACCCCTTCTATAGGTGATGTTCCGCAGAATATTTTTTTCCTGACTTGTGATGCTTACGGTGTATTGCCACCCATTTCCCGGCTCACCTCGGATCAGGCGGTAAATCAATTCTTATTGGGTTATACTGCTAAAATAGCCGGAACGGAAGCAGGTATTGCCGAACCCCAGGCCGTTTTCAGCTATTGCTATGGAGCGCCGTTTTTACCGCTGCATCCTTTACGCTATGCCAAAATTCTTGGTGAAAAAATTAGAAAGTATAAAGTGAAATGCTGGCTTGTAAACACAGGGTGGACCGGTGGTAGTTATGGTACAGGTAGCCGTATTAAATTGTCCTATACCCGTGCGCTAATTCAAGCTGTTTTTAATAAACGGTTGGATAAAGCGGGTTATCAAAAAGATCCCATTTTTGGTTTTGCAGTTCCCTATTATTGTAATGGCGTACCTGATACTATATTAATGCCGCGTGATATCTGGGCGGATAAGAAAAGTTATGATAAATGCGCAAGAGAATTATTGTATATGTTTAAAATAAAATATGAAGCGTTTATTTAAAATCGGCATTTGAGAAAGTGCTATTTCTCTTTACTTTGTTGGTTGTTTTGTGTATTTGTGCCCAGGCAATATATTCAAAAAATTAATCCTTATCATTATAAATCCGTAAAGCGGATTGAAGTTGAACATAGTCTCGTGGCTTCTGTAAATCCGTTGGCCAGTGAAATAGGTTTCACGATTCTAAAAAAGGAGGAAGTGCTGTGGACGCAGCTATTTACCGCACTATAACGCGCTTCCGAAAGGATTTATAAGTAGTTTCTTTGGCCATTTTAGTTCTTAAAGTTTTGCATTGTTATTAGTTTTGTCGTTACTAAAAGTATGACTTATAGTCAATTTCATAATTTTTTTCTTTGATTTTTTTTCAAATCTAATAATACAATTCGTTATTAAAGTAGGTGACATATTATGTTTAAATGTATGATATGATTGGAATAGTAGGGGGTGCCGGGCCGTTTGCTGGCGCTGAATTGTTTCGTAAGATAATAGAAGAAACTGATGTTTCAAGTGACCAGGAACATGTTCCTGTTATTTTGTGGTCTGTTCCGGCAGCTATCCCGGACAGGACAGAGTACCTGGAAGGAAGGGTAAAGGAGAACCCTGCAGGAGCTATTAGCCGGATTTTTCTTGAACTGCAAAAAGCAGGGGCAACGATAGCAGCTATTCCCTGTAATACAGCGCATGCACCCGCTATCTTTTGTGAAGTAGAGCGGCTGTTGAAACAGGCGGGCAGCCAATTGAAGATTGTGAATATTGTGAGTGAAACAGTTCGGTATTTAAAACAAAATTTTCCCAAAGGATCTGCCGTGGGAGTGCTTTCTACCACTGGTACCTGGCGGAGGAGGATATATCGCCAAGCATTGGAGGCAGAAGGGTTTAAGGTATTGGATTCGGAAAGTATCGCGGAACAAGAGCAGGTACATCAGGCCATTTATGATAAGGAGCATGGTGTGAAAGCCCATTCTTCACCAGTTACAGATGTTGCTCGTAATACCTTACACCTGGCAGCGGAAAGATTGATCAAGCGGGGCGCTGAAGCAGTGATATTGGGTTGTACTGAAATCCCCCTGGCAATTACGGAAAGATGTCTGATGAATGTTCCTATGGTAGATACTTTGCAGATATTGGCGCGTTCATTGATTTATGGACTGTCGCCTGAAAAATTGAAAAAATCGGATTAATTATTAGATTAACGGTATTATGAAAAAGAGCATAGGTTCAGTATTGTACTTTTATTTTAACTATGGCGGCATCTTATTCCCCAAATGATTATTCCTGGAAGATTCATTTGCTTCATTTCCGTTGATTCTTGTATCAGGAGTGAACAATAGAAAAGCCTTTCGCATAATCAAGTAGTCAAATCGTCGATGATTATCTAATCTTGTTGACCTTTTGATTTTTTTTATTGACTTGCCCCCGAGTAGTTTTTAATTATTGGTAAATAATTCAAGTGGGTGAATTGTGTGTGGATTAATTTTATAGAATAATATACATTGACTGCAAAAGCCTTTAAAAGCCTTGCAATCACCTGTCGTCCATGTGTCTTTTTCTTCAAAGTAACGATTTTTAAAATTTAAAGTATGCAAAGGCTTATGAGAAGAAAATAATGGAAATTTTGGCAGCCGGGGGCAAAAAAAATGATGACGTGAATAAGCTCTAAAGAATTGTAGGGAACTATGGGGTTTGAGTTAAATAACTCCCGCAATTGTTAGTTCGCCTTCCAATTAGAACCTGTTACTCCAAATTTAATTGTTCAATCGCCATAATTTATTTTACTTTGCCATTCATTTATTATTATGAGGCCGGATTATCCTTCCAAAATTTTTAATGACAAATCAGAGAGCTATATTTGTTTGATGCAAGCGCTTGCTGCCAATGTGCCTGTAGTTTAATATGTATCTAAAGTAAAATTTCAAACTTATTTGTAATTGGTGCAATTGCAGAAAATAAACTTTCCTGCTGATTATATTAATTCCTGTTCCCGATATAAAGCGCCTTATACTTTGATACTTTAATGCCAGGGACATTCTTTCTAAATCTTTTTTTACCAGCATTTATTAATTCCCTCTTTAAAAATTTAATTATGGACACTTTTCAAACAATAAAAGGTTCAGCAAGGATCCGGGTCCTCGAATATTTTAATGTAGCCACCCGTGATTCCGAAGATTTATTTTACCAGCTTTTACCAGAGGACCTGGTAAGCCAGGCAATTGAAATGGGTGAAGGTATTTTGAGCAATACAGGGGCATTGGTAATCAATACGGGTGAATTTACTGGCAGAAGCCCGAAAGACAGATTTATTGTACAAGAGGATGAAGCAGATAAAGCGGTTAATTGGAATGAATTTAATCAGCCAATAGAAGAGAAATATTTTACGGGGTTGTTTAATAAGATGATGGAGTATATAAAAGGCAAAAAACTATGGGTAAGGGATTGCAGTGTTTGCGCCAAAAAGGATTACTTGCTGAATATAAGAGTGGTTAATGAAAATCCATGTTGCAACCTTTTCGCTTACAATATGTTTTTGCGTCCGGAGAAAGAGGAACTCGATAAACTCAAAATAGACTGGTATTTACTCCAACTCCCACGATTTTTTGCAGATCCTTCTTCAGATGGTGTACACAGAAAGAGTTTTGTAATTATCAATTTTGCTGAGAAAATAATTCTTATCGGAGGCACTCAATATACCGGCGAAATAAAGAAATCGGTATTCAGTATTTTAAATTTTATTCTGCCGAATGAAAAGAAAGTATTGAGTATGCATTGTGCTGCTAATGTGGGAAAGGAGGGTGACAGCGCCCTGTTTTTTGGATTGAGCGGCACCGGTAAAACTACCCTGAGCGCCAGCCCCGATAGAAAATTGGTTGGTGATGATGAACATGGATGGGACGACGATTCAATATTTAATATCGAAGGAGGATGTTATGCAAAAGCTATTAACCTTGACCCGGCAAAAGAACCGGAAATTTATAAAGCGGCCAGGTTTGGTGCTATAGTAGAAAATGTTGTTTTTTTCCCGGGCACCAATTCTATAGATTTTTCCTGCAAAAAAATAACCGAGAATACCAGGGTAAGTTACCCAATAGATTATATCAGCAATGCTTTACAACCTTCTATTGGCAAAATCCCGGATAATATATTTCTTTTAACTGCGGATGCATTTGGGATATTACCTCCCACAAGTAAGCTCTCTATTCAACAGGCGATTTATTATTTTATAAGTGGATATACCGCAAAAGTTGCAGGAACGGAGGAAGGTGTTATTGAACCTAAACCTACATTCAGCGAATGTTTTGGAGCGCCTTTCCTGCCTTTACATCCGGTAGTGTACGCTCATATGTTGGAGAAAAAAATAAAAGAACACCAACCTCGTGTTTGGCTGATAAATACAGGATGGACGGGAGGGGAATATGGAATTGGTAGCAGGATGAAACTGGAATACACAAGAGCAATGGTTATGGCTGCCATTGAAGGAAAACTGGAATCGGTGAGTTATCGTCTCCACAATTTGTTCGGATTAATGATGCCGTCATCCTGTCCCGGCGTACCTTCCGCGATACTGGATCCCGAATTTACCTGGGGAAATAAAGAGGCCTACTTGAAGGCGGCGAATAAACTTGCGGGTTTTTTTGTCAATAACTTTAAAAAGTATAGTGGTGATATAAGTGAAGAAATTTTTTCGGCCGGTCCAAAAGTTCATTAAAATTTAAACAACGTTATGGTTAACAGGAATGTATTAACATTAGATGAATTTACTCTTAGGGAAATGCATGCATTTCCCCAGGCAACAGGCGAGCTGGCGGGTCTTTTAAGAGATATCGGATTGGCAGCTAAACGTGTGAATGTAGAAGTAAATAAAGCAGGGTTGGTGGATATACTGGGAAACACAGGAGACATAAACGTGCAAGGAGAAGAGGTGAAAAAATTAGATCAATATGCCAATGATCAATTCACCGGCGTTTTAATGCATGGTATAAGTTGTGCGGGAATCGCCAGTGAAGAACTGGATGATATTGTAGGCTTTGACAATGTCATCAGCATGAATTCAAAATATATATGCATGTTTGATCCTCTTGATGGAAGCAGTAATATAGATGTCAATGTTTCTATCGGAACTATTTTCAGTGTTTACCGAAGGGCTACTGAGACAGGCTCATTAGTTAAGCGTGAGGATTTTCTCCAACCAGGAACCAGGCAGGTAGCTGCAGGTTATATAATTTATGGTTCCTCAACCATTCTTGTGTATGCTACGAAAAGAGGGGTTAATGGGTTTACCCTGGACCAGTCTATCGGTGAGTTTTGCTTAAGCCATCCCAATCTTCGTTGCCCCGAATTAGGTAAAATATATTCCGTAAACCATGGTAATTTTTTTCAGTTTGATAGCATTGTAAAACAATATATTACCCACTGCCAGGAAAAAAATGAAACTAACGGTGGCCCTTATACGCAAAGGTATATCGGAAGTATGGTTTCTGATGTACATCGCAACCTGATAAAAGGGGGCATTTTTTTATATCCTGCTACTTCAGTAAAGCCTAATGGGAAGCTAAGGCTGTTATATGAATGTAATCCTCTTGCATATATTATTGAAATAGCAGGAGGAAAAGCAACTGATGGAAAACAAAGAATTCTCGAAAAAATACCTTCCCAATTACATGAACGTTCCCCTTTATTTATTGGTAGTAAAAAAATGATGGAAGAATTAGAAAATGAAATACAGGTAATGTAATTGAGGATTGTTGGCTCTTTAAAAAAGTATTGATAATTTATTTGAATCCGGATAGGGTTACAGGTGTGCGCTGATAATTTCTCTATCATCGCAGCAAGTGTTTTGCTGTCAGCAATATTGCCCTCCAATATGGAAGAATATTTTATGAAGCCTTCCATATTAACTACTAAAGCCAGTACCACTAATTTTGCGTCCTTACGCTTTTCCTTGCTGCGTCCAAACTTTGCTAATCGACTCCTTCTTTTTTCGCCTTCAAAGTAAGTATTGGTAAGGTCATACAAAATAATTTTATCTTCCAGATCAAAGAGTTCATTGGTGCGGGCAGATAAATGTTTTTCTATCGCATCTCTCACTTCGTATAAATGAAGCGCACTTTGATATAATTTGTCTTTAGTGAGTTTTTGCATATCATACCCTGTAAGCTCGCATACGGCAGAGTTTTCCTTTATCCACCTTGTAGTTTTTTAATTCTGACGCAGGATAAACAGCACGGCTGATAACTTGTGTTGCTGCAAGGTTAGCTTCATCTTCACTAAAGCCTTGCATTAAAAGCAATCGGGTGAGTTGTAATTTGTCCCAGCTATGGTGGCCTATCCCTGCCCGTTCCGGTCAGGCGGCACTCTGATCCTATTTCTCTTATATTACTGTGCCGCAGCGTGTCGGCGTTTATCATTCTTGAAAGCTTTTCTACCGGTACTATATCCAGCTTTTGGGAAGCAACTATGCGCTGCCATAATTGTTCTACATATTTTTTTATAACAGGATCTTCTTCGGGTTCAAACAGGGATTGCTTATGCTCATATTTTCTCGTGAGCTGTTTTTGGATTTTATTCAATTGCTCCGCAGTGGCATCTTCCATGAAACCAATGTTTAAAATCGTGCGGTGGCAAATTCTGTTATCGCCATTGCGGTAACTTTCGACTAAACGGTAATAGCCGCTTAGTTTTCCAGACTCCGGATGCTTTCGTATGGAACTTTTGAAATACACTTGTTGCAAAGGTGACAATGCTTGTCTGAAAACGAACACCCCTTGTGTACTACAAACTAAAAAAAGGCTTTATAGAGGCGATGGATTTTTTTATCAATACCCTCCCCCGAGCAAAATCGAAATGTTGACCTCTTTTAGGAGAAAAAAAATTAAATTTTAACAATTGAGGGAGGTTTTGCTGCAACTTGGGTTAAGCTTATATGCGAGGGAGTAAAAAATCGCATAAGCTACAGTCACCAGATCACTACTGATCCTTTAACAGCCGACAGTGCCTGGACGACTGTTTCCACCACCTCCAAAGAGTACACTTTTGCGAATCTTTCTGCCGGTACCAAGTTCTGGGCCCGGATCATCGCAGTGGGTACTAAAGACCAGGTGTCTTACAGTGAACCTTTGAGTCGCATTACTCAATTAAACATCAACTAAAATATCAACATATACAAGTTATTACAGGCCGCCCGATGAGGGTGGCTTTTTTATTGTGCGCCATGCATGCCATTGTTCTATAAGGTTAAAGTCCTGAACAGGCCATCTAACGGGAACTGTTAGTCCAAAGCAAGGGAGTTTATCGTGAGATAAAATCTGAAGGAAGCGGCGGACAAAATTGTGAGTTGACGAACAGAAAGGGGATCAGGCTTACTCATTGGGTGAGCTGGCATTAGACAGCGAAGCCCGACAGTTAGACGTAAACATGAGGTAGTAAATCCTTCGGCTTACAATGGAGGAACAATGAGCTTACCGTGGGAGATCTGTTTTTTTTACGGGGGTGGAGGTATGAGAGAATGCCGAAACAAAGTAAAGAAAACAGAAGTCAGCAGATGCCATAGTAGCGAAGAAGTCTCTGTAATGGAGATAGAGCGAAGGGCAGAATCTTTAAAGCAGGAGAGTTTCAATTGAAGTAGTAAAAGTCACGAAGTTTGAAAAAACGTAAAGAAAACAAAGAGTTGTTGCCCGGATGAAACCGCCAGGAGCGGAAGAACGAAGGCAAAGCAACCACCTATTCGTGGAGGCTATACCCGTATGGTATAGTCAAAACGGACAGGTAAATCCCAAGTGGCTATCTGCATGCGAAGCAGAACGAACCCTGACGAGCCATATGATGGAACGCATCGCCGGTTCATTAAATGTAACCAAAGCCTGCCAAAGAGTGGTAAGTAATGGAGGCAGCAGCGGAGTGGATGGCATGAAGGTAGAAGAACTCAAAGAATGGTTGGGTAACCACCTGACCAAACTACAGGAACAACTACTTTCAGGAACCTATCAACCGCAGGCAGTCAAAGGAATAGAGATACCAAAGCCCAACGGCGGCAAGCGGCAACTGGGCATTCCAACGGTAATAGACCGTTTGGTACAGCAGTCCATCCATCAGGTATTGAGCGAGGGATATGAAAGGATATTTTCTGAAAACAGCTACGGCTTCCGCCCCAATAAGAGCGCCCATCAGGCACTAAAACGAGCGGCAGAATATGTTGAAAGGGGAAAATCCTTTGTGATAGATCTTGACTTGGAAAAGTTCTTCGATGAAGTAAACCATCACCGCTTAATGTGGTTGCTAAGCACCCGCATAGGCGACAGGCGGGTACTTCAATTAATACATCGCTATCTGAAAGCCGGAATGATGCAAGGCGGATTAGTAGAGCAGCGCACCAAAGGCACGCCGCAGGGCAGTCCATTAAGTCCACTTCTATCTAATATAGTTTTAGACGAATTGGATAAAGAACTTGAAGTCAGAGGACATTGCTATGTACGGTACGCCGATGATGTGAAAATTTTTGTAGGAAGCAGCAGAAGAGCCGAAGAAGTGAAAGCAAGTATCACAAAGTACATCATGCAAAAACTCAAATTGAAAATCAACGAGAGCAAAAGCAGGATATGCAAAGGGTATGAGCTGAACTTTTTAGGTCACAGCATTTTAAACAAAAGACAGATAGGATTAAGTAAACAAAGCGAGAAACGGCTAAAAGACAAAATCCGTGAGGTAACAAAAAGAAACAGAGGGATCAGCCTTGAAGCAATGCTAAAGGAGTTACGTTCAAAACTGCAGGGGTGGCTCAATTATTTTGGTTATGCAAAGATGAAAAGCAAGATGGAAGCGATAGATGGCTGGATACGCCGCAGATTAAAATGCTTTAGATTAAAGCAATGCAAGCGAACGATAGGGATAGTGAGATGGTTGAGGAAGTTAGGGGTAGAGGAAACCCTAAGTTGGCGAACGGCATTAAGCGGCAAAAGCTGGTGGCGGTTAAGCAATAGCCCCGCCACCAACATTGGTATGAATAACCGATGGTTTTCTGCTCAGGGCTATTACAGTCTTAGCGAAAATTATCAATCCTTACATCGTAAAACACTTTAAAGAAACCGCCGTACACGCAAGTACATACGGTGGTGTGAGAGGGCGGCAAAGTTTATTAGCTTTGCTCCCTACTTTAATTTTTGGTTTAAGCGTTGATATAAACGGACACCTAACTCACGACATGGCACGATAATTGAATCGGATAAAAAAAGCCATTTAATATTCAAATAAAATGACAAGAAATATTAAAAGCTTAGTCGGTTACTACTGATGGCGGAATAGAAAAAGTTAAAGAGTTTTACTTTGATGATCAAAGTTGGACCATTCGTTACCTGATTTTAGAAACAGGCAACTGGCTCAATGACTATTTGCAGGCATAGCAGCTTCTGACACTTTGCAATATTTTTCAAACTAAATCAAAATAAAATGACTGAAACTAAAAATGACCAACACAGTCAACTAACCAGTAACGATTCCATTCAGCAATCAACTCAACAAACTTCGGATTCTGATCCGGATAAAATAAACATTGAAGTGGAGGAAATCGAAGAATGGGATGTGGTAGTGACTGATCAAAGAAGACCTCAATTCCGATATAACGAAAACTATGGAAGAAGAAATTGTTGAATGTGATTGAGGACACTTTTTAATATGAGCGCTATTATGCTGGCATCAAAGGCCGCACCTATATTGCTTGGCAGTTCAACCAAAGTAAGCAGCAATTCAAGGAATTGGAGGCCAGCATGGGCGGTGACACCGCTACTGGAAGGAAATAAACATCTAAAATTGAGAAGCATATATATAGATCAGCAGGGGTAATTGTTTTTTCATAATTTTGAAAACACAATGCTCTCTGCTTTTTTTAATAAACTCAGTTGTTAGCATGCTGAAGAAAGTAAAAGAAAAAAAAAGGGAAGGTCCTACCAATCTGCCATGTCAATGCTTACCTTTTACATCAACCGCGATGGCAAAAATTTACCGGAGAAACAAAAAAAGATTCTTGAAAAGGCAAAAGATGAATTACGTGTTTTGTTTGGAAGAGAAGAAGAGGGAAAATGATTTATAAAAAAAGGCTTTTAAAAATGTATTGAATAATAATGTAGTTATTTGTTTATAATTTGATTGCAAATATGTTGAAAATTAATAGCAATAAAAAATGAAATGGTTGAGTCAAAATTCGCAAGATGAAAAGATTGCCAGGATGGGCCTTTTAGAATAGGTCATCCACAAATCCCAAAATCCTTGCTAAGAAAAACCTTATATTTAAAAGTATTTGACCTATCTTTATATGAACCTCTTGAAAGCTAAAGATTTACAATTAGTTTCCTATATAATTATTTCCTTAAAATTTTTGTATTAAATCAACCCAAAGTAAAACAAGGATAATGCCGAGTGCCTCAAAGAAAAGTCCGCGACATAAGAAGGCGAAAATTCCTTCCAAAAATCTTTTTCCCGTTGTAGGGATGATTAGTGACCCGGTTGCAGGAGAAAAAAAGACACAGCAAGCCAATAAAATAAAAGATACCAAAGATGCGCGCATAGCGCAATTGGAAAAAGATTTATTATCGGCCCGAGAAGAAGCCGCCAATGAAGAATTAAGAAGCACTAATGAAGAACTAATAACCGTAAACCAGGAACTTTATGAGCGCAATGAATTGTACAACCAGTCCCGCTTGTATGCTGAAGCTATTGTTGCTACCATCCATGAGCCATTACTGGTATTGGATAAAGATTTCAGGATAAAGAGTGCCAACCCGGCTTTTTATAAAACCTTTCAAATTACAGAAGAAGAAACATTGGGGAAAGTTTTATTTGAATTACAAAATAACGAATGGGGCATACCGGGCTTGCGTAGCCAACTTCTAAAAATACAAGTGCAAAAGAAAAAGTCGCGGGATTGGGAACTTTCTCATTCTTTTCCTGTTATCGGAATACGCATTATTTGTTTTGATGCCCGGCCCTTTCAGATAGAAAATGGGGAGAACAGGATATTGCTGTCAATGGAAGACATTACCGAAAGGAAGTTATTGGAAAACCGCGATTTGCTATCCAATATCGTTGACAATTCGGACGATGCCATAATAAGCAAAAAGCTTGATGGAACGATTATAAGTTGGAACAATAGCGCTGAAAAAATATTTGGATATACTAAGGAAGAAATTGTGGGCAAAAATATTTTACTCCTTATCCCCCCTGAACTTCACTACGAAGAGGAAATGATAATTAGTAAAATTAAAAAGGGAGAGGCCATCCCGCATTTTAACACCATACGGATGACCAAAGACGGAAAAAGAATTAATGTGTCAGTTACGATTTCGCCGATTAAAGATGAAGAAGGAAAAGTAATCGGCGCATCAAAAATATCAAGGGATATTACTGAGCAAATCATTGCAAGGAAAAAAATTGAAGAAAGTGAATTACATTTAAATAATCTAATTCAGTCTTCGCCATTTGCTATCGGCCTTTTACAAGGAAAGGAATTAGTTATTAGCGCTGCTAATGAAGCCATTATAAACATCCTCGGAAAAGGCTCTGATATAATTGGAAAACGCTATTTTGAATTAATGCCCGAACTGGCAGATCAAGGCTACAAAGAAGTATTCAATGAAGTATATAATACCGGAAAGTCATTCAATGCTGTTGAAACCGCTGTAAATATTTTACGCAATGGAAAGATGGATACACAATATTATAATTTTCTTCTTTTTGCACAACGAAATATTGATAATGAAATAAACGGCGTAGGTATTATTGCATCGGAAGTAACAGAAACAGCCGTGTATCATCAAAAATTAAAGGAAAGCGAAGAACAGTTTCGCCAAACAGCTGATTTATTACCGGACAAAGTTTTTAAGGCTGATGCAAAAGGAAACTTTTTTTATTTAAATAAAGCATGGGAAGACACTACAGGCATGACGCAGGATGAATTAAAAAATGATGGGTGGTTACAAACCGTACATCCTAAGGATATAGACGAAGTAAAAAAACATTGGGATCAAACTGTAGAAACAGGGAATGATTGTGAGCTGCAATTCCGTATCCAGGATAAAACGGAAATTTATCGTTGGCATTTATGCCGCGCTATGGCTTTGAAAGAAGAAGATGGAAAAATAAAAATGTGGATAGGAGCTACTACTGATATACAGGAGCAAAAAAGAAGTGAAGAAGAAAAAAGTGAATTCATCAGCATTGCCAGCCATGAATTAAAAACCCCCATTACCACCCTCAAATTATATATAGAGGTATTACAGGAAAGGCTGCTTCCAAAAAGTTCATCTCATCCTATTAAACCAGGGACAAATCTAAATTTAGTTCAAAAAGCAGCAAAATCCGTTAATAAGCTGGAATTGCTCATTAAACAATTATTAGACATAAATATAATAAAGCATGGAAAATTAGATCTTAACATTACTACATTTGATTTTAATGAAATGCTTAATGAAACCATCGAAGAAGTTCAAATATCATCTCCCCATCATAAGATTATAAAGGAGGGAGATATCTTTTCCCCATTTAATGGAGACAGGGAGCGATTGCAGCAGGTAGTTACTAATTTATTATCTAATGCCGTAAAATATTCTCCGGATAGTAACGAGGTGATTGTAAAAGCAACGGAAGAAGATGAATTGATAAAGGTGGAAATACACGACCATGGAATTGGCATTAAAAAAGAAAACCTGGATAAGATTTTTAAAATGTATTACCGTGAAGAAGGCACACGCGCTATCAAAGGTTTCGGCATTGGCCTCTCCATCTCCAGCGAGATTATTAAACGCCACAATGGAAAAATATGGGCTGAAAGCGAGCCGGGAAAGGGAACTACTGTTTATTTCACCTTACCAATATAGTCTATGAAAAAATGTATTTTAATTTATGATGACGATGTAGAGATACTAACTGTCACAAAAATAATTTTAGAGAAGAAAAATTACCGAGTAGAAACCAGGACAAGATGCGATGATATTATTAAAGAGGTAAACGGGATAAACCCGATATCATTTTTGTGGATTTGTGGATACCACGAATGGGAGGTGAAAGTGCATTGAAGCAAATGAAGGAAAATGAGGCTATGCGGCATATTCCCGTTATGCTTTTTTCCGCAAACGATTTAATTGAAGAAGTAAGCAATAAGCTGTGTATTTATTTTTTTGATTTGTGTATTTATCGCCTGACGTAGTGTCAAAATACTTTAAATAAAAAGTTCTCATTGTTTCCTGGTTGTCAACCCAAATGGCAAGATGTTCTATTTTCATTTTTATATAAAGCGTTTGTAAAGAATCGCTAAAATTTGTTCTCTCGTTTTTAAGTTTGGTTTACAATAACCGCTCAATAGCGACTTGTCTCAGGAGCAAAATAATTTCTTTCTGCCCCGAATCCCGAATGTTTTTGGGCTCAAATATATAATTTTAAAGTTCATTGGTACTACTATCTCTTTACAAAGTTTTTTAAGCCGTGGCAAGTGTATTATTGCCACCCAGGTCTCACTTTCATTTTAATCATACCGTTTTGCAAAGGCTACTCTTTCCATCTTAGTTGTATCTAATTCCCGACCCATTGGTTGTAAATATTTTTCCTGGTAGTAGTCCGAATCAATGTCTGAAAGCAGTTGCAAATTATACTCTTCTAAAAGTTCCCTGAGCTTAACCGGCTCAATTCCGAATTGGCTCCCGGATATTGACCTTAATGTCTATATGCAGGAGTTTAAACGTACCGGTTTCCAAGGAGGATTAAACTGGTACCGCTGCACCACGGGCGGGCTAAACAGGTCTGATCTGGAACTTTTTTCGGGTCACACAATTGATGTACCTTCCTGCTTTATTTCAGGGATAGCTGACGGGGCGAGATTTCGTCCGCCAGGTGCGATAGAGCAGATGCAACGCCAAGCCTGTACGAAAATGGAAAGCTTTCACATCATTGAAGGTGCGGGTCACTGGGTGCAGAAGGAGCAACCTGAACAACTCACCGGATTGATTGTTGATTTTTTGCTATAAATATATTCTTCTGCTTTTTCTACTATGCCATTATCAGCAAAAGGAGCAATAATATCTTGTGCCAAAAGTATTTTAGAAAACAAAATTGTAACGTAAATGGAGAAATTAAAATCGGCTTTATCATTTGGGGGCATCCTATCGGAAGGCGACATTACCATAATCGCATCAGCGTTCCAACAAAGAGAGCTAAAATCAGAAGAATATTTTCAAGAGTTTGGTAAAATAGCAGACAAAATTGCATTTTTGGAAAATGGCATTTTGAGAGTATTTAGTACAGATGAACGAGGTGATGATGTGACAAAATATTTTGTGAGAGAAAACCAGTTTTTTGCAGACATAATAAGCTATTACTCGGCACAGCCTGCCACAGATGCCATCCAGGCAGTAACACCCTGCAAAATATTTTGGATTTACTTTTCTGCATTTGAAAAACTATATGCTGAAATTCCAAATCTCAATATTTTTTTCAAAAGCATTTCGGAATCTACGCTCCTGAATAAAATAAAGGACAACGATTTTTTGAATTTTGGAAGTGCTAAAATAAAGTATCTCGAATTTGTGAAGCGTTATCCTGCATTGGCACAACAAGTCCCGCAACAATACATCGCTTCGTATCTAAAAATCACCCCGCAATCTTTAAGCAGAATCAGGAATGAACTTGTAAAAAAAAGATAAAATGGGATTATAAAGCCCAACTGCCATCGGTTTGCAGCAAGTGGGGCTGAAGTTATAACAATGAACTTTTGTAACATTATTGAGCAGTAGTTCCGGCAAAAAAAACTCTATTGAGCGATAGAATAAACATTGAACTTTTTATTATAAATTTGGTATCAAAAGCGTTCGGGATTCCGGCAGGAATGCTATTCTCTCGCTTGTACAAAACCGGACCATTTTCTACCATTTTAATTCAACAAATGCCTCCACCGCCTGTCCCCGCCTTGGTGCAAGCTTTGTAGGAAAGATTCTATGAGGTAGCCGGGCTTGCGCTTTAATCCAATTATATTTTCGTTTATCATTTCCAGTTATACAACAATAAAAATAGTAAAACGATTCATTTCTTGCTGTCCGAATGATCCTTATCCGAACTGATTCATCCTCGTCCGAACCCGAGAACAAAGCTTCCTTTTCCCCCAGTCAATAGATCAGATCATAGAACAGGATAACGAAGTACGCATGATCGACCTATTTGTAGAGAGTATCAATCTTCAGGATTTTAAATTCATCATAAAGACTACCAGGCAGGGGAGGCACTTCGTGCCCGACGAAGTCTTATTTGTTGTAGGCAGCCTTTGTTGATTACATTGTGGATAGGCTACCACCGATGATCATCTCAAATCTATTTTGGTTAAATTTTTTCAGTACTTCCCAAGCGTGAATTGAAAACACAAGCCGGAACAGTTAAGCGATCATCTTCCGCATATATACTGCGTAGTTTATCGAATAATTTATCGGTTTCACGTGATATCTCAGCTATATCGTTGAAAAACCCAAGACGATTATCAACAATTTGTTCTCCTCTCTTTGGTTGAGCCCCCCAATATCCCAAGACAAAGTTTCAACCTTGTTAAGTGTCGCAATGTCACGCACCAAATTCATAGCAATATGCCAAAGACCCTGAAGGTGACCAGGAATGTACCCAAACTTCCTTGAATCGGCTTTCCTTGACTGGCAAATGTTCCAAGCGTCACCCACGACAATAAATTGATCGCGCGGAATATCGAGTATATCAAAATCAATCTTCAGTCTTTCTTGGAAAATTTCATCCAATTGAACATCAACGAGTTTCCAACGATCTTCAGTGGCGTCCCAATATTCACAAATCCAGTGAGTTTCAAAATAATCGGGAATTAAATAAGTCGCATATCCACAACGCCCACGAGCAGGAATGTTTTTGGCGCGGAGCATAGAAAGAAGAAGGAGTCCAAAATTGCGGCAAAGGCAGATGAGTCGTTTTTCAACTGGCCGGGCAATAGTAAGAGACCGGTTATCCATGGCAAGAAGGCGGTCAACCATTTTTTCTACTGGACGAATTTGGATTTCATTTTCACGTTCCTTCGGTGTCGAACCAATTGTCAAATGAGGAGAATGTGCTTCGGCGAAAACCCTAATCTTTTTAAGGTTACCAGGTGAAAACTCTTTTAATCCAGGTAGTTCCATTTGCAGGTCTGCCGAAATTTGGTCAAGTACTTTTGCTCCCCATTTTTGAGCCTTTATTTTATCAGAAATCATCTTCCCTGTATTGAAATAAAGCAGTAATTGCTCCCGGTTGGCAAGCCTTGCTGCGGCATAGCGGCTTTGCACAATTTGCTTCTTAATGGACTGGATGAACTCCGCATAGTTTTTGTCAATTTTCATATTTGCCATTTTTATTGAAGTATTGGCATAAAAAAAAGAACCTAAAGCATTGATAGCTATGCAACAATGCTTGCCAATCGCTTTAGGTCAATTATAAATAAGTTCGAAAATTGTACAGGGAGGACGACACTAATACCATTCTTCAAAAGAATGGTATTTTCTTTTAAGGAATTATTCTGCCATTATATTAACAAATTTTTTCTTCACTCATTCAAAAATTCCAAACTCATAACTATTTCTCTTTACTTCTGCATCAAAATAGAGAAGGAGACAATTCTTAATTTTTTCAGAAAAGCTTTGAAGGGTTTATAATATAAATTATATTAGCTTTATAAGAAGAAGTGAGAACGGAAAATAATTTTCAATTGCTTTGTTAGATGATATATTCCTGATCATAGATTTACTTCAGTTTAATTCTACTTTCATTTTTTATTTTTCAAAATTTTCACTGAGATGGACCACAAAATGAAATTCGTTTTTGTAAATGATCTCACGCAGGCGCAAAAGACTTTTATGATGAATTTGGATTTATTTATTATAAAAAACAGGATTATAAAAAACAATTTTGTCGTGTTTGTCTCAATAAATAGCACTGGATAAGGGTTGTAAGGAAATTTTCATGAAGTGTCTTTGAAATATCAAAAATAATATGCTCCAACAATATGTATCTGCTTTAATTAATATCAGCTATTTAATAACTTCCATTTTGCAACTTCGACTTAAAGCATTTATTTTGAATACCGGCAGTATGACGAGCTTGCAAAATATTCAAAAGATAGTGGACAAACGTCCCTTGGTTATGGTAAAATTATTGCGAAGATCATTAATTAAAAATATTGCCGGATCTACATGTAGAAAGAAAGAGTAACTATTTAACAAATTTTTTTTGAAATCAATTAAGGAATATCATTCATTTTTTTCCACTAAACAGCAATGGTCAAAAGCCTTCTCTAAAAAAGGATTTTTATTTCGTCTTTTATTCAGCGTTATATGGATTATTGGGCTTTTAATTTTTATGAGAGATTATTTTCAATATATAGAAGCCAGAAAAGGAGCGGTTTTAAACGATTGGTTGTTACAAAAACTTCCGGTAAGAAATTTTTCTACCTATATTTTCGGAATATTGTATCCTTCAGTTGCGGTTGGGTTGCTTTATTTATTTACCAAACCGCTTCTCTTGTTAAGAGTTTTAGAAACTGCAGCAATAGTTTTTACTACCAGGCTAATCACAATGTATATAGTAAAATTAGACCCGCCGGAAGGTATTATACCACTTGTAGATTCAGTAACAACCCATTTAAAATGCGGGGGGAAATTAATTACAAAAGATTTATTCTTTTCAGGACATATTACAAGCCTTCTGATACTATACCTGGCAATAAAAAACCGTTGGCTAAAATCATTTTTATTATTAGCATTATCTGCTGTGATTCTCATGTTGCTATGGCAACACGTTCATTATACAATAGATATATTGGGAGCCATATTTTTTACAAATTTGGGATGGAAAGTTACACGGCCAGGATTTTTTCTTAAAGTAGAAAACACAAATTATAACAAAAGAGAAAGATCTGTTTCTCCTGTAACTTCTTTACGAAGAATGATGTCTAAATTCTTTTCATCATAAAATAAAACCCCTGGTTTTTCTCCAAGAAATTTTAATTTGTTTTCTTTTAATTGTAAAGCTGTTCCCTCGGGCAATGCCACAATTGAAGTTCCGGGATTTAATTTCACAAATTGTTCTAATCTTTGATCCCTGGTTTCCCCATTAAAACCTTCTAATTTTTGATTGATATAATGTGGGTTAATTTGAAATGGAAATAATCCCAAAGCATTAAAAGATTTTGGCTCAATAATAGGCATATCATTAGTAGTGCCGATAGTTTGCCCAATAATATTAGCCCCGGCGCTCCAGCCAATGTAAGGAGCGCCATTATTTACTTTATTACGAATTAATTCCAATAAATTTAATTGATAAATATCATGTAGCAGTTTAAAAGTATTACCACCGCCAACCATAATAGCATCACTTTTTTCAATTACTGATCTTGCATTTTCAGATATTGCAGCGTCAATGGAAAGCGGTAAATCTTTTAATGCTATTCCTACCTTATTTGTATAATCTGTATAATTATTATCTACCGATGCAAAAGGAATAAAGGCAATATTTATTCCTTTACTGTCAAGAAAAATTTTAATATACCGGGCGGCATTCTCCAAATAAGAGGAATTACCTGCTCTGGAACTGCTTAATGCCAGTATTCTTTTTGAAAGCATAATTATACACTTTTATTTAGAATCGAATATAACAGTTATGTGCATACGAAAATTTTTTGCTATTTGAGAATAAATTCGATATTGTCAGTCTCTTCTTTTGAAAAATGATAATTTTTCAGGCATCCTATTGCGTCAACTACCTGTAGAGGTTTGCTGGCACCAAGGATAACCGAAGTGATTCTTTCATCTTTCAAAATCCATGCAAGAGCCATTTGAGCCAGGGTTTGATGTCTTGTTACAGCTATCTCATTTAGTTTTTTTACCTTACCAATTACTTCATTGGTAATCTGGTTTTTGCTGATAGCGCCGTTTTCTAGATGTCTTCCCACTCTGGAATCTTCAGGAATTCCTTTTAAATATTTATTAGTAAGTAGTCCTTGCGCCAAAGAGGAAAAAGTAATACATCCTACTTTTTCTTTTTTTAATACATCCAATAATCCATTTTCTACCCAGCGGTCCAGCATAGAATATCTTGCCTGATGAATAAGGCACGGGGTACCCAATTGTTTCAGAATTTCAATTGCTTTTGTAGCTTCTGTAGGAGGGTAATTAGATATGCCAACATACAGTGCTTTACCTTGCCGGACTATCAGATCAAGCGCTGTCATAGTTTCTTCCAGAGGAGTCTCAGGGTCGAGGCGATGATGATAAAAGATATCTACATAATCCAAACCCATTCTTTTCAAACTTTGGTCAAGACTTGCCACTAAATATTTTTTTGAACCAAAATCCCCATAAGGTCCATCCCACATTTTATAACCTGCTTTAGACGAAATAATTATTTCATCCCGCAAAGGTTTCAAATCTTGATTATATATTTTTCCGAATGTTTCCTCAGCAGCTCCTGGAGGAGGCCCATAATTATTAGCTAAATCGAAATGCGTAATTCCGTTATCAAAAGCTGTATGAACAATATTTCTACAATTTAAATAATCGTCAATTTTGCCAAAATTGTGCCATAAGCCTAATGAAATTAATGGCAATTTTATACCACTGCTGCCACATCTTCTGTATTGCATTTCCCCGTATCTAAGGGGATTAGGAATGTATTTCATAATTTTCTTTTGATTCTTTTGTATTTCAGTATATAGTTATTGAGGCATTAATTGGCTAATGTAATGATTATTGGTAAGAAATGATTGAATGAATGGGTATAAAAATAAGAAACAAAATTATTCAAAACTTTTCACTTTATCATTAGCTCGAAAACAGACTTCAAAATTTTCGAAATATAGGTTTTGTTAATAAAAAATTAGCACTTTAAAATAAGAAAAAATCGCCACCAACGTCAAAAATTAATATTTATTGTTTTTTTTAAAAGTTTTTTTCAACAAATGACAATTAATTGATGTTGTTATTGTAGATTTGAAAAATTTTAAAACCTACCTAAACAGAATCAGACATGAATAATTTTACTAAAGCGATAAAACCCGCATTCATTGTGCTCTTCCTGGGAGCCATCACTCTAAACTCTAACGCCCAAAGTGGTAATGCATTGAATTTCGATGGTATCAATGACTATGTTGAGATTCCTTATAGTGCAACATATAATCCCAGTATCATTTCAGTACAATTAGCTGTAAATGTCAATAGTAATAATGGACTTCCACAGGCAATTTATAATAATGGAGGAATAAATCTTGTAGACAACTTATTCTATGGGTTTGGAATTTATGCTATGCCGGATAACAAATTTTATTTTTTTTATGCTAATGGCGCAGCCTCATTTTCAACTTTACAAGGGCCTACAATTAGTTATGGAACATGGACCAATATTGCAGGGACTTATGATGGCACCACCCTTCGTTTTTATGTAAATGGAGTGCTTTTCAATTCTGTTGTAGCAACTATTGCACCAGATCCATCACTATCTCTAAGATTAGGCGCAGATTATGAGGTACCAGCAAATCTTTTTTTTGGCGGAACTTTAGATGAAATGAGTATGTGGAATCAAATCCTTACACCTGCACAAATTACTTATAATATGAATCATAGCTTAACTGGAACAGAGCCTAATTTAGTAACATATTACAATTTCAATGAAGGTATTGGGAATGGTGATAACACAACTCCACCTGTTAATACCCTAATAGATGGTACCTCAAATTCGCAAAATGGCACATTAAATAATTTCGCTTTAATCGGAAACACGTCTAACTGGGTGACTTCTGACTTAGTACTTCCTATAAACCTGGTTAACTTTAGTGGTACTAAAAAGGACGGCTACAATTTATTACAATGGTCCACTGCGTCCGAACAAAATAGCAGCTATTTTGAAGTTCAGCGTAGTGAAAATGGTACAGATTTTAGCGCTATTGCAAAAGTTACTGCAGCAGGAAATAGCAACATAGTTAAAAATTATCAGTATAATGATGATCAAATATCCTCTTCTTCACCTATTTATTATTATAGATTAAAAATGGTAGATATTGATGGAAGCGGTAAGAATAGTTCTATTATATTTATTAGAAATAGTACCAATGGATTAACAACTGTGTATCCAAACCCTGCCACAAATCAAATTACAATTAATGTCGCTGATCAAAGCCTGATCAATACTCAGGTTATTATGACTGATTTAAGTGGTAAAGTACTTCAAAGAATCTCTTTGAATCAAACTACACAAGTGGATATCAGTAATTTCGCAAAAGGAATGTACATTTTGAAATTTACTAATGGAAGCAGTATCAAAATAGTAAAAGAATAAAAAATTTAGAATCAGAATAATTTTAAAGGACTGTCATAATTTTTATGGCAGTCCTTTTTATTTTTGATTACGTTCCGGAAAATAATCTTTTATGCAATTAAAAAATCCTTTTACTACCCACCAAAAACTAATTAAGGACTCTTCTGTTTTAAAGATATAAAACTAATTGGCAGGAAAAAAACGATCTATGTTTTTTTTATAAAAAGGAATAGCGCGGGAGGAATAATTTAAAAAACAGTTCAGGAGGCAAGCAGAAATAAAAAGCTTTACAATTTTATCTCTTCATTACTCTTGTCATAAAAATGAAATTCGGTAAGATGATAGTTAGTATTGGACCTCACCTTTATTTTTTGTTTGAATTTTAAACTCCATTTAAATCTTTTCGAGTTTAAACCTTTGGTAAGGTACGCGTAAAGTATTGGATGAACTTCAATAGTTAATCCCTTATGCTTTTGCATAATTAAATAGCTAAGATTTTTTTCAATTTCATCTTCGAGTACCAATGTAGATGAAACTTTTCCGGTACCCTCGCAACTCGGGCATACTTCCATGGTATTAATATTCGTTTCTGGTTTCATACGCTGCCGGGTGATTTGCATTAGTCCGAATTTGCTGATAGCCAATACCGCATGCTTTGCCCTGTCTTTTCGCATGTATATTTCCATTTGTTCAGCAAGTTTCTTTTTATTTTCCGGAAGTTTCATGTCAATAAAATCAACCACTATAATACCTCCAATGTCTCTTAATCTAAGCTGACGCGATATTTCTGCAGCGGCCTCGATGTTGGTCTCAAAGGCGTTTTGCTCCTGGTTATTACTTACACTTTTATAACCGCTGTTCACGTCAATCACATGAAGCGCCTCGGTATGTTCTATAATAAGATAAGCGCCACTAGGAAGATTAACGGTTTTCCCGAAAGATGCTTTTACCTGGCGCGTAATGCCATAAGAATCGAAGATGGGAGAACCATTGCTATGGAAAGAAAGTATATCAGATTTTTCGGGAGCAATTCGCTGTAAGTAAGTTTTGGTATCGTTGTAAATGTTTTTGTCATTTACCACAATTTTATTAAAATCTTCAGTAAGTAAATCACGCAGAATGCTATTTGTTTTCCCTTCTTCACTCATAATCCTGCATGGAGAAACTGCACCCTTTAAATTAGACTGAATATTTTTCCAGGTATTAATTAACCCTAAAAGATCTTCATGAAGTTCGTTAGTATGTTTTCCTTCAGCTGCAGTCCTCACAATCACTCCAAAATTCTTTGGTTTAAAAGCTTCAATTATTTTTTGTAATCTTTTTCTTTCTTCCGACGAATGAATTTTACGGGATACTGCAATTATATCATTGAAAGGAGTAAGCACAACATATCTGCCAGGTAAGGATAGTTCACAACTAAGACGGGGGCCTTTTGCAGCTATAGGTTCTTTTAAAATCTGGACAAGGATATGGGGCTTACCGCTTAATACTTCTGCTATCTTCCCGGTTTTTACAATTTCAGGCTCTACTACAAAGGAACTGAAATCCATTCCTGCTTCAGAACTATCGTTGATAGAGGTTTTTGTAAATTTTAAAATAGAACGTATATAAGGACTTAGATCCGAATAGTGCAGAAATGCATCTTTTTCAAATCCTACATCTATAAAAGCCGCATTAAGACCTGGCATTAATTTTTTTACTTTCCCTAAATACAAATCACCGACACCAAAACTCGAATTTGCATTTTCATTATGCATTTCTACAAGCTTTTTATCCTCAAGTAAGGCAATTTCAACTGCCAGTGGGGCAGCATTTATTATAAGTTCCTTATTCAACTCAAAATCTTTTAAATAGTTGGTTTAACTAAAAAGAAGGAAAGATAAGGCCGGTTTCGTGCCGACATGGAAAGTAAAAGTAAGTAAATAATTACCTCTTTTTATGACGATTCTTTCTTAAACGTTTTTTACGCTTATGTGTAGCGATTTTATGACGTTTTCTTTTTTTACCGCAAGGCATAAATACTAATTTTTTAATAATTTATAAAAAAAAGACAAATGAAAAATCTTTGTCCGTTGTTTCTTGATATTATATACTTAATGGTTTTGTAATTCCTTTATTCTTCCATCAACCTCTTTACTGAATTCCGGATTATTTACCAGGTGCTTACTTTGTTCATACCATTTGATAGCATTTGGCTTATCTCCTTCCCCGGCGTAAGCATCAGCAAGCCAGGAAACTGCTTCAAGATTATGCGGATCAAAACTTACCACTTTGTTTAATCTATTAATTGCTTTATTATATTGGTTTGAAATAACCCCTCCAATTCCTAAAACTAACTGAGCCTGCATATTGTTGGAATCCTTTTTCACCACTTGCAGTAACTGTTGAATCCCTTTCATGGTTTGTTCTGCATTGCCTATCATACCTTCCCCATATACATAGCAACTTCCTAATCCTACTTTTAAATCCTCATTCTCAGGATCAAGTTGTAATGCCTTTTCAAAAAGAGCGGCCGCTGTTTGAGCTTCCCAGATTTTTGGACCCGGGTTATCCTCCCTTTTCATGTTCTCTAAAATCAAGCGCGCAGCAAAGGTGAGTTTTTTTTCTGAATTATCCAATTTTGCGGCTTCACTTAAATAATAAGCATAAGGAATAAATGATCCTACCGAATCTTTCCAAAAATTGGCCAGGTTAGTATATTGATTTGCGGTTTGGTCTTTAAGATCGCCCCTACTGATATTATTTTCGATGTTATTAATATATATAGTCTGAGAAGGAGAAAGTTTTCCTTTTTCCGCAATAAGCGTGTCTTTAATATTAAATTGAGGAGCTTGAGACTTTGCAAAGGAAGGGATTTCCTTTTTTATAGTAGTTGTTTTACCAAAGAAAAAAAGTATAAAAACCAGTACTAAACCTGCACCTGCTAAAATAATTCTTTTATTCAATTCTAATTTTTCGTTTTTTATAAGGCTGCAAAGTTAAGTATTTCCTCCTTGTCAGGGGAGCTTCTTTTCTTTTATTTGTTGCACAAATTCTTTTGAAGGTTTAAATGCCGGGATATAATGTTCGGGGATTTCCACAGCAGTATTTTTTTTAATATTTCTTCCTATTTTGGCCGCTCTTTTTTTAGTAATAAAACTACCAAATCCTCTGATATAAATATTTTCCCCTTCTCCAAGGGATTGCTTTACTTCTGTAAAAAAATTCTCAAGTGTTACAAGAACATCTACTTTTGGAATTCCTGTTTTTTCAGATATCCGGTTAATTAAATCAGCTTTTCTCATTTTAAATTTTTTTTATTTATATTAAAATTAAGATATGTGTTTTATAATGCTTTAACCAGGAAGGCAAATTTAATGATCTTTCTTGTAATTGCCTGATCTAATCTTAATTAACTATTAAATATCCTGTTTATTGGGGTAAATATAATACCCTATCTTTGCAGATCAATATAAACTAAATGACATTTCTACTATTTAAACCCGAATTTTTATTATCAATGCCTGGGGGCTCAGAGTGGATTTTAATCCTGTTGGTAGTGCTTTTATTTTTTGGAGGCAAAAAAATTCCGGACCTGATGCGAGGTATCGGAAAGGGTGTAAAAGAATTTAATGATGCCAAAGAAAGTGTAAAAAAAGAAATTGATGCCGGCATGAAAGAAAAAGACACAACTCCTGTAGCCGAAAAAAAGTGAGGTAGTAAAATAATTAAACGTAACTCCCAGAATTAATTTTTATAAATATTTCATTTTAAAAGGTTGAGATGCATATCTGAAAGGTGATCATCTGAACCTTTTTTATTTAAACAAAATTCTATTGTTTTTCTATCAAAATATTTTGGATTACCATCAACAATTGCAGAAAGGAAAGACTTCCTGTTTGGAAACGGTTGAATATTATTTACAGAAAATTATCAACTGTAAAAACCTGAATGCTTTTGTAGAAGTTTATAAAGAGGAATGCCTTGAACGTGCCAGATTTCTTGATGAAAAAAGAAATTCCGGAAAATCTCCCGGCAAATTACATGGAGTAGTAATTGCCCTTAAAGATGTCATTTGCTATAAAGACCATATAGTAAGCGCAGCTTCAAAAATGCTGAAGGATTTTACTTCAATTTATAATTCTACAGCTGTTGAAAAATTATTGGATGAAGATGCCATTATAATCGGCAATTGCAACTGTGATGAATTTGCTATGGGAAGCACCAATGAAAATTCTGTGTATGGAAGAGTAAAAAATGCGCTGGATGAAAATAAAGTTCCTGGAGGCTCGTCCGGAGGTTCGGCAGTAGCCGTGCAGGCCGGTTTATGTATGATCAGCTTAGGGAGCGACACCGGCGGATCTGTAAGGCAACCAGCAGATTTTTGTGGCATTGTGGGCATGAAGCCTGGTTATGGAACCATTTCAAGGCATGGATTAATCGCTTATGCTTCTTCGTTTGACCAGATTGGAATTTTTGCCAATAATGTGGAGGATGTTGGAAAGGTTCTGGAAGTAATTAGCGGGCACGATGAATATGATAGCACGGTAACTCAAAATTTAAATGGGAAATCCTTTGCTTTTCATCAGCAAAAAAAAGATAAATCCGATGGTTTCCGTATTGCCTTATTTAGAAATGCCATGGCGCACGAAAGCCTTGATCCTGAAATAAAAAAAGGAATTTATGAATTAGCAGAGGATTTAAGGAACGATGGAAATATTGTGGAAGAAATTAATTTTGATTTGATAGATTTTATTGTTCCGGCCTATTATGTACTTACTACTGCTGAAGCTTCGTCTAACCTTTCCCGTTATGATGGGGTAAGATATGGATTCCGGTTTCAGGGTGGGGAAGAGGAACTAACTACTTTCTACAAAAAGAACAGGGGAAAAGGATTTGGGAAAGAGGTAAAAAAAAGAATCATGCTTGGCACTTTTGTTTTAAGTGAAGGATATTATGATGCTTATTTTACAAAAGCACAGCAGGTAAGAAATTTGTTGGTATCCCTGACAAAAGAAATTTTTAACAAATTTGATGCTGTACTCTTACCCACCACGCCATCCACTGCTTTTGAATCCGGAAGTATGCAAAGCGATCCTATAGCTATGTATTTGGCAGATATTTATACTGTTTATGCAAATCTTACGGGTATTCCCGGAATTTCTTTACCATTATTTAAACATTCAAATGGTATGCCTTTTGGAGTGCAGGCTCTTGCCAATAAATACAATGAATTAACTTTACTGGAATTTTCAGAGTTACTCTTAAAAAATTACAAACGCTAATAGTGTAATGAAAAAAAGATATTTTTTCTTTTTCTTTTTTTGCCTGATTCAGCATAAATATGTAATAGCTGAAATACACTACTCAAATGTAGATACCATCATTACCAAAGGAAAGATAGATACTTCAAGTAAAATAGAAGATAGAGTAATAGATGAAGTAATCGAATCTAAAAATCCGGTGAAAAAGGATAAAGTGGCCTATCTGAGCCAGGTTACTAAATATGGTTTCAAAGACCTTTTCAAAAATTATTCTTACAATTCGGCAATTCCTTATTCTTCACAGGTAAATCCTCATGCTGAAAACTATATGAACGATTACTTGAAATCGCATGAAGAATATCTGATGAAATTAAAAAAAACCGCTGTACCTTATTTTAATTTCATTGACGGAATTCTTACTCAATACGGGTTACCAAAAGAATTAAAGTACCTGGCTGTAATAGAAAGTGATTTGAAATCAGACGCTTTATCTTCTGCCGGCGCTCTCGGCCCCTGGCAGTTTATGCCATATACAGCTAAAGATTATGGACTAATAGTAAACAGGCAGGAAGATGATCGTACTGATTATTTTAAAAGCACGAATGCCGCTGCAAAATATTTATTATATCTCTATAAAAATCTCAAAGACTGGCTGTTGGTGATTGCAGCATATAATGGTGGGCCCGGAAGAGTTTATAGCGCTATCAGGAAAAGTGGTAGTCGTAATTTCTGGCAACTTCAATATTATTTGCCCGAAGAATCACGCAATCATGTCAAAAAATTTATAGCCACACACTATATTATGGAAACCGGCAACCCTACTCAAACGCTTGCTGATACAAAATTTAATTATTACAGTCTTTCTGATAGCGATAGCAGTTTATTAACTCCGCAGCTTACTGATTCAGAGAAAAAGGAAGTAGATTCAACAAAGGTTTCTGGCCGATATATGGCTTCGATAATTGCAGAGAATGTATCAATGGATATCAAAGATTTTGATCGTTATAATCCTGGTTTTGATAATACACTTGCTACGGGCGCCACCTATAATTTGCAATTACCGGCCGATAAAATGAAACAATTTTTTGATAAAAAATATGAGATTTTAAATGAGAGTGTAGATCAGCTTTTGGAAAGTGTAAATATGAATTCAAAAGTGAAAGAGCGGAAATTGCGATAGGTATAAAAGCTATGAGAATAAATGATTGCTTTTATAGTAAACCCGCCCGTACCATTCGGGCAGGCAAACAAATATTGCAGTTTTCTATTTTTCTAAGATGGTTCCAGCGCTTTTTTTATCGCTTCTATTTTAATATTACATTCTTCATATTCTTTTTCAGCGACACTTTTCCAGGTTATTGCAGAGCCTACCTGTATTGACAGATAGCTCGTTTCTTCATTATAAAGGATACTTCTTATTACCACATTAAAATCAAAATCGCCCTCAGGATTGATATATCCTACTGTCCCTGAAAATAATCCTCTTTTTGTTTTTTCATATTCTTCTATTAATTCCATTGCCCTTTTTTTGGGAGCACCCGTCATAGATCCCATAGGAAAGGTGGCAGATAAAATTTCTGCAAAAGAAACATTTTCACGGAGCGTTCCTTTAATTGTAGAAATCATTTGATGTACCTGTGGAAAAGAATAAATTTTTAAAAATTCTTTTACATGCACAGAACCTTCTTCACATATTTTACTTAGATCATTACGTACCAGGTCCACAATCATAATATTCTCGGCGCGTTCTTTTTCATTTTTTTGCAAAAGATTTTTCTCTTCATCATCTTTAAAAATATCACCGGTCCTTTTAGAGGTTCCTTTTATAGGTTGAGAGATAATGATATTTTTAATTTTTTTTAAAAATCTTTCGGGGCTTGCACACATCAGGTATTTTTTGCCTGATTTGTAAAATGCTGAAAAAGGATTTGGGGAAAGATCGCTTAGTTTTTTAAAAATACTTACCGGGTCAATCTTTGTATTTTGGGCAAAAAATTCCTGGCAAAAACATATTTCGTAACAATCGCCTTTCAGAATATGCTGTTGTAATTTTTTGATAACCTCCAGGTACTCATCCCGGGAAAACATGCTGGAAAGTTCAGGTTTGGGTAAATGAATTTCTTCAGGAATTATTGAGATTACTTCTTCAAAAACTTTTTTTGAATTACCATTTGAATGTATTCCAATCTCTACTGTTTCCTTTGATAAAATAAAAAATATTTCCGGAATAAAAAATTGAAAATCGGGAAACCCAATTCCATCTTTGTTATGCGAGGAAAGATCTTCTAGTTTGTTTTTAAGATCATAAGAAGCAAAGCCAAAAATCCAATCTTTATTTTCTTGTATAAAAGTGTTAATAGAATCCAGATTATTTTCTATCTCCGCAGTGATGGATTGGGAAATGCCAAATCCTGCTATGCATTCATAAGATTTATCAAAATCATAATCCTGGTTATCAAGAATACAAAAATTGCTAAACCTTTGTCCGAAATTTAGCAATTGTGTTTTAAACTGATAATAATCAGATATGGTATATGAAGTAAATTTCCTTCTCAAAATAATGGATAACGAACCCGGAAATTTTCTTAAAAATCATCGTCTTCATCATCAAACGAATCGCGACCTTCATCAAATAAGCCCATGCTTTTAAAATCATCATCCATTTCAAGATCATCATCGTTTTTCCCTTTTTTCGCAGGCTTTTTTCCTTTCGATTTGGGAATATCAAATTCTTCGAAATCCGGATCGTAATCATCTTCTTCAGTTTTTTCCCAATCATCTTCTACTTCTACATCATCATCGTCGTCCTCATCTTTTCTCTTTTTTGCTGAAGCTGGTTTACCCTTTTTTTTAGGAGTTTCATCCTCATCTAAATCATCCTCATCTAAATCTCCTTCATGTTTTTTTGATGAACCTTTTGATGAATCTTTTGCAGTGTTTTTTAAAGGAAGTTCTTTTTCCTTTTCAGATTTTGCTTTCATATTTTCTAAGGATTTTTTCTGTAAAATTTCAATTTCATTTTCAATTATCCAAAAATAATCAATACTTTTTAAAAAATATCCGTGTTTTATTTATCTGCAATTATGAAGCCATAATAATTTGATCAGTAGCGGCCCCATTTGAAATATATTTTATTGGTATTCCGAGAGTTGAATTTATATAATTAATATAATCGCTCATTTCGCCGGGAATATTCTTATAATTTTTAATTTTTGTAATATCTTTTTTCCACCCCGTGAATTCTTTATATTCAGGTTCAATGTTTTTTCCATCCATTTGAAAGGGGACTTCTTCAGTTTCTTTTCCGTTGACCTTATATTTGTTGCATACTTTAAGGATATCTATTTCATCAAGCACATCTGCTTTTGTCATTACTAATTGAGTAACTCCATTGATCATACAGGCAAAATGTAAAGCTACCAGATCAATCCATCCACATCTGCGTGGCCGTCCTGTAGTGCTGCCAAATTCATTTCCGTTTTTCCTGATCAATTCTCCCATACTATCGTGCAATTCTGTAGGGAAAGGGCCGCTGCCTACTCTCGTGCAATAAGCTTTGGTGATGCCAATTACTTCTTTTATTTTTTGCGGAGAAATGCCGAGGCCGCTACAAACCCCCGCTGTGATTGTATTAGAAGATGTAACAAAAGGAAATGTGCCAAAATCCACATCAAGCATACTCCCCTGTGCGCCTTCTGCAAGAATTTTTTTCCCTTTACTAAGGGCATCGTTTATGAAGTATTCGCCATTAATTATTTTTAATGTTTTTAAAAATTCAATCGCTTCAAAAAATTCATTTTCTGCCTCAGATATATTTTCCACAAACGAAAAATTATCCAATATCTGTTGATGTTTATTTCGAAGCTTATGATATTTTGAAACAAAATCATCGTCAAGAATATCACCCACGCGTAAACCGTTTCTTCCGGTTTTATCCATATACGCCGGACTGATTCCTTTCAATGTGGAACCAATTTTTTCTCTTCCTTTTGCGGATTCGCTGGCGCGGTCAATTGCACGATGAGAGGGAAGAATTAAATGAGTTCTTTCGCTGATATATAGTGATTTTTTAAAATCAATACCGAAAGAAGCGACAGATTCACATTCTTTTTTGAGTATAACTGCATCGAGCACTACACCACTTCCAATTAAATTAATTTTATTTTCCCGAAAAATACCAGAAGGAATCTGGTGCAGAACTACTTTCTTACCTTCTACATAAAGCGTGTGGCCGGCATTGGGGCCGCCTTGGAACCGTGCAATCATTTCATAAGCCGGAGCAAAATAATCTACAATTTTACCTTTGCCTTCATCGCCCCATTGGAGACCGAGAATTACATCAATCATTTTTGAAACAGTATTTTATAATCAAAATAAAATAAATTTTGATCCTTTTTAGAACGCGGTAAAAGTATAATTAAAATGAGAAACGGAAAAAAGATTTAAAAATAAATGCAATAATCTTTACCAGTGATCTTTAAGTAAGAATCAATGTTATTTCTTTGTTTACTGTTTTTAGCTTTTCAAAATCTTCCTGACTTAATTCGCAATAGTATCGTTGTTTTTAACCCTAAATAATTGGTAACAATTTATTTCAACTCTTTGCAATTCCTTCAATGAAACAACTTTAACTTCGTTTAGCTAAAATTTATTTTAACCTGATTATCTCTAAGGTTTATTAAGAAAAAAAACTTTTTCTTTTCAAAAGGGATTTTTTAAAGTGAATGAAAGATTTTCAGAGAAAGAGGTTTCCGGTTATATTTTTAAAATGAGAATAAAGAATTTTGCATAAAATCTTAAAATGGGAAAATGGGAGGTTTTGCAATGACAACATTAATCTATTGTTACGATGCTTATTGCGGCTGGTGCTACGGTTTCAGTGAAGTAATAAAAAAAATAAGTTCTGAGTTCAAAAACAAGTTGGGCATAGAAGTGCTTTCAGGGGGAATGATATTACCCAAGGAACCAGTAGCTATTGGAGCTACAACAAAATATATTGAAAGTGAATACAAAAGAGTAGAGGAACTTACCCACGTAAAATTTGGTGAAGATTACCTGTGGCATATCAAATATCCAGAGATGCGTGATTGGTTTCCTAATTCAGAAAAGCCCGCAATAGCTTTGTGCATTTTTAAAGATTATTATCCTGATCAACAAGTGAGTTTTGCCTCCGATATGCAATATACACTCCATTTTGAAGGGCACGATCTCACAGATGATGAATCATACAGATTGCTGCTTGAAAAATATAATATTCCTGAAGAATCATTTTATGAAAAACTCTATGATGAAGAATATAAAAAACAGGCTTACAATGAATTTGATTTGTGCAGGCAACTGAAAGTTACTGCTTTCCCTGCTGTATTTGTTCAACTGAATGAAACCAAATTTTATATGGTAGCCCGTGGGTACACCGATTTTGAAACGTTGAATGAAAGGATTCAAAATGTGTTGAAAGAAAATAAAATATCAGTTTGATTAGAAAAGTTTCATTTTATTATTTTTACTTCTGCAAAATAATTGGTGACTGAGTCCTCAAATAAAGCTATTAAGGAAAAAGCAACATCTCTTTTTAAAAATATCTAAATGAAAAAAGAATACAGAGTTTTATATCTGCTCGCGTTTGTAAAATTTATTCTTACTTTCATTTTACAAAATGGCTATTATGAGCCGCAGAGGGATGAATTTTTGTATTTGGCAGAAGCGCATCATTTAGTTTGGGGGTATATGGAAATTCCTCCTCTGCTCTCTGTGTTTGCCTGGATTACCAATCTTTTCGGAGCAAGTATGTTCTGGTTAAAATTCTGGCCCGCGCTATTTGGCGCATTTACTTATTTAATTGCGGGTAAAATAATTCTTTCTTTTGGCGGCAGATCACTTGCGCTCTTTCTTTGCTTTTTATCTTTTATTTTCGGAGCTTATTTAAGAGTTCATTTTTTATTTCAACCTAATTTTCTGGAAATATTTTTCTGGACGATGATCGCATATAGTATCATGCGTTTTATTCAGACCCAAAAAAACTCCTGGCTGTATGTTTTAGGCATTAGCACGGGTTTGGGAATGATCAGTAAATATTCAGTTGCATTTTTTGTAATCGGTATTTTGATAGGTTTATTGATTACCCGGAACAGAAAAATATTTCTTAATAAGCATTTATATTTTTCTGCATTAATTGCATTTTTAATTTTTCTTCCAACACTTTTATGGGAATACAATCGTCACTTTCCGGTGATCGTTCACATGCAGGAATTACACCAGTTTCAATTGCAATATGTACAACCTGCCGGTTTTTTAATAGATCAATTGCTGATGAATTTACCTTGTGTTTTTATCTGGATAGCAGGCTTATATTTTGCTATTTTTAAAGAAAAAGGAAATTACAGGATTTTTGCATGGGCTTATTTATTTGTGATATTATTATTACTTTATTTCCAGGGTAAAGATTATTATTCATTGGGAGTTTATCCTGTTTTATTTGCCTTTGGCGCTATACATCTTGAACGCGTTGCCACTCAACATTCCAGAGTTTGGAAATATATATTTATTTTGATTCCCTTTGCCCTGGGAATTTCTTTGATTCCCTTATACTTGCCTGTTTGGAAACACGAAAAATTGGCGGCTTATTATGAGGCAAAACACATAGAAAAAACAGGATTTTTAAAATGGGAAGATCTCAAAAACCATCCTTTGCCACAAGACTTTGCAGATATGCTGGGTTGGAAAGAGATGACTGAAAAAACAGCAAAAGCCTATTCTACATTGAGTGATGATGAAAAAGAGCATACGATCATTTTTTGCGATAATTATGGCGAAGCGGGAGCACTCAATTATTATGGCAAAAAATATGACCTTCCTACAGCGTATAGTGACAACGCAAGTTTTTTATATTGGCTACCCGATAGCCTTCATTTAGATAATGTGATAATGGTAACTGATGATAAAAAAGAGATGCAGCACAATTTTATAAATGAATTTACCTCAGCAAAATTAACAGATAGTATTACCAATATTTATGCAAGGGAACATGGCTCTCTTATTATTGTTTTGAAAGGAGCCAATGAAAAAATGAATCAGATGTTTCGGGAGAAAATAAAAAAAGATAAGGATAGATTTAAAAACGAAACAACCAGCCTGCGCTAACTTTAGAGTAATGATTCCAGTAAACAAACTAATATGCCTGATTCATGCTTCAGGATTTTTTGGAATGGTTTAAAACAAACGTCAACTTGAATGAATTTATTTTGAGCATTTATTAATAGGATCCTTTATTCAAAAACTTAGCAAGTTTCGGGTAGGTGCGTGAAGATTTCATTTCTATTTTTGCATTATCAACTAAATGAAACGAAAATGAAAGTACAAGAAGAAATCAATTTTAATCGCATTTCAGATGCTATAGATTATATACAGAAGAATTTTAAATTGCAACCAACATTAGACGAAGTTGCTGAAAAAATTCATTTGAGTCCTTATCATTTTCAGCGTTTATTTACAGAATGGGCAGGTACAAGCCCGAAAAAATTTCTGCAATATATTAGTGTGGAACATGCGAAAAGATTGCTTAAAGAAAACCAATCTTCTCTTTTTGAAACAGCGATTGAAACAGGCTTTTCCGGGGCGGGCAGATTACACGACCTTTTTATAAGTATTGAAGGAATGACTCCGGGAGAATACAAAAACGGAGGCGAAAGTCTTTCTATTAATTACAGCTTTGCTGAAAGTCCTTTTGGAAATATTATTGTCGCTTCCACCACCAAAGGTGTTTGCCACATTGCTTTTGCCGACGAAGAAGAAAAAGCATTCCTTGCTTTGACTAATAAATACCCAAATGCCCGTTACAAACAAATGACCGATTTAATTCAGCAAAATGCATTATTTATTTTCACTCATGACTGGACAAAACTCCATCAAATAAAACTGCATTTAAAGGGCACTCATTTCCAGATAAAAGTGTGGGAAACCCTCCTCAAAATTCCAATAGGAAGGTTAACTACTTATGGAAATATAGCCACGCATATTGAAAAACCCAAAGCCTCAAGGGCCGTAGGAACTGCTATTGGCGACAATCCTGTTGCATTTTTAATTCCTTGTCACCGCGTAATTCAATCTACAGGAATATTTGGTGGTTACCATTGGGGAAGTACACGTAAAACAGCGATGATCGGATGGGAAGCAGCGAAAATAAATGAGAAACAGGAAATGTAAAACAAGGAATTCCCAATAAAATTAATTTTAGAATTTGAATTTCATTGAGTTTAAAAAATAGGATTCATTAAAAAAAGTTTGTTTACTGGAAGATGTTTTTTCTGATTCCAGGTCAGTCCACAAACTCATATCCAATATCTCCCCGGTAATAAATTCCATCAAAATAAATTTCTTCTAAAATTGCTTTTGACAGTTCGATCGCATCGCCCAATGTATCGGCAAGAGCAGAAACAGCCAGAACCCTGCCGCCATTAGTTACTACTTCATCTTTCAATTGTTTTGTGCCTGAATGAAAAACCATAACTCCGCCGTCTTCATCAATATGTTTGATAGCTTCCGGGTTTTCAAGATAGCCAAAATCAATAGGTAACCCTTTTTCATATTCTTCAGGATAGCCACCACTAACCGCTACAATGGTTGCAGCATTTTTTACATCAATAATTATTTCCTGTTGATCTAATTTTTGCTCATCCATGGCAACAAATAATTCTACCAAATCATTTTTCAGTCGTAGAAGAACTACTTCAGTTTCCGGATCACCCATGCGGCAATTATATTCAATTACCATGGGTTCGTCGTTCACTTTAATCAAGCCAAAAAATATAAATCCTTTGTATTCAATTCCAGATTCCTGCAAACCCTGTATGGTTGGCTCAATTATTTGTTCCGTAACTTTTTGCATAAAATGCACTGTCGAAAAAGGCACCGGGCTTATGGCACCCATGCCCCCCGTGTTCAATCCTTTATCGCCCTCGCCGATTTTTTTATAATCTTTGGCCTCCGGCAACAGAACATAATTTTTCCCATCACTAAGTACAAAAACGCTCAATTCTATTCCATCCAAAAATTCTTCGATCACTACTTTTTTCCCGGCGTCGCCAAATTTTGATTGCTGTATCATCAACTCAAATTCACTCAGGGCTTCTACGCGGTTATTGCAAATAATGACTCCTTTTCCCGCTGCTAAACCATCTGCTTTTAAGACTACCGGCATCGGATGATTTTGAATATATTCAATTCCTTCAGCAAAATTTGACAAATCAAATTCTTTATATTGAGCAGTTGGAATTTCATATTTTTTCATAAAACTTTTTGCAAAAGCTTTGCTTCCTTCCAATCGCGCTCCTGAAACTGATGGGCCGGTAATAATAATTTTTTTTAACGAGGTATCATTTTTAAAAAAATCATAAATCCCTTTTACCAAAGGTTCTTCCGGACCTACGATCACCATCTCGATCTTTTTTGAAATGCATACTTTTTTTACTGCTTCAAAATCAGCAATATCAATATTAATATTTTCACCAAAATTAGCAGTACCGGCATTTCCCGGAGAAATGAATAAATGTTTACATAATTTACTTTGACTTATTTTCCAGCTAAAAGCGTGTTCTCTGCCGCCCGGTCCAAGGATAAGAATATTCAAAATGATTTGTATTTAAAAATGAATAAAATGAATTGGCAAGTTATGAAACTTACAATTTTCTTTTTTATAAAAATGAAGAAATAATATTTATTTTACAATACACTTAGTTTTTTGAATTACGGTTGAGAAAAAGAGAATCTTTATTTTTAGATTTTGTTTAACCAATCAGCAATATAAAATTCGCAATCAGCAAAACAACAAATAGCAGGGAATCTTTCCCTATGACTATAGAGATAATGGATTAACCAATCAATTTCCTCAAAGAATAATTTAGTAAATTTGATGAATATCAATTTAATAAAGACAATCCTGTACATTCCAGTCAGGAATATTTTTTTGTATCGAATGAATATTTTTTAAAAAAAGAATAGATCTTTTTGATAGAAAATACTTTCGGTTAAAATTAAAGATCAATAAGATTGAAATTATCTTCTGCTGGCTATCAATAAATTTAAATCAGTAAATTTTAAATCGAATCGCTGACTTAGGTGAAAATTGGTAAGCGCACCTTTGAATAAGTAAATGCCGCTGCGTATATTTATTTTATACCAAACCAGGTTCTCAAAGCCACCATCATCGGCCATTTCAAGCATTAATGGCATTAGCACATTACTGATAGCCTGTGAAGCGGTACGTGCAAAACCGCTTGGGATATTAGGTACGCAATAATGAATTACATCGTATTTTCTAAATATCGGATTGGCAAGTGTGGTGATACGGGATGTTTCAAAGCAGCCGCCATGGTCTATGCTCACATCTACAATTACACTTCCCGGCCGCATGATACTTACCATTTCTTCCGTTACCACAAGTGGAGTTCTGCCACCCGATGCAGCTAAAGCTCCCACCGCCACATCGCAGGTTTTTAATTGTTTTGATAAAATTTTGGGTTCAATAACGGAAGTAAATAATCGCATACCGATATTGTTTTGCAAACGCTTTAACCTGTATATACTGTTATCAAATATTTTTACACTGGCTCCGAGGGCAAGCGCAGCCCGTGCGGTTTGTTCCCCTACAATTCCTGCACCAATGATAATCACTTTTGTAGGAGGAATACCAGATATTCCACCAACCAATATTCCTTTGCCATTATTGGCGTTGCTTAAATATTGACCTGCGATTAGCATTACAGCGCTTCCAGCAATTTCGCTCATGCTTCTTACAATAGGATTATGTCCGCTATCATCTTTTAAGTTTTCAAAACTAAGCGCAGTAATTTTTTTCTCCATCATTTTCTCTAATATTTCTCTTTTCATGGCGGTAACATGAATGGGCGAAATAATGAACTGATTGGGTTTAATAAACTCTATTTCCTCTTCACAAACAGGCGCACTTTTTACAATGGCTTCACATTCATAAACTTCTTTTTTACTGTGGGCAATTTTTGCACCCGCTTCACTATAATCTTTATCCGAATAGCTGGAGCCTTCACCCGCTTTGGTTTCCATTATTACTTTATGTCCGTTGGCGATTAATACACTTACAGCTTCAGGAGTAAGTGCTATGCGGTTTTCGTTGTAAGATGTTTCGCGGGGGATGCCAATAAATAATTCAGTGCCTTTGGGCTTTATGTCGAGCGTTTCTTCTAATGTTTCATAGGTAAATGATGGGGAAACAAAAGGTTTTGAAGATGCCATGTAAATAGTTTACTATGAAAAGGGATATAAATATAAATTTTTATCGGGAAAATATTACTAACAATTTATTTATGATCAATATTATGTCGGTTACTTCATTAAGAATAAATGAAGAAGCCCATTGTTTTTTTATGAATCAAAATGAAATGGTAATTGGTTGAATGCGATAGGCATTTACTTTTTTACCTTTATCAGAAGCCGGGATCCATTTATTCATATAGGAGATCACCCGCATCGCTTCTTCATCAAAGGCAAATTCTACAGAATGTAAAACCTCGATATTTGTTGGTTTACCGGTAGTATCTATTATAAATCTTATATTGACAGTGCCCCCTTTATTAATAGAAGTAGTTCTGTCGGGCACTTTAAAATTAGAAGTAATAATAGCACGTAGTTTACCATTACCCCCTTTATAGACTGCCTCTACTTCGCCTGTAGTATCTTCTTTAATTTTTTTATTTTCTTTTGCCAGGGAATCCAGATCAATCGTAGAAAGAAGGGAATCAAGATGGAATGTATATTTTGTGATTGCTTTCGCTGTATCATTGTAAGCGTACCAAAGTCCGTCTTTCTTATTATTTATATAATTACCAGTGGTAGCAAGATAACCATTGGGGTGATAACCGGCATAATCTCCATTTAATATCTTCAAATTTTTATCCCGAAAGGTAGACGTTGCTATCATTGGGCCTGCAAAATTATAATCAAGTCTTTCAAATGAAGAATCATTTATTTGTTTTTCAACGATCAGGAATTTTGCTTTTTTTTGATTGTTTGTAACCCCATTTTCATCGGCCATTACAGAACCTAAAATTTTTTGTGCAAAGCCTGAAATAGAAATAAATAGTGAAAAGGAAACCAGTAAAAGCCTCATAGCAATAAATTATTTGCAGGATTTTTTGCCTTCCTGCAAAAGGATCCAATCATTTTAAAATATCATCCAATCAAACAAGCATGGTAACAGGATTCTCCAAAAACTTTTTTACAGTTTGAAGGAAAGCCGCACCTACCGCACCATCTACGCTTCGGTGATCACAACTCATGGTTACTTTCATTACATTGATCACGCCAAATCCTTCCCCTTTTTTAACCACCTTTTCTTTTATTGCTCCCACAGCAAGTATCGCACTGTCAGGAGGATTGATGATAGCAGTAAATTCATCAATATCCATCATTCCAAGATTGGAAATGGTAAAGGTATTGCCGCTGTACTCCTCGGGTGATATTTTTTTATTTCGTACTTTCTCATATAATTGAGAAGCATCTGCAGCAATCTGGGAAAGAGATTTTTGATCGGCGAAGCGAATTACGGGAACCATCAATCCATCTGGAACAGCAACTGCAGAGCCGATATGAATATGTTTATTTTGCCTGATAAAATCACCTCTCCAACTGCTGTTAACTGCGGGATGCTGTCGTAGCGCCATTGCACAGGCTTTTATTACTAAATCATTAAAAGAAACTTTCACCGGACTTATTTCGTTGATGGCTTTGCGTGATACGATGGCATTATCCATATTTATTTCCATCGTCAGGTAGAAATGAGGCGCCTGAAATTTGCTTTCTCCTAACCTGCGCGCAATGGTTTTGCGCATCTGGGAATTAGGAATATCTTCATAACTTTCCTGGCCTATTTGTGTAAAAGGTAAGACAGGCTTAGCTTCTTCAGCTTTCTTTTCCTGCGATTTAGGAGCCTCGGCGGCCACATAAGAATCCACATCTTTTTTTATAATTCTGCCGCCATCGCCACTTCCTTGGATTTGCGAAATATCAATTCCCTTATCAGCAGCGAGTTTTTTGGCAAGAGGTGAAGCTTTCACTCTTCCACCCTCTACAGTTGAGGATTGCGTGGTTTCGTTATTTTGAGCCGCAGCCTGGGGAGCTACTTTTTCTTCTGTTGGTTTTTCTTCTTTTTTTGCAGGATTTGTTTGAGCATTTTTTTCAGCTTCAATAAAAGCGCTCACATCTGTTCCTTCCTTACCCACAATAGCGATAATGTCATTTACTTTTGCAGCTTTTCCCGCTTCTACACCAATGTACAATAGTGTTCCTTCTTCATAACCTACTACATCCATTGTTGCTTTATCCGTTTCTACTTCTGCCAGTGAGTCGTCGCTTTTTACTTTATCACCTACCTTTTTATTCCATTGAATGATTTTTCCTTCTGTCATAGTATCGCTCATCAAAGGCATACGAATCACCCTGGCATCTTTGGGCAATTCAACATTTGCCGGTTTATTATCAGCTTGTTTTTCCTGTTTTTCAGCAATCGCTTTTTCTTCATTTTCGTTTTTGACGGGCGCGGCTTTTGCATCTTTTCCTTTAGCACCTTTATTTTTTTCTTCGTCAAGAATGGATTGAAAATTTTCACCTTCTTTACCTACAATAGCAATAATATCATTGATTTTTGCAGCCTTTCCTGCTTCTACTCCAATATATAAAAGCGTACCTTCTTCATAGCCTACTACATCCATAGTGGCTTTGTCGGTTTCTACCTCTGCCAGCGAATCATCGCTTTTTACTTTATCTCCCACTTTTTTATTCCATTGAATGATTTTCCCTTCCGTCATGGTGTCACTCATCAAAGGCATTCTAATCGCTGTCGCCATAATACAAATTCAGTTTTATAATGAAAATTAGGCTGTGAAATTAATGCAAAATCAGGAAATGATTTATAAGGTATTTTTTATGGTAGAAATAATGCGAAAAATTATTTTAAAAACTAAAGATTTTGCTCTCTAGGACTTTATTCTTCAAGATAATTCAAATCTTTATTAAAGCTTTCCTTAAGTTGGGTAAGCGCAAACACGGCAATGGCAGAAAGCACGAAGATCATAATATATCCTGCAGTAATAATATTATAGCGGCGCACAAAAAACTCAAAGAGAAAAGTACTTGGTATCAAGGCTCCCCGCACAAAATTAGGTGCGGTGGTAGTAACGGTAGCGCGTAAATTAGTGCCAAATTGTTCGGAAGCAATGGTAACAAAAGTAGCCCAGTAACCCACAGATAGCCCCATAAAAAATGCAAGCCAATGGAATTGCCCGGCACTAATACCGGTAGATGAAAGATACCATATTGAACTAATAATGATACCAACCTGGAAAATAAAAACAGTAAGTTTTCTTGAATGGGTTATCTGTGCCAAAAGCCCTGCCAGCAAGTCTCCGAGAGAGATTCCAATATAGGTATATACAATACCTTTCCCCGCACTCAACGTGTCCGCAGCGCCTAAAGCCTTACCGAATTCGGGCGACTGTGTAACAAAAATACCCACCACAAACCATATCGGAAGCCCGATGAGCAAGCAATATAAATAGCGAAGAAATCTTTCCCTGCTGGCAAACAGCATACTGAATTTTCCTTTTACAATATTTTTGCCCTCAGTGTTTTTAAACAACCCTGATTCAAAGGTGCCCAATCTCAATGCCAGCAAAACTATTCCGATACATCCGCCAACAATGTAAGCATTGCGCCAGTCAAAATTCTTAGCCACCCAAAAAGCAACAAGTGCTCCCAGTACGCCTACCACAGCTACCATCATGGTACCATAACCACGTTTGTTTTTGTTCATACTTTCACTCACTAAAGTAATACCTGCTCCTAATTCTCCTGCCAGGCCTATACCTGCGATAAAGCGGATAATGGCGTAACCATTAATAGTACCCACATAAGCATTGGCCATATTGGCAAATGAATACAAAAGAATAGAACCAAAAAGTACTTTGATACGCCCGAATTTATCGCCAATGATTCCCCAGATAATTCCACCCAGCAACAGTCCTCCCATTTGCATATTCAATACATATTCTCCGTTGGTGCGCATTGCAGTCACGGGTATTCCTATATCGTGGAAACTTTGAATTCTTACAATTGAAAAAATAACGAGATCGTAGATATCTACGAAGTAACCAAGAGAAGCCACAATTACGATGAAGATTACATTTCTGTTAATCCCGGATTTGAGTGTATTCATCAAAAAAAATTGAAGAATAAAACTAAAACTTTATTGGGAAAAAAATTTACAGTAGAAGAACAAAAAATAAGGATTTCTGTTTTTGTATTATATGGCTATAATGAAAATGAACGGATCCTAAATCAGATGGCTATCGGATTTATCTTCTCTGGCTTTGTAACATAGTAGCAAGCACCATTTATAAATAATTAACGCGGAAAAATCAGGAAAGTTTTGGTAAAGACTAAAGGGAAAAAAAGAAGTCAAATTTTCTTGTTTTAATTATTATCTTTCATACTCATGGCCACTATAATAGAGAAATTGTAATTGTTCTGCTACTAAAAAAAGAAACCAAATGACTGAAAAATTCAGAGGGAAAAACCGCAAACATTCAATTAGATTGCAAACGTGGGATTACGCATGGAATGCGGAGTATTTTATAACCATTTGTACCAAAAACAGGGAACATTCTTTTGGAGAAATCGTAAACGAAGAAATGAGATTGTCAGAAATTGGAAAATTGGCGTTTAGTTTTTGGGAAGAAATCCCTGAACATTTTTCATTTGTGTTTTTAGATGAATTTACTGTAATGCCAAATCACATTCATGGCATTGTGCTGATTGATAAACCGGCAAACGATGCTCCTTTTACTGAAATTCCAAAAGTAATTGGCCGGTTAAGATTTCAAAATCAGGGCAAAGATTCCATTTCATCCATTATTGGATCTTATAAATCTGCCGTTTCAAAAAATGCACATCTGATTGATCCGAATTTTAATTGGCAATCGCGTTTCCATGATCATATTATTCGCGACGAAGATTCGTTTAAACGAATAAAAAATTACATTAGGAATAATCCAAAAAATTGGGAGGAAGATAAATTTTATAATTAGCAGATTGTAGAATTTTATAATTAGCAGATTGTAGGATTTTATAATTAGCAGATTGTAGAATTTTATAATTAGCAGATTGTAGAATTTTATAATTAGCAGATTGTAGGATCAAGGCATGCCTTGATCCTACAATCTGCAATCACAATTTCTCCAACTCTTCTTTCACGAATTTCATCAGCGTTTGAATATTTTCAGAGGAAAAATCAAATTTCAAGCCGGCTGCTTTATACAGTTCAGGTAAGGTTTTGGTTGCGCCCAGGCTCAGGGCTTTTATATAATTATCCAATGCCTGTTCCGGATTTTTTTTGTATTGCATCCACAGGCCGATAGCGCCTAATTGCGCGATGCCATATTCTATATAATAAAAAGGAACTTCAAATAAATGCAATTGCTTTTGCCAGGCATTTTTCGTATACATTTCAAGACCTGAGTAATCTATCACTCCGTCCGAAAACTCTTCAACTATCCTTATCCAGTTTTGCGTTCTTTCTTCTATTGAATGATTAGGGTTTTCGTAAATCCAATGCTGGAATTTATCAATCACTGCAATCCATGGAAAAAGAGTAATCACTCTTTCCAACTGGTGTTCCTTAGCTCTTTTCAGATCTTCTTTATTTTCAAAAAAAACATCCCAATGATCCATGCTAAAAAGTTCCATGGCCATGCTGGCTACTTCGGCAATTTCCATCGGGTAATCTTTGAAGGAATTCAACTCAAGCGAATGAGTAAGAAATGATTGAATAGCATGGCCGCCTTCATGTACCATAGTGGTAACGTCGTGCATGGATTTGGCTGCATTCATAAAAATAAACGGTGCGCCACTCTCTGCCAGCGGCATATTATAACCTCCGGGAGCCTTACCATTTCTGCTTTCGAGGTCAAGTCGTTTCATGGAATTCATCTGACGCAGGCAATCGCCAAAAAAAGGACGAAGCTTTGTAAAGACATCAATTGTTTTATTTAATAATTCTTCTCCCGTTTCAAAAGGCATCAGAGGTTTGGTTCCCTCTGGCTCTGCTTCTATATCCCACGGACGAAGGGTGGTATCAAGTTGTAATTTTTCTTTTTTGTGCTGATATATTTTTTTTACCAAAGGCAAAACTTGCTCCCTTACGGATTCATGAAATTTGAATGTATCTTCTTTGGTATAATCAAAACGGCCCAATTCTTTAAATTTAAAATCACGATAATTCTCAAAACCTGCATTGAGCGCTTCCTGGTTTCTTTTTTCAATTAATTGAGAAAAAAGTTTGTTCAATGCATCTTTGTCCTGCAATCTTCTTTCATTGATTTTGCGATATACTTCTTCACGCAGTTGCCTGTCGTGACTTTCAAAAAATTTGGAAGCTTGTTGTAGCGTATATTCTTTACCGTTAACCTCTATAGTCATCTTTCCGGTTATCATTCCATAATGTTGTTGCAATACAGAAAGTTCAGATTGGATCGGAATATTTTCTTCCCTGAAGAGTTCAATTTGTTTCCGGATGGAACGCAAAAAAGTAAAATATTTTTCTTTGTCCAGGTCATCAGTAAAAGGGCAATTAATCAATTTTTTATTTATAGCAAATGCATAAGGCTGTATCCTTGGCTGGATTTCCGTGTAGAAATAATTGAAAGACTCTTCCAGCTTTTTATCAGTAGTATCGCAGGTCATTTTTATCTGCCGCCAGCAGGAATCTTCATTGACCATTGCTTCCAGCTCACTTATATCCATAAGCCATTTTTCCAATTCTTCTTTTGAATTAATTTTTCTTTCCAAAAGTTCTTTGAAATAAGGCTCAATAGATGCCCAATCAGTAATGATCAGATTTTCAGGAAGATATTTTCTTTGTAATTTTTGTATATCGGTGGTCATGGTTTACAGGTATCAGGTTTTAGGTTTTAGGTTTCAGGTTTCAGGGAAAAGTTCGAAGGTTATAGTTTGTAGTTTTTTACAGTAAATAAATAATTAAAGAGTTTTTCTATTTACATATATCATCTTAAAACTTTTGGAAAGTTGGTTGATAATTTATTTAATTCAGAAGTCGCAAAAAACTTTCCAAAAGTTCATCAACAGTAAACAAACAATTAACCAGGTTTTCTACTATTTTATTACATCTTAAAACTTATGAAAAGTTGGTTGATAATTTATTTAATTCAGAAGTCGCAAAAAACTTTCCAAAAGTTCATCAACAGCAAACAAACAATTAACCAGGTTTTCTACTATTTTATTACATCTTAAAACTTATGAAAAGTTGGGTAAAAATTTATTTAATTGCGAAGACTTAAAAAAACTTTCCAAAAAGTTCATCGAAGTAAACCCCGCGTGAACGTTCATTAGGGCAGCATATAAATAAGGAGATTTTCTACTTTCTTATTTATTATTTCACTCCCCTGCTTTCAATTTTTTTAGGGTTCATCTGTTGCGGCTTCATATCTTTTACATGCGCATTTTCTATGTGGCCTGGCTTGCTGTTTTTTAAATCTTCAGCTTCTTTTTCTTCTTCGGTTTTTACTTTTATTTCAATTTTATTTTTCTCAAGGATATGATACCATTTTACCATTTTTTTCATATCGCTTGCATACACTCTTTCAAAATCCATATCCGGATATACTTTTTCAAAATAAGTTTTCAGGGCCTTGCCATCAACATTGATATCCGGAATTTTTTCTTTGCTTTTTTTCATTGCTTCAAACAACTCCGCAAGCGTAGTATTATCCTTAGTAGTATAGACTTCTATACTTTCAAGTTGCGAAAAATTATGCTGGCGTGTACTTATAAATTTAGAAGTGTTATCTTCCAAAGAGCGCACTACCGCGCCATCCGGTTTTGAGGATAATAATTCATATAAACCGGACATTCCGGTAACAGAAACAATTTTTTTATACTCCATAAATAATATTTTGTTTTTGGGAGTGCAATATAATTGAAATGATTTTTAGTTGAGTTAATGAAATAAAAAAGTCCTTATTATCATTAAAAAATAAATCATATTTCGCAGGATTAATTATTTATTATCGTCAAATTCTTTTATTAAACTTTCTTATGCATAAATTTCTATCTTTTTTACTTTTTTCAGCGTTTCTATCTTTTAATAGTAGTGCCCAATCCATTTCTGGTATTGTAGAAGATGAAGCAAGTAGTTCGCCTCTTTCAAATGCTACTGTGAAATTTTCGAAAGGAGCGTCTGATCTCAACCCCATGTTGACGGTTAGTAATTCAAAAGGATACTTCATATTTAATAATGTGCCTAACGGAGATTATACTTTAACGATTACAAGTATCGGGTATAGTGTTTATAAAAAAACAGTGTTGGTAACAGGACAAAATATAGATGCAGGAGAGATCAATATGGCTAAAACTGCTGAAACTCTTTCTACCGTTGTAATTAATAATGCTCCGCCAGTAAAACAAAACGGCGATACGCTCGACTATGCCGCGAGTCAATATAAAACAAATCCCGATGCTACCACTGAAGACCTGATAAGAAAAATGCCGGGAATAACCGTAGATAAAGCGACAGGCGCGGTAACTGCCCAGGGAGAAACTGTTCAAAAAGTAACAGTTGACGGCAGGGATTTTTTTGGAGACGATGCTACAGCTACCTTACGGAATTTGCCTGCGGAAATAGTTGACAAAATACAGGTATTTGATAGATTGAGCGATCAGGCTGCGCTCACCGGATTTGATGACGGTAATACAACCAAATCAATTAATATAGTTACAAAAAAAGATATGCGTAATGGTAATTTTGGACGTATCTATGGGGGTTATGGAACTGATGGAAGGTATAGTGGAGGAGGAAATGTTAGTTTTTTCAACAATGCGAGAAGAATTTCATTTATAGGTTTGATAAATAATGTAAACCAGCAAAATTTTGGTTCGCAGGATCTGCTGGGTGTTACCAACAGTAGCAACCGCGGCGGAGGCGGAATGCGTGGGGGAGGTGGGGGAGGTAATTTCGGGGGGAATAATCCCGGATTTTTGGTAGGCCCTCAAAGTGGGATTGCTAAAACCGATGCCTTTGGAGTAAATTATAGTGATGCCTGGGGAAAGAAAGTGGATGTAACAGGGAGTTATTTTTACAATAAAAGTAATATCACGAATAATCAAATCACCAGTCAACAAAATTTTATTACTGCGGATTCTTCCCAATATTATGATGAAAACACAATTTCTGATTCAAAGAATTATAATAGCAGAGTAAACTTCCGGCTTACTTATAGAATTGACTCCAGCAACACCATTCTTGCAACTTCGAACCTCAAATTCCAGAATAATAATTCTATCAACTATATTAACGGCATCAATTTTCTCGACCCGGCAAAACAAGATTCACTAAGCAAAACGGATAATGATCTAAACTCTAATACAAAAGGGAATAGTTTAAGCAACGAAATTTTAATTCGCCATTCATTTCATAAAAAAGGCAGAAGCCTTTCGCTGGGAATTACTCAGACTTATAGTAACAAAAACGGACAAAATTTTTTAGATGCTTATAATACTTATTTCAATAATCCGGCAATAAAACAGGATACAGTAAATCAGCTTTCTAATCAAAAAAGCTATAGCAACCAATACAGGTTCAGTTTAGAATATACAGAGACTATAGCTCCCAAAACGCAGATGCAGATTAACTATAGTCCATCTTTTCAGACAAACAGTGCTGACCAGGAAACCTCCAATTTTGATAATGGTTCTTCCAAATACTCTTTGCTTGACACGAGCCTAAGCAACAAATTTAATAACACTTATAATACACAAAATACCGGCGTTACTTTTCGCCACGGCGACCGTAATAATATGATAGGCGTAGGGATCTCTTATCAATATAGCGTATTAAAAAGCAGTCAGGTGTTTCCCCAGGTTTCTCAAATTGACAATACTTACAGTAATTTTTTGGCAAATGCTTTTTCAAGATTTAAACTTTCTTCAAGAAGTACCTTAAGAATAATTTATCGCGGATCGGTAAGTCCTCCTTCTGTAACGCAATTGCAAAACGTAATAAATAATTCAAACCAGCTATCCTATACAACTGGTAACCCTAATTTGCAACAGCAATACACCAATAATCTTATCACGCGTTATACTTATACTAATACTGCCAAAGGCCAAAGCTTTTTTGCCAACATTTTCTTACAAAACATTAATGATTATGTAACCAATGCTACTTATACGGCTACCAAAGATTCGGCACTTACTAATTCAGTAATCCTTTTTAAGGGATCACAACTTTCGAAACCTGTAAACATGAATGGTTATATCAACGCAAGGTCATTTTTTACTTTCGGTATGCCAATCAAATTCCTGAAATCGAACCTGAACTGGAATGCAGGGTTTAGCTATTTAAAACAACCTGGGTTGGTCAACAACCTCACCAATATTTCCAGCACTTATATTTATAATCTCGGAGCGGTTTTATCGAGCAATATCAGTCAATATATTGATTTCACACTTTCTTATGCGTCAAATATCAACACTATAAAAAACACAATTCAACCGACACTGAATAATGATTATTTTACCCAGACAATTGATATCAGTTTCAACCTTTTAACTAAAAAAGGTTCCTTCCTTCAAAATGATTTATCCAATGAATCTTACAAAGGTTTGACGAATGGGTTTAATCAAAATTATTGGTTGTGGAATGTTGGAATTGGACAAAAGTTCTTAAAAGATCAGAAAGGAGAATTAACATTATCTGTATTTGACCTGCTAAATCAAAATAAGAGTGTTACCCGCACTGTTACTTCATCTTATGTCCAGGATCAGATAAATCAGGTATTGCAACAATATTTTATGCTGACATTTACCTACAAATTGAAGACCTTTGGAAAAGGGAAGCCCCAGAATAATGATAGAGATCACGAATTCCACCATTTCGGAGGACCACCGGGTGGCCCTCCATTTGGTGGTGGCAGAGGACCTGGGGGCCCTCAACTTTAGCTAATAAATATTTTTGCTTTGAATGAAAGGGAATTAATCGCCCTGCTTAAAAAAAAAGACAGGGAAGCTTTTAAAACTATTGTAGAAGCCTGGCAGAGTACGGTATATAATACTGCAATGGGACTTTTGCAAAATGCTCAGGATGCTGAAGATACGGCTCAGGAAGTTTTTATCCAGGTATATGAATCCATTTCATCCTTCAAAGAAGAATCAAAGTTTTCAACTTGGTTATATAAGATTACGGTTTCTAAATCTTTGGACCATATCAGGAAGAAAAAAAGGAAAAAAAGGTTTGCTTTTATTCAAAGTCTGTATGGGAAAAACGATGATCTTATGATTGATCCGCCTGATTTTTTTCACCCGGGTGTAAGTATGGAAAATAAAGAAAATGCGGCAGTTCTTTTCAAAGCGATTGAGAAATTACCTGTAAATCAGAAATCAGCTTTTGTACTTAATAAAATAGAAAATTTAAGCTATCGTGAAATAGGTGACATAATGAAATTGAGCGATTCCGCCGTGGATGCATTACTTCAAAGAGCTAAAAGAAATCTTCAAATAAACTTGAAAGAATATTATGAGTTATCGTTCAAATGAATGGATTAGAAACAAAAATTAAGAGAAGGGTTTTTTGAAATAAAACGTCAAAAGAATGTGTTGGTATAGATAAATAATTTAAAAATGAGCCATGCAGAAAAATTTCAATAAAAAGATTGAGGAGGTTCTCAAAAGCCTCGATGGAATTGAGAAGGCTTCGCCTGATCCATTTTTCTTTACCAGGCTGGAAGCCCGTATGCAAAGAGAAAGAAGCATTTGGGAAGAGATTTCTTCTTTCGTAGCAAAACCCCTGGTGGCATTTGCCGGTCTTTGCCTGATCATTATGATCAATGCTACTGTTATTCTTTCTTCTGAACAAAATAATAAAAATACGGCGAGTCAAAGCAATGAAACCGCCTCAGTAGATGAATATAGCCAGTTAAGTTCTGCATTTTATGAATTTGTAAATACAAAACCGTAATGGACGCTAATAAAAAAACGAAAGCACTGGTTACTATTATCATTTTTCTTTTGATAACCAATATAGCTATGCTGGTTTTTTTCATTGTGCTGAGTAAGCCTGTTGACAAAAGACAAAAGATTCATGCGCCCACCGAAATGTATAATTCTCTTCAGAATGAGGTTGGGTTTTCCAAAGATCAATTGGATAAATACCAGGCTTTACGAAAAGAACAAATGGAAAAGGTAAGGCCGTTATTCAATGAATTAAGGAATGCGAAAAAAGATTTTTATGCTTTAATGTATAGTAAAAATATTTCAGATTCATTACTCAATGCAGATATGGATTCGATAGCTGAAAAACAAAAAACACTCGACCTGCAAATGTTCAGGTATTTTAATAATATCAGGAATATTTGCACTACCGGGCAACTTCAGAAATTTGATTCTGCAATTAACAGGCAGGTATTAAGAATGGTAGGCGGAAGGCCGGGAAATAACAGGATGGGACGTGGAAAATAAATCTGATAACCATCGGACCCTTAAAAAATATTCTTTAACAATCTAATCAATAAAAAGCAAAAATTAAACAATTATGAAAAGAAAGATCACTATGTTGATTGCATTAATATTAATGGCAACAACCGGCATTTATGCGCAGGGAATGCAACGTATGTCAGTACCTGACAGAGTAAAAGCAACTATGGATAAAATTACTACTCCCTTGGGACTGAGCGATTCCCAGGCAAGCAGCACAGATTCAGTTTTTACAGATTATTATACTTCACAGGCCAAAATGTTTCAGGACGCGAGAGCTTCCGGACAGAGACCTGACCGGGATGCGTTTCAAAAAATGACTGATGACAGGGATGCTAAATTGAAAGCTATTTTTACTCCGGATCAATACACTAAATTTAAAAATGAAGTGGAAGCTACTCTACGCCCTCAAAGAAGGCAGAGTGAACAGAATAGCTGAAAACATGAAAATTTAAAAGTGGGGTATATAAAAAGGGTTGTCTTTGGCAATCCTTTTTAATTTGATAACTTTAGTCTCAAAACTTCAATTTTATTTTATGAAAATAAAGATCACTATGTTGTTTGCTCTCCTGTTGTTTGCAACAACGACTATTTACGCTCAGGATATACAACACCGCACAGTTTCTGAAAGAGTGAAAACTACAATGGATAAAATAGCCGCTCCTTTGAAATTGGATCCTTCGCAGGCACGCAGAACAGACAGTGTATTTACGGAATTTTACGAGGCGCAAAATAAAATGAGGTCGGCCGGAGCGCAACCGGGACGAATCGCTTTTGATAAAATTCTAAATGCAAGAGATGAAAAATTAAAAATAATTTTCACTTCGGATCAATACACTCAATTTAAAAATAAAGAGGAAGATTTGCTTAGGCCTTATTGGCAAAGCCATGAAGGAAATTAAAAAGGGATAATTTGTTGCTTTTACTGCAAGCGATTATTTTTTTCTATTCTTTTTTTTCTTTTAAATCATCATTCTTTTCCTGTATCAGATCCAATATTTTGTTCCTTCCCATTTTCTTTACAGAACTGGTAACAAAATGCTGAGGCAAAAATTGCTGTTTTTTGCGAAGACTTTCTAAAAATAATTTTACATTTTTACTTACTATTCTTTGTTTTTCTTTATCTGCTTTAGTAAAAATAAGTGTAAATGGAATTTCCCATTTTACAAGACGTTCTATAAAATCAAGATCCAGTTTTTGTGGTGTATGCCTAGCATCTATCAATACAAAAACGTTCAATAAATTAGGTCTTTTCCTTAAATAATTTTCTATCATTTGTTCCCATCTCCTTCTGCTACTCAACGAAGTTTTTGCAAAACCATATCCCGGTAAATCCACGAGATACCATTTGGTTTCAATAGAATCCCCTGCTTTTGGAACACTGGTTATTTCAAAATGATTGATCATTTGCGTTTTTCCGGGGGCATTGGATGTTTTAGCCAATTTATCATTGTTGCACAGCATATTGATAACTGAAGATTTACCTACATTACTTCGCCCGATAAATGCATATTCTGGTTGATCAGGTTCCGGGCATTTTTCGTAAGAAGGGCTGCTGGTAAGGTATTTAGCTTTTTTGATGTGCATGCCTGCAATTTACATTAAATGACTAATAGCTCATCGCTGACGGATGATTGCCAATATCTCATTTCAAAAATAAAAGTGAAAGAATCGTTAAGCAGTTTTCATGTAATTCCAAAAAACTATCTTTGAGGGAATGAATGTTTACCCTCACGATGCCGTAGTACCTTTTAAAGATTCTTCAGAAAGCAAGAAGAAGCAAGTAGAGAATATGTTTGATAAAATTGCTTTCAGATATGATTTTTTAAATCGGTTTTTAAGTGCCGGTATTGACGTGGGCTGGCGCAAAAAAGCCATCAGGCAATTAATATCTTCGCAGCCGAAAAAAATATTGGATGTAGCCACAGGAACAGGTGATTTTGCTTTAACGAGTTATAAAATATTGAAACCTGAAAAAATTACCGGAATTGATATTAGTGATGGAATGCTTATAATTGGCAGAAAAAAAATTGCTGAAGCAGGATTAGAGCATTATATTGAGCTGTTAAATGGCGACAGTGAAGCAATTTTATTTAAAGATAATTCGTTTGATGCTGTTACAGTTGCTTTTGGAGTAAGGAATTTTGAAAACCTGGAAAAAGGATTATCAGAAATAAAACGAGTTTTAAAACCGGGGGGCAAACTAATAGTTTTAGAATGTACAAAACCTTCTTTGCCGGTTATAAAACAACTTTATAATTTTTACATGAAATTTGTAACTCCAAAAATTGGAAAGATTATTGCAAAAAATAATGATGCATATCAATATTTAAACGATTCAGTACTTCAGTTTCCGGAGAAAGAATCATTCATTCACATTTTAAATGAAGCAAAATATAGAAACACTTTCTACAAAACATTGACTTTAGGAATATGCACCATTTATTGCGCCGAAAAATAGTTTTAGTTTTACTTTCATTCGTGTTTTGTTCTGCCTCGTCTATGGCGCAGGTATATGAACTCAACCAGGAAGGCCATGATGATAAACCTTATCATTTTGGTATTAACATTGGGTACAACCAATCGCATTTTAATTTTACACACAGCCCCCGTTTTCTTCAATATGATTCTGTATTGGATGTGGAGAGTGTCAATAACCCTGGTATTAATATGGCATGGCTTGTAAATGTGCGTATGAGCAATCATTTCGATTTGCGTGTTCACCCGCTGGATCTTACTTTTTCAGAAAAAGCTTTTTTATACACCCAAAAATATGATCCGGAAACATCGGTTACAAAAAAAGTGCAATCTATTACATTAAGTTTTCCTTTTAATATCGCGTTTAGCAGCGACCGCATTGATAATTTTAAAGTATATACAATTGCCGGAGGCAGGTATGATTATGACCTTGCCAGCAATGCCGGTGCAAGTCATGCGGAAGACCAGATTAAGCTTTATCGCTCAAATATCAGTGCCGAAATTGGATTGGGCTTTCATATATATTTTCCGTTTTTTGTATTATCTCCCGAAATAAAACTCAGTAGCGGGCTTACCAATCTTCACGACCCCGATCCGAATTTGAAATATTCTAATGTTATAGATAAGATCAATTCGCGAATGGTTACTTTTTCGCTGACGGTAGAATAACTAAATAATCAGGAATACTCGTTATTTCTTTGTTTATTGTATTTACCTTTTTATTTTTTATTCTTTATCCTGATACCTGTAACCTAAAACCTTCCTTAATAATCATAATCCCTTCTTGCCGCGTTCCATCTCACGCCAAAACTCAGTGTGTTTGAATTAGCAAGCCCTGTATATTTCCTGAACAAATAGCCTCCTTCAATAAAAAGATTTTCTTTTAATTCATACGAAAGAGTAAAGGAAGCATTCAGGCATTTTACTTTATCTCCGCTTCCAACATAATATCCATAATTCATAGTGCGTGTAGTGTATAATTCGAACGGATCACTTCCGTAATTTATTCCTGCAGAATCAAGCCCCTGGTAATAATAAATAGCCCTTGCATTTATATACCATTTGGGCGCTGGTTGATATTTTAAAATGCCTATCCATTCCTGGAAATTGGCTCCCAACGGATCAGCAAGCATTTGATTGTAATGGGTATAATTGGCAACAGAATCATAATGAGAATAAGTAAAAGGCCTTACACGGTTGCTTTCGAGCTGCAAATCAAGATTTTTAATTTTGAATGCATCAATATATTTTACTCCAAGTTGATAGCCATATTTATTTGCCCAAAAACCGTTATTTTTTAATACCTCGCTTAAAATAAATTCATCCAGCAAAAACTGTCCGTAAAATTGAAAGTGATGAGCCACATTTGCTTTATAACTAAATCCAACATGAGCTTTATCAGGACTGCCTACATTTCCTTCGGCATATCTCAGAAAAATGACTGGGTTCAAATATTCGAAATCAAAATATTGTCTTCTCGCAAAAGTGACGCTTTCAAATAATCCTAAGTTCAACCATTTTGTTACATTCATACTTAGAAAATGCATCGCCGCATATTTTCTGTCATACAAATTATCTCCTGTTTTTACAAACTGTGGAATCAGTTCCATAAAAAGATTTTCGTAATCGAATTTCCAGATTTTTGTATTCAGCTTCAGGAATAAATAACTATTGGCATTGTCGCTTAAAAAAAGACTGCGATATCCATCTCCTAAAAAGTTTTTATCGTAACCAAATTGTATATTAATATACTTTGTGGCGCTAAATGTTGTATAACCTCTTGCGTCAAAATAATCGAATGCAGTCTTTTTAAAAGATTTATAAAAACCATATCCCGGAACCGCATTAAATTCATTTACGCGTGTCTCAAAAAAAGATGGCCCACGTTCCTGGTTATCCGTGATGGTTGCATAGAATCCTATTTTATTAGCAATTCTTCCTCTTACAGTGGCGCCGCGTTTGTTTATAAATATATTTTCGTTATTGCCCGATTCTTTACCTTCTTGGAAATAGATTACAGGATTTATCGCCAGAAACAAATCAGGTACATTTACTTCAAGCAGATTTGGTTTGGTAACATAAAAATTTCCCCAAATAGACTTTTTACTTAAAAAACTTTCTTTAGAACCAGTAACCCATTCAGAGTTACCCATCAATAAAGAATGGATGTTGTATTTATCTATAGGTGTTAAAAAAGATTTTTGCTGGTCACCATTTGTATTGCCGGTAAGGGATCCGGCATTTCCATTCAGGCTATCCAAATATTCCGCTTCCTTTACTATAGATCTTCTGCTATAGGGCTTTAGCGTCGAAAAATTAATACCGTTATTTTGCCCTTGTTTGATTTCCATTCTATCAATTAACTGATATTCTTTTGAACCTTCGGGGAGATAGGTAATTTGTGCAAAAATGCGTAAAGGATAAAAAAATACTGCGAGAGTAATTACACTTTTTATAATTTGCATGGAGTTGGTTATTTATTAATTAATTTCAAGATATGCAAAATTATCTTTTTAAACAGATTTCTGTCGTAAACGAAAACAATATTTCAGAAAAGGATGTTTATATAAAAAATGGACGGATAGAAAAAATAGAAAATCAGATCAATGTAAAAGAAAAAGTAACAGAGATTAATGGTGAAGGGAAACATTTATTTCCGGGCGCCATTGACGACCAGGTTCATTTTCGGGAACCGGGATTAACGCATAAAGCCACTATTTATACAGAGAGCAAAGCGGCTGTGGCTGGCGGTGTGACTTCGTTTATGGAAATGCCCAATACAATACCAAATGCACTTACAGGAGATTTATTAGAAGAGAAATATGCAATTGCGAAGCAAAACTCCCTCGCTAACTACTCTTTTTTTATGGGCGTAAGCAATACCAATGCAGAAGAAGTATTAAAAATGAATAAAAGAAAAAATGAGGTATGTGGGGTGAAAATATTTATGGGTTCGAGCACAGGAAATATGCTCGTGGATAGTGAACCGGCACTGCATAAAATTTTCAGCGAAAGTGAATTACTGATAGCCACTCATTGCGAAGATGAAAAAATTATCAAAGAAAATTACAGAAAACTAAAAAGCAGTAAACCTGTTCTTTCTCCATCTGATCATCCGGTCATAAGAGATGAAAACGCCTGTTATGTTTCATCTTCATTCGCAGCATCCCTTGCAAAAAAATACAATAGCCGTTTGCATATTCTACACATTACCACCGAAAAGGAACTGGAACTTTTTACCAATAAAATCCCTTTAAAAGAAAAAAGAATTACTGCCGAAGTATGTGTACATCATTTGCATTTTACTGCAGATGATTATGAAAATCTGGGTTACTTAATTAAATGCAATCCGGCCATTAAAGAATCAAAAAATAAAGAAGCTCTATGGGAAGGCTTACTGGATAATCATTTGGATGTAATAGCCACAGACCATGCGCCGCATACCTTAGAAGAAAAACAACCACCCTATGAACATGCACATTCCGGTTTGCCACTGGTGCAGCATTCTTTATTAATGATGTTACATTATCATAAGAAAGGACAAATTTCTTTAGAAAAAATTGCTGAAAAAATGAGCCATGCTGTAGCGGATTGTTTTAAAATAAAAGACCGCGGATATATCCGCGAAGGGTATTTTGCTGATCTGGTTGTAGTAGATCTCAATAAATCAACCACTGTAACAAAAGAAAATCTTTTATATAAATGCGGCTGGAGTCCCTTATTGGGCTTTACTTTCCCCGCAACGATAACGCATACTTTTGTAAATGGAAATTGTGTTTTTCAAAATAATAATTATGGAAATTCGGCATGGGATGAATCTTTAAAAGGAGAAAGATTATTATTCAATTCCTAAATACCGGTAGAAAATAATTAATATGCAGATTTCATTTATAGCCAAATCAAAATTCCCCTTTAAGGGTTAAAGGTATGGAAACAGATAAAACCACATTAAAAGATCTTGCCATTTTCGATCGTGAAGAAAAATTTTCTGTTTTCAACAAATTGAATTTAACGAGAACAACTGGTGGCCGTGAAAAACTACGGCAAACTTTTAGCAGTTCGCTGAATGATATTGAATCTATCACTAATGTCCAGAAAACGTTGCAGGCAATTCTCGCAAACCGGTTACAATGGCCTCTTTTCATAAGCAATGGAACTATCATGATGATTTATAAATTTTATGAAGCTACTATTGATGATATTCCACCAAGGCCAGGTATCATATCGGCGCGCATGTATAAGCTATTACATGGCCCCGATTTTTCGTTAGTAAAATATTCTATAGGCCATGCTTTTGACTTTATAAAGGGGATGAAGCAGATTGTATCAGTATTTTTGAATGAAGACACGCCGTTGAATTTCAGAAAGCAATTACAAAAAGCGGATATATTAATTGGGAAAACCCAGTTTTTAATCGTTTCTCAAAAAGAAAAAGCCGCGGACATGTCTAATTCAGAAATGCTTGCGCTGGCATACTTTATCCGGAATCATTTTAAGCAAAACCTTTTAGAGCTTATCAATATTTATTCTCAATTCGATGCTTGGTATGGAATGGCAATGGCAGTAAACGAATATAAATTGGCTTTTCCTGTTTTCATTTCTTCTGACAAGCCGGTATTGAAAACAAAAAGATTGTATCATATTTTATTGCAGGATCCTGTAGCTTATGATGTGGAGTTAAACCAAAAGAATAATTTTATTTTTCTGACCGGGGCAAATATGGCCGGCAAAAGCACTTTCATAAAAGCGGTTGGTGGTTCTGTTTTTTTAGCACATATCGGAATGGGCGTTGCCGCAGAATCAATGGAGCTTTCTTTATTTGATGGATTGCTCAGCAATATCAATGTGGAGGACAATATCGCTGAAGGTGAAAGCTTTTTCTATAATGAAGTGCAGCGAATAAAAAACACCATCCTTAAGGTAAATGACGGGCGAAAATGGTTGATACTGATAGACGAAATATTTAAAGGAACGAATGTGCAGGATGCCATGAAATGCAGTACTGTTGTGATTGAGGGGTTAATAAAAATAAAAGGATCTTTATTTATTTTATCAACCCATTTATATGAAATAAGCGGGAATTTAAAAAACTATTCTAATATAGATTTTAAATATTTTGAAACCGATATTACCGATGATAAACTCATTTTTAATTATCAGCTTCGCGATGGTGTAAGCAATGACAGGCTAGGTTATTTGATTTTGAAAAATGAAAAAGTGATAGAGTTGCTGGAGGGATTGTAAATCTTATAGAAAAATTTTTATGAAAAAATCAGAAAGAAAAAACGATGTAAAGGCTGAAACTTCAAGAATTAAACCAATAATGAAAAGAAAAACCTCTGGTGATATTCCACGCAAAGGATGGCATACGCATGTAAAACAATTGCTAAAAATGGAGATGATAAATTATTAATCCCCGATATTTTTGAAAATGAAACTTTTGAAGATTGGAAATAAATCCAAACACCTTTTCGGAAAAAATAAGAATCTCAAATATTTCCTCCCCGAAAGACACAGTCAGGCGGGGTTTGTTTACTGTGGATAGCGATTTTGAAGAAATATTTTTCATAATCGAAAGAAATATTTGCTATCAAAAATAATTTTTAATTCTGCTTAAGCTATTTTCATTAATTTCATTGCCATACTAATAATCATTTCATGTTAGTCAAAACTTTCGGCAGTGCTGTTTATGGAGTAGAAGCAATCACCATTACTGTGGAAGTGAATGTGAGCTCCGGAAAGTTTACTTCAATTGTAGGCCTCGCAGATAATGCCGTAAAGGAAAGCATGGAGCGAATGGAAAGTGCTATCAAAGCAAATGGATATCATTTCCCCCGGATAAAAGTAGTAGTGAATCTTGCTCCCGCCGATATTCGCAAAAGCGGTACTGCATTCGATTTGCCAATAGCAATGGCTACATTAGGCGCCAGCGAGCAATTAGAGAATGCAGAAAAACTAACCGATTATGTAATTATGGGAGAGTTGAGCCTTGACGGAATGGTGCGGCCAATAAAAGGCGCATTACCTATCGCAATACAAGCGCGTAAAGAAGGTTTTAAAGGATTGATTCTTCCAAAAGAAAATGCCCGGGAAGCGGCTATGGTCAATAATTTAAAAGTATACGGCGTCGGGCATATCAGTGAAGTAATTGATTTTTTTATAGATGAAAATTCCATTCAGCCAACTTTCGTAAATACCCGCGAAGAATTTGCAAATGCGCAAAGTGATTTTGAAATAGATTTTTGCGATGTAAAAGGCCAGGAAAATATAAAGCGGGCATTGGAAATTGCCGCTGCAGGCGGCCACAATGCAATCTTAATCGGACCTCCGGGGGCTGGTAAAACCATGCTGGCGAAGCGTTTGCCAACAATTCTTCCTCCACTGAGTTTGCAGGAAGCATTAGAAACAACCAAGATTCATAGCGTTGCAGGCAAACTTCCGGAGAATGCTACCTTAATTTCCAGGCGTCCTTTTCGCTCTCCGCATCACACTATTTCTGATGTGGCTTTGGTTGGCGGAGGAGGCATTCCGCAACCCGGAGAAATTTCCCTTGCACATAATGGCGTTTTATTTTTAGATGAATTACCCGAATTTAAAAGAACTGTTTTGGAAGTAATGCGCCAGCCGATGGAAGAAAGAAGGGTAACGATTTCAAGAGCAAAAGTAGCGCTGGACTTTCCTTCAAGCTTTATGCTGATTGCTTCTATGAATCCTTGTCCTTGCGGTTATTATAACCATCCGGAAAAAGAATGCAGTTGCCCGCCGGGTGCTGTTCAAAAATATCTGAACAAAATTTCAGGGCCGTTATTAGACAGGATAGATCTTCATGTAGAAGTAACTCCTGTTGCATTCAGCGAATTATCATCTACCCAAAACTTTGAAAAAAGTGAAAGCATTCGTGAAAGAGTAGTTAGTGCAAGAGAAAAACAAGAAGAAAGATACAAAGAGAATCCCGGTGTTTATTGCAATGCACAGATGAGCAGTAAAATGCTGAAAGAAATTTGTAAGATCACGCAAGCAGGTTCCAATCTTTTGAAGGTTGCTATGGAAAAATTAAATCTTTCTGCCCGTGCTTATGATCGCATTTTAAAAGTGAGCCGCACCATCGCTGATCTTGCCGGAAGTGATGATATAAAACCGGAGCATCTCGCCGAGGCCATTCAATACAGAAGCCTGGACAGGGAAGGATGGGCGGGAGGATAGATTGATTTTTAGAAATTTAGAAATGAGAATATTTGTTGGTTTACTGTTTACAATCTCATGGGAATTTCATTAGAAATCAAAACTAATCTTTCATAACATCTGGCGATATATCATTCTGCAAAATGAATTTTGCTATAGAAACAAAAGACAACTTTTTTTTTAAAATTTAGCCTGTTTCAAAAGGTTTGCCATCTTATCTTTGCCATCTTATGGCAAATGAATCAAATAATTTTAGCGAAATAATTGCACATTGCAAAGAGTACGGTTATGTTTTCCCTTCCAGCGAAATATATGATGGATTAAGCGCAGTATATGACTATGGGCAGAACGGATCCCAATTGAAAAAGAATATTCGTGATTACTGGTGGAAAAGTATGACCCAACTTCGCGAAAATATTGTGGGAATTGATGCAGCGATTTTTATGCATCCGCTTACCTGGAAAGCAAGCGGGCATATTGATAATTTCAGTGATCCGATGATTGATAATAAAGATAGTAAAAAGCGCTATCGTGTTGATCATTTGATTGAATCTCATGCAGAGAAACTCGCGCATGAAGGGAAAAAAGAAGAAGAATTTGCCTTACTGAAATCTATGGATGCTTTATTGGCCAAAGACGATTTTGAAGGTTTAAAGAAATTGATTGAGGATAATAAAATAAAATGTCCTATTAGCGAAACCTGCAACTGGACTGACATTCGTCAGTTTAACCTGATGTTTGATACCAAATTGGGCAGCGTGGAAGGCGAAACAGATATTATTTACCTACGCCCCGAAACTGCGCAGGGAATTTTTGTAAATTTTCTGAATGTGCAAAAAACCGGAAGAATGAAAATTCCTTTTGGCATTGCACAGACCGGAAAAGCATTTAGAAATGAAATTGTTGCGCGCCAGTTTATTTTTCGTATGCGCGAATTTGAGCAAATGGAAATGCAGTTTTTTGTACGCCCCGGCACCGAATTGCAATGGTATGAATATTGGAAAAGTGAAAGATTGAAATGGCACGAAAGTCTTGGTATTCCTGCAGAAAAACTTCGTTTTCATGACCATGTAAAACTAGCGCATTACGCCAATGCCGCGGTGGATATTGAGTTTGAATTCCCTTTCGGATTTAAAGAACTGGAAGGCATTCATTCACGAACTGATTTTGATTTGAAACAACACCAGGAATTAAGCAAAAAGAAATTGCAATATTTTGATAATGATCTTAAAGAGGACGGAAAGCCTTACGGGAATTACATTCCTTATGTTGTGGAAACCTCGGTAGGCCTGGATCGTCTGTTCCTCACCGTTATATCCATGTCTTATATGGAAGAGAAATGGATAAAAGAAGATGGAACTGAAGACAGCCGTGTGGTTTTGAGGATCCCTCCGAAGATTGCTCCTTATAAATTAGCCGTACTTCCACTTGTAAAAAAAGACGGCTTACCAGAAATCGCTAAAAATTTAATGGACGAGTGTAAACTATTTTTCCATACATTTTATGAGGAAAAGGACAGTATTGGCAAGCGTTACAGGAGAATGGACGCTATAGGAACACCATTTTGTGTTACTATAGACCATCAAACTAAAGAAGATAATACGGTTACCATTCGTTACAGAGATACCATGACGCAGGAAAGAATTGCGCTTGCAGATGTGAGTAAATTGGTGAATGAAAAAATCGGCTAATTTATTTTTTATGATAAAAAAATGAACGATTCAAAAATCATATTGCTGATAGAGAAATTTAATTCTCTGCAATTATCAAAAAACATTGATTTTGATAAATTTAATCAGTATGCCATCACACATCATTCCACAACGATAGAAGGAAGTACATTAACTGAAACCGAGACAAGGCTTTTATTGGATGAAGGGGTTACCCCAAAAGGAAAACCTTTAAACGACAGCCTTATGGTAAAGGACCACTTTAATGCGCTTCAATTTGTTATCGAATCAGCAAAGAAAAATAAAAAAATCTCGCCGGAATTTATTCGCCAAATTAATGCAAATGTGATGAAACAAACCGGAACTGTCTATCAAACTGTCTTTGGTGAATTAGATAGTTCAAAAGGAGTTTTCAGAAAAGGAAATGTGAGCGCAGGCAACTCTTATTTTGTAAATTATGACAAAGTAGAACCGCTTGTAAAGAAACTTTGCGAAGCACTTCAAAAAAGCTTCAAAAATGATAAAACCCTTATTCAGCATATAGATTGCAGCTTTGATGCGCATTTCGATTTAGTAAGCATTCATCCTTTTTATGATGGTAACGGAAGAACAAGCAGACTGCTGATGAATTATCTGCAACTGCTTTTTAAACTTCCCATGAGCATCGTTTTCAAAGAAGATAAAGCGGAATATTTTGATACATTAATTCAAACAAGAAAAGAAAAGAATTTAAAAATATTTCATGCTTTCATGTACTCCCAATATGAAAAATATCTGACATTGGAAATCACCAAAGCACAAGAGCTAAATAAAAACAAAAAAGATAAAAGAAGTAATTATTCTTTTGTTTTCTAACTCCTTCAAAAAAAAATTAATTTTTTCTTGTCCTTAACCATCCAAAAAAGTTCGTTAAAAATACACCGATTGCCATTCCACAAACTAAGAGGCTAACAATTTGAATTGCTTTTATACAGTCAGTTCCTCCAGATCTGTAAAAATTGGAAATAGATAATATAATGATAACTAAAGAAATAACGATGGAACGGATGCGAGTTCGTCTCATAAAATTATTTTTAAGGTGTCAGCCATTATACTAATAATATTTTATAAAACAAAATTCCAATTAAAAAACGCACTGCGCTGCAAGCGAACAAATATTGTGAATTTGTATTTCTGAATTTATCAAACAACAATAAAACATTTTAATAATAAAACAAACTGCACAGCAAACAAACAAAAACCCAGGAATCCTGATTTTTATCCATACAATTCAAAATGAACTGCTTTTTTATCATAACCTAAATCGGCGATTTTTTTGCGTGCATCATCTATCATAAATTTCCAGCCGCATAGATAAAAAGATGCCGGACTTAAATTTTCAAGGCTTTCACAAGCTTCATTATTTTTTTTGCAAATCTCTTCATAAAGACTATGTACATAACCGGTACGGCCATCCCAATTTTCCCGGCTCAGGGTAGGTATAAAATTGAAATTTCCCAATTGATTTTCTAATGCCTTCATTTCATCAAAATACAACAAGTCTTTTTGAGTGCGACAACCATAAACAAGGTATAAATTCTTGTAAGAAATATCATGTAGCCGGATAGAATTCAACATACTACGGAATGGCGCAATTCCTGTACCTGTGCAAATAAAAAAAATATCTTTTTCAATCGTTTCGGGTAAAGTAAAAACTCCCTGTGCACCACGAAATGTAAGCTCAGAGCCTACTTTCACTTCATTAAATAAATAAGTAGTTCCCAATCCCCCTTCCAAAAGAACAATTAATAATTCATACACATTGGTTCCATCAGGCCAGCTTGCGATGGAATAACTTCGCCACCGTTTGTTCTTTTGCTCATGGATCGGGAGATCAAGGGTAACAAATTGTCCGGCTTTGAAATCAAAAGATTCCAATTCATTTACCCGGATAAAGAAGCGTTTGGTATTATAGGTTTCATCTATAATTTTAATAACTGTTCCGGTGCGCCAGGGTTCGAGTGCCATGGGAATATTTTTAGGGAAAATACAAAGGATATTTTGAATGAAAAATTAAATGTGTAAAGAGATGTTATAAAAATCATGAATGTCAGGGTGCTTTCGGAATAAAAAAAGCAAAATTGTACCTTTGCATTCTTTTAGAAAAAGTAGATGAATGAATCTTGATGTGTTGATGAACAGTTATGGCAATGATTCCCGCATTTTTTCAATTGCGGACAGGATTGTATTGCCAAAACCACAACATATTCATCTTTCAGGGCTTCATGGCAGCGCTTCCCAATTTGTTTTTTCTGCAGTTTTTAATCATCCCAATACATCTCAACTCAATCATTTGGTTATTGTGAGAGACGCCGAAGAAGCAGCTTATTTTCAAAACACGATTGAAAATATTACCAGCGCTTTGGATATTTTTTATTTTCCATCTTCTTTTAAAACAAAAAAGAATTTTCATCAGCTCAATAGCAGCCATGTGATGCTGCGGACAGAAGCACTTACCAAAATAAGCGCGGGCGGTAACAAAAAAGTAATTGTTACTTATCCCGAAGCGCTTTTTGAAAAAGTGGTTTTATCAAAAACCCTTTCTCAAAATATTATTCATTTTAAACAAGGAGAAAATATAGAAGTGGATGAATTGCTACAGCGCTTTGTGGATCATGGTTTCAGAAGAACAGATTTTGTTTATGAACCCGGACAGTTTGCAGTGCGTGGCGGCATCCTGGATATTTATTCTTTTGGAAATGAGAAGCCTTATCGCATAGAATTATTTGGAAATGAAATTGATAGCCTTCGCTTGTTTGATCCTGAGACACAATTGAGTGAACGCAAACTTTCTGAAGTAAAAATAATACCAAATGTAGAAACGCAATTTGCGAGTGGCGAGAAAGTTTCCCTCGTTAATTTTTTGCCTGGTAATACAATAGTTTGGTGTGAAGACTGGGAATTTATAAAAGAGAAGATTGAGCAGGAATTTGAAGAGGTGGAAGAAGCGGTTAAAAAGCAGGTATCAGGTAGCAGGTATCAGGTATCAGGTAAAAGCAGGCAGGAGGATGAGGATGAATTGAACGAAAAGAAAGAGGTTTCGTTAAGCGATTTTGCAAACGCTTCTGTTTTGGAAAAACAGGTTAAGGAGCTTGCTATCATTGAGTTTGGCAACAAGACCTATTTTGCTAAAGAAAATAAAATTCATTTTTCGATACAACAACAGCCGGCATTTAACAGACAATTCAAATTGTTGATTGAGGATCTGAAGAGTTACGAATCGAAAAAATACAACATTTTTATTTTTGCTGAAAATCCTAAACAGTTAGAACGATTGCATTCTATTTTTGCCGATCAGAATACGGAAATTCAATTTGTGCCAATCCCTGTTTCTATTCATGAAGGGTTTATTGATAATGATTTAAAAACAGTTTGCTATACTGATCACGAAATTTTTCAGCGGTATCACAAATACAGAGTAAAACAGGCTTTCAGCAAAAACAAAGCGCTGACATTAAAGATGCTTCGCGAACTGCAACCTGGTGATTATGTTACGCACATAGATCACGGAGTGGGCGTGTACAGTGGGTTACAGAAGATAGAAACAAATGGTGTATTGCAGGAAGCGGTGAGAATTGTTTATAAAGACAAAGACCTTTTGTACGTAAACATCTCTTCGCTTCATAAAATAAGTAAGTACAGCGGTAAGGAAGGAACCATTCCTAAAATGAATAAATTAGGAAGTGATGTTTGGAATAAACTGAAAGACAAAACCAGGAAACAGGTAAAAGATATTGCGACTGATTTAATAAAATTGTACGCACAAAGAAAAAGCCAGAAAGGCTTTGCTCATGCGCCTGACAATTACATGCAAACAGAACTGGAAGCGTCTTTTATTTATGAAGACACGCCCGACCAAAGCAAAGCGGTGATAGATGTAAAGCATGATATGGAAAAGGATTCTCCGATGGACAGGCTGATTTGTGGTGATGTGGGTTTTGGAAAAACAGAAGTAGCCATACGTGCTGCATTCAAAACATGCCTTGATGGCAAACAGGCTGCAGTATTGGTTCCTACAACTATTTTGGCGTACCAGCATTTTAAAACTTTCGGTGAAAGACTGAGCGATTTTCCGGTAACGGTTGATTATATCAATCGCTTTAAAACTTCAAAAGAAAAGAAAGAAACTTTGCAAAGATTACAGGAGGGGAAAATTGATATCATCATCGGTACTCATTCTTTGTTGAGCAAAGAAGTAAAATTCAAAGACCTGGGATTAATGATAATTGATGAGGAACAGAAGTTTGGCGTAGCCGCAAAAGAAAAATTAAAACAATTGCGCACTACCGTGGATTCGCTTACACTGACGGCAACACCTATCCCAAGAACGCTGCAATTTAGTTTAATGGGAGCGAGGGATTTGAGCATCATCAATACGCCCCCGCCCAACCGACAGCCGATACAAACAGAAGTACATGTCTTCAACCAGGATTTTATTCGCGATGCAATTTATTATGAAGTGGAAAGAGGCGGCCAGGTTTTCTTTATACACAACAGGGTAAATGGTTTGCTTGAAATGAAAAATCTGATACAAGGTTTGTGTCCCGACCTGAGTATCGCTTATGCGCATGGGCAATTGGAGGGCGCCAAACTGGAAGAAACCATCCTTGATTTTATTGACCATAAATACGATGTATTAATTTGTACTAATATAATAGAAAGCGGTGTTGACATTCCTAACGTGAATACTATTATCGTAAACAATGCGCATCATTTTGGGCTGAGCGATTTGCACCAACTTCGTGGAAGAGTAGGAAGAAGTAACAAAAAAGCATTCTGCTATTTGTTGTCGCCACCGATGAGTACGCTTACTGCCGACAGCCGCAAAAGATTAACTACTCTCGAACAATACAGCGACCTCGGAAGCGGTTTCCAGATTGCGATGCGCGACCTTGACATACGAGGCGCGGGTAACATGCTTGGTGGTGAACAAAGCGGTTTCATTGCTGAAATTGGTTTTGAAATGTATCAGAAAATTCTGGACGAAGCCATTCGTGAATTAAAGAGAAAAGAGTTTAAAGAACTATTCAAAGAAGAAATACAAAAGCAGGATGATTATGTTTCAGATTGTACCATTGATACCGATTTGGAAATTCTGATCCCTGATGAATATGTAGAAAGCATCACAGAAAGATTAAGCCTTTATTCACGATTGGATAATTGTGAAAATGAAAATGAACTGGAAGAATTGCATAAAGAAATGATAGACAGATTTGGCACTATTCCTTCGTTTGTTGAAGATTTGTTTACAACGGTTCGTTGCCGGAAAATAGCTGTGGAACTGGGTTTTGAAAAGATCATTTTGAAGAATGAAATTATGAAATGTTTCTTCGTTGGCAATCCCGAATCACCTTATTTCAGTAGTAAAACTTTTGAAAGAATTCTGGATTTTATTCAAACAAAAACCAATAAGGCAAAACTGAAACAGGTAGGAAGAAACGGAATTTTAATTGTGCACGAAATAGCTGATATGAGAGGGCTTTATAAGTTTTTAAAACAAATGAATGCAAACGTTACGAAAGAATATGCATAAAAAATAGTGAGCGTTACTTATTCTTTAGCCTGTTTCAGATCTAAAATTATATTATCAGATATTATATAAAACATTAACGGCTTATGAAACTTCATAAGCCGTTTTTTTTTAGATTTTTATTGAAGTTAAATGATTAGCATTGCATCGCCATAACTAAAGAAGCGGTATTTATCCTTGATTGCTCTTTTGTAGGCATCCATCATTAGATCGTAACCAGCAAATGCACATGCCATTATAAGCAAACTTGTTTTGGGTAAATGAAAATTGGTGATCAAAGAGTCTGCAATATTAAAAGTATAGGGAGGATGAATAAAATGATTGGTCCAACCCTCTGAAGGTTTTAATAGTTTTTGTGCAGTAAAGGAGGTTTCCATAGCCCTCATAGTAGTGGTACCTACAGAACAAATCCTGTGACCAGTCTCTTTTGCTTTATTTACAATTTTGCATGCTTCTTCATCTATCCGATAATATTCAGCATCCATCTTATGCTTGCTAAGGTCTTCTACTTCAATCGGGCGGAAAGTGCCAAGCCCTGTATGCAACGTTACTTCAGCAAACTTTACACCCTCAATTTCCAAACGCTTGATCAATTCCGGACTGAAATGCAAACCTGCTGTGGGAGCGGCTACAGCGCCTTCATGCTTTGCATAAACAGTCTGGTATCTTTCCCTGTCTTCTTCATCAGGTTTGCGCTTAATATATTTTGGCAACGGGGTTTCTCCCATGAAATACAGCATTTTTCTAAAGTCATCTTCATTTCCTTCCCAAAGAAAACGAATGGTTCTGCCACGGCTGGTAGTATTGTCAATTACTTCGGCTACCAGTTCATCATTTTCCCCAAAATATAATTTATTTCCCACTCTTATTTTTCTTGCAGGGTCAACAATTACGTCCCAAAGACGGTTTTGCTTATGCAATTCTCTTAAAAGAAATACTTCGATTTTAGCGCCGGTTTTTTCTTTACGGCCATACATACGCGCAGGAAACACCTTTGTATTGTTCACTACAAATACATCCTTATCATCAAAGTAATCAAGGACGTCTTTAAAATGTTTGTTTTCAATTTTTCCGGTGGCTCTTTCGATTACCATCATTCTGCTGTCTTCTCTTCTTTTGGTTGGATTTTGTGCTATAAGATTGAGAGGGAGGTCAAATTTGAATTGACTTAATTTCATGTACAATTATTGATTTAAAAGTTAATTGAACATGCCATTTACTGTTGTTACAGAGATATATACCAATATTATTGGCCATTTATCATGTTACGGCATGATTTTTAAAGGGTGCAAAGGTATAACGATTTATCGAATTGGTAAATTGTTTTTTGAAATTTGTTTGGTTTTTTCCTTTTATCAAAAAAAGGAAGCTTTGAAAAACTATCACTCAAAAAAGGTAATTTTATTCATATGTTTTATTTTAAAAAAACACCATGGATCTTAAAAAGGTTTTACCCGGGTTGTATATGGAATATTAAAACTGATCAAAATATTTTATACCTCACTTTCGATGATGGGCCCAATCCACAAGCCACTCCATTTGTGTTGGAAGAATTAAAAAAATACAATGCCAAAGCCACTTTTTTTTGTGTGGGTAAAAATGTGAAGGAGTTTTTTCAATTTTATCAACAAATCATCAATAACGGTCATAAACCCGGTAATCATACTTATCATCATCTGGATGGATGGAAAACAAATGATAAAAAATATATAGATGATATATCGGAAGCAGCCAAAATAATAGATAGTCAACTCTTCAGACCGCCTTATGGAAGAATAACACATTTTCAATTAAAAGCCATAGCAGGTGAGAAATTAAAGTTAAAAACCATTATGTGGGATGTGCTTAGCGGCGATTTTGACACTTCAATTACAGTCGAAAATTGCTATCTTAATGTAATCAATAATGCAAAGCGTGGTTCCGTAATTGTGTTCCATGATAGTGCCAAATCCTTTCCTGTACTACAACAGGTGCTTCCAAAGGTATTGAAATATTATTCAGAGAAAGGGTTTCAATTTAGAGTATTACCAACTGAAAACAGTTAAAAAAAATTGGGCCTGAGTAGATACTCAAGCCCGTTTTTAATCCGTACCCTATGAAAACTGGCGTGAAGTTAATTATTAATTAACAAATCATCAACATTTTTTTAGTATAGGGTAATATTTTTTTTTATCGTAAGGTAATATCATGTACTTCGCCATTAATAGTAACAGTTACCTGGTTGTCACAGGTACCATCTCCATAATCAGGAAGACTGGTATTAGTATTTGAATTCCTGATAAAAGTTATCTCTCCTTTCCCTCTCCGTGGACAGGAAGCATGTCTTAATTATGAGTTGTGTAACAACTGCGGTCCATGAATTTCTTTTTTGATTAGCTTCACCGGAAATTCCCGGTTATTTGATTAACATTATCTAATATATAAAACGGTGTACCATTACCCTGGATTTCCTGATGATCGCGAATTGGATTCCATTGTGTCCAGGCACCAATTTGAGAGAACCTGTTTCATAATAGCAGATCAGGATTAAAGCTGAATAATTTAAAAAATAAGTAATTTAATTTCAAAAACATGTTATTGACTTTGGGTTGCATCTAAAAGTTTGATATAGAGTTAATAAAAATTATTTTTCTTTGCTAATATGAAACTGATAGATAGCCATACTCATTTATATGTGGAAGTGTTTAAAACGGAAATTAATTCTGTAGTAGAAAGAGCAGTGAATGAAGGAGTTGAAAAATTCTATTTACCCGCAATAGACAGTTCGGAAAATTCTGCCCTGTTAGACTTAGAAAAACGATTTCCTGGTAAAATGTATGCCATGGCCGGGTTACACCCCTGCTCTGTAAAAGAAAATTTTAAAGAAGAAATCAAAAGAATTCAGGAGCAATTATCAGGGAGAGAATTTGCGGCAATAGGGGAAACAGGTTTGGATTTTTATTGGGATACTACTTTTAAGAAAGAACAATATGAAAGTCTTCATGTCCACGCACAATGGGCCATTGAGTATAAAAAACCTTTGGTACTGCATACCAGGAATGCTATGCAGGAAACGATTGACGTAGTAAAACAATATAAAGAAAAAAATATTTTTGGAATTTTCCATTGTTTCAGTGGCTCACTGCAGAATGCAAAAGACATTATTGAGCTTGATTTTCTCCTGGGAATTGGCGGCGTACTTACTTTTAAAAATTCAGGACTGGCAGAAGTGATCAAAGAAATTGATTTGAAATATTTAGTGCTTGAAACAGATTCCCCGTATTTGGCCCCGGTTCCATTCAGAGGCAAAAGGAATGAGAGCAGTTATCTGAAATACATAGTGCAAAAGCTAGCTGAAATAAAAAATGTTTCTGTGGAAGAAGTGGCCAGCAAAACAACAAATAATGCAGAAAACGTTTTTATATAGAATTATTTCTAAAAATTACAAATTACTGACTTCTAAATGTTTGTCATTCACTTGTAATAAGAAGATATTGTTCATTTAAACAATTGTATTTTAAATTCGCATTTCAAAAAAATATCTGTCGTAACCCTATTAAAAGTTTTTTCCCATATCAAATTTTCTGCCTGTTGCTTTTCACTTTGAGTAGTCATGTTTATGCACAGGAACGCATCATCTACGGCAAAGTAACAGATGAGCAAACCGGTCATCCCCTGGTTTCCTGTAGTATCTTTTCGCTCAATTCCGGCAACGGTGTTATTACCGATATCAATGGGAAATATGTCATTTCCATTGATGATAAAACAAATTCGATAGCAATATCTATGGTAGGCTACCAAACCATAAAAAAGCCGGTAACAAAAGCTGCGAACCAGGAAATTGATTTTAGTGCTATGCCGGTATCTACATCAATGCAGGGAGTAGTTATCGAATTTAAAGCCAGGTATTCCCTGGCGCAAAAACTGATAAAAAACGTAATTAAGAACAAAGACAAAAACAATGTTTTCTATCATAAATCCTATCAATGCCAGGTATATGATAAAATAGAATTGGATCTGAAAAATATCCCTAAAAAACTGGAATCAAGCAGGTTTGTAAAACCTCTTTCATTTGCTTTTAAAAACCAGGATACGACATCAGATAATCAAATCGTCTTACCTGTTTATTTGTCTGAAAGCAATTCAAATTTTTATTATACAAAAAAACCTGAGAGAGAAAGATATGATTATACAGGAATAAAAAGTTCCGGCATTGATAACAGATCTATTCTTAAATATGTGGATGGTCTTTATAAAAAAATAAATGTTTACGACAATAATATCAAATTTGTTGATATCAATTATATAAGCCCTATTTCAGATAACGCTTTAATCTTTTATAATTATCAAATTCTCGACACGATCGTCTTTGACCATCATAGTTGCATACAGGTACAATTCGAACCTAAAGCATCTGGTAGCAATACTTTTAGAGGGTATATATGGATTGCAGATACTTCTTTTGCTGTTAAATCAGTGGTAATGCACATAGATAAGAATGCTAACATCAACTTCATTAAAAAGTTTGAAATTTCTCAAAATTTTGAAGTAAATGATCAAGATAAATATTTCCCGGAAAAAAATACATTATACATAGATCTGTTTTTACCTGATTTAAAAAAGATCGGAGCTATTGTAAAAAAAACCACTTTGTTTAAAGATGCCATTATCAATAATAATGAAATTGATACCGCTTTTAATAAAAAAACTATTGATATGACCTCAATGGCAAGAGATACTTCAGCTTGGAAGATTAGTAGATTTGAACCCCTAAGTAAGTCGGAAAATTCGGTTTATTTATTAATGGATACTTTACGAAAAAACCCTTTAGCAGTTACTTATGCAAAAATTATTTCAGCAATAAGTACCGGTTATTATACCACCGGGCATGTAGATATTGGGAATCTTTATGCAATTTATACCAACAATATAGTTGAAGATAACCGTGTAACATTTGGCTTAAAAACAAATTACAAGTTTAATGGCAATTTACAACTTCGCGGTTATGCCGGATTATCTTCCGGTGATAAGCAATTCAGATATTTGCTTAGTTCAAGATTTGTGTTGAGCAGAAAGCAATGGGCTACTCTTCAATTTACTTACACAAGTGATATAAAAGGCGCTTATACCAATGAAAATGAGCTCGACCAAAATTCAATATTTGCAGCCTTTTTACGAAGAGTACCTTATTCTCAAACAAGGTTAATTAACAGCAAATATTCAGGCGTTACCTTTCAAAAATTTTTCAATAATGGTATTGGCATTGGTGGGGAAATAAACCACGATGCTATTACACCTTTTTTTGATGTATATTATACTTACAATGGCTTTGAACCCTTCATAATGGCCAAACCCGGAGTTAATAATGATTATACAACAAACGAAGCAACGGTTTCTTTAAGGTATGCTCATAAAGAAAGATACGTTACTCAACATTACACCAGATCAAGTCTTGGAAGCAATTATCCAATCGTTACGCTTAGTTATACAAAAGGAATTAAGGTAAACAGAGGTCCTTTAAACAGCGATTTCAATTATAGTAAATGGAATCTTGACATTCAACATGATTTTACAGATGGCCGGATAGGTCAATTATCCTACACAATAGACGCTGGATTTACCAATGGCGTTCTCCCTATTGTTTTATTAAATGTTCCAAATGGCAACGATACTTATTACAACGACATTTATGCGTTCAATAATATGAACAGGTATGAATTTGCAACAGATAAATTTGTAAGCTTGTATGTTCAGCAAAGTTTTGGAAGCTTTCCTTTTAAATATGTTCCATTTTTGAGAAGAGTAAAATGGCGTTCTCTCGTTACCTTCAAAGGAGTGCTGGGAGACATGTCGGAAGCTAATAAAATTGCAAATCATTATTATGATTCTACTGCTACTTTCCATTTTACGATTCCTGATAGAACTCCTTACATGGAAGCAGGAGTGGGCATTGATAATATTTTTCACCTGATAAGAATAGATGGTGTATGGAGATTGAATTATTTAAACAATCCGGGCGTTCCAAAATTCGGAATTAAAGCAAGCCTGGAATTAAAATTTTAAAGAACAGGGTTTATTCCCATAATTATTCGAGAAATATTGATAAACTTGAAATAACATTCAGTTCAATTTTAGATAATTTTTTTCATACAATTTTTATTTTCAAAAGAAAATGCCATCGTGAGTTTTTTGATGATAGATTTTTGGGAGGTATTACATTTCTGCAAAAACAAATGCATGATGGATTTCGGTAGAGAATCTTTTCCATTTAGATCTCCTATTTAATTTATAGTAGGTGAATTCTTTTATCATTCTAAAACTTTTTAAAATGCCATTTGCTCCGGTTTTTTACATTTAAAGCCCTCACTTATTTTTTATATATTGCATATACCTCGTTAACGATAAATCTTAATATGAAAAAAACTATTGAAACTTACTTTTCACAATTACAATCCAATTGCAAAAGATTTAAACTTTCAGTAAGACAACCACTATATGACTTCTAAACCATCTAATAATTTATTAAAGCTAACTATAGGCGCGTTGGGCGTTGTATTTGGAGATATAGGTACCAGCCCCTTGTATGCACTGAGGGTTTGTTTTTCGGGTACGCATGGGCTTGTAGTTACAGATCAAAATATATATGGCATTTTATCTTTAATCTTTTGGTCATTAATTATTGTCATAAGCATAAAATACCTGATATTAATTTTAAGAGCCGATAATAATGGCGAGGGTGGAATATTAGCATTAATGGCGTTGGTATTGCCCAATAAAAAAAACAGGAAGTACATAGTGATTCTTGCTATGGGTTTATTTGGCGCAGCTTTACTTTATGGAGATGGAATGATCACTCCCGCCATTTCCGTTTTGAGCGCTGTCGAAGGATTACAAATTGCCACTCCGTTTTTTGAGCCATTTATTATTCCAATCACCATCTTAATTCTTTTTGTATTATTTTACTTTCAAAAAAAAGGTACAACAGGTGTTGGAATGATTTTCGGTCCTATTATTTTTTTATGGTTTTTATCCATTGCTCTTCTCGGCGTCAATTCAATTATAAAACATCCATCAGTCTTATATGCTTTGAATCCATATTATGCCTTTCATTTTTTTCAGATGAATGGATTAAGCGGTCTGGTTATTTTAGGGGCCGTTTTTTTAGCGGTTACTGGTGGCGAAGCTTTGTATGCCGATTTAGGGCATTTTGGGAAAAAACCAATCCGGATGGGATGGTTTTATCTTGTATTGCCTTGCCTGGTATTAAATTATTTCGGACAGGGAGCCTTATTGTTAGAAAATCATAATTATATAACCAATCCATTTTATTATTTGGCCCCGCATTGGGCTTTATACCCGGTAGTAATACTCGCAACCGTAGCTACAGTTATTGCTTCCCAGGCAGTAATTTCCGGTGCGTTTAGCCTCAGCTACCAGGCAATACAATTGGGTTTTATGGCTCGTTTTAAAATAGTACATACTTCACCGGATGAAAGGGGACAAATTTATATTCCGCAATTAAACTGGATATTATTTTTTGCAACAATCTGGCTTGTTGGTTCATTTAAAACTTCTGATAACCTGGCTGCTGCTTATGGTGTAGCGGTGAGCACTACAATGGTGATAACTACGCTACTTGCCTTCGTGGCTATGAGAAATTTGTGGAAATGGAAGCTTTCCTCTGCCATTTCTGTGGACGTATTTTTTTTAATTATTGATTTATCGTTCTTTACCGCCAACATAGTAAAGATTCCTGAAGGCGGCTGGTTTCCACTCGCTGTAGCGGGGAGTATCTATTTTATGATGACTACCTGGCATAGAGGTAAAAGAATGATGAGTATTCAAATAAATAAAATAACTGATACCCTGGAGAAGTTCATAACATATTATCAGACAGAGGCGGAATCCATCGTGAGCGGAACCGCAATTTATTTAACGAGCAACCCTTATGGGACACCTCCTGCGTTATTTTATAATTTAAAACATAACAAGATATTACATGAACACATAATCATATTGAGTATTGAATTCGACCAGGTGCCCCACGTAGATTTATTAAAGAATGCGAGTATTACTAAATTAGATAAATACAGCACCCTTATTATTATTCATTATGGTTACATGGATAGTACTGATATACCTCAGGCATTGCAACTCTTAAACAAAAAGAATATAGAAATAGACCTTGAAAATGCAATCTATTTCCTTGGAAGAGAATCAGTAGTGGTAACAAAGCATACAGGTATGGCACCCTTTAGGGAAACCGTTTTTGAATACTTAGGAAGAAATTCTGCTCGCATCACCAGTTATTTCAATCTTCCTTATAATAAAGTATTTGAGATTGGTTCAAGAATCAAATTGTAGATCTTATTAAAAATTATTTAGGAAGAATGAGTTTATGTACTTTATTATTATGTGTGAAAGTTATTTCGGAGGAGTAAACTTTTGCTTCACTTCTCGTGGCAAACCAAAAACGGTTTTCAGGAACTACGATGAATAATCCCTCATCATTTCCTATTGCCCTGAAATGAGGCAACGGAGGCTGTTTGTCAAAATAATTAAGAGAAAAATTTTTCATTAAAGCATTTCATCGTAATTAAAAGCATTGACAGAAAACATGAGTCCCATTTCACCTATATTTCTTATTTGCTTTGAAGAAAATGGTTCATCTAGAGGATATGCGGCTTTCATGGCAGTCAAGAGCCGCTGAAAGTCCTCATATTTTAAAGTTCCTATTTCGATTTGTTTCATCACTAAAATATTTTAAAAATATAACCCTGAAATTATAAAGGTTTTAAGGTTGCCAACATTCAAAAGTCAACAACCATAAAACCTTTAATAACATGATTAATGCCAAAAACAAATTATTTGTCTTCGGTGATCACCGGGCCCGGAATATTGTTCCCGTCATTTTTTGAATTCTCCATTATTTTAATAAATGGTTTGAATAAGTCAAGAGGAATCGGGAAAATAGTAGTCGTGTTATTTTCTGTTCCTATCTCGCGCAGTGTTTGCAGATAACGTAAAGTTAAAGCACTTGGTTCTTCTCCCAGAATTCTTGCGGCATCAGTCAATTTTTGTGAAGCCTGGAATTCACCTTCTGCAGCAATTACTTTCGCCCTACGTTCTCTTTCTGCTTCAGCCTGACGGGCCATAGCGCGTTGCATTTCCTGTGGAAGATCAATTTGCTTCACTTCTACATGAGTTACTTTTACGCCCCATGGTTCAGTTTGTTCATCAATAATATGTTGCAGCCTGACATTGATTTTATCTCTTTGAGAAAGGAGCTCATCTAACTCAGATTGTCCTAATACACTTCTCAGAGTAGTTTGTGAAAGTTGTGAAGTTCCTACAAGGTAATTTTCAATTTCTATAATTGCCTTTTGTGGATCAATGACTCTAAAATAAATAACTGCATTCACTTTAATAGAAACGTTATCTTTCGTAATTACATCCTGTGGCGGCACATCCATCACCACTACGCGCAAACTTACTTTTACCATTTTATCTATTATCGGAATCAGGAGAATAAGCCCCGGACCTTTTACGCCGCCATCTAATACGCGCCCTAACCTGAATATAACGCCTCGTTCATATTCGCGAAGAATTCGGACAGCGCTGGCAAGAATATAAATAATAATGACTACTATAATTACAATAGCTAAGGGAAATTGTTGCATGTTTTTTTATTTTAGATTTAATTGATAAATAAATTGTTTTTTTTTAAGTTCAAATTTGTTTAGGCTCTACATATAAAGTAAGATCTTTTATTTCTTTTACGATTACTTTTTCATTTGCATTTATTGTGTCGGAAAGAGAAACGGCTTTCCATATTTCACCTAATACGCTCACCTGTCCGGCCGGATCAAGTACACCAAGGGTTACAGCAGTTTGCCCGATCATTGCATTTTCTCCTGAGACGGGCTTTGTTCTTTGTGCCCGTAAACCCATAGTTACCAAAAAAAGAAAAAATAAAGTGGTAACAGCAGTAACAGAAAAAATTACGGTATAGGATAAAGAAACAAAATTATTAGCAGGACTGCTTCGGAATAAAAACAGGGATCCTAATAATACGGAAATGGTTCCACCTATGGCCAGCATCCCATGACTAACAATTTTTATCTCCAGTAAATAAAGAATAATTCCAAAAATGATCAATGCCAATCCTGCATAATTTACCGGCATCGAACTCATAGAATAAAAAGCAAGGATCAAACAAATCACTCCCACGATACCAGGGAAAATAGCGCCCGGATTAAACAATTCAAACAGGAGTCCAAAAAACCCAAGCATCATAATGATGTAAGCAATATTAGGGTCGCTCAATCTGCTTAAAACTTTTTGAAAAAACCCTATTTCCAAAGGTTCAATAGTTGCATTTTTTGTATGCAAAATTTTAGAGCCATTGCTCAATTCAATTTGTTTTCCATCAACCTGCGCCAAAAGATCTTTTTCATTAGCAGCTATTATATTGATTACATTTTTTTCAAGTGCTTCCTGCTCAGTAAGTGCTACACTATTTCGTACAGCATCTTCAGCCCATTGTACATTTCTTCCTCTTTTTTCTGCAATACTTCTAATAAAAGCCGCCGCATCATTTGTTACTTTTTCATTCATCACAGCATCGGTTGTTCCCTGCATGGTAACCGGGTGAGCTGCACCAATATTAGTTCCAGGTGCCATTGCAGCAATATTTGCCGCCATCGTAATAAAAACTCCGGCAGAACCCGCATGGGCGCCGGAAGGAGAGATATATACAATTACCGGCACTTGCGATTGCATGATGTTGGTAACAATTTCTCTCGTAGAGCTTAATAATCCTCCTGGTGTATTCAAATTAATAATAAGACATTCCGCATTTTCTTTTTCTGCCTTTTCTATTCCCTGCTGAATATATTCCGCTGATGAAGGATTAATGCTTTCGTTAACATTAATAGAAATTACCTTTTGCGCAAATGAAAAAAAAGGAAACAAAAATATTACGGCAAAAAAAATAAAGAATCGTTTGATAAGAGGTTGATTGCCAAATATATTTTTAAGGATTACACGCATACCCGTAATTTACGTCAAGTACGATGAAAAACAAAAAGAAGTTTTTATATCCCACCAAAATCCATGTCGCCGCTACTGCACAGTAAACAAAGACCTGCCCGTCTGTTCAGGCGGGAATAATCCCTTTTTATGAATAGGAATCTTCATTATTTATTCATTTACTGCAAATCAATTGAAATGTATTTGCGCTACTAATTGGAAGCCGCGTTTTATTTTTTAATACATGGGAAGTAATGTATTAAACAAAATTGTTGGATAAATGGAATAGCGTAATACAAACGTTAGTCAGAATTCTTGTAGCCCCTACTAACATCAACCAGCAGGACACAAAAACAAAATTCCCAAAAGGCACCAAGACTGAAAACAAACCAATCCGACCCTTTAAAAACATGATTGAATTATCCTAATAGTTGCCTACTAAGTCCTTTTTATCAAAATTTGGAGCAGATACCTTTGCCTAAATTTTAATAACAGAAAAAATAAGAAAGCACATGACGAACACAAAGAACCTGGAAATATCAACACTGACTGTAGCTCATATTGTAGTTATGGTGTCGGATTTAGAAGCCAGTTGCCGTTTTTATACGGAACTTGGACTCGCTCCTTTTGCCGCTTATGGCGATGAGGTTGCCATTATTGAGTTGCAAGGGGGTACCCATGTTCTCCTCTTCAAATCTAATGGAGAAAAAAATGAAGATATTTTGCAAAGCACAACAGGACAGTTCCGACGCCGATTTTCAGAACAGTTCGATCTTATGATTCCTGGAAGAAGTCGGGAAGAATTAGAGGCATATCGGCAGGGACTGATTAATCGTGGAATTGTTGCTGGAGAGATTTCGGACGAAACATTTCATGGTCACCATCTCTTCTGCATAAAAGACTCAGATGGTCATGGCATTACTATTTACACGAGCCACAGGATAAGCGGATAGGCAAATAGGAAAATATGCCTGTCGCAGCCATGAGAAGTACAGCGATTAGTCCCATTGTAGAAAAAATTGCTTTGTCTTAAATGACGTATTAGGCTAACTGTAGATAAGCCGATCTACCTAAACAAGTATATGATTGATTTATCCTAATAGTTGCCCGCTGAGTCCTTTTTATCAAAAAATGGAGCAGATACCTTTACCTAAATTTTAATAACAGAAAAAATGAAAGGATATAAAGTAGCTTATTGGATTGCAACTACCATTGTTGCATTATCGGGATCAATGGCTGGCATCATGTATTTTGTAAATCCCATGATAGTGGGAGAGTTTAAACATTTGGGGTTTCCAGGTTACTTCAGGATTGAGTTAGGTGTCGCACAATTATTAGGCGCGTTTGCCATCATTTTGCCAATGGTTCCCAATCGTATTAAAGAGTGGGCGTATGCAGGCTTTGCCATCAATTTTGCTTCTGCAATAATAGCACATATTGCTGTTGAAGGTATGTTAGCAGCAATAGCTCCGTTAATAGCATTATTGCTGTTATTCATGTCTTATTTTTGCTTCCATAGGCTAAATAAATATAACCGGATAGATTGAGATTGAAAAAATTAAAAAACATACCAACCTTAAAGGACGACGATGGATTTAAGATCATCATGTCTTACCTTGATCCTAAAGAATACAACAAAAAAAATTTTATTGATTTTTATATCCACGGGCTTTCTGATGATACTTACGAATTAAAAATGCCGTTGCCGCCCCATCGGCAGACAAATCATTCAATCATTTTGGTGACCGGAGGTTCTATTGTTGCGGGCGCAGGATTTGACCATTATACTGTTGATCAAAATATGATAATCGTTGTGCCAGCAGGGCAAATAACAAGTTTATCTTTTATGTCAGAAGATATTGAAGGTTTTTACCTACATTTCTCTGATAACTATTTATCTCACACTAAAATTGACCTGTCAGACTGGCTAATCCGGCCAGTTATAAAACTCGAAGAGGAAGACTCAGAACATTTAGTAATGTTGCTTAAGCGTATGCAGAAACTTAACGAAAGTGAGGTAAATGCGGACATCATAAAATTGTACCTGAACACTTTTCTTGCTGAAATGACCCGTTCATTTGATTTTCGGAAGAGAATTAACTTCTCAGCCCATGAACGGCTTGCAATGGAATTTGAACGGTTACTCAATTACCATGTCACTAAAGAAAAGTCAGTAGGGTTTTATGCCTCGCAGTTGAACGTAACGCCCAATCATCTTAACAAATCAGTAAAATCAACGCTGGACAAGTCCGCATCTGCTTTAATTAATGAAATGCTGATTTTGGAAGCCAAAGTCCTGATGCAAAATAACAATATGTCAGTCAGCGAGATCGCTTTTGAGATAGGAATTGAAGATGTTTCTTATTTCGGCCGCTTCTTTAAAAAACACACTGGCTTTACTCCTACCGAATATCGAAAGATGATTGAATTATCCGAATAGTCGCTTGACCCGTCCTTTTCGGCAAAGCCGGGACAGGGTACTTTTGCTAAGATTTAAAGCAAAAAAAATGAAGCGTAAGTTCTTATTATTCGCTGCCCTATACATTAAGTTAGGCGCTCCCTTTGCCCAAACTACCGACAGTTTACAAACGGCAAATGTCCCAGCGCAGGGAGCACCTACCTCTATTGAATTATTTGGTGGTAATCAAGGGTTCAATTTCCAGTTGATCCTAAGCAAACAGTTTTCGCCGACATCGAAGTTTGGATTCTTTAACGTAACAAGCTTTGCCAGCGGCTATACGCAGAGCAACCAAATAACTTCTATCATATCGCAGGCTGGCCTTACTGCCGAAGTATGGAAAGGTATTTCAGTAATGGCCGGCCTATCGGCTATGGGTTTTCCGGATGAACCCCTGGAAGTCAGGCCAACAGCAGGATTACAATATTTGCTGTTCAGCAGGGATTTTTCAGTTTTTGTGTTGCCGCGATTCGACCTGACTCAAACGTATAATTTTGAGACGCTTGCCGTTTTGGAATACAAACCTATGTTGTCAAAAAACTGGGGGATCTATACCAGAACGGAAGGGCTTTACAACTATAACACGAAACTGGGATATCATGATATAACCGAGATCAACCTGCGACTCGGGTTATCTTATAAAAACGTTCAGTTTGGAGTTGGTTCGATCCTGGATTTTTACGGACCGGACTCTTATAATGTCAACAACTTCGGAGTATTTATAAAAACAGATTTATTATAAAAACAAAAATTATGAAATTATCTAAAATACAATCAATAATCGTATTCACGATTTTGGTTTCCATTGCAATGTCAGCAATTATGAGTTTTGGTTTATTGTTTGTAAGAATAGGAAGGCATCCTGACTTTTTAAGCACCTGGTTTTTTAAATATTTTCTTGTTGACCTATGGCTTTCAATTCCAACAGGATTTATAGTAGTTCCTTTACTGAAAAAGTTAGTTGACAAAATAACTGTTACTGAATAAACACTTATAATTGCAAAAGTTTTAGACTGACTGCTTGCGGACTTCCAAAATTTATGCAGCGTGACAGAATAGAACGGCAGCTATCGGTTTGGCGTCAGTGGGGACGTTCATTTTATCAGCTTTTTGTACTACTATCATCGGTAGTCTATCGGCAGTCCGGGCTGAAAGTTAAAAATGCCAGCCCGTCGCCTCAAACTTTGTGCACTTCCAGGGCAACTGAAATTGGTAAAGAAAACTTACAACATTAGCAACTAAGAGCCAAAAACTACAAGGGTAAAATTTACCCTCATCTTTTGAACGAGAGTAATTTCTTAGTACTTTTGCCCTTGTATTAAAAATGAGAGTAAAACTTACACTTGAACAAAATGGGCAAATTTGACCGAAAAATACCCTATAATGACTTGCCTTTGCTACCGCCAAAGGCAGACATAGAAACGAAAAACATACTTCGCAAAACAATTTCGGCAGGTAGAGCTTTGGCTCAGTTGAACGGAACATTGTTGAATTTACCAAACCCAACTTTGTTTTTAGATACGATTTATTTACAGGAAGCAAAAGCGAGTTCGGAAGTAGAAAACATCATTACTACCAATGATGAACTCTACAAATCATTGGTTGCGGATAGAAAAGTAGAAAATTCAGCTACAAAAGAAGTGTTGAGCTACAAAGAGGCACTTTGGTTGGGCTTGGAACAGTTAAAGACAAAACCATTTATTACAACTAATCTCTGTGTCAAAATTGTTCAATGTATAAAGCAAAACAACGCTTCGATTCGGAATACACCCGGAACTACATTGTGCAACACACAAGGCGAAGTGATTTACACACCCCCAAGGGGAGAGCCGATTGTTCGTGAGAAGTTAGCGAATTTAGAAAAGTTCATCAACGAAGATGAAACAATTGACCCGCTTATCAAAATGGCATTAATGCATTATCAGTTTGAAGCTATCCACCCTTTTGCCGATGGCAACGGCAGAACAGGAAGAATTTTATTGTTGTTATATCTCAAACTTTCAGGTTTGTTGAAAACGCCTGCCATTTACCTAAGCGAATACATCATCAAAAACAAAGAAGATTACTACAGAAAACTGCGAGGCGTAACCGAAAACAACGAGTGGGAAAGCTACATTTTGTATATGTTGGATATGATTGAAGAAACTTCGGTAAAAGGTTTGTCACGGTTAAACAAAATCACGGCTGTAATGAAAACTACTGCTGATGAAATCAAAAAGAAGTTGCCAAAGATTTATTCAAAAGATTTGATAGAAATTTTGTTCCGTTTGCCTTACTCCAAGCGCAAACACTTGATTGACGAAAACATCGGAAACTTAAAGACAGCAGGAAACTATTTAATCGCATTAGAGGAAAACGGATTTTTGAAATCAGTAAAGGTCGGAAAAGAGAAATTATATCTCAACCAACGACTACTGAAAATATTGGAAGAAAAATAACAGCCGATGACAAGGATTTGGTGCAATAGAATTTTACTATTGAAACGACACGGGGCCAAAAGAAAATCTATTATTTCTTTGTTTGCTGCCAAATTTTAGGAAGAATTTTTTGGGTATTTATGGGTATTTTTATGGGTATGATGTCAATCTTAACAGCTACAACTTTGCTTCCAGCAATTTCTTCCACTCCTGATACAATCCATTATACAAATCAACATTCGTTGGTTCGAATTTCCCCAACGGCTTAAACTGAGAATAAGCTTCCTTATAATCTGTATAAATTCCTGCGCCAATTCCTGCGCCCAAAGCGGCTCCTACGCTACCGTCATTTTCATACAATTCAACAGCAACGCCTGTAGCATTTACAAAAGATTGTATAAAAACATCACTCAGAAATAAATTCGCTTTGCCGGCGCGAATGATGGTCGGATGCAAATCATTTTCACGCATGATGTCTAAACCATACCGGAAAGCAAATGCAATTCCTTCCTGAACGGCGCGGAAAATATGTGCTTTGGTATGTTTGTTTAAATCAATATTTTCAATGTGCGCATCAATCATTTTATTCTTCAACATCCGTTCTGATCCATTTCCAAATGGCAATACAAATAATCCATCGCTGCCGGGTTTTATGGTTGCTGCGAGTTGGTCCATTTCTTTGTAAGATAAATTTTCACAACACGTTTTTTTAACCCAGCTATACATAATTGCCGCACCATTGATGCAAAGTAAAACTCCAATGCGCTTATCATCCGTTGTGTGATTTACATGCACAAAACTATTTACTCTCGAATATTTATCAGATAATAATTTGTCAGTAACGGCATAAATAACACCGGAAGTACCTGCATTGGCGGCTACTTCGCCTGGCTCAAGTACATTTAATGATAATGCATTATTGGGTTGATCGCCTGCTTTATAAGTAACCGGAATATTTTCGTTTATGCCTAACTGTTTAGCTGCATCAGGGGATACTTTACCGTGCGATGAGAATAACGTCTGCACTTTTGGAATTAATGAATCATCAAAATCAAAATGGGCCATTACGTCTTTTGATATTACGTCTTTTTTGAAATCCCAGAATATTCCTTCGGATAATGCAGAAGAGGTTGTGGTAATTTGCCCTGTTAATTTCATGGCGATAAAATCTCCCGGCAACATGATTTTATCAATCTGCTTATAAATTCCCGGCTCATTATTCTTTACCCATGCTAATTTGGAAGCTGTAAAATTCCCCGGAGAATTTAAAAGACTTGAGGAGCATATTTCCTTTCCAATTTTATTAAAAGCATTTTCCCCAATATTTATTGCTCTGCTGTCGCACCAGATAATAGCGTCTCTTAAAACTTTTTGTTGTTTATCCACAATTACCAATCCATGCATCTGATAAGAAATTCCAATTGCAGCAATATTTTTCGGATCAAATTTTTTTGTTGCATTTAATTTTTTAAATGCCTGAATGGTATGCTCCCACCACATTTCAGGCGATTGCTCTGCCCATCCTGATTGAAGTGATTTGATTGGCGTTTCTGTTTCAGGGTATTGCGCAGAAGCAACAGATTGTTGTGTATCTGCATCTACCACAGAAACCTTTATAAAAGAAGTTCCAATATCAATTCCTAATAATAACATTTTCTTTTTTTTTATACTGATAAAATTATTCTACGCTCAATATACCTTCCGCCGGCTTTGCGGCTCCCAGTTCTTCACTCCGTTCAGATGGTAAAGAACCCGCAATACTGATCTTTATTTCCCCTGAATTTAAAACACTTTTCCCGTCTTCATTTACTATCTCCATCATAGCTGGAGTAATTTTAAAATTCACTTTTTCGGAAGCGCCTGGCGCTAGTGTGATTCGCTTAAAACCTTTTAAAGAATATAAAGGAATTTCCTTGCCACTTTCAAGATGGGTAAGATATAATTGAACTACTTCATCACCTTTCATTTTTCCAATATTGGTTACCGTTACTTCCGCATTTATGGATTCACTTTTTTTAATGGCTGATTTGGATAGTTTTAAATTGCCATAAGAAAATTTGGTATAGCTTAATCCAAATCCAAACGGATATAAAGGAACACCTTTAAAATAACGATAGGTTCTGTTTTGCATGGAATAATCATCGAATGGCGGAAGATCGGAATCGCTTTTATAAAAGGTAACCGGCAACCTTCCTGAAGGACTGTAGTCGCCAAACAAAACATCTGCAACAGCAGTTCCTGCTGCTTCTCCGCCATACCATGCATTCACAATTGCCGGTATATTTTCTTCTTCCCACGGAATGGCAAGTGCACTACCTGTCATCATCACAAATACTATCGGTTTACCGGTAGCTTTCAAGGCTTTCAAAAAATCCGTTTGCACGGCGGGTAAATCAATACTGGTGCGGTCGCCACCGCTGAATCCGGGTTTACTTACTTTCATTTCTTCTCCTTCCAAGCGGGGAGATATTCCTCCCACATAGATTATAACATCAGCATCTTTAATACTGTCTATCAGTTTTGAAAAATCTTCTGGTTCTGTTGATACAAAATCCGTTGCTTTTGAATAAAAAACATCTGCATTTTTCAATTTACTTTTTATGCCTTGTAGAACGGTAGTAACCACTGAAGGCTCACCATTATAATTTCCTAATTGCGTATTTGCATTATCTGCATTGGGGCCTAATACAGCAATTCTTTTTATATTTTTATTCAAAGGCAATAAATTATTTTCTTGTCCTGGCATTGGCGCATTGCGAAGCAAAACAATAGATTCCTTTGACATTTTCAAAGCAAGATCTTTGTGTGGCTGACTTTCTAAATTGGAAATTGGAATTTGCGCATATTTTACCATACTTGCCGGGTCAAACATTCCGAGACGAAAGCGAATTGTAAACAATCTTTTTAAAGAAACATCAATGTCTTTTTCTGTTATTTTTCCATCTTTCACTGCCTGTATCAAAGTCTTGTAAGTTTGGTTGCCACATTCCACATCAGTTCCATGCAACACCGCATCAGTAGCAGAACTTTCTGCATCAGGAAACATTTTATGCGTTTCGTAAAAATCATCAATGGCGCCGCAATCAGAAGTAACGTAACCTTTAAAATTCCATTTGTTGCGCAAAATATCAACCATCAATTTATCGTTTCCGCAACAGGGCTGGCCTGCATAGGCGTTATAGGCACACATAACGCCGGCAACTTTCGCATTTACTACTAATTGCTTAAACGCCGGAAGGTAGGTGTCCCAAAGATCATGATTACTAACGTTTACATCGAATACATGTCGGGAAGGTTCCGGTCCGCTATGAATGGCGTAATGCTTCGCGCATGCAGCGGCTTTCAGGTATTTTGGATCATCTCCTTGTAAACCTTCCACAAATGCAGTTCCTATCATACTGGTGAGAAATGGATCTTCACCATAAGTTTCCTGCCCGCGTCCCCATCTCGGATCGCGGAAAATATTGATGTTGGGCGTCCAGTAGGTTAAGCCTGTATATCGGCTGTAATCTTTTTTGCGAAGACTTTCATTGTGAATAGCGCGGCCTTCATCAGAAGTGAAATCACCCATTTTTTTCATTGCGTTTACATCGAAAGTAGCTGCCATTCCAATTGCCTGGGGATAAGAGGTTGTGTGATACTTTGTTCTGGCCACACCGTGCAAACATTCATTCCACCAATCATAAGGCGGAATTCCCAAACGCGGAATTGCCGGAGTGGAGTTGAGCATTTGATTTACTTTTTCTTCCAGTGTTAACCTGGAGACAAGATCATTAACGCGCGCCTGAGTAGATAAAGATGTATTTAGATAAGCGGGAGTTTGAGCCTGTCCGTAATTATCAAAAAGGAAAATAAAACATGCCAACAGTAAAGCAATTTTTTTCATCAATTTCTATTTATAAATGACCCAATCATTTTTTATTCAACAAAAGAAAATGGAGTTTCTATTCGTTCAGATTTTTTTAAATGTGTTTCTAAAATCTTTTCAAATCCATTATTTTTCGAGATGGAGGAATAAACATAACCATTAAATTTATCAGCGCATAAATGATTCTTGTTTAAAATTCAGGATTTGTCAATAAAGCATCTTCCACTGTTTGCTTAGGTTTCCTTTTCCACAAACCTTCAATTTCTTCAAGGGTTTTGCCCTTTGTTTCCGGTACAAATTTCCACATAAAAATCGCTGACAAAATTCCCATAACTCCGTAAATCCAATAAGAAAATCCATGATGGAATATGTTGGTCAGCCACACATTATCGTTCATAACCGGGAAAGTAAGAGAAACCACCCAATTGGCTATCCACTGCGCCGCCACTGCAATAGAGAGCGCACTGCGAATACTGTTCGGGAATATTTCTGCAAGCAAAACCCAGCAAACCGGACCCCAGCTCATAGCAAATGCAGCAGTATAAACCAACATGAATATTAATGCGGCAATTCCTAAAGCATTAAAATAAAAAGCAAATCCTAACGCGATCATGCTCACTGCCATTCCGATAGAACCTATAATCATCAAAGGTTTGCGGCCAAATTTATCAACGGTGTAAATAGCGACCACTGTAAAGAGAAGGTTTACAATGCCTACAATAATAGTTTGTAATAAAGAGGAATCCGTTGAAGAACCCATGTTGCGGAAAATATTGGAAGCATAATATAACACTACGTTTATTCCAACGAATTGTTGAAACACTGAAAGCATGATGCCCACGAAAATGATGAAGAAACCATAAGACAACCAGGGAACATTTTTTTCGTGTGTGGTTGATTTTATTTCTTCTAAAATTTTTGTTGCATTATCATTACCCGAGATCTTTTTCAAAACTTTTAATGCTTTTTCACTTTTTCCTTTCATTACCAGATACCGCGGCGTTTCAGGAACAAAGAATAAAAGAATAAAGAAGATGCCCGCGGGTATAACACCGGAGAAAAACATCCACCTCCAACCTTCGGTCAGCAACCATTGTTCATTGCCTTGCTGAGCAATAAAATAATTGACAAAGTAGATGAGTAACATTCCAAAGATGATGGCAAACTGGTTAAAAGAAACTAATTTTCCGCGAACATTTGCAGGTGCAATTTCAGCGATATACATTGGCGATATCATGGAAGCGATTCCAACACCTATTCCTCCGATGATACGAAAGATCACAAAAGAATACGCATCCTCGGTTCCGAAAATATTAAATGCTTCCGGTTTCCATGCTCCAATCGCGGAGATAAAAAAAGCCACTGCAGCAATCAAAAGCCCGTTTTTTCTTCCCAAAGATTTTGAAATAAACCCAGCAGAGGCGCCTCCGATAACACATCCGATTAAAGCGCTCGCAATTAAAAATCCTTTGATCACATCGGCGGTATCCTGCAAAGCAGATGCTTCTGTTGGAATTGCTTTTGCAAGAAAGCCTGTTGCCCAATAAACGACTGCCGCGATAATTACCAGGCACCAGATTCCTCCTTTTTTGAGCCCAACCAGCCTTATAATCTGACCGCTGATAATGAGGAAAATAACCAAAAGAACAATAACCATAAGGCCTCTATATTGCCGGATCATTGAAATAGCATATTGATAATGGGAAGGATCCGTAATGGCCTGGATATAAAAAGCCACGAGCGATTTTTCCGCTCCGTTAACCACTGCCGTATCGTATCCAAACAGGAGGCCTCCTAACGCAGCAACCAACGTCAGCAAAACAATATAACGTGGATTTCCTTTATTGAAACTGGTATTTGCCACGCCCGAAGAAGTGTTTACTAATGACATTGTTTTGGTTTAGAAAATGATCAGATAAAACGGTTAATGATATTTTCGAAATATTCCTGTTTGCCACTTCTCACTTCAGGTTCTCCTTTCTCTACAGCCAGGTTTCTCAAGTCTTCTAATGTCAATTTACCTTCTTCAAATTCTTTTCCCTTTCCTTTATCAAAAGAAGCGTAGCGATCTGCTCTTAATTTTTTATACTCTGATTTATTTAAAATAGTATCTGCAATTATTAATGCTCTTGCAAATGAATCCATGCCGCCGATATGTGCATAAAAAAGATCAGCAGGATCAGTGGAGTTTCTTCGGATCTTAGCATCGAAATTGATACCACCATTCTTAAATCCGCCTGCTTCAAGTATGATAAGCATTGCCTCAGTCAACTCATTAATATTATTCGGGAACTGATCTGTATCCCAACCAGTCTGATAATCTCCCCGGTTGGCATCCATGCTTCCCATAACACCTGCATCTGCTGCTACCTGTAGTTCATGAGTAAACGTGTGCCCGGCAAGGGTTGCATGATTTACTTCAATGTTTAATTTGAAATCATCCATCAGATCATATTGGCGCATAAAACTGATAACAGTGGCAGCATCATAATCATATTGATGTTTGGTGGGCTCGCAAGGTTTTGGCTCAATTAAAAAGGTTCCTTTAAAACCATTTTTGCGGGCATAATCTTTTGCAGTGTGTAAAAATTTTGCAAGATGTTCCTGCTCTCTCTTCATGTTGGTATTCAGTAAAGTCATATATCCTTCGCGGCCTCCCCAGAAAACATAATTGGATCCGCCCAATTCAATAGTAGCATCCAGCGCAGCTTTTACCTGTGCGGCACCATGAGTCAATACGTGAAAATCAGGATTGGTAGAAGCGCCATTCATGTATCTCCTGTGTGAAAAAAGATTAGCGGTACCCCATAATAATTTTACCCCGCTTTCCTGTTGTTTTTGTTTTGCGTAAGCGGTAATTGCCTTTAATCTTTTTTCATTATCAGCAACGTCATTGGTATAATCAACGAGGTCAACATCATGGAAACAATAATAGGGCAAATTCATTTTAGTGATGAATTCAAACGCCGCATCCATTTTGTCTTTGGCTCTTTTGATAGGATCCTCTTTTTCATTCCATGGAAAAATATGAGTGCCTTCACCAAAAGGGTCAGCACCAACATTACCGAATGAATGCCAGTAGGCGCATGCAAATTTGAAAAACTCTTTCATTGTTTTACCTGCTATCTTTTTATTTTCATCGTACCAACGAAAAGCAAAAGGATTATCGCTTTTCTGGCCTTCGTATTTTATTTCCGGGATGTTTTTAAAGAACTGTTTTTTTCCAGTGATTACTTGCATGATTTTTCGTTTTTTTTATTTTGGGTTCAATGTAAAATGTTTTTCTATCTATAAACAATGATATTTTACCAATTTGTAGCTGTATTTTGACTAATTCTAATTGTGATTCATTTTCATCACGTGATTTTTAGTAAAGTCTAATCTTTTCAGTTGATAAGTCACTAATTTACTATCTCCTTCTTTGATCTTAATATTTGTATCTACAGGTGGATTTTGAAAAACCTGTGTCTTACCGGTTACAGGCCATGTCACTTCAATCTTTTCAATGGATGTTGCCTGGTCTATGCCAATATGCTGAAGTAAAGGATTAGCGCCAAAACTTCCTCCAGAATTTACATCCCGGTAAACAGATCTCTCTTTACTATTTTCTTTAAAAGTCACTTTTATTTTCGCGCCAATTGCTATCCTGTTAGAAACAGTGCCCTGCAACGAAAGATTGACCCAGTGGTTATTATTCTGACCAGGGTTTAAATAAAGAGAATTTTCATAAGCATCACCTACATACGCGCCACCCATCTTGATATATATATCCTCATTGCCGTCATTATCAAGGTCAGCAAAAGCAACCCCGTGGCCTTTTTGAATATTACCCACACGTGCAGAAGTGGTAACATCCAGAAAGCTTTTACCATTCATATTCTTAAACAATTTATTAGGTATAGCCGATTTAAATGAAGGGTTCCCGGTGCCCAGGTAAAAATCCAGGTAGCCATCATTGTCAATGTCGCCAAAATTAGATCCCATCGCAAAGGCAATTTTATTTAACCCCACTTTTTTGGAAACATCTGTAAAGGTGCCATCATGATTGTTCCTGAATAAAAATACTTTACCCCCATCGTTCACAGGCGCTCCGATTGCTTCTGCTGCTGCATAGGAAGCAAGAGAACCCTTAAACTGATATCCGCACACAAGAATATCAAGCCATCCATCATTATCATAATCCCAAAACCATGTCGGGAAAGTGGGGGTTAGATTATTGCTTAATCCAGCCTCTTTACTTACGTCCTTAAACTTAACAGGCCCCCCTTTAATCGTTTCATTCTTCAATAATATTTTCTTACCGTTTAATGTGGAGATAAAAATATCTGTAAGCCCATCATTATTATAATCACCCGAGGTAACTCCTTTTACAAACTCAGTGATGGCACAGCCGGCTTTTGCTGCCTCTTCTGTAAAAGTGCCGTTTTTATTATTTATGTACAATTCACAAGGATTCGGTTTTTCACCGGGAGTTGTTTCATTTCCTATAAAAACATCAAGCCATCCGTCATTATTAAAATCTGCCCAGGTAGCAGTTTGAGTGGGATGAAACGAAAGTAGTCCCGCCTCTTTAGTTACATCCGTGAAAGTGCCATCGCCATTGTTTCTTAATAAAGAATTGGGTGTATTACCAAATTTACCTTTCCATCCTCCTCTCAAAACAAAGATATCCTTGAGCCCATCATTGTTGTAATCTGTCTGCATGATATTCAAACCTCCAGTCAAATATCCTAATCCTGAGGAATCAGACATGTCTGTAAAAGTCCCGTTGCCATTATTCCTATAATACTTCATTGGTTCTTTCAGTGACCAGCTACTAAGTACTATATCAGGATAGCCATCATTATTAAAGTCATCAACAATGCATCCACCAGCCTGGCATTTATAATTCAATCCAACATTAGCTGCCACATCAGTAAAAGGCTTTATTAAGTGCGTTGAATCATCATTTTCCACTTTCAAAAGAAATTGGGGAGGCACCCCATCCGGATAACCACCGGTGGTCATATAGGCAATGTTCAGCAGCCATCTGGATTCGAGGTCTCCTGGATTATCTAATAATACCTCTTTGTATATTTCGATGGCTTTTTCGGCTGGCGTCTTATCCTGATGAACACCCCCTGCTGAAATAGGGTATATGCAGGATTCAGCATTGTGCATATTAATACAATTCATTCTTTCGCCCAATCTTAAATAACTAATCGCCATATCTTTAAGAATAGATTCCTTCAGATCAAGATTACCTTTTGTTTTTCCAAGCAAATCCTGGAAAATATTAATCGCCTTTTGTTCTTCCCCCAATTCTAAAAGAGCATTTGCTTTTCGGTCCAGCGCTTTTGTAATGGCATCCTCGTCAGAAGAATTATTTATGATAGAATCAGTGTATTTTACCACACTCTCCGGACTGAAAACATTTTCGGGATTTTGATAATTTCTTTGTGCTTCTTTTAGCAGATCAATCATTCCTTGGTTTGGAAGAGGTTTAGACTTGCAGGAAAAGAATAGGATGGGCAACGCAAAAACGAAAAAAAATATAACCAAATCCCCTTTAAAAAGATAGTACCTTTTATTAGATTTTTTGGACAATAGGGATATGATAATACAAGTTACCATGAAAGAATTTAGTTAAACAAAAATATATAAACCAACATAGTTAGAACCTAATAAAAAGCCACTACTTTGTCATAATTAATGGCTTGTTTGAAATTAATTTTAATACTGACGTTAAGGCTTGATTATAAAGAAATTAAAAATCATGAAAAATATTGCTTTACTAAACTTAAAAAATAGAGGCTAACATGTAGCCTCTATTTTTTAAAACTAATTCTACTCTAATTCTATTTTATTAAAGGGTTGGCTGAAGTTTCGATTGAAGGAATTGGAAGCAAAGACACCTGTCCTGGTGTTGGATCAGGTCTGATTGATGGGTAATACCCTTTTGCCCTCCAACGTAAAATGTTCACATCACTACGTTCTTCACCAGCAAACTCAACAGCATTTTCATGCATCACGGCTTTTATTGCATCGTCATGTGAAGTTAATGTGACTGGAGGCATATTAACACCAGGCCGTGCACGAACTTCATTAATATAACTTGCTGCCTTGGCAGGGGTTCCTACTTCCGCCTCACACTCTGCAAGCATAAGCAGAACATCGGCATAGCGGATCAAGCGTATGTTTATACCATCAGGATGAAACCCATCGTCAGTCCAGTCAAGTACTGAACCTTTGCGGTACACTCTTTTCTTCACCACGCCATTGTGGTTGCTTTGAGCCACATTCATTCCAGCTTCAGTAAGTGCATAACCCGGCACAGTGCCTGTCATTGTCATAATATTGTCTCCTGATTCGTAGAAAGTGTATCCGTATCTTGGATCGCCAGCTTCAAATTCATCAAGAATTGAATTGGATGGAATTACGTTGCCCCAAACAATTCCATATTCCTGGCTACGCATGCAACTTGCATCTGCAGTAGGCCCTTCACCGGTATACCCCCAGTTGAAGTTATCATCACCCTTATCAACAAAAACCAATTCGAAAACAGATCCTGAATTGAATTCATGACCCGTAGCAATTTTCGTAGATCCCAGCGCAACATCCCCATCAAAATTCCATAAATAAGGCACCAGCGTGTATTTCCCATAGTCATTCAAAAGGGCCGTTTTTGCGGACGCATAATCACCGTTCTGCATTTGAACCCTCCCCAATAGTGCATAAGCTGCACCTTTGGTGGCCCTTCCCTGGTCCGCCGCAACATCTGGTAATTTCGAAGCAGCATCTGTTAAGTCGCTAATAATTAATGTGTAAATATCAGCAGCCGGTGACGTAGCTTTATAACCTGAAGGAGATGTGATAGGTTCAGTGTAAAGCGGCACATCACCCCAATGGGAAACTAGTTCAAAATAAGCCCATGCACGTAAAAATTCAGCTTCCCCAACTGTTACATCTCTCAGTGCTGTATTATCAGTTACACCTGACGCATCTGAAATAACCAGGTTAGCCCTGTTAATCATTTGATAGCTTCCGGTCCACATCTCTCCTATTAGTCCGTTTGCAGCTGATGGAGAAGGTTGAAGCAATACCTCCTGGTATGGCGAAGCAAGTTGAGGGCCCCCTGCTGCCATTTCACCTCCCCTCACTTCATGGAAGTACATCCCTTCACGGCCCCACAGGTTTCCCGAACGCATAGTTGAATAGACGGCATTTACGCCATTTTGAAGTTCCACAGCTGTTTTAAAATAGCTTTCTGTTGTGGGATTATTTTGGTCAGTTATATTCAGCTTTTTATTACAGGCAAATATGACTGCGGTAACCAGGACAATAGTTACACTAAGTATTTTAATATTTCGCTTCATAATTTTGATTTTAGAAAAATTTATGTTTTAATTTTCTCTTAGAAATTTAGGTTGATTCCCACTTGATATCCATGTGGTGTAGGATACTCCGCATAATCAATACCATTGGTTAATGATGATGATCCAGGTTGTCTATTGCCCACTTCAGGATCGAGCCCCGTATACTTTGTAAACGTCAGGATATTCTGTGCCGATACGTAGATTTTGAAATTACTTACAACGCCCCTGGTCATAGACTGTAAAGATTTCGCAGGTATGTTATAGCTCAACATGATATTTTTCAGGCGTAGATACGAGCCATCTTCAACGAATCGGGTAGACGAACGTGCATTATTATTTGGATCTGCCGATATCGCACGTGGCACATCTGTGTTGGTATTGCTAGGCGTCCAGGCATCCAATACGCGTGTACCTGCATTAAAAAAGCGAATCATACCTTCCGTAGCGGTACGGGTTGCATTGTATATCTTATTACCCTGTACTCCCGAAAAGAATACACTCAAACCAAAGTTTTTATAGTTCGCTCCAAGATTAAACGAATAATTATACTTAGGAATAAAGCTACCCAGGTAGGTTTCGTCGCTGGCGTCAATTTTACCATCATGATTCAAATCCTTGAACATAAGGTCACCAGGTCCGGTCCCGGCTGCTTGAGTCGCGTGCTTTGTTACCTGAGCGGAATCCTGAAAAATCCCCTCTACCACATAGCCATACAAAGATTGGATTGGATGACCTGGAGCGGTCTGGGTGACATTATAATTTTCAGTAAAATCAGCATCAGCGCCCGCTTGAATATTAGTAACTCCCGGAGCTAACGAATGAACCTCATTTGTTACAAAACTAATAAGTCCCGATACATTCCATTGGAAAGCGCCTACCCTGTCATTGTAACCTAATTGCAATTCAACCCCATTGTTACTCATAGAGCCCGCGTTTGTTATCACACTACTATTTAGATAACCCATTGAAGGAGGAAGAGGAACGGCCAAAATCAAGTTGTTGGTTCTTCGTTGATAATATTCAGCAGTCAAGGTAAATTTATTGTGCAGCAAACCCAAATCCACCCCTATATTTGTTTGCTTCGTGGTTTCCCACGACAAATCTTTGTTTCCCAAACTTTGAATTGAAGAGGCTGGTCCACCTGTCAGATTATTGCCGAAAGGATAATAGGCACTATTGGCACTAACACTTGCTAACCAGGGGGTAGCTCCTAAAACTGCTCCGTTAAGGCCGGTAATTCCCCAGCCCGCCCGCAATTTTAATTCAGAAATTAGGGTTTGGTTCTTCATGAAATCCTCCTGGTCAATTCTCCATCCTACAGAAGCAGAGGGGAATGTTGCCCATTTGTTACCCGGAGCCCAATAGGAACCACCATCACGACGAACGGCGGCACTAAGCAAGTACTTTCCTTTAAAATCGTAATTCACACGACCTACATACGATATGATGTTAAGATCTTGTGTGAGAGTTTGAGCAGATACATTGCTGGCATTATTCAGCGTTTTGAGGGTATTTGAGGCCTGGTTGCCGTTGGCATTTTCATTTATGATATTTTGACCTTGATACTCATATACAGCGATTGCGTTAACATGATGGTTACCAAAAGTCTTATCAAATGTAAGCTGCTCAGTATATAGCTGAGTAGTAGAAATAGACCGGTTATTCGTAATAGAAGCTAAAATTGCGCTGGAACCGGCTACGGTACCGCCGTCATTAAATATGGGTGAAAACCGGTAATCCAATAGGTTGGAATAATCGACACCGAATGTTGAGCGGAATTTTAACCACTTAGTGAAATTTATTTCCACGTACGCAGTTCCCAAAATTTTAGTAGTCGTTCTGTTGCCTGGGTTTTTTACAGTTGCATCTTCTATTGGATTGGTGGGATCACCTCCATCCAAAACAGAGTTTACGCCTCTGAATCCATCGCTAGTGGTTAGATCATATACCGGCATATATGGCATTATCCTGATAACGTTCATTAAATTTGACCGGCTGCCGGTTTCATTATTATCATAAGCCTGGTTGCCAGAAGCAACATACAGGTTCTCTCCAAAAGTGAACGCGTTGCTTATTTTATGCTCCGAATTAATACGGAAATTAAACCGTTTGTACCCAACGGTAGGCGTAGTACCTGTTTGATTTAAATAACCTGCAGAAGCATAAAACCTGGAAATATCATTTCCACCGCTTAGGCCAATATTGGTTGATGTCATTGCACCTTGTTTAAAATAGGCGTCCTGCCAATTAGTGGCATTATTGCCATAGGTTGTAGAAGCGCCCTGATATATTGGTTGGTTAACCCAATTCGGAACATAATTCGGATCACGTCTTGGTACCAAGCTGCCGTTGTATGCCTTTGCATATTGGTCAAACTGGGAAGGATTCAGCAAGCTCAATCTTTGGGTTACATCCTGGATACCATAGTAAGAATCAAGACTGATATGCATTTTCCCATCTCTGCTGCCCTTTTTGGTGGTAATCATAATAACACCATTAGTAGCTCGTGAACCGTAGATGGCTGCCGCGGAAGCGTCCTTCAAAACATCCACAGACAGAATGTCATGTGTATCGATTGCTGACAAATCGCCAGTAGGAAATCCATCTACAACATATAGGGGATTGGACGCATAACTTATAGAACTGATACCCCTTATGGTAACAAGTGGAGAACTTCCGGGACTTCCGTTGTTAACAACTGAAACACCGGCCACGCGCCCCTGCAAAGCTGATTCTACGCTTATCACAGGAACCTCATTGAGTACTTTACCGCTAACTGTTGAAATAGCACCTGTAACAGCGGTTCGTTTTTGACTACCGTAACCGGTAACTACCACTTCGGTAAGTTCGGTATTTGTTGCTGTGAGGGATATGGTGATGTTGTCACCATTCATCACTGTAACTTCTTTGGTAGCAAAACCTAAAGAGCTAACGACTAATACCTCTCCAGGAGAAGCCGCAATCGTGAAAGCGCCATCTTTATCAGTGATGGTACCCTTAGCTTTTTTCTGTATTACTACAGAAGCATCCGATAATGGCTTTCCCGTTTGGTCGGTAACTGTGCCGTGAACTGACTGCGCATAGCTCGTCGTTTGAAAAGCGCTACAGAAAATAAAAAAGAAAATAAAAAAGAAAGATTTTCCTGCTAATGAAGAAAATTTCTTGAGCAATCGATTTTGAATAATAATAGACATAAGAAGAGTTGGTTTATGTATTTGAAAATTGATAATTTTAAATCTCATACTTATAGCATATCCGATATCCTTAACAACTGATATTTATTTATGCCACCCCGCAAAAAAATTATACAAACAATTTGGTAAATCCCCGAAACCGATTACAGAAAAGATAAGTTCAACTTAAAATTTTGGCTCTTCCTCTCTTTATTAAAATTGTAATTTTGATTCATCAAGCATCTGTAAAAAAACAATCTGAGCGCAAAATAAGTCTTTTTTTTGTAAAGTAATCGGTTGCATAAAAAAAAATTATTTTTTTCTTATATTTGCGACTTAATACCCATTTAATAATTTGAAAACTGACAAAGAAGTTACGATTTATGATATCGCCAGGCAACTCAATGTTTCAGCCGCTACGGTTAGCCGCGCGCTGAATACTAATACTTCCGTAAGTGCCACTACCAGGAAAAAAGTAAATGATTTAGCTGAAAGTTTAGGCTACAGGCATAATCTTTTCGCAACCAGCCTCAGGCTTCAAAAAACTCACACGATTGGTGTAATTCTTCATGAACTAAACAGTTATTTTATTACATCTGTGTTGGCGGGTATTGAAAAGATTGTAAGGGCAGCAAAGTATAATTTGATCATCGTCCACTCTGCAGAAAGTGCTGATATAGAAATCGCCAATGCGCATAGCCTTTTTCATAAACGTGTGGATGGCGTTATTGCTTCTCTTTCATTTAATACGAAAGATCTTTCACATTTTCAGCAATTTCAAAGTAAGAACATACCAGTGGTTTACTTTGATCGTGTTTTTGAAAACAGTGATGGCGCCAAAATCATTATCAATAATTTTCAGGCAGGGTATGACGCAACCAGTCATCTTATTGAACAGGGCTGCAAACATATTGCGCACATTACCTCAAGCCTTAATAGAAATGTTTATGGAGAACGCATGAGGGGGTATAAACAGGCGTTGCTTGATCACAAAATTAAATTTGAAGAGAAGCTCTTGATTGTTGATGGCCTTAAAGAAGAAGATTCTACAAGATCGGCAAATCGTATTCTGGCTATCAAGCCTTTACCTGACGGCATTTTTATTACCAATGATTTTTGTGCAGCCGTAGTAATGCAGTCACTTAAAGATGCCGGCGTACGCGTGCCGGAGGATGTTGCTATTGTCGGTTTTAACAATGATATCATTGGAAAAGTCGTCAGTCCGAAACTTACTACCATTAATTACCCCGGCTTTGAAATGGGGCAACTTGCAGCACGAACGCTCATAGGCCATCTCACGGGCATGTGGGATATGAACATTACCAGCACTATGGTCATTAAGTCTGAACTGATCGTAAGGGAATCATCTCTGAAAAAAGGAAAAAAATAAACAGGCAGTTTTTCAAATTATGAAATAAATAAAGCGACAAATTAAGGAAATAAAAATCGCCGTTATTCCTGCCCGACTGCGCCATTCCCGTCCGACCGGGGCCATCCGGGCGGGCAGGCGGGTGTTGGTTTACTATCAAGGCTTCTGTACTTTTACGGGACTACCTTTCAAAATCTATTTGCACTTAAATACTTTCAAAGAATCATTATTAACCGCGACAAGAATTAGTTTTTCGTGTTTTGCATTTGTAATCATCTTCATATCCTTTACGTCGCCATCTATTTTAAAACCGCTTAATTCGGGAGATATCACTTTAAATTCTTTATTATTTATTCCTTTCAGAAAACAACCATAGGAAGCGTCGTATCTGCCCGTCAATACCGCTGCCTGGTATTCATTGCCGGCTAACAAAATATCTTTAATACCATCACCATCCATGTCTGTGCAAACAATAGCATTCACTGGTGCGAACTGAGCTTCCATTGGTAGCGCATGCATCACAAACTTTCCATTGCCTTTATTTTCAAACCAACAACTGCGGGTTTCATTACAGGTGAATACCTGCAGATTTTTACTGTTAGTAAAAATATCATCATGTGTTGCTTTTGCAAAATCTTTGTTCGATAAAAATTTATTTTTTAACGCAGGAACCTGGGCAGAAAGCTCATCGCGATTAATAGAAGGAAACAACTTTCTTTTTCCATCCTCATCCTTAATATAATAAAATAAAACCGGGTCAATCTTTCCACTGTTATCGATGTCATCTGCGTACAATTTCATTGGGTATTTTGCAGAGGCATTGTAATTATTATTCAATCCGATATTTCCTGCAATAAGATCTATATCACCATCGCCATCTACATCGGTTGCAATCAAGTTGCGCCATAAGCCAAAGATGTTTTCTATTCCGGTTGTGGCTGTAGTTTCTGTAAACTTGCTTCCATCGTTTTTGAAAAACCGTATGGGCATGTATTCGCCTGCGATAACAAGTTCAGGATGTTTGTCATTATCCAAATCCACCCACTGGGCTGCTGTAATCATTCCGGCCTTAGATAAAGCAGGGCACACTTTATCGGTAACATCTGTAAAAATTCCTTTGTTGTTTTTCAAAAGAAAACTCCGTGGTGATAAAGGATATTGTTTCGACACACGCCCTCCGATAAATATGTCCATCTGGCCATCACCATCATAATCCGCAACTGCCACGCAGCCCGCAATAGTTCTGACGTTGGCCGGAATGGCGTTTGGACTCAGTGTAAAATTTCCTTTCCCATCATTGAGATACAAACGCGGCTGATAATATTGCGATGTATCGCTGAAACGCATGTCGCCATAAGTAACCAATAAATCCAAATCGCCATCTCCATCCGCATCAAATAACACACTTCCTTCATCTTCTTCAAAACGGGAACCAATTGTAAAATCTTTACTGGTAAAATTTCCATCTTTTCCCTGGGTAAAAATCTTTGGCAGCGAATTAAATCCTGCACCAATATAAAAATCAGTTGTGCCATCATTATTTATGTCACCCGTTGAGATGAATGGACCTAACTGTGAATATTTTTGTGGCAACAAAGGCTGTTCTTCATAATCATTAAAAGGCACTTCAATATGCTTGTACAAAGCGTTTACAGAATCCGTCACATCGTGAAAAATTTGTTGATTGATGTTTGGACGCGATGGGTACCAATTGACTGTCGCATTTTTTTGAAACAACGTGTAAGTTGAATCTGCTTTCAGATTTTGTAAAATTTGTTTCTTATTATTTGGCCAAACAATCACAACGGAATCAACTGTTTTATTTTTTCCTGTTCCAAATAAAAGTTTGGTATCGACGGATGATAAATAACCACGTACAGGATATTCTTCCTGCAACTGTTTTGTACCGTTTGCATATACAAATACTTTAGTGCCAAAACCTTTTGTATTTAAACTATCCCCGTGCAATATAAAACTAAGACTGTGATTGACTTTGGGTTTGCCCGGTTGATTTTCATTGTTGATTAAAATGAATGCCGGACCGTTGATGTTGTTTACCACTAAGTCAAGGTCGCCATCATTATCAAGGTCAACATAGGCAGCACCGGTAGATAATGATTTTTCTTTAATGCCTGACGAATCAGTAACGTTTGTAAAAGTATAATTGCCATTGTTGAGATACAAATAGTTTGGAACTTCTACATGGCCAAGCGAAACCATTTTATCATTGAGCATTTTTTTGGATTGCTCTTCGGATGATGCATTGCGCGCTGTTTTACTAAAGTCGATAAAATCAGCATTGATAAAATCCCTTCCAATACCATTAGTGATATGTAAATCTTTATAACCATCGTTATTAAAATCAGCAAATAAAATACTCCAACTCCAATCAGTTTCGCTGATACCCGCGAGCTGGCCAATTTCACTAAAGAAAGGAAGCGATGTATCACCTTCATAATAATTTCCATTATTCAGTTGCAACATATTTCGCGAGAACTCAGGTGAATAACCCAGGTTCCTTTCTTCCTGGTACCTGTCATAATTCATGAAAGAATAAATTTGTTTTTGGCGGTAATTATCTTCCGGCATCATGTCCACGGTTGCAAAATCAATTTTGCCATCATTATTGATATCCGCTGCATCAGAACCCATACTGCTATAACTCTGGTGTTTTGTAGAACGGTCAAGCATATTCGAAAATGTGCCGTTCTTATTATTCAACCAAAAATCATCATTGGAAACAAAATCGTTGCTCACATAAATATCTGGCCAGCCATCCATATTAAAATCAGAGACAGAAACGCCTAAGCCATAGCCATCTTCTTTAATGCCAGCTTCTTTGGAAACATCCGTAAACACCGGATGTCCATTTTTAAATCCATCATTTCTATACAACTTATCGTTAGCCGGCGAATTTCCTGAAAGGTTTTTTTGAAAAAGATAGTTGGCCGAATAGGAAGCGTTTAACATGTAATTACATAAATACATATCAAGGTCTCCATCTTTATCATAATCAAAAAACACAGCCTGGGTGGCATAGCTCGTATCGGCAAGGCCGTACTCAGCAGATTCTTCTTTGAAAGTATTGTTGTGTTGATTAATGAACAATAAATTATGAGAACGTTTGCCTGATGAATCACCATAGGTGCACAGATAAATATCATCATAACCATCGTTATTAATATCAACAATACTAACACCCGTAATCCAATCGCTGGTGGAAACTCCGGCGCTTAGCGTGATATCTTCAAAATGATTGTTACCCTTATTTAAATACAACTTACTGCTAACCTGGTTGCCGCAAAAGAAAATATCTTTCAGCCCATCGTTGTTTACGTCAAGAATGCCCACTCCACCACCCATGTACCCAAACTCATTTAGCGCGCCCCCTTTCAATTTTGTTTCGTCAATATTGTTTGAAAAATTAATTCCCGTTTCCTTCGGAGATAAAGAAGTGAACAATTGATTTTGTTTTTTGCTTTTGCATCCGCAAGCAAAGAAACAAATGCAGTAAACCAACAAATAAATAAGATTTCTATTTTTCATAAAGCCTCATTTTTAAGCAGGGCATTTTTTGTAATCGATTGCGAATGTATCAACTTAATTCAATCAAAGTGATTTCTAACTATTTTTTCATTAAGAATTAGATTTGATTAATAACTATAGCACCAGGTCGATTAATCGCAAAACCTTCCTAAAATTCATTTTGGAAGGATAACTGCTTTAAATTAATTGCCAGTTGCTTTAGCATGTGTGCAATATTCAATAAGGGCTACAGGCTTTAGCCAAGTTCATAATAAATTTTGGCTAAAGCCCATAAAAACAACCTTCAAATTCCCGGGTTGAAACCCGCGACAATTGAAGAAACATTATTTGCGAATAACCTACTAATCCTAAATATACATTGTCCCGTTTTAGAAAAAAATTACTAAAAAAACATATCCGAACAATAATTATTTCTCTCAATGCGATTGCCCATCACCTCTGTCATTCTCCATCATTTCATCCAAATTATTTACGGGTCTTTCCAACTCATAAGGAATCGGCATTTTACTAAATTGCTGGAAATACAAAGTGCATGCATCTTTCCATAAAATAGCATTCACACATTGTATCCTAAGTTTGCGCTGAACCTTCATGAATCGAGTGCTGTCAACATAAGGCCCGGCTTTGTCCCACACTTTTTGAAATTCACGAACCTGGTTTACGCCTTCTTCATAATGATAACACAAATCAGCCCACAAAGTGCGTCCATTCTTCCCGCCGTCCTGTCGGGCAGGCATTTTGTAATCCCAAGGCAAATGATGAAACCATAACAATAAGTTTTCCGGGCAGGTAGTGACCTTATTAAATTCAGATGCCAATGGCTCATGATACTGGCTCACGGCATCACTGCCTTTTGTGGTTCGGTCAAAACCAATTCCACTCGCACTTGCCTGGTGATAGTATGGAGGTGTCCACTCGGGACGAATGCCTTTTGGTGCCCACCATGGGCCGGGACCATAATGCCCGTTTGCCGACATGATATGATGCAGGCCAAGCGGTGTCATAAAATTTACTGCAGCTTCGCGACTTTCCATCATCATTTTTTTTACGGGCACCAAAAAGTTTTTTGTCCAGTCTTCTGCATAATTTGCTTCACCGGATTTTTGGCAGGAATCGTTGTAATAAGTAAGCTTTATCCATTCATCAGCAATCTGCTCGCTTTTTAAAGTATTGTCCCATGCTAATCTTCCAAACGCATACCAGTTGGCCTGGTTGAATGGATGACCGTTCCAGTTGGTATCCAACCCAACATTGGATACGCCCGCAATGGCCGTATATTTTTGAGGGTAAATACTGCCGTCTGTGCAACGTGCCACGGTACTGCCCTTTCCCTGTTGATAGGTATCACTCTTCAAACATTCTTCCCACATGGTCGATAAAAAAACGAGATAGTTTGAATGTCCCAGATATTCCATGGTAACCTGGAATTCAGGCATTACAGAAGTCTTTTTCATCGCTCCAAATAATGGACTAAAAGGTTCTCTTGGTTGAAAATCTATTGGTCCATTTTTTACCTGGATGATAACATTGTCCCTGAACTTTCCATCCAGCGGCATGAATTCGTCATAAGCTTGTTTGGCGCGGTCTTCATTATTTGATGAATACACAAACGCACGCCACATCACAATGCCGCCGTAAGGCTTCAATGCATCGGCCATCATGTTGGCACCATCAGCGTGTGTACGGCCATAATTCTGCGGACCTGGTTGCCCTTCACTGCTTGCTTTCACCAGGAAACCACCAAAGTCAGGTATCAAACTATAAATTTCTTTTACTTTATTTTCCCACCAGGTGATTACATCTGCATCAAGCGGGTCTGCTGTTTTTAATTTGCCCAACGTTGACGGTGATGCAAAATTTACGGCGAGGTAAACTTTGATGCCGTAAGGACGCAACACATTTGCAATGTCTTTTGCACGATTCAGATAATCCGCGCTTAAAATTAATGGTGAAGCATTCACATTATCAAGTACTGAAGCGTTGATACCGATTGATGCATTTGCGCGGGCATATTCTTGCCACAATGTTTTATCTCTTTCGGTAACTGTAAAGGGGTCATCTTTTCGCCAGAAAATAGAGTGGCCTGCATAACCGCGTTCTATGGTTCCGTTCAGGTTATCCCAGTGGTCCAAAATCCGTACCTCGTAAGAAGGATTATCTGGTTCATTATTAATTGCCTCGCCGGTTTGTTGGCGACGCAATAGTTCATACACGCCGTACAAAATACCGGCATCTGTATTTGCCTGTACTGAATTTTTTGCAAGCCGGAAACCATCATTTTTTAACGCTTTATCTTTCTTGATGGTGAGTGTTACGGACGCGTTGTTTTCCCCCATCCATCCATCTTTCAATTCCTGTTTGGCAATAGATAAAGTAGCAGAATTTTCTTTACAAATTACAGTTACTGGTTTTGCTTTCACCGGGCGCAGCCAAAGCTCATGGCCATCCTGACCCTGGGCAAATAACATTGTGAAAAAGCAAAGAACACTGGCGATAAGTAATTTCATGTTGACAATTTAAGTGATAAATTTATTATTTCTTAATGCCCACTTTAATCTGTGTAAATGAATGAGGCGGAAAGGTGAACGATAATTTATTCCCGCTTACTTTCACATCTTTTGTTACCGGCAAATACTGATTTCTTTTATCATATTCAAAAGGTGCTTTCAGGTCATCACTATTAATAATACTTGCTTCTGCTTTGCCTGAAAAGTTGGCATCGTTACTTTCAATATCCGTAGCAATTGCTTTATTCTTATCAAGGTTTACCACATTTATAAAAACCGTGTTTGTTTCTTTTGAATAAACCGTAGTTACATCAAGATAGGGGATACCCCTGAACTGCGCTGTACCAAATGTATCGCAGGCAACATAAGTATCTACCGATGCACCAAGGCAATTATTTGAAAATGCTTTGAAGGTGTAAAATACCGGCGATTTAAATGTGCCATTTTTAGGGTCGCTTGATAGCAATGAGGTCAGCATGGTAAAGTTTGCCATCTTAACTACATCGGCATGGCGAATGAAAGAATTCAGGCATTGTGCAATCGGTAACACAGACATAAAACTTCTTGCAAAAGCGCCCCACTCATCTACAGAAAGATAGATTGGATGTTTAAAATCATTTTTTGTCGTGGCGATTTCAATCTGGTTGGCAACTGTTTTTATTTTACCATCAAAATCCATAGCGCCATTTCCCATATAATCATAATAATTATCTGGTGAACCACCTTCCCAATAGCGGTGAATAGACAAATAACTGATTTTATCTCCGATGCCATTCAATACGGTTTGGTTCCAATGAAGCCAGTCTCCGGAATAATAAGATGAACCGGAGCCTACAAATTTGATTGTTGGGTCCACAGCAATCATTGCCTTGGCGGCTTCTCTTGCAGTCTCTACATAATCTTCTGCGTTCTTATGCCCAAGCTCCCATGGCAAACCATCTACTTCATTTCCCAAATCCCAAATCTTCACGCCGTATGGTTGAGGATGGCCATTCTTTCCACGTAAATCAGAATAATAAGTACCTCCCTTGTAGTTACAATATTCAACTAAATAGGCGGCATCCAAAATAGTTCCAAGGCCAAGGTTGACACCTACAATATTTTCACTTCCTATTGATTTGTTCAGTTTCATCCATTCATCAGTACCAACATGATTGTTGTCGATGCCGCCCCAGGCAAGGTTTATACGCTTTGGCCGTTGGTCTTTCGGACCGATGCCATCTTTCCAATCATATCCCATTAAAAAATTACCACCGGGCCAGCGCATGTTGGTAACCTTTAATTCTTTCATCGCATCTATATAATCTTTTCTGAAGCCATCGGCATCTGCCAAAGGCGATGAAGGGTCGTATAAATTTCCATAGAGTGTATTGAACTCCACTGAATCCGGTAAACCCATTCTTCTTCCGTTAAAGTGGATTGGCTCCATAAATACGCCATAGATTTTCGGGTCTATGTCACTGATTTTTCTGTTAATATCAATTTTGATGGTGGCTGTTTGAGCGAACAATGCCAGGGGAAGCATTGATAGCAATGTAAAGGGCAATTTTTTCATGATGATTGTAATTTATTTTTTGGTAATTAATTTTCTTTTGATAAATGATGTTGTTTATTCAAACTCCACCCAATCCACTTCGATATTTGAATTTGTTTTTAATAATATAATAAGATTGTGAATTCCTTTTTTATAGGATAAAAGCGGTGCTTTAATTTCTTTCCAATCAGCTGTTGCGGGAATCTTAATTGTTGCGACCGGAGGATTATTTACATTGTCCATATAAAGCAGTAAGGTACCGCCTGTTGATGATGCAGCTTTAACTATAACAGAATTTAATTTTCTCGCAGGAAAATAAACTGTATTGTATTGAATCCATGCTTTTGGTTTGCTGAATATAGTTTTCCATCCATTAAACCTGTTGGAGGTATCAATAAAATCAACCATTACACCATCATCAGCTTTAGCAGTGTACCGGTCAATTTGTATGTTCGATGCCGCATCTGTTACGCCGATACCACGTAATGTTGGAATCACTTTTTTGATGGTTCCATCTTCATTAAAAAATAAACTATCCGCCCTTATAGAACGTGCTTTATCAAAGTTTGGAGAAAGGTCATTCGCATGATAAAATAAATACCACTGATTTTTATATTGCGTTATGGATTGATGATTTGTCCAGCAACCCGGTGTTTCATCCATTAACACACCGGTAACTACAAACGGCCCAAGCGGACTATCACCAACGGCATATTCAAGCCTTTCTGTTTTGTCAGCCACATGCGGGTAAGTCATGTAGTATTTTCCTTTGTGCTCAAATAAAAACGGGCCTTCTTTCAAACCTTTATCGGTTGGCAAGCCTTGTATTATTTCGGGTTTGCCGTCCAGTTCAAGCATGTTGCTTTTCAACTTTACACCATAAATATTTCCCAAAGCATAATATAAATATGCCTGCCCGTCTTTATCAATAAAAACATTGGGGTCAATTCCATGCACATCTTTTATCGGCTCTGCTTCCGGAATAAAAGGACCTGAAGGTTTGTCTGCTATGGCAACACCAATCGCAAAACCTCTTCCATAGCTTTCTTTGGGTGCGGTTGGAAAATAGAAATAGTATTTCCCGTTACGTTCGATGCAATCCGGCGCCCACATGCTATAACCATCAGGCTTCGCCCAGGGAACTGTTGTTTGCGAAACCACAATTCCATCATCTTTCCAGTCGGTTAAATTTTTAGAAGCGAACACGTGATAATCCTCCATGCAAAACCAACCAACCCGACCGTGTCCGGGTGTTGCCAGGATATCATGTGACGGATATACATACACGCTATCTCCAAACACCCTTGCAGACGGGTCTGCAGAATACATGTTCCTGATGAGTGGATTTTGTGAAAATGAATTTGCTGTCAATCCAATTAAACAGCAAAGAAAAAAGTATCTCTTTTTAAAATTCATTTTGTTATTATTAAAAGTGATAAATAAATCTTAACCCTGAAAGAGTGTAATTATTATAGGGAAATATTCGTTGTAAAAACCAAATCCTGAACGGATGACATTCAGAAAGAATTCACTTTCAATTCCACCATTTAATTTGTGTCACTCCTTCGTATTTTGATGTCTAAATGCTCTCTTTTCCTATAATCATATCATCCCTTCGGGCTCAGTCAACTCTAAACCAATCCACATCTACATAACCACCTTCCTGTTTTGTAGCATAATTGAACAAACAAAATTTATTTCCTGTAAATATTTTTAAACTAAACCGCATCATTAAATCTTCGCCAATTGGTTTGAAATTTTTATTGTCGGTGCTGTATTCAAAGCTTGCTTTGCCTGTAGCGTTGGAAGCTATTGTGCGCAAATAAATTGTTGATGAATTAATAGCAACCGAATCAATGATTTTTCCATTGTTCACCATCAAAATAGATTTCCTGCCTATTTGTTGCTTCACTGCAATGAACGCGTAAGGGTCCTGGAAAACAGCAAGCCCGGCAATATCGCCATCTTTCATTTTTCTGACATCCATTTTTGTTGTTGCGATAGTTGGAATACTTTGGTCGTGCTTTGCAAAGGGGCGTTGTGTAAGCGTATTGCGTGCCATTTTAAAATCATTGGTAACAGTTGCTGTCATCAATCTTAAACTACCCGGCTTCTTTGTTAATGACCATTTTGTTGAATCCGGATTGTGATTCCAGCCCCATTGCATTCCCAGCTTCTTTTTATTAAATTCGTCAGAAGTAGGAAGATTGGTAACAGGATAAGTCTTGCCAACATTCGGTTTTTTATAAGTAGTCACAGCTTTTCCATTTACGCCAATCATAGACCAGCCATCAACCCAGCTTACTGGTTGCAAAGAAGGAAACCTTCCAAACGGGCCGCTGTCAACAAACAACATTGTCCACCATTCACCCGTTTGAGTTTGAATTAATGCACCCTGGTGAATACCGTAATTGATTCCTTTGGTGGTATCGTAGATTAATAATTTTTGTTCGTACGGGCCATAAATATTTTTGGAGCGCAATGCCACCTGCATGCCATCTCTGCCACCATAAGTACAATACAAATAATAATAACCGTTGATTTTATAAACATGTGAACCTTCAAGCCCATGGCGAATATCTCCGGTGTAAACCAGCGAATCCGAGCCAACGGCAACAAGACTGTCATTCACTTCAGTGATAGAAATTTTATTATAGCCTTGCGCTACATATACTTTTCCGTTATCATCAAAAAATAATCCCGGGTCATAAAAGCCTTTAGGCAAATGTGTGATATGCCACGGGCCTTCGGCTTTATCTGCTGTTAGCATGAAACCACCTTCATTCAGCGTGATGAATAAAAGATAAAATTTCCCGTTATGATATTTTATGCTCGTTGCCCATTGCCCGTGTCCGTAACGATTGCAACTATCAAGGTCATAACATTTACTGAAATCAAAACGTGGTACCGCGTTGCTGCAATATTCCCAATTAACTAAATCATGCGATTTTAAAACAGTAACACCCGGAAAAATAAACATCGTTGTGTTCACCATGTAATAGTTATCGCCAACTCTTATCACATCAGGGTCAGGAAAATCAGCAGAAATAACAGGATTGGTGTACGTGCCATTTCCGTTATCGCTGTGTACATTTTGCGAATGTACATTCGGGTCCAAAAACGATAGAAGAAAAAAAGCTACAATAATTTTTTTCATATTGAGAAATTCTTTTAAAAATCTTTTCTATTCAATCCACTAAATTTTTAATCATTTATTTTTTACCAACCGAACATAATAAACCGGTCCTGCTGAACTTCCATCCAATGCCTGGAACTTCACTCGCACATGGTCTTTGCCTTTCAACATTGCATCAGTAATGGTATATGACATTTCTTTGAATTGTGATTGATTCCATTTATCGGTATTATCTTCTGTTGCTAATTTTTCATTATCGACGTAAATATCAAATTTGTGGCTGCCCCATTCAGCGCCCCAATAACGAACCATTAAACTCAAACCGGTTTCATTATTGATAGCCATGTTGTAACTGAAATACCCGCCATTAAAAGCTTCGCGGAACATTTGGTCCTGGTTATTGCCTGTTCTCGATTTATCGTTTTGCATCGCATGGTCCACTTCAGGTTGTTGCTCACCCGGAGTTATAAAATCAATCGTGCGTTTGTCCAGGTCGAGTTTTTCTTTTTCTGATGCGGCAATGGAATCAATATATTTTTGATAACCGTTATTGCTCAGCGCCATCCAATACATCATATAACGTGCATCATAAATTTGGTAAAATGGTTGCAGTTCTATTTTAATTGGATTGATAACCTTAACGTCTTTAACTGTAAAGTGAAGCGGTTCATTTTTTATTGGCACCAAATCATTGGTGATTGATGAAATATTATCAGCAACAAAAATTGGCGCTTTATCAACCGGTAATTTTTTTCCACTTGGAATTTGTCCCCAGCGGCTGTCATCTGCAATCAAACCTTTCAAATCTTCTGTTCCTGTTTTTGCTCCAAGCAAAATCGGTCCGTGCATTATGGCGATGTATTCAGGTACATTGGGCAAATGTGAGATGCTGTTGTGCATCGGCAAATTAATTTCTACAACATCTCCTTTTTTCCAGTTGCGCTTGATGGTTACGTAAGAAGACGGATGATTGGAAAATGACACCTCCTTTCCATTCACTTTAATTTTTAATTCACCATCTTTCACCCACCACGGATACCGAATCATTAATTTGAATGAAGAATTCCCTTGTGTAATAAGGAGCTTCGTTTTTTCTTCGTAAGGAAATTTTGTTTGTTGAGTAAGTTGTATTCCTTTTTCTTTCCAGTTTAATTCAGATGCGATAAAAAGATTTACAAATAATGAATCATGTTGGTGCGTATAAATAAACTCATTGTATTTGCCATGGTTTTCCATACCAGTGCCAACGCAACACCACATAGCCTCATTCGGCGCTGAATACACGCGATAACTTCTTGGACGAACGGGTGTGAAGTACACATAGCCGCCTGTTTCAGGATTTTGAGTAGAAAGAATGTGATTGTAAATAGTGCGCTCATAATAATCCGCATATTTTGCTGAAGGATTTTTTCTGAATAAATCTTCCGTCAGTTTTAGCATGTTATTAGAGTTGCAGCTCTCAGGCCCTTCCACATCATTAATAAAATCCATAGAAGATGCTACGGCTGGAAAAAATTCACGACGACTGTTTCCACCGAATGCCAAAGTCCTGTTAGTAGTAACTGTTTGCCAGAAAAAACTTCCTGCATTGGCATATTTTTTATCACCGCTTAGCTCGCCTATTCTTGCAAAACCAATCGCCTTCGGTACTTGCGTGTTAGCATGCTTGTTATCCAAATTATCAATCCCTTCCGACATTGGGTCTAATAACATATGATGCGAAAATCTTTCGGCAGCAACCAAATATTTTTTATTTCCTGATATCGCGTAAGCATCAGCCAGCACCTCGTTCATGCCGCCTTGTTCAGTATCCAGCATGCTTTGCATCTGTTCATCGGTTAGCGATGAGGTAATATTTATTGCCCAATCACAAAATTGTAAAAACATGTTTTTTGCTTGTTTACTGCCGGCATATATCCATGCATCTCTTAAACCCGCATACATTTTATGTACATTATACCACGGAACCCAGCCTTCATGAAACGCTTTAAAATCACCATCTTGTACGGAAGTCCATACTGCGGCACTATTCGGTACAACACCTACATAACCAATGCCCCAGCTTTTATTATTCTTTGCGTTGGCATCCTGGCATTTTTGCAATTCAGCAATCATGTACAACAACCTTTTTTTGCATTCCGCATTTCCGGTAGCGGTATTAATTGCCATTGCTGTTAAGTAATGGCCGCCGATATGCCCGTCTAATCCGGCCCAATTTGTATAGCTGGAATCTTTTGGCGTTAAGCCCGCTTCTTTTAAATAAGGTGCTAATAAACGGTCAACTTTATATTCCAAAAGTGTTTTTATATTCAAATCGCGGGCACGCTTAAAAGGCCCGTCCAATAATTTTACATCGCTCAAATTAAATTCGTTAGGATATATTTTTTCCTGGGCATGAACATTTAACACGCTTGAAACAAACATTAAAACGGCTACTAAATATTTCATTCTTCTTTTTATTATTAAATAAAATTTTCTCTTACAATTTGATATTTAATCAACTTTAATTTTTACCTGCTTCAAATCTTTTCCATCAGAACTGCTGCCATACCAAACATCATATTCACCCGGCACCACATCCATTTGATAAGTATTTCCATCATAAAATTCAAAACTATCATACGGTAAATCAATGATTGCTTCTCTGGTTTTTCCCGCTGGTATATCAATTCTTTTAAATCCTTTTAATGTTTTTAATAAGCCGCTGGTGTCACTTACTTTTCTAACATACACCTGCACTATTTCAGTTCCATTTCTTTTACCAGTGTTAGAAACCGGTATGCTAAGCTGCACATTGTCGCCTTTTTTAATTTCTGTTTTGTTCAATTTTGTTTTACCGATGGAGAATGTGGTATAACTAAGCCCGAAGCCAAAAGGGAAAAGTGGGTCGGACATATACCTATAAGTTCTGCCTTTCATTGAATAGTCTTCAAAGCCGGGCAACTGGTCAATGTTCTTGTAAAAAGTAATCGGTAATTTTCCAGAAGGATTATAATTCCCAAAAAGCACACCTGCAACAGCTTGTCCGCCCTGCTCACCCGAATACCATGCCTGCAATATGGCATCGCAGCTTTCTGTTTCAGGAACCATGCCGATAGCCGAGCCGGAGCAGTTGACAAAAATAATTTTCTTACCTGCAGCCTTTAAAGCTTTGAGGCAGTTACGTTGTACATCCGGCAGTTCGATATTGGTACGGTCGCCCCCTTTAAATCCTGGTAGATGAACAGGCATTTCTTCACCTTCAAGTCTCGGCGAAATACCACCCACAAATATTACTACATCTATACCTTTTAATTTTTCTATGAGACTGTTATATTCTACAGGCACTTCTTTTCCAAAATTAAATCCCAGGCTCGCTGTCCAGTTATCAATCTGCGTGAAACGGA